>Ga0129314_1001545_pt1 | contig 15564 bp, 14 predicted proteins | sample O1111metagenome_FD_94431 | JGI IMG/M metagenome (GOLD analysis project Ga0129314, IMG submission 94431) | Orangutan individual fecal microbial communities from fecal samples from Wisconsin, USA - O1111 metagenome | ecosystem: Host-associated > Mammals > Digestive system > Large intestine > Fecal...
AGCGCTGTTGTAAATTTCGCAGTCCGCGGGCGCGCCGTTCAGCAGTTCGGGATTGACCAGCGAGCCGGCATAGATCACCATGCCCGCCCGCGCCAGCAGCTTCGCGCCGCGCAGCGTGATCAGGTCCGGCGCGCCGGGACCGGCGCCGACAAAGTGGATCATGTTATCGTCCCTCCTTCTGTATGCCGGCGGTAAACGCCGAAAAGATGGTAACGGGGTTCTGCGCAGCCATGATGAACGTACCGCCGGCCTTTTTAGCGCGGCCGACGGCCACCTGCACGGCGTCGAAATCGCGAAAATCCGCACCGCTGAGGATCTCGACCGCGGCAGCGTAGGTTTTGAAGGCCACGGCCGAAACAACGACGCGAATGTCCGCGCCGAGCGCGGCGACGGCGCGCAGCAGCTCCGGCAGTTCCGCCCCGCTGCCGCCGACGAAGACGTGTGTGGGGCGCGGCAGCGACGGCAGTACGGCAGCATTGCAGCCCTCGTACAGCGCGACATTGTGCCGGTGGAACTTTTTGACGTTGCGGGCAATCAGAGCCGCGGCTTCGTTTTTTTTCTCCACGGCGCAGACCCGGCCGTCCGTGCAGAGCAACGCTGCCGCGACTGTCACCGAGCCCGTTCCCGCGCCCAGATCCCAGAGCGTTGAATCGCGGCGCAGACGCAGCTCGTCGAGAATCGCCGAACGCACAGTCTCGCGTGTCATCGGCACGTCCGCGCGGATAAAATCGCCGTCGCTCGGACGCGCCTGCGGGGCGTTCCACGGTGTTGAATTCTCGATCAGAACCAGCGACAGATCGTCGTAATCCCGCGCCGCCAGCTCTGCGGGAGCGCCGCGGCTGAGGCGCTGCTCGCCGTAGCTGAGCCGCTCGCCGACGGTCAGACGCAGGTGGTTCATGTCCCAGTCCGCAAGCAGACGGCAGAGGCGGCGCGGGTTCCATTCCGGACCGCAGAAGAAGATCGTCTTCTTGTTCTGGTCGGCGGCGTCGAGAAGCTTTGCTTCGCTGAGACTGCGCCCGTGCCCTGAGAGGATAACAGCGTCGATCCACGTCTCTCGCGCGGCGGCGCACAGGCTTTGCAGCGAACTGACGCCGGGGATCACCTCGAGGTCGTCGCAGGGAAAACGTTTTTTGAGCAGCGGCAGCAGGCTGAACACGCCCGGATCGCCGGATACGAGCACGGCCACGGAGCAGCGGTCGAGCGCAGCGTCAACGGCGGCAAAGGTTCTCTCAAAATTGCCGAGTTCAATCACGTTGGGGTGACCGCCCGGCAGCGCGCGATGGCGCGGTGCGGCAACCACGAGCCCCGCGCGCCGGATCGTTTCGCGCGCGCCGGCCGTCAGCAGATCGGCGCTGCCGGGGCCGACGCCGACGACGAAAAGCTTATTGCGCATGGGCAAGCTCCTCCGCAAAGGCCGCTGCGCCGGAACTCGCGCCCAGCAGACGGCCCTGATTGTCGATAAAGGCGGCTTCCACAGCGAGTTCTCCGAACATCCGTTCGCGGCAGCGCTTTGCCGTCACTTCGGCCAGCGTTGTCCAGAGAAAGTCGAGCTTTTCTTCGCGAACGATCTGCATGGCGACCTCAGTCGTGGTGCTCTCGTAAAGTTTCCTGACGGTTCCGCGCCCCGCTCCGGCCAGAGCAGCCTGCGTGCAGAGCGCTTCACGCCGGCCGTCGCCGGTGCGGTTGTAGGTGTCGAACGTACCCGCGGCAACTTTAAGCAGTTTGCCCGGATGGCCGCAGATCAGCGCGCGTTCGAACTTGAGCCGCAGAGCCTCGTCGAGCACGAAGCCGATGTAGTTGCCGGTATGCATAATGACGCGCCCGCCGAGGTGCCATACGTGCCGCATGGCCTTTTCGCCGCTGCTGCCGAAGCACAGGCCGAGACATTTCAGCCCCGATGAGGCAAACGTGCTCAGTTCCATCGAGAAAGAAGCATAGACCGACTCTACGTTGTACGGCTTGACGATGCCCGTGGTGCCCAGCACTGACAAACCGCCGGCGATGCCGAGACGGGGGTTGAACGTGTGCGCGGCCTTTTCTTCGCCGCCGGGAATGGAAACGGTGACGCAGGCGCGGCGCGGGCCGATGACGGCGCGCAGGGCCTCCTCGATCATCCGGCGCGGCACGGGATTGACAGCCGCTTCGCCGACGGGGATTTTCAGCCCCGGCAGCGTTACAGTGCCCACACCCGGACCGGCTTTGAAATCAATAGGACCGTCGCCTTCACCGAGTTCCACCGACGAGATCACCGTCATGCCGTCGGTTGCGTCGGGGTCGTCGCCTGCGTCCTTGACGACGCCGCAGGCCGGAAAGGCATATTCAACGATATCGAGCGTCAGCTCTTTGCCGATAGGCGTGAGGATGCGCACCTGCGCGGGACACCTCCCCGAAGTCAGGCGCAGCGCCGAGGCCTGAGCGGCGGCGGCAGCGCAGCTGCCGGTGGTGAAGCCTTCGCGCAGGCCCTCGCTAACGTGTAATTCCATAGAGCAGCGCGTTGAGGATCGCCGAGGCGACGGTGGAGCCTCCCTTGCGTCCCATGGCGGCAATCGAGGGCGCAGCAGTGCGCGTCAGGTGCTCTTTTGACTCGATCACATTGACGAAACCGACGGGCACGCCGACGACCAGCGCCGGACGGGCCGCTCCCGCGTCGATCAGCTCGCAGAGGCGGATCAATGCCGTCGGCGCGTTGCCGATCGCGAAGATGGCCTGCGGCGTCTCGCGCACCGCGGCCTCCATGCTCACCACGGCGCGTGTGACGCCGCGCGACACTGCTTCTTCGCGGACGGCGGTGTCAGACATACGGCAGACGACTTGCACGCCCAAAGCCTGGCAGGCTTTTTTGTTGACGCCGGCGGCAGCCATCATCGTGTCGGTGACAATGGTCGCCCCGGCACGGAGCGCTTCGCGGGCGCGCCCGACCACGTCCGGCGTGAAGCGCAGGTTCTTCTGGAACTCAAAATCAGCGGTCGTATGGATGACGCGCATGACCACAGGCAGATTCTCCTCGGGGCCCTGCCACGGTTCCATTTCAGCGGCGATCATCCTCATGCTCGCTTGCTCTATCTCTTCCGGTCTCAAAACATTCACCCCTTCAAGACGCATTATCGGTTCAAAAACACAGCGGCAGCGCCGCCAAAGCCAGCGTCAGCAGGCCGAACGCGGCCGAAGCGGCGACGTTCCACAGCAGCATGGACTGAGCGACGGCGCGCGGGAAAAAGCCGAAGTAATAACCGGCATTGGTGCGCACAAGCCGCGTAATCAGGCTCAGACTGTTGCCGAAAAGCAGCGCGAAAACCGCCTGCGCGGTCGACAGCTCTCCCGCGGCCAGACTGCCTCCGGCCAGCGCCAGCGCCGCAGAGACGTGAGCAAAGGAGGCCGCTGCCACCGCCATGGCGGGCAGGGGGAAAAAGACGCTGCCGCGCAGCCAGAGCTGCAGATATTTTTCCGCCCACGGCACGGCGAGGACGGCAAGAGCATAGAAGATCCACGCCATCGGCAGCGTTTTCAGCAGATTGAAGCCGAATCTCCGCGCCGTTCCGCCGCCCGCCGCCGTTTCTTCCAAAGGCTGGTCGTCGTGTTCGCCGCGGTTGAGAATGAAAAGCTCAAGCGCGAATTTCGCCGCCGAGCGGAACAGCAGAGTCAGCGCGAAGAACGCGCCCGCCCAGCCGGCCAGACTGCACGACAAAATCATCGTCGCAACCCAGCGGCGTGCGTAGGCTGGAAAAGCCAGCAGCAGCGTGCCCCATTTGGCTGTGCGCGGCGAAATGCGTCCGCTGTGCAGCGCCGATGCCACCACGGCGGCGCCGGCTTTCGACGAGCCAATGCTGACGGTCAGCGCCGCGCCGAGCGTAGCGCCGATGCCCCATCGCTTCAGCCAGGGCAAGGCGCGGCGCAGCGCTTTGTCGGCCAGCCCCGTGCTGATGATCAGCGCGCCGATCAGAAAGCCGGCAAGAATGTCGATCGTCAGCCGCAGTTCGCCGCGAAGCAAGGGCGTCCAGTCCATGATCAGCGCCACAGCAGCAGGATCGAAAGGTATTCCCCGGCCGGTTCCAGCGCCGCGCCGCCCGAGAAGATCTTCTGATCAGGCAGGCCGGCGCGGTCAACGCGCAGAATCTTTTTCCATGGGCCGGCTTCTTCCACCGTGGCGCGAAGCTGCCCGCGCAGCGCACAGGGCTTGTAGACCGCGGCGGCGTCAGCCGCTTTCAGCGCGGCGACAATCCGCCCGCGCGGCGCCGTGGCAGGAACGACGGCGAGAATATCGGCCCCCATGGCAAGGAACGAGCTGGACTTCGCCGCTGCCAGACAGTGCGCCGAGATGCCGGGCGTCAATTCAAGCTCCAGATCAGGAATGATCTGCTTCCACAGTTCGTAGAGATAGAATCCTGTAGCGTAGAGCGTGGAATCGCCGATCACGGGCAGCACGACCGTTTCCGCGTTTTGCCAGAGAGGGCGCAGCTCTTCAAGCTGCTTTTTCAGCGAAGCGTCTCGGGACGCCGTGTCATCGGTCATCGGAAACAGTACCGGCGTCGTTTTCAAGTTGGGCAGATGCGGCCGCACGGCCTGCTCGGCCACGCTGGCCCGCTCCGCATGAGAATGCGGGCTCAGCACCAGATCGGCCCGCTCTATCAGTTTCAGCGCGCCGAAGGTGACGAGATCGGGGTCACCGGGACCGACGCCGGCAACGATAAATTTCATGGAATCACTCTCCGTAGAAAATTCGTATCAGTTCTGCGCCGCCCGCCTTGAGCCCAAGCAGCGAGGGACGGCTCAGCCAGTATTCGGGGATCTGGGCAACCTTGACGGAAGCAAGCGCCGCCGCCCATGGACGGGCCCTCACTTCATCAAGCGAAGCGCGGTTCATCGGTCCGTGCTGGATGAGGTAAACATCCAGCCCTCCGGCCAGCAGCTTCATGACACGCTCCACTCCCCAGGGGGCGACGGCGCTGCCGCGGCGGATCGGTTCAGCTGCCGCGGCAGCGTTCACGCCGCCGGTCAGTTCGATCAAATGTGCTGCCCAGGAACCAGGGGAACAGGTATGCAGTTCTTTAGCCGTAGCTTCGACGAAAACCGACGGCGCGGGACGCCCGCCGCGCCGCGCCGCCGCTGTCTGCCGTATTTCATCGCACGCCTGCACGAACTGCGCCTCCGCCGCCCGCGGATCGACGCCGAGCAGCGGCGCCAGTTCGCGAAGATACGCCGCAAAACCGCTCCACGAGGGCGGATCGACAAGTATCATGGGAATACCGGCGCGCTCAAGCATACGGCGCAGATCGGGATTTTGCTTTTCGATCAGCGTGCGCGTCAGCACGAGATCCGGTTTGAGCGCCAGCAGCGCTTCGGCGCCGACGTTGAGGGCAAACCGCGGCAGATCAGGGAGGCGCGCCGGTTCGTCGTTTTTCGACAGAGCGATTAACCGTCGCTCGCAGCCCAGGGCAATGATGTTGTCGGTGTGTCCCGAATAAAGCGAAACGATGCGCTCATAGGCTGCCGCCGGCGCAGTCCAAGCGAGCGCCATCAGGAAGACGGTCAGCGTTTTTTTGAAGAAGGGTGCCATGCTTTATCACCTTCGGCTGAAATGTAGGGGACAAACGGCGTGTCGTACAGCGCTTCGAGCACGCTTTCGTCGATGCGGTCCGCGCGTCCGCCGGCAATCAGTTCGCCGCCGCGAAGGGCAAGGTAACGGTCGGCGCAGGACAGCGCGGCGTTGATGTCATGAGCGATAACAACCACGGTTTTCCCGCCGGCGGCAAGCTCGCGCATAAGCTGGAACGCGTGCTGAGCCTGACGGGGATCCATGGCCGAAGTCGGTTCGTCAAGCAAAAAAACGGGAGGATTTTGGGCCAGCACCATGGCAAGGAGCACGCGCTGCCGTTCGCCGCCCGACAGTTCGGTGACGGGACAAAAGAGCAGCGGCTCAATTTCCAGCCGCTCGGCCGCCGCCTGAATGATGCGGTCATCTGCGGGCGGGCGGCGCGCCAGCAACGGCTGATAGGGCAGGCGGCCGAAGCCGATCACATCGTAAACGCTGAAGGCCGCTTTCATGACCGTCTGCTGGGCGACAACACCGAGCAGGCGCCCCAGCTCGCGGCGGGAGCAGCGCCGGATCTCGCGGCCGCCGAGCGCCAGTCTGCCCCGGTAGGGCAAAAAACCGCCCAGCGTTTTGAGCAGCGTGCTTTTGCCGCTGCCGTTAGGGCCGATCAGCGCCGTCACCTGCCCAGAATCGATCGAGGCGGAAACTCCTTTGACCACTTCATGGCCGCCGTAGCCGGCGCTGAGCGTTCGGAAACAGAATGATAAAGGAGTCTCGGTCATTTTCTTTTCACCAAGATCCAGCAGAAGAACGGACCGCCAAGCAGCGCTGTGAGCACGCCGACGGGCAGTTCGCCCATCCGCTGCGCCGCGCCGTCGGCGAACGCCAGCATCAGCCCGCCGGAAAGGAAGCTGAAGACCAGCAGCGGACGGTGCGAAGGCCCGATCAGAGCGCGCATGATGTGCGGGGCCACAAGGCCCACAAAGCCGATAATGCCGAAGCTGCTGACAGTTACGGCTGTTCCCAGCGACGAGGCGCAGAGCAGCCGCCGACGCAGTTTTCTCTCGTCAATGCCGAGCATTTCTCCCTGTCCTTCGCCAAGAGAAACAGCGTCGAGCTGCCGTCCGCAGAGCCACGCCGGAATCAGCGTCACTGCCGCCCCCAGCCAGACCATCTGCGCGTCCTCAGGCGAAGCGCCGGAGAAGCTGCCCATCAGCCAAAGCACGATAGCGCCCAGCTTGTCGTCGGCAACAGCCTTAAGGAACGTCACGCCGGCCGAGAGCACAGCGTTGACAACGATGCCGGCCAGCACCAAATACGCGCCGCTGCCGCCGCTTTTACGCGCGATCAGGTTAACCAGCACCAGCGAACCGAGCGCGCCGGCGAAGGCCATCGGCGTTACCGCCAGACGGCTGAAGAAAAATCCCAGCGCGCCGCCAAAAGCCGCCCCCGAAGCGATGCCCAGCGTGTAGGGCTCGGCCAGCGGATTGGCCAAAAGCCCCTGCAGGACGGCACCCGACACGGCAAGCAGCCCCCCAGCCCCCGCCGCCGCGAAAAAACGCGGCAGGCGAACTGCGCGGATCACCAGCGCCTCGGCGGTTTCGCTCTCGACGGCGGGAAGAAACGGCGAGAGCAGCTCAAAGACGCGGGAGAGTGAAATGCTCCACTCTCCCTGCGTAATTCGCCACAATGCCGTCAGAAAGAGCAGAACGCCGAGCGCCGCGCCGAGGCAGATACGCCGCGAGTGAAGCCGCGAACGCCAGCGTTCGAGATCTCCGACAGGCAACGGAGGCATTTTTACTTCATCATTTCCTTCAGGTGTTCAACAAAGGCAGCCGTGACGCCCTTATCCTCGCCCAGACCCTTGATGTAGGTCTCGACGGCGAAGCCTTCCTTCTTGAGGATGCTGTACCAGGATTCGGGATCGTCCTTGTCGGCCATATCGTTGTTGGCATGGTCGCCAGCCACGATCATCAGCGGCGAGAGCAGCACCTTCTTGCAGCCTGCCTTCTTCAGAGCGGCGACGACATCTTCGATCAGCGGCGTGTTTTCAACCGTACCGATGAAGAAGCGTCCGTCGACGGCCTTATCGAGAGCGACCTGAAGCTGGCTGTACATGGCGTTGGCGATATGGTGCGATGTGCCGTGTCCCATCAGCACAACGGCAGTATCCTTGCCGGCAAGCTTTTCGAATCTCTTCACGAGGATCGCGGCCATTTCGTCGCAGCCTTCGACGCTGAAGAGGAAGGTCTTGCCGAGGCGCAGATCCTTAATGCCGTACTTGCCCTTCAGTTCGCCCCAGGCTTCGACCACGTTTTTGATCTCGTCGAATTCAGCGCCGGGGATGATGTGTGTCGGCATCACGCCGACCTTGGAGAATCCTTCGTCGTTCAGCTGCGCCAGAGCCATCACGGGCGTGGGCGGAACGTCCTTCTTGCCTTCACGGGTCAGCTTGCGTCGAATGATGTTAGAGGTGAAAGCCAAACGCACTTCGGTGCCGGGGAACGCTTTTTTGGCGGCGTTCACCAGATTGTCGATTGCTTTGCGGGCGCTGGGCATGGAGGTGCCGAAAGAGGTGATCAGGATGGCCTGCTTTTCCTCCTTCTTGGCTTCCTTGGCACAGGCGATCCCGGAGAAAGCAACGGCTGCGAGAGTGACGGCAAGGATCATGGATTTGACGGACATATTCATCAGACAACCTTTCATAAAAATTTTTTCCGAAGCTCAAGCCTCAGGAGACAAAAAAAGACACGACCCTGCGTCGTGCCCTTCCGCCGCGGCTGTCACTGGTCAGCCGCACAGGAGTTCGCCCACGCAAACATTCCCCCTTTGCAAGCTCCTTCAAAGAATATTCTGGCTTCTCTTCATCCTCGTCCGAGTCTTCCCAATAACGCGATCAGTGACATGCTTCGGATTTGTCCGAGTTACAGCGGCGGGGCCGCGCCGGATTTCCACCGGCTTCCTCTTTGAAAGGAGTTCCATATTCGATTGTCTTCATTATAACATGGGGCAGCAGGCGCTTCAACGAGACGCAGCCAGAGGATGAAAACTTTTTATGCGCGGCGGCGCTTAAACATGCCGGGGGATTTTGCCGAAGCACGCAGAAATTCGCTCGCTGACTTTTAACGTCGGGGAAAGCTCCCCCCGGTTCCGCGCCGAAGAAGCACGCCGTCGAACTTTTGCAGGCGGACGCGGCGACAAATTTCTGTAATTGGCGCTTGCTAATTTGACGGTAAAAAATTACCATATAATCGGCAGAAGAAAATATCGCGTTAGATTTCTCATGGAGGTGCTTCTTATTGGAAAATTCGCCGCGCCTTGAAGTGGTTACATCGCTCCGCCCCGAAGCGGTCGTCGATCTTTACGTGGATGCCGGCTGGTGGGAAGAGGGCTGGAGCGAAGACGTCATCCCCGCGATGGTAGCCAATTCTTTTCGATTTGTGGCGCTGTTTGACGGCAACGAGCTGATCGGCATGGGGCGCGCCCTTTCTGACGGCGTCAGCGACGCGTACATCCAGGACATCGTGGTGCGGACCGACTACCGCAGTCAGGGCTGGGGAAAGAAGATCGTTTCCCGGCTTGTGAAAGAACTCCGCGCCGCCGGAATCGACTGGATCGGTCTGATCGGAGCGCCGGGTACTCAAGCTTTTTACGAGAAACTCGGCTTCAGCGAAATGCCGCATTTCGCGCCCATGAAGTATCAATGCTGAACTGAAGCGACGACACAAAAAGCATCCATCTGCCTTGAACACTCGGAGAATTCTTGAAATGCCTCCCTGCCAAGGCACGCAAGCAAGTCAAGAAATGAGCTGGCCGGCGTGAAGACTCTGCCGCCGCCTTATCCCATTATCGAGGAGGAAACAAATGGAACGTCTTGAAGATCTCCTGCTGGAGAGTTTGAGAAAACGCGTCGACGCAGATGTGTTTTGGTGGGACGGACACTGGCTGAAGGGGCAGGAGCTGTTGGACGCCGTCGCCGAGGAACGCCAAGCGTTGACGGAAGCCGGCTTCCAGGAAGGACAGCGGCTCATGACGCTGCTGCCCAATTGCCCGGCCCTGCTGACGCTGGCCCTTGCCGTCTGGAGCCTGAAAGGCACGCTGATCCCGCTGAACATGCGTGCCGGCACCGACAACCTGCTGCCCACCATCGATCTTGTGCAGCCGTTTGCAGTCGCGGTTGCCCGCGGCGACGCCAAGGCCTCGGCGGGCGTGCTGCGCTATCCCGTCGTGGAGATCGAACCGGCAGCCGGAACGCTTGACAAATTCCGCGGCGTGAAACGCAAAACGACAACCTCTGACTGGGCCGTATTCTTCACAACTTCCGGCACGACCGGCCTGCCCAAGGCCGTACCGCTGACCCACGAAAACTTCATCGACAACATGCATTCGATCTGCCAGCATTTTCCGATCTACTCGAGCGACACGATCATTTGGGCGCTGCCGAACTTCCACTCCTTCGGCCTGACGCTCTCCATGTTGCTGCCCCAATACGCCGGCGCAAAAGTCGCCGCCGTCCCCGCTTTCATGCCGCCGCTGAAAACGCTTGAGGCGATTCGCGACGCTGGCTGTACCGTGCTGTTCCTCGTGCCTGCCATGCTCGAGTTCCTAAAACGCTCGGCCGCGCACAATCCCATCAAGATCGACACCGTCCGCGCCGTCATTACCGGCGGCGACCGCCTCAATATGATGCTCGACCAAGCCAGCATAGAACTGTTCGGCCATCCCATTCTCGAAGGCTACGGCACAACCGAATGCTCGCCCGTCGTTACCTTCAACAACGAAGAAAAAACGCGCAAACTCGGCACCATCGGCCTCGTCCTGCCCGGTTATGAGTGGAAAGTCTGTGATTCGCAGGGCAGCGAGCTGCCGCCGGAAACGCCCGGCGTGCTCAAACTGCGCGGCAAATCCGTGTTCCACGGTTATTACGAAGCGCCCGAAGTCTCCGCCGAACGCCTTTCCCCCGACGGTTGGTACGATACCGGCGACGTCGTCAAATACGATGAGGACGGTTATATTACCGTGCTCGACCGGCTTACCGACATCATCATCGTCGGCGGCTTCAACGTCTACCCCCAGGAAGTAGAGCGCATCCTCAACGTCCATCCGGCAATCGCTCAAGCGGCCGTCGTGTCCATGCACCATCTGGTCAACGGCGAGATCCCGCGCGCCTTCGTCGTGCTCAAGGAAGGAGCTTCGGTCACCGACCGCGACATCATTGAGTACTGCAAGGGCAAGCTTGCAAACTACAAGATCCCGCGCAAAGTCGATTTCGTCGAGAGCCTGCCTATGTCGCCTTCGGGCAAGATACTGCGCCGCAAGTTAAGGGAACTTGCGTGACGTTGCTCCAGACCGTGCCTTCCGCCGCCCGTCCGAATTTTTTTAGAGGTGAAAAGAAGAAGTGAAGAGATTTATCTTGGCGCTGTGGCTGATGTTCGGATTCATGCCGGCGGCGTTTGCCGCGCGCATGCGTCTGACAGTGCCGGAAGAGACGCCGATCGGCCAGCCCTTTTTTCTGGAGCTGCGCGTCAACGAAGCGATCAGCAGCGTCATGGTGGAGTGGCGAGGGCAGCAGTTCACCCTAACGCCGCGCTATAATGCCGTGCGCACAATCCTCGGCGTGCCCAACGACGCAAAATTGGCCGGTTCTACGCTGTCCGTCCGGGTTGAGTTCCGCTGCGGCGCTAAAGGCCGGATCCGGGCCGAACGAAAAATCAAAGTGATCGGCTGCCGTTACCCCAGACAGGTGCTCAAAGTCGCTCCGAAAATGGTCACTCCCCCCCAGCCGGAGCTGAAACGCATCGCCAAAGAACGTCAGCTTGTGCAAAAAGCGTTGGCAACTCGCAGCAAAGGCGGCGTGCTGCCGCGCCGTTACGTCCGTCCCGTGCCCGGGATCCCCACCGCTTATTTCGGCGGCTTCCGCGTCTACAACGGCGTGCCTCGCAGCGGTCACGGCGGTCTCGACCTGCGTGCCGCCGTCGGTACGCAGGTCAGAGCGATCGCCGACGGCACGGTTGTGCTCGAAGGATCCCATTATTTCTCCGGCGGCGCTGTTTACGTAGATCATGGCGGCGGCGTGCTGTCCGCTTATTTCCATCTGTCGAAGAGCCTCGTCAAAGCCGGGCAGAAAGTAAAAGCCGGCGATACGGTCGCCCTTTCCGGCGCGACGGGGCGCGTAACCGGACCGCACCTCCACCTCGGCCTTTTCAGCGGCGGCACGGCGCTGGATCCTCTGCCGCTGCTGGAACAAGCAAAACTCCCCAAAGGCGTGGAAGTGCTGTACGAATTCTAGGTCTCAGGTGTTTTTATTATTTTAAAAAGGAGAAAAATCACGATGAAAAAGATCACCATGTTCATGTTCGAAAGCTGCCCTCACTGCAAGCTGGCCCGCAAGTGCCTCGATGAGCTGAAGGCCGAACACCCCGAGTACGCCGACGTTCCGTTCGAGATGGTCGACGAGAAAAAACAGCCCGACGTCGCCGCAAAGTACGATTACTATTATGTGCCCACGTTTTTTGTGGACGGCGAGAAAGTTCACGAAGGGCACGCCGAAAAGGCCGACGTGGAAAAAGTCTTCAAGGCAGCCCTGGCATAGCAGGAAAATTCACACGGACGCCCGCCTCGAACGGCGAGGCGTTTTTGTCTCGAACAAGTTACAGGAACCGAATTAAATTACCGTTCCGGCTTCTTGATTCCCGCAAATTTATGTATAATGGCGGCAACGCATCTTTCATCGGGCACGAAGAAGCCCGACCGATCAGGAGGCTGATGCCCGTGTACAAGGAAACAATCGCCGCTCTTCTGGCAGCCGCCGTGCTGGCCGTTCCGGCCGCGGCGAAGGACGGCCGTGCGCCGCAACGTTCCAAACATCCCGTGCTGACGACGGAGACGGCGCTTGAACTGGCCTGCGAGAACAATCCCTCGCTGGCTGCCGCCGAGGCCCGCATCGAACAGGCCCGACAGCAGCTCGCCCAGGCCCGCGCCGACAAGCTGCCCAAGCTGTATGCAGCGCTCGCCGGGGCGTGGCAGGGAGAAGAGGGAGCAATACCGGCCTATCAAGGGAAACCCGGTCACGGCATCCAGACAGGTTACGCCCTCAACTCCTTCGAAGAAGCATATCAGGCCGCGCTCGGCGTGCAGTGGCTGATTTTCAGCAGCGGCGCCGTCGAGAACACGATCGCCGCGCGCACGATGGCCTTCCGCGGCATCCAAACCCGCGAAGTCCGCACCGGACAGGCCGTGGAAAACGCCGTACTCGTCTCCTATTACAACCTCCAACGCGCCCGCGCCAAGTTAGCAGTGGCCGAAGAAGTGCTCGCGCTCTCTAAAGAGCATCTGTCGCAGGTCAGGAACTTTTTCAAGTACGGTGTCGTCGCTCAGGACGAAGTGCTGCGAGTGGAAGTCGACGTCTCCAACGGCGAATTGAACGTGATCTCCGCCAAAAACGCCGTGGACGTGCGCTGGCGCGCTCTCGAACGCGCCGTCGGCTCTGAGCTGCGCTCGAAATTCGCTCTGCCGGAACCGAACCGGAACACGGCGCCGAAAGACGCGCCGCACTGGGATGAGGACAGCCTTTACGCCCTGCGCCCCGAGCTCAAGGCGCTTGACTTCTCGCGCCGCGCCGCGCTGGCCGTTGCTGCGGCGGCTCAGGCGTCCAACGGACCGAAAATCGTCGCCGGCGGCGAGGTGTTTGCTCAAGGGCGCAATTTCTGGCCCGACGATCTGGACACGTGGAAGCTGTCGCTCAGCCTGCGATGGGATTTTTACGACGGCGGCAAGGGACGCGCCCAGGTCAAGGAGTACAGGGCGAGGGCACAGGAACTGCTTGCCCAGATCGAAGACGTAAAACGGCAAGTCGCGCTGGAGGTCTCTTCGGCGCAGTTGAACTTCGAATCGGCGCGCCAGCGCATCGACGTAGCTTCACGCCAGGTCGCCAGTGCGCAGGAGGATTACCGCATGGCCCTGCTGCGCTATAAATCCAACGTCGGCACCAACCTCGACGTGCTTGATGCCCGCACCGCTCTGACCAACGCCCGCACTCAGCTTGTCGACGCCGTCTATGACATGAACAGCAGCCGCGCCGATCTTGATTATGCGCTCGGCCTCTCAGAACGGTTCAAGCTGCCCGACGATGCTCTGTCTGCAGCAAAAAAGCAGAACGGCACGAAGAATTGAAAAACATGGCAGCGAAGCGGTCCTTTTCATCGAAAATCGGCCGCTTCGCCGCCCCACGAAGACACGACACAGGATGAAAAATTTTCCCTGAGGCGCGCGTCGAAAATGAAATTTGCATTTGCCCGTTGACTTTTGACGAAAACCCTTTATAATGTCTTCCTGTCAGGCCGGCGTAGCTCAGTTGGTAGAGCAGCTGACTTGTAATCAGCAGGTCATCAGTCCGAGTCTGATCGCCGGCTCCAGTTTTTACAACTTCATATTGACGTGGTAGTGTGGCCGAGTGGTCAATGGCATCAGACTGTAAATCTGACGGCGAGAGCCTACGGTGGTTCAAATCCACCCGCTACCACCATTTTTTAAGCCGACTTAGCTCAGCAGGTAGAGCACATCCATGGTAAGGATGGGGTCCCCGGTCCGAATCCGGGAGTCGGCTCCATTTTTTTGTCTTTTTGCCGTTGACAAGCAATGTTTTTCAGCGAAGATTAAAGAACAGAGACGTTGCGGCGCAACGTCTCTGTTTGTTATAATTCGTTTAAAGTCGTTAAGTGTCATTGGTTGTTATTATGCTCGATCGGTGACGCAAAGTGGTGACTTAAAACTGTCTTGCCGTTTCAAGTCACCGCTAAAATCGGTGACTTGAAACGGAGGCGTTGAAAATGCTCGATCGAACGGGGAAGAAAAAGAAGGCCGACGGTACGCCGCTGACGAAGGTGACGATCGACCAGGCAAAGCCGGAAGCCAAGGCGTATGTCCTGGCCGATACGGCGAATGGTCTGTATCTGCGCGTCTACCCCAGCGGGTTGAAGAAGTGGGTCATCCGCACGCGCATCGGCGGCGTGGAGGCTCGCCGGACGATCGGCGGGTATCCCGACATGTCGCTGAAAGAGGCCCGCATCGAGGCGAGCAACATCGCCGAAGGGCTGTTGAACGGGCGGGCGCTGCGCGGACCGTCTTTGCAGCAGCTGGCCGATCGCTGGCTGACGGAGTTCGTGCGCAAGAAAACGCCCGACGAAGAGTACATCAAGCGTCTGCGCTTCTCGTATTTCAGCGCGGCGCTGCGGCAGAAACCCTGCGCCGATGTGACGCGCCGCGAGCTGGTCGTGGATCTGAAGCGGATCCAGAAAGAGCATTCGTACAAGACGGCCCAGCGCACCGCGACCATTGTCACCGGCCTGTTCGACTACGCGCTCGACGAAGGCGTGCTCGGCAAAAGCCCGGCCGGCAATCTGTCGCGCGCGCTGATCCCCGACTCGCCGGAGGACACGGAGCAGCAGCACTTCGCGGCGGTCACCGATCCTGCCGGCGTCGGGCGCCTGATGCGCGCCATCGACACCGTTTCCACGCCGACGACGCGTCTGGCGCTGCTGTTTGTGATGTACACGTTCGTGCGCCAGAAGGAGATGCGTCAAGCGACGTGGGCGGAAATCGACTTTGAAAAGCGTCTCTGGATCATTCCGGCGTCCCACACCAAGCGCCGGCGGGAACAACGGGATCATGTGGTGCCGCTGTCGCGCCAAGCCATGGCGATTCTGGAAACGCAAAAGATGCGTTCATTCACCAGCAAAGAGGCGCTGATCTTTCCTTCCGATATCAAGGGCGCCCAGCTGCCGAAGACGCTGCTGCTCAACGCCGTGAAAACTCTGCGCGCGACGCTGCCGGAAGACCAGCGGCCGCCGGAGACGACGGTGCACGGCTTCCGCGCGACGGCCAGCACGCTGCTGAACGGCATGGGATTCTCCCGCGACGTGATTGAACGCCAGCTGTCGCACAAGGAGCGCGACAAGGTACGTAACGCTTACAACCGCTTCGAGTACATCGAGGAACGCACGGCGATGATGCAGGTCTACGCCGACTATCTGGAC
>Ga0129314_1001547_pt1 | contig 15549 bp, 14 predicted proteins | sample O1111metagenome_FD_94431 | JGI IMG/M metagenome (GOLD analysis project Ga0129314, IMG submission 94431) | Orangutan individual fecal microbial communities from fecal samples from Wisconsin, USA - O1111 metagenome | ecosystem: Host-associated > Mammals > Digestive system > Large intestine > Fecal...
GTGGTCTTGCCCCGGCCGTTGCGGCCAATGAGCCCGGTTTTCCAGTTGGTATCCAGCGAAAAGGATACATCTTCCAAGATGGTATCGTAGCTTCCTTCGTATCCAAAAGTCAAATGATGAACCGAAATTAAACTCATGCACATTCCCCCTATGGCAAAATACAAAAGGCTGCAAGAAAGATTCTTGCAGCCTGCCAAAATAAAGGAACGGCCCTCTCCTGCTAAAAACGCAGGGAGATTCCCCGTTTCTACGATAAGCACGCGCTCTTTCCTGCAACAGGCAAGCCAAACACAGCGGCACCGCCGCGTTCAACTGCCACCCTGTTTTTATCTGCAAGAAAGTTTATGCATCTTATCCTCTCCCAACTTTATTTTCTGCTAGCAATATAGCACGTTCAAAGAGCTTTTGTCAACCAAACCTCCTACACCGTTCATGGCAATGCCCCGTTACAGTGAAATGCCGAAGAGTTCGCAGGCATTTTGGCGCGTTTGATTGAACAGGCCCTGCAAATCAACGCCTTTTATTTCGGCCAGCTTTTTTCCGGTGTGCACCAACATGGAAGAATCGCATCGTACACCCCGAGCCGGCTCCGGCGCCATGTACGGACAATCAGTTTCAATCAGCAGCCGGTCCATTGGCACCGCTGCGGCAGCTTTCACTGCTTTTTTGGCATTTTTAAAAGTCACAACGCCGGTGAAGCCGATATACATCCCTAATTTTAAAATCTCCTGCGCCATTTCGGCGCTGCCCGAATAACAATGCACCACGCCGCGGGGACGGTATTTTTCCAGCAGGTCATAAGTCTCCTGCGCTGCATCCCGGCTGTGGATGATTACCGGCAGATCCAGCTCCCGGGCCAGAATCAGCTGTCGCTCAAAATGTTCCCGCTGGGTATCGCGGTCACTGGCATCCCAGTAAAAATCAAATCCGATTTCACCAATCGCCACGACCTTCGGCAGCTTGGACAGTTCCCGCAGCGTCTCGTAATCTTCATCGGTCATGTCCTTCACTTCGTTGGGATGCACGCCGATCGCGCTGTAAACCGTGTCATACCGGGCGGACAGCTCCACTGTCCGGCGGGTGGAGCGCATCGATGACGCCACGTCAATGATACCGCAGACGCCGGAGGAAAACAACCGGGGCAGCAATTCATCCCGGTCTTCAAAATCCTTGCCATTATAGTGGGCATGGGAATCGAAAATATTCTGATACAAAGAAAAAACCTCCTGTTATCTCAAACAAGACCGGACGGGAATTGCTCCCTGCCCGGTCTTGTTTCATTTCATCAGCAAAGCTTTGCGCCGGCGGGAACCTTGTCATCCAGCATAACCAGATTCAATACGCCATCCTTTTCCGCAGACAGCAGCATGCCGTTGGACATCTGCCCCATCATCTTACGAGGCGGCAGGTTGGTACAGGCAACAACCGTTTTGCCCACCAGCTGTTCCGGCTGATAGTACTTCGCAATGCCGGAGAGGATTTGGCGGGTCTCGCCGGAACCGTCATCCAGCTGGAATTTCAAAAGTTTTTCACTTTTGGGAACATTCTCGCAGGCTAAAATCTTACAGACGGTCATATCTACCCTATCGAAATCGTCGATGGTAATGGGCTCTTTCTGTGGCTGGGCAGGAATCTCTTCCTTTTTAGGGGCAGCCTGCGCCTCGGCCAATGCGGCCAGCTCCTTCTCCATATCAATGCGCGGGAACAGCGCTTCGCCTTTCTGCACGCTTACCTCAGCGGGCAAAATGCCGAACTGCCCTGCTTTCTCCCAAGTGAAGTCCTCTGCCGAAGCGCCGATCTGAACCCGGGCTTTTTCAGCGGTATCCGGCATAAAGGGGGTCAGCAGAGAAGTGGAAATGCGCAGACATTCCAGCAAATTGTAAAGTACCGTCGCCAACCGGGGCTTGTTGGCTTCGTCTTTGGCCAGCACCCAGGGGGCTGTTTCATCAATATACTTATTCGCGCGGGAAATAACCCTGAATACCTCGATCAAAGCGTTCTGGAAAGCATATTTCTCCATCTGCCCTTCATATTTTCCACGCAGCTCTTTTGCCATGGTCAAAAGCTCGTCGTCAATGGGATCCGCCGCCCGGTCAGCCGGCAGAGTTCCGCCAAAATACTTGCCCACCATTGCCACGGTACGGGACAGCAGATTGCCCAAATCATTGGCCAGGTCCGCATTGATGCGGCTGATCAGCGCTTCGTTGGTAAAGTTGCCGTCAGAGCCGAAGGGGAATTCCCGCAGCAGGAAATAGCGCAGGGCATCCACACCGTAGCGGCCTACCAACACCACCGGGTCCACCACATTGCCTTTGGATTTACTCATCTTGTCCCCGCCGAATTTCAGCCATCCGTGGCCATATACTTTCCCCGGCAAAGGCAGATCCAACGCCATCAGCATAGCCGGCCAGATAATCGAATGGAAACGGACAATTTCCTTGCCTACAAAGTGGACATCCGCCGGCCAGTATTGTTCAAAATCGTGATATTTTTCGTTGCCGTAGCCCAGTGCGGTGATATAGTTTGACAGCGCATCAATCCATACATACACCACATGCTTGGGGTCAAAGTCCACCTGTACGCCCCAGTCAAATGTAGTGCGGGATACACAAAGATCCTCCAACCCTGGTTTGATAAAGTTGTTGACCATTTCGTTCAGTCGGGAAGGCGGCTCCAGAAAATCCGGATGCGCTTCGTAATATTCCACCAACCGGTCAGCGTATTTGGAAAGACGGAAGAAATAAGCTTCTTCCTCCGCATCAATGACCTCGCGTCCACAGTCGGGGCACTTGCCGTCTACCAACTGGCTTTCCGTCCAGAATGACTCGCACGGCGTACAATATTTGCCTTTGTAGGTGCCCTTGTAAATATCGCCCTGATCGTACAGCTTGCGGAAGATTTTTTGGATCGACTCCACATGGTAGTCATCCGTGGTGCGGATAAACCGATCGTTGGAAATGTTCATCAGTTTCCATAGATCCTGGATACCGTCTACAATATTGTCCACATACTGCTGCGGCGTAACGCCTGCAGCCTGTGCTTTCTGCTGAATCTTCTGTCCATGCTCATCGGTGCCGGTGAGGAACATCACGTCGCACCCCTGCATTCGTTTATACCGCGCCATTGCATCAGTGGCCACCGTGCAATAGGTGTGACCAATGTGCAATTTGTCCGACGGGTAATAAATGGGGGTAGTAATGTAGAACTTCTTTCTACTCATGATGATGCCTCCTGTATTTTCAGATAAAGGGATTTTTCCCCTTTTTCACAAAGATACCCATAATATAGCACAATCCGTTTTAAAAAGCAAAGTATCATCAAACTTCCAATAAAAAATTTTCTTTTTGATTGACATTCCGATAGAAGCATGATATATTGAAGAAAACGCATGAATAATCATTCATATGTTCATTTGTTAACTGTAATCCAATTGGAAAGGAGCTTTTAAATGGAAAAAAAAGACCTGATCCCAGAGGAGCACGATCATAAAAAAACAGCGGACTTTGCCCGCTCCCATCTTCCCAGCGAGGATGATCTGTTTGAGCTGGCAGAGCTGTTCAAGGTTTTTTCGGACAGCACACGTATCCGCATTATGTGCGCTTTGTCCGAAACAGAGATGTGCGTTTATGATATTGCAGAGCTGTTGGGCGCCAGCCAGTCTGCGGTCAGCCACCAGTTGCGGCTGCTGCGGGCCAGCCATCTGGTACGGACCCGCCGGGACGGCAAAAATATTTTCTATGCATTGGATGACGATCATGTAGATGCCATCATTTCAATGGGGCTGGAGCATATCCGGCACACGAAAGGAGAAAAGGACAATGGCTGACCACAAACACGAAAGCACCTACTGCTGTGGACAGGAACATTCGAAACAGGTTTCCGAAACCTGCTGCTCCCACAAAGATTCTCATATCCATCCAGATCATGACCACGATCACAGCGCATGCAGCTGCGGCCATGAACATGAGCATGAACTTCATCACCACGAGGGCGGATGCGGCTGCAAGCACAGCCACGAACCCCATCATGAAAGCTGCGCCTGCGGCTTGGATCATGATATCTCCTTAGAAAGCTGCACCGAAGACGGCTGTGCCTGCGGGCACGACCACGACCATGACTCCGGAAAAAGCGCCTGGTTTTTCATTGCCGCAGCCGTGTTACTGGCTGTTCTGAGTTTTCTGCCGCTTCCGGATCTCGCCTCTCATTTCATGCTGGCGGCAGCCGCTGTAGTAGCCGGGTTCCCGCTGTTCTGGGCCGGCGTAAAAAGCATTGTCCGCCTTCAGCTGAACGAAACTGCCCTGCTGCTGATCGCCGTTGTCGCGGCTATGGCCCTGGGTGAATTTTGGGAGGGCGCACTGGTTACGATTCTGTTCCGTCTTGGCAATCAGCTGGAGGGATTGGCCGTCGCCCGCTCCAAAAAAAGCATTGCCGCCCTGACAAAAATCCGGCCTGAGACTGCAAATCTTCTGCAGGAGAACGGAAGCTATGTCGAAACAGAAGCTACTGCCATTCCCACCGGATCTCAAATTTTGATCAAACCCGGCGAACGGGTTCCGCTGGATGCCATCGTCGAATCCGGTGAGAGCATGGTGGACACAGCAGTTCTCACCGGCGAAAGCCTGCCCCGTCAGATTGGCCCCGGCGACGAGCTTTTGTCCGGCATGGTAAACCGGGATGGTGCCTTGCATTGCCGCACTACCAATACTTTTTCGGATTCTGCCGCTTCCCGTATCATTCAGTTGGTGCAGGAATCTTCCGCTAAAAAGGGCAATACGGAAAAACTGATCTCTAAATTTTCCAAAATTTATACACCCTGTATCATCCTCGCTGCCATTCTTCTGACCTTCCTGCCGCCGCTTTTGGGTATGGGTCCCATCTCCATGTGGCTGGGCCGGGCACTGGTATTTCTAGTCGCCTCCTGCCCCTGCGCATTGGTTATTTCGATTCCCCTGTCCTTCTTTGCAGGCATCGGCGCGGGAAGCCGCCGCGGTGTATTGGTCAAAGGCTCCAAATCGCTGGAGGCCCTGGCCAAAACCCGCAATGCCGTCTTTGATAAAACCGGTACCCTGACCACCGGAAAACTTTCCGTCACCGGTGTTACCCCACTGGACGATTCTCTGTCTGCCGACGAGCTGCTTCGGCTGAGCGCCGTGGGCGAAAGCTTTTCTGCACATCCTATGGCGCAAGCCGTAGTGGCACATCACGGTCCGGTGGATACCTCCATGGTCAGCGCTTATCAGGAACTGCCCGGGATGGGCGTTGCCTACCAAATCGGAGAAGACCAGTACCTGTGCGGAGGAGAACGCCTGCTGGCAAAATACGAAATCGATACGTCTTCCTTGCCGCACGCCAACATTTACCTGGCGAAAAACGGTGTTGTCCTCGGCTATTTGACCGTAGCCGATACACTGCGCCCCGACGCCAAGGAATCCCTGCGGCAGCTTAAAATGCTGGGAGTCCAAAAAACTGTTATTCTCACCGGTGACAATGCTCGTACCGCTGAAAAAATCCGGCAGGAAAGCGGTGCGGATCAGGTATGGGCTGAACTTTTGCCCGCGGATAAAGTGTCCCACCTGGAACAGATCAAGCAAAGCGGGGCCACTGTTTTCGTCGGTGACGGCATGAACGATGCGCCGGTTCTGGCGATGGCAGACGTTGGCGTGGCGATGGGACTTGGAACCGATGCAGCCATCGAGGCGGCGGACGTAGTGCTGGTATCTGATAAACTCAGCGATCTGCCGCAGGCGATAAAACTGGCCAAACGCACCCTTTCTATCGCTAAATTCAATATTGTTTTTGCGTTGTTCATCAAAGCTGTGGTGCTGATATTTGGTGCCTGCGGGTTGGCTGCCATGTGGATGGCCGTGTTTGCCGATGTCGGTGTTTCCATTCTGGCAGTACTCAATGCAACCCGTATTCTGGGCAGTAAAAAAAGTTCGCAAAAATAGCCGAAGCCTTCTTTTCTACGAAAAATCCCAATAAGGATTTGTAAAAATTGTCCATTCGCATGGAAACCAGAAACTTCTTGCTTAAAAAGGACAGCCGATGCGTAAAATAGTTCAGCGGGGGATCGTTTGATCCCCCGCTGTTTTTTCGCCCGGACGGTAAATAAAAAGAAAGGAAGAAAACCTAGAATTTTATCAAAAACTTCCCCGGAACAAAAAAGAATTTGCCCTTTTCATCGCCATTTTTTCATTCTATCGGTCAATATCATCGCGCCGTGATCACCTGTTTTGAATGCGGCTTTCATCTGTGGGTCTGGGCCGACGCTATGCAGATCATGCTGTTTATCCGGATCAGTGTTGTTATTTTGGTTCTGCTGACCTATCTGCCCGCCGAATGGCTGACCGGCAGGATTGTGAAATAAACAGGACAGTTATCGCGCACAGATCACCATCAACATCCTCTGCACCGTATTTCTGATGTCCATTTTTCTGACAGTGATCGGCTCCTGGATTGGTGCCCGCCAGATTACGACGGAGTCTGTCCGTTTGTTTTTCTACAAGTGGCCTCGCAGTTTCTCTATTTCCTTTGTCGTAGAAGCACTTGTCGCCCAGATGCTTATTTGCCCGCCAGATTCTTTTTTTACATCAAAAAAGGGGTTCCGCCTCGCCGTATAAGCCGGATACTGTCATAAAAAGCACCCCAGTGTTCCTACGCACTGGTTTTTTTTAATGGCTTTTTCCCGCGAAAAGCGATAAAGCGGCGCGACGATAAAATACGCCGGCGTTCCCTCTTTTCTGGCCGAACACTTCGGAAAAAAGCCCTTTATCCGTACACGGCACAAAAAACTGACATATCGAAAAGGATGCCGCTTAACTCTTTCTGTGGTTTTCCGCCAGCCACGCAACGGCCAGCGGCGCCATCAGAAAATATACGCCATAAGGATCCAGACCCGGCCCCGGCTTATGATAAGAACTGTGGGCGGGATTCTCCGGATCATACCAAATCAGCGTTTCATTCCCCGCCTCAGCGGTCCCGTTCGACCGATGATACACCTCGCTCCTCGTATAACTTTCGCCGTCCACCGTATAAGTATAGTAGATTCTCACACGGAAGTCTCTCACCCATTCCCGCTTAAAAACCACTCCTGGCACGGCAGTCCAATCTTTGTATTCTTCGGTTCTGATCTGAAAAATGAGTATTGAACTGGCAACCAGCAAAAGTAAAACAACCACCGGCGCCACAAATCGGAAAAAAGAATGAGATTTTTTCTCCATAAAATCCACCGTCCTGCCTTGGTATAGCACAAAATGATCTGGCCGGCAAAAAAGCGGCTCTTTGCTGCATTCCTGCAGCAAACATCATTCCCACCGTATCAGGCAAACATATTGCATATCCCGATCCGCCTTTTGGTGCGGCCCGATAAAGTCAGCATCACGGCGACCAGAAGGCCATCTTCGCAGCTCATCCTAAAAAAGGCCTGCGCTTTCCCTTGCCGCCGGCCAACTTGTCCCGTTCTGTCCGGTACTTTGCAAATCCTCTTTTGTTTTGACAAACGGATCAGAAATTTTCACCAAGCTGCGGCGCCTGATACCGGTCCATCCGGCTAATGGCATTTTGCGCCTGTTCAAAATTTTCCAGTGCAAAATATCGGGTGCTGGATCGTCTGCCCGTGCCATACACCGTTTCCTGAAACACAATGGTTCCGTTTCCATTTTTATGGATCCGGATACTCATGGGAGGAAGATCCCATGCATCGTACATCGCAATGCGATTTCCCCGTTTGATCATGATTTTTTTGTTTGTGATTGCGTAAAATGTCCTGCCTCTTAACCGGAGCCTTTGGATAAAGGCTCCGAATACCAAATACACTCCTATGCCGATAAACGGCAATCCAAACAATGAAGAAAAAAGCGGTGCGCTGCTTTTCAAAGCCGCCACCTCCCAAAACAGGGAAAAAGCCAGCCACACAATCCCGGACGGAAGGAGCACAAAATCCTGCCCGGTAAAAAGTCTCCCTTTTTCTGGCATTCCCGTCCACAACACCTGCTCTTGATCGGTCAGATAAGGTTTATAAAAATGGTAATTTTCTGTATCATTCCTTCCACAGCACCTCCTATCCGGTATTGTACCGTTTGGCGCTGCATTTTGCAAAAGGATAGACTTTCCTTTGGCCGTTATCGACTCGCAACCCTTCCTCTTTGCAGCTTACCGGCGTGTACGCCGAAGAAAAAACTCTTTTTTCGGAGATATTTTGCTTTGGGCAAAAAGTTTTCACCTGTTCCCTTTTATCCAAAGAAAAAACACCATTCTTTTAAAGCCGGCTGCAGATTTTTTACGTCAAATACGTGTCCTTTATCTGACCAGCAGGAGCCGCAAACTGAATACACTCTGTTCCATGATAAATCGATACGATAACCTTTTGAAAAGCCCCTTCGCTGTATAAAAATATTGCTCCCGGTCCGTTGACGCGTTCATGATAGAAAGAAAAAGAAAACAAGGAAAAATCATTTTTCAATTTACCGCATCCAATGAAAGAAATGTTATTCCAAGAGAGGTTTCTCCCTAAAATGATGTCTCCCCTTGAAAACATCTTCCCGAAGACAATAATGATAATAGGTTCTATATATGTGAACGGTTCCCGACGCGCCTAATTTCAAAAGGTTTTTTTCATAATAAAAGCCTTCTAAAGTGGCGTCGATCTTTTCCGGATATGGACAGAAACATAAAGGGCCCGCCGCCGTGAGAAAGATAAGGATATAAATGATCCGATTCTTGTGACAAAAACGCATCCCTTTTTCCAAAAAACACCTGGATTTCAAACACACTCTCTATCATAAAAGCCAAAAATTTTTCCCATTCCAACAAAGCTAAGAGAAAACCAAACACTTTTTTAAGCAACTGCAGACTCTTTTCCCCATTGTCTTTTTTCTTTTTAAACGCTACAATAAAAGCAAAAAGGAGGGGTCCGGATGGAGCCGCTTATCTTTCATGTCGATGTCAACAGCGCATACCTTTCTTGGGAGGCGGCCCGGCGCGTAGCCAACGGAGAGCCGGATATCCGGTTAATCCCTTCTGCCATTGGCGGCGACCGGCAAACACGCACCGGTGTGATTCTGGCCAAGTCGATTGCCGCAAAAAAATATCAGGTGCAAACAGGAGAACCGGTTGCCCTGGCGCTGCGCAAATGTCCTCAGCTTTATCTTGCCAAACCGGACTTTCGTTTGTATGAACAAAACTCCAGAGCTTTTATGAATATCTGCCGCAAATATGCACCGGTAGTTGAAAAATTTTCCATTGATGAATGCTTTTTGGATATGAGCGGTACCGGACAGTTGTATTCTGATCCGAGGGCCATCGCCAACCGAATCAAAGATGAAATCCGTGATACGCTGGGCTTTACGGTTAACATCGGCATTGGTCCCAACAAGCTTTTGGCCAAAATGGCAAGTGACTTTGAAAAGCCTGACAAAATCCACACCCTGTTTTTGCAGGAAATCCCCCAAAAGCTCTGGCCGCTGCCGGTTGAGTCTCTTTTTACCGTCGGGCGCGCCACGGCACAGCGGCTGGAGAAAGGTGGGATTTTCACCATCGGCGGCCTGGCACATGCAGATGTTTCCTTTGTGCAGGTTCTGATTGGAAAAAAATTGGGCCGACAGCTGCATGCATACGCAAACGGCATTGACCAAACACCAGTACTTTCCAAGCCGGGAGAGGCCAAGGGGTACAGCAACTCCACAACGCTCGCCCGGGATGTGCGATCCGAAGAAGAGGCAAACCGCATCCTGCTGGCGCTGGCAGACAGTGTTGCCTCCCGCATACGTGCGGACGGTGTGCGGGCTTACTGCGTCAGCGTCACGATACGTGCAAATGATTTCAAGGATAAATCCCATCAACAAACGCTTTTGGAGCCTACTGATATTACAGATGAAATATTTCGCGTGTCCAAAAGGCTGTTCGCCCAGCTTTGGGATGGACAAACGCCGCTCCGCCTGCTGGGAATCTCCCTAACCGAATTGACCCGTGACGAATATGTGCAGCAGTCGCTTTTCCCTGACGAAAAAAAAGAACGGGAGAAAAAACTGGATCAGGCGGTGGATCATATACGGGGTAAATTCGGTTCTGACACCATCTGCCGCGGCGCTATTCTTCGTTCTGATCTGCAGGTGGGCAAAAAATATAAATCCCAGCTGGATGATAAGAAAAAATAATACTTTTTGCAGTACAACAACTTTTTGTAAATTTCTGCAACTTTCTATTGCCGAAACGAATAAAACAAAAAAGACTTATCAACCGCATTTTTAAGCGATTGATAAGTCTTCTGGCGGAGATGGAGAGACTCGAACTCTCGCGCCGGTTTCCCAGCCTACGCCCTTAGCAGGGGCGCCTCGTCACCAACTTGAGTACATCTCCAAATGGTAACCTAAACCAATATTTTTCTTTGCTGCCAGGATGGAAAATGGCGGAGAGGAAGGGATTCGAACCCTTGGCTCTTTCGAGTCACTGGTTTTCAAGACCAGCTCCTTAAACCGCTCGGACACCTCTCCATCCGTGACGCAGACTATTTTAACATAACCCTGCGATAAAGTCAAGAATATCCCGATAAAAACCCCTTTCTTTTCTGAAAAACGTATTATTCACAGACAATGGTGGAAATCCCATGAGAAAAATGCTATGATGACGTTACTTTCCATTCCCGTTACAGACCAAGAAGGGAGCGAAACTTTCATGGCAATCAATAAAGCAATGCGGGCCGCGCTCAAAGCGCTGTCCTATCCGGATATAGGCATTAAAAAAAATTATAAAGTGGAGCGGGAATTGGTGAATTTGACCTCCAAACGCATCATCAAACCGCATCTTTACCGCGTCTGGGACCATGATATTCCCTGTGGAGATCATCTGGTTCCGGTGCGCATCTTTGCCCCGCCGGACGGGCCAAATCACCCGATTCTGATTTTTTTCCACGGCGGCGGCTGGGTCACCGGCAATATCGACAGCTACGACGGTGTCTGCGCCGACATGGCCCACTTAACCCGGCGCATGGTGGTTTCGGTGGATTATCGCTTGGCTCCGGAATACAAATTCCCCGCCGCTCCCGAGGACTGTTATGCTGTTGCACGGGAAATTTATCTCAACGATTCTTTGCTGGGCACCCGCCCGGAGGAAATTGCCCTGATTGGTGACAGTGCGGGTGGCAACCTAGCGGCAGCTGTTTCTCTGATGGCGCGGGACCGGGGAGAATTTCTCCCCGCCAAGCAGATTCTGATTTATCCCGCCACTGCCGCCGACCACAGTGAAACATCCCCTTTCCCCTCGGTGCATGAAAATGGAACCGACTATCTGCTGACCTCTAAACGGGTGTGCGATTATATGGACCTGTACCGCTCTGGGGATGAGGATTTGCACAATCCTTATTTTGCCCCGCTGCAGGCGGCTGATTTTCGCGACCAGCCGGACACCCTAATCATCACAGCCGAATACTGCCCCCTGCGGGATGAGGCGGAGGAGTACGGCCACCGGCTGATGAAAGCCGGAAACCGTGTCACGATCCGCCGGATACCGGACGCGCTGCATGGATATTTTTCCCTGCCCGCCCGGTTTGTGCAGGTAAAACGCACCTATGAAATCATCAATCGGTTTTTGAAAGGATGAGGTCGTAAATGAGCGCGTCAGAACCGAAATGGAGCCGGTTGGATAACGCAGCCAAAATATTTCCCTCCACCAGCAGTAAGAAAGATCCGAAGGTCTTTCGTTTCTCTTGCGAGTTGACTGAGCCGGTGGACGGACAGACCCTGCAATTCGCACTGGATCAGACCATGGAAAAATTTCCTTTTTACCGCTCCGTACTCAAACGGGGGCTATTTTGGTATTATTTCGAGAACAGCACCCGCCGACCTGTTGTCCAGCCGGAGGGACTTCCTCCTTGTGCGCCGATTTACAGCGCGGACCGAAAAGGACTTTTATTCCGCGTCAGTTTTTTCGAACGTCGGATCAACCTGGAGGTTTACCATGCCATTGCCGACGGAACCGGTGCACTGCACTTTTTGCGCACGTTGGTTTATTATTACTTACTGGAGCGCCATAAAGAGGATTTTTCCGGCGGCGCGCCCTTTTTTGATTACGATGCTTCCCATGCGCAAAAGCAGGATGACAGTTTTTCCCGCTACTACGAAAAAAGGCCAAAAGCGTCAAAAGGCAAGGCTGTAAAAGCGTACCACCAATATGGAGAGCGCTGGCCGGACAACCGCATCGCCGTTTTGGAAGGCTGCATGCCGGTGCGGTCGCTGCTGACGCTTGCCCATACCCATCACGCCACGCTGACGGAATATTTAACCGCCCAGCTGCTGCTTTCCATTCGGGAAACCATGCGCCTGCGGGAAACCGGGCGGCCAGTGGTCATCACCATTCCAGTCAATCTGCGCAACTATTTTCCCGCCGGCACAGCGCGGAATTTTTTCGGCATCATCAATCTGGGCTATGACTTTTCCCGGCAGGAAGATTCCATCGAATCCGTCATCGCTTTTATAAAGGAACAATTCCAGAAGGAGCTGACCGCTGAGAAGCTTCGGGAACGGATGAATGAACTTTCGGCCTTAGAGCACAATCTGCTCACCCAGCTTGTGCCTCTGATCATAAAAGACCCGGTGCTCCGCCTGGCCAATTATCTGGCGGAACGGGGGATTACGGCTGCCTTTTCCAACGTCGGAAAGGTCGCCATGCCTGTGGAGATGGCACGTTATATCGACAGCTTTCACGTTTTCACCTCTACCAACCGGCTGCAGGCCTGTATGTGTTCCTTTGGGGAGCATTGCGTTATCAGCTTTTCTTCGCCATTTGTCAGTACCGATATCCAGCGGGCCTTTTTCCGCCGCCTGACGGCGGAAGGAATTGCGGTAGAGGTCACATCCAATCAGGAACAGTTAGGTTTTTAATCCAAAAGGAGGTATCCGCATGAAATACTGTAAAAAATGCCGGGTATCCGTCCCCGGGGATCTGCATACCTGCCCGCTATGTCAGGGGGATCTGTCCGGCCCGGGAGAAGCCGGGCGCACTGCTTTTCCTGTTCTCCCCGCATCCCCAAGCCTTCACAAGGGGCTTTTGCGGCTGATCGGGCTGGGGACCATTGCGGCGGCAGCTGTCTGCATTGCGGTCAATTTAAGTCTGCCTCAAAGCGGTTGGTGGTCTGTTTTCGTGGTCGCCGGCGTCATCAGTTTTTGGCTCACTTTCTGGATGGTCGTAAAAAAGCGCGGAAACATCCCCAAAGCTATTCTTTGGCAGGTAGGGCTCATTTCCGCGCTGGCCCTGCTCTGGGACTGGTGGACCGGCGGGCGCTTGAGCTGGTCGGTCGATTTTGTCATACCGCTTCTGCTTACCGGTGCAATGATCGCCATGGCAGTCATCGCCCGGGTGATGCGGCTGAAAATCCAGGACTATATCCTATATCTGATGCTGGACGCCATATTCGGTTTTATCCCGTTTGTCCTTTTGCTGTGTGGCTCCCTTCGAGTTGTCTACCCCTCGGCGGCATGCGTCGCGGTAAGCATTATTTCACTGGCTGCGCTGTGCCTGTATGAAGGGAAGGCTATGAAAAATGAAATTCTCCGGCGGCTGCACCTGTGATTTTGCTGCCGGGAAAAGGAGGTCTTTGCTATGATTTGCCCGATCTGCGGCGGGGAAATGGAAGAAGGCGGCCTGATTGCCAGCGGTATCAGTGTCATGTGGTTTCCACTGAAACAGTTTGCCAAAAAGGGGCTGGAGCGGCTTTGGTATGAGGGCGGAAAGTCAGTCGGAAAGTCGAACTACCTTCTCGACCACACCCGGATTCCCGGCGCGTATTACTGCCGCAGCTGCCAGAAAATAATCGGCATTTTCGATATTTCCCATGATCCGGAAGGGGAGTAAAACACCGTTTTACCCGCACTGCGCAGCATCAAAACTCAATGGTTTTGATACATCAGAGGAGGTGCTGAAAAAGGGCAGAATCTATTATGACGGAGGTCGGCTCCAATGAATCGGCTGGAAACGGTTGGGCGGGCTGGTCACGATCCTGACGCCCAGGGATTTGTTATCCCTGGGCGTTTTGCATGGTGTATCGCCGGGAAACCAAGCATGCCGCGGTCAACGGGCACCGCCGATTTTCGAGACATCGCAGCTGTTCGCCAATTGGATCAAGTGCTGACTGTTGTCGCCTTTGTATTTTATAGTTTTTGGCCGGGCTTTGCCCTGCGCAATCGGGAAACCGGGCACACCCATTTTGCCAACTGGCTGAGTTTATAAGGAGGAAAACGTATGTCTTTGTATTTGTTTTTGCCCACCACGGCTCAGCGGGTGCAGGTGGAGGAATTCAAACAAGCCTTTCAGCAGGCGGGGGAAGATACCATCAACGGCAGCTGTGGCCTGACCCGCTTTTCATGCTACGGCGATTGGCTTTTCTATCTGGAGCGGGTTCGGCAGGGCCGAGAACCGGACAGAGTCCCCTCTTTCACCTTCTTGGCGGGCGACGGCAAGCAGCTTGTCGGTATCATTGATATCCGCTTGCAGCTGACCCAAGCCCACTATTACAGCGGCCATATCGGTTATTCCGTCCGCCCTGACTGCCGGGGCCGCGGCATCGGTACAGAGCTTCTCTGGCTGGGCTTGGAAAAAGCGCGTAAGCTGGGGCTTGGCCAAGTAATGCTTTCCTGCCAGGAAAACAACCTCGCTTCCCGAAAGATAATCGAGACCAATGGCGGCAGATTGAGCGAACGCGCCGTTTGGGAAGGAGCGCCGCTGCTGGTTTTTTGGATTTCCCTTTCCGACGGCAACCAATTGTCTTCCCAATAAGCGGCCGCTCTTCCGGCCGGATTTGCAGGGGGATTGAATCAAAAAAATTTGACACCCTCTCTTAAAACAGGTATATTAATAAATAGGTACCTTATGAAAATCCCGCCGTTGTTTTTTAATACAACACGGGACTGTTTTGGAATGGAGGAAAAAGATGAAACCTGTGATCCTGATTGCGCCGGACGATGGATTCAATCCCATGTTCCAGGCGCCGCATACGATTATCAGCAGCAACTATACCAAATGCGTCTTGGAGGCCGGCGGTATCCCGGTCGTCGCTTTCGACGTAAACTGCGCCGCCGAGTACACAGCAATGGCGGACGGCCTTCTGCTCACCGGCGGCATGTCCGATATCCATGCCGGAAACTATGGGCAGATTTACAAAGACCACATGGGCGGCCCGAATCACCCGCTCAACGAACTGCGGGATGACACGGACTTCACATTGCTTCGCGCCTTTATGGCAGCGGGTAAACCGGTATTCGGCATCGGCCGCGGCCTGCAGGTCGTAAACGTCGTGCAGGGCGGCTCTTTATATATGGATCTGCCCGAGGAAACCGGTCAGGATCACGAAAAAGAAAACCATACCGTTGTGGCGGAACCGGATAGCTTCGTCTGTGCCTACGGCACCGGTGAACAGGTAGTCAGCCGGCATCATCAGGGAATAAAGTCTCTGGGCCGGGATTTAAAAATCTGCGCCAAATCACCTGACGGACTGCCCGAAGCGATTGAACATATTTCCCTGCCGGTGTTCGCTGTGCAGTGGCACCCGGAACAATCCCA
>Ga0129314_1001551_pt1 | contig 15522 bp, 13 predicted proteins | sample O1111metagenome_FD_94431 | JGI IMG/M metagenome (GOLD analysis project Ga0129314, IMG submission 94431) | Orangutan individual fecal microbial communities from fecal samples from Wisconsin, USA - O1111 metagenome | ecosystem: Host-associated > Mammals > Digestive system > Large intestine > Fecal...
ACAGGATATTTTTAAGGATTTGATCGATAGCATCCATGTGGAGGATAATGCCGACCTTGAAAGACAGGAACCGGTGCAGGTTCCAATACAGCGCTCCAACCCGCCCGAAGCAGCGAATCAAGTCCAGAAGGATGTGCCTTCCGATCCTTTGAAAAATGCGCCAGATCCCCAAAAAGTTCCGGTGCGGCGTACTGATAGTGTGGACGAAGAGGAACTACCCCGATGGCTGACGGAGAAAAGACGTCCGGCGCAGGATGCTGGATTGCCCCATCCTGCCGTATCCGGCGGTGCGCGTGTTTCCAATGGAATGTCATTAGCACCGGATGATCGGGATCGGACAAATGCCGCGAAAAAAACAGCGGCCGCGATTGGAGAGAGACAAATTCCTGCAGATCGTACGGACGTTTCTTATGGAGAAGCGCAAGACCCGTCAAGCGAGGGGTTTCAGGTAAATATTTCTCAGCAGGATTATGAACGTCCCTCTGCTTCGTTGCCGGAAAAGGATGAGCAAAAACGGCCGCCGCAGCCGGCATCAGTTTCTGGCAAAAAGAAAGCCAAAAAGAAGATAAAAAAACAATACCGCGTGGGCCGCGCGCTTTTGTTGACACTGTTGTTTTTGGCACTGAGCGTATGCCTTGCGTTTTTTGCGATCCATGCGTTTGAGGATCTTACTGCGGTAACTTTGTTTGGCGGCGACAATACAACGGAACAGCAGATGACAGTAGACATTCCGGAAGGTGCTTCCACCAGTGAAATTGCGCGGATTTTGAAAAAAAGCGGTGTGATTACGGAACCCTTTGCTTTCCGTTTATATGTGATGTTCAAACAGGAAGATGGGTTTCAAAGCGGCGAATATATCATGACTGATAAAATGGATTATGATTCAATTATTTATGCGTTACAGGCCGGAACCGAACGGACAGATGTAGTGGAAATCATGTTCCCTGAAGGATCTACTTCGGTAGACATCGCCAAAAAACTGGAGGAGCAGGGCGTCTGTTCCGCCAGTGAGTTTTTGGCGGCACTCAATGGTGACGGATACAATTATACGTTTGTGGACAATATTCCGCAGAACGACCTTCGATTTTATAAGCTGGAGGGATATCTGTTCCCAAACACACATCAGTTCTTTGTAGGTGAGAGCGTGGATTCGGTTATCAACCGTTTCTTAAAGGATTTTAATTCCCAGATTACCGATGGGATGCGCACTCGCATGAATGAACTGAATCTCACGCTGGATCAAACACTGATTTTAGCTTCTATCATCCAGAAAGAGGCCAGCGATCCCGATGAAATGAAAAATGTTTCGGAAGTGTTCCACAACCGTCTGCGCAATTCGGATCATTATCCGAACCTGCAGTCAGATCCAACGATCTTTTATGTGGAGCGGGTCATTAAAAAGAATATCGGCATGACCAATCAGGCTATGTATGACGCATATAACACCTACGTCTGCAACGGCCTGCCAGTGGGGCCGATTTGTAATCCCGGTTTGGATGCGATTGAAGCAGCGCTGTATCCGGCACAGCATGAACAGACCTATTATTACTTTGTCACCGATAATGCCGGCACCTACTATTATGCTGAAACGTTAGAGCAGCATGACGCCAATATTGCACAGGCAGACCGAGTCAATGCAGAATTAGAGAAGAATTCTTCTTCTGCGGCCAGCTAAGATAAGAAGAACCAAACAGTCACCGGTTTTCCGGTGACTGTTTGTGTGAGGGTATAAGGTTCCAAAAAGAAAGGTGGCCGTTATGGCAAATTGGAAACAGCCGGAGGTCTTGGCACCTGCGGGGGATTTTGAGCGGCTGTCTGCAGCGGTTCAGTATGGTGCGGATGCAGTTTATTTAGGCGGCAAGGACTTTGGTATGCGTGCATCGCCGATGAATTTTACGGAGGAAGAACTGGTGTGCGCTGTTGATTTTTGCCACCGGCGGGGAGTGAAAGTGTATGTCACCTGTAATATCCTGCCGCGTGAAGAGGATCTTGCCGGTCTGCCCGCCTACCTCCATTTTCTCGACGATGCAGGTGTGGATGCTCTCATCGTAGCGGATATTGGCGTAATGTTGCTTTGCCGCAGGGAAATCCCGAAAATGGAATTGCACATGTCCACCCAGACGGGTGTAGTGAATCACCTGACAGCGATGGAGCTTTACCGGATGGGGGTCAAACGGGTTGTGCTGGCCCGGGAATTGGGCTTGGATGAGATTCGGCAGATCCGGCAAAATACGCCGCCGGAACTAGAGATAGAAACTTTTGTCCACGGGGCTATGTGCATGTCCTTTTCGGGCCGGTGCGTGTTGTCCAACTATCTGGCCGGGCGGGATGCTAACCGCGGCGAATGTGCCCAACCCTGCCGCTGGAGCTATCATTTGGTGGAAGAAAAACGGCCGGGAGAGTTTTTCCCGGTTTTAGAAGAAGAAGACGGAACCTATATTCTGAATGCAAAGGACCTTTGCATGATTGAGTATCTGGATCAGCTGGTTGAAGCGGGCGTAAGCAGTTTTAAAATTGAGGGACGGGCAAAATCCTTTTATTATGTGGCTACGATTACCAACGCTTACCGCTGTGCTGTAGACTTACTGAAAAAAGATCCAGCCCATTACCGCTTACCTGGTTGGCTGCTGGAAGAGACGAAGAAAGTCAGCCATCGGCAGTATTGCACGGGATTTTATTTTGGCCGCCCCGAAAATGGCCAGTATTATGAAAGCGGCGGCTATATCCGCGATTATGATGTTGCAGCTGTGGTACAAGGATGGTCGGACAACATGCTGTTTTGTACCCAGAGAAACCGGTTTTTCCCGGGCGATATTCTGGAGGTGCTTTCTCCTGGTCTGCCGCCGGAAAATTTGACGGTTTCCGCAATTTTTGACGAGAAAGGACAATCACTGGATGCGGCGCGCCATCCGATGCAGTTGCTGAGAATTCCGTGTGAAAAAATGATTGCCAAAGGGACAATCCTACGGCGGCAGCAAAAAGGAAGGACCGCCTGATTCGTAGGATAAAGCTTGTTTTTCCACTAAAAGTGTTGCTTTTCATCGTTGAAATCGCATAGCTTGGGGAAAATATTTTGTTTAATCCACACAAACAAGATGGTTTTTGCTTTGCTCTTGTTTATCCAACAAGCAGAAATTTGCAGAAAAAACTGCAAACTTCCACCGGGATGCGTTGACGAACCGTGTTGCTGTGTTATAATAATAGACAGTTTGGTTGTCCCATAAAGAATTGTTTAGAAGAAGCAAAGTAGAATTCAAGATGAAGAAGCAGGAGAGTTGTAGTAATGTTTGTAAAAGATGTTCAGGTTCAGAATCAGGTAGGTTTGCACGCCCGCCCCGCGACGTTCTTTATCCAGAAAGCAAATGAGTTTAAGTCCTCCATTTGGGTGGAGAAGGATGAGCGCCGCGTAAATGCAAAAAGTCTGCTTGGCGTTCTTTCTCTGGGAATTGTAGGTGGAACTACCATCCGCATTATTGCCGACGGTGCTGATGAAGAACAGGCGGTCAGCGGATTGGTAAAACTGGTTGAGTCCGGTTTCGCCGAGTAATTACACAGCATCATGAAAAGCCTCCCGAGCAACTGCACGGCGGGGCTTTTTCCTGTTTTACTGAAAGGAGGGGCTCAAATGAACAATCCGAGGTTGGAATACCTGCGGGAAAAGGTGCGCCGGTTGCCAAAAGAACCAGGCGTTTACTTGATGCGGGATAAAAGCGGCAAGATTATTTATATTGGAAAGGCCAAAGCACTGCGCAACCGGGTATCCAGCTATTTCCGCAGTGTGGAAAAACATCTGGAAAAAGTCTATAAAATGGTAGAAAATGTCTATGATTTTGAGACGATTGTCACTGACAGTGAATTCGAAGCATTGGTACTGGAATGCAGCCTTATTAAACAGTACACTCCGAAATATAATATCCTGCTAAAAGACGATAAGGGATATTCTTATATCAAAGTAACACCTCCTCCATTCAGCCGTATTCAGGCGGTTTTGCAAAAGCAGGAGAATGACGGATGTATCTATCTGGGGCCTTATATGTCCTCTTACGTGGTCAAACAGACGGTGGATGAGACCAATAAGGTGTTTATGCTGCCCACCTGCAGTCGCAAATTTCCTCAGGAATTCCGCAAAGGACGGCCCTGCCTGAATTTCCATATCAAACAATGTGTCGGCCTTTGTCGAGGCAGGATTGATGAGGCGGAATATGCTGCCCGCCTGGAAGAAGCATTGGATTTCATCCGAGGTGGCTCAGCTCGTGCGCTGGAAAGACTGAAAGAACAGATGCTGCGTACCAGTGAAAATTTGGACTTTGAAAAGGCAGCGCAGTATCGGGACAGGATTCAAGCGATTGAGCGCATTACAGATCGGCAGAAGGTGGTCAGCTCCAAAGCGGCGGACGCGGACATTGTAGCTTTTACCCAGAGCGATTCCGCCACTGCAGCGGTCGTTTTGCTGTTCCGGAACCACCGGTTGGTAGATAAAAAAGATTTTGTATTTTATGAAAGTGGCGATCTATCTGCTTTTCGCCGGGAGTTTTTACTGGGGTACTATCGTGAGGATATCCCGCGTGTGATAGAGGTAGACGGGGATTTTGAAGATCGGGAACTGACCGAGGCGTATTTTTCACAAAAAATGGGGCACAAAATTACCATTACAGTGCCGCAGCGGGGCGAGCAGGCAAAACTGGTGGAGATGGCCCGCAATAATGCTTCCCAACGCCTTTCCCACGAAGTATCCCGCACTGGACGGGAACTTTCCGCATTGGATGAACTGGCTCGGTTATTAGGCCTTGGAGCGCCACCGGCATACATTGAAGCGTACGATATTTCCAATATTGGCGCCGGCACCATTGTTGGCGGTATGGTGGTGTTTGAAGGCGGACGCCCTCAAAAAAAATATTACCGCAAATTCAAGATGAAAACCCAGCTGACTCCAGACGATTATGCCAGTATGCGGGAAATGCTTTCCCGACGATTTGCCCGATATAAAGAGGAAAAATCTTCCGGCGAAGGATTTGGCCGTCTGCCGGATCTGATTCTTCTGGATGGCGGCAAGGGCCATGTAGCGGCGATTCAGCCGCTGCTGGAGGAATTGGGCATCACCGTACCGGTGTTTGGAATGGTAAAGGATGACCGGCACCGGACCCGTGCCATTGCCAAAGACGGCGGCGAAATCGCAATCAACGCCAATAAAAACGCGTTTTCGCTGATTACCCGAATTCAGGATGAAGTACATCGCTACACCATTGATTTTTCCCGCAAAAGTCATCGGAAAAGTGGGATGGAATTGGCTATGACCTCAGTGGAAGGGATCGGACCGGCGAGAGCGAAAGCGTTGTTTACGGCGTTTAAAACGCAAAAAGCGATGCGGGAGGCAACGGTGGAGGAATTGGCAGCGGTTAAGGGAATGACATCTGCCTGTGCTCAGCGCCTGTATGATTGGCTGCACGCCGATGAAGAATAACAGGGCTTTGGATATTGACATCCGATGGATTTTGCCCCATAATAACCGTATGTAGATCATGGAGAAACAGGAAGATTCTGATCGAAACGGCGCATAATGGAGGAGAAAAATGAGGATCATTACCGGTTCCGCCCGCGGACGCAGGCTGACAGCTCCGGAAGGGACAGATGTCCGCCCCACAGCGGAAGTGACCAAAGAGGCCGTATTTTCCGCCATTCATTTCGAGGTGGAAGGCGCACGAATGTTGGATTTGTTTGCCGGTACCGGTCAGATGGGGCTGGAGGCGATCAGCCGCGGCGCCAAATCGGTAACCTTTGTGGAAAGTGGTCGGCCTTCGCTGGAAGCACTGCGTGCCAACATTGCGGCATGCGGTTTTACAGAACAATGCAAGGTGTTCGCTATGGATGCCCTTCGTTTTTTAAAAATCGGCGGCGGAGAATATGACGTTGCTTTTATTGACCCGCCTTATAATCAAGGATTGGCTCAGGCTGCGCTCCCATTGGTAGCCCAGCAGATGGCTCCTGGCGGAGTGATCCTGTGCGAGACTGACCGGCATGAAGAAATGCCGCAGGAAGTGGGAAATTTTCGGTTAATTAAGACCCGCCGGTATGGCAAAGCGATGATCCATACCTATCGGATCCCAGAAGAGGAGTAGCAGCAGATGAGGATTGCGGTTTGTCCTGGCAGTTTTGATCCAGTGACCAAGGGACATCTGGATATCGTGACACGGGCTTCAAAATTGTTTGACAGAGTAATTGTTTTGGTGGTAATCAATGCCGCGAAAAAACCGAGTTTTACGCCGGAAGAACGGGCACAGATGATTCGGGAGGTTATTGGGAACAGTTTGCCCAATGTGGAAGTGGATACCTTTTCCGGCTTGTTGGCCGATTATGTCCGGGACGTAGGAGCAGTAGCGATTGTCAAAGGCCTGCGGGCGGTATCAGACTTTGAATATGAATTTCAGATGGCGTTAGCCAATAAAAAACTCAATCCCACGTCGGATACGGTGTTTCTGACTACGGCCTCGCAAAATATGTATTTGAGTTCCAGCTTGGTCAAGCAGATTGCCCAGTTTGGCGGAGACATTTCCGATTTTCTGCCACCGCAAATTGTGGATCGAGTCGCCAGCCGGCTGTGTAAAAAAGAATAATTCACATTGTTTTGGCTGGTACAAGCTGGCTTTGTTGTAAAAAATCGTAGTTTCAGGGAGGGCTTATACGATGAATATCGATGATATTTTGGATGCAATGGACGAAATGTTGGATCGCGCGTGGAATCTGCCGTTGACTGGCGGTCGCTGTGTTGTCGATGCAGAAAAGGTGCGAGACTTGATTGACGATATTCGTTTGAATATGCCTGCGGAAATTAAGCAGGCCAAACAAATTGTTGCTGACCGGACAGATATCATCAGTGTGGCGAAAAAAGAGGCAGAGGATATTGTCCGCAAGGCAGAGGAACATGCCAAAGCACTGGTGGAGCAAGAGAAAATCACCAAGCAGGCTCAGGCCCGTGCGACGGAAATCTTGACCCAGGCACAGATGAAGTCCCGTGAAATGAGACAGGCTTCTCAAGAGTTTGCAGAAACAATGCTCAAAAGTACGGAAGAGACTCTGTCCAAAGCTTTGGGAGATGTACGTTCTACTCGCCAGGCGCTTAAGTCATCTGGCAGAAACCTGCAAAAATAGAGGAAAAGGGTTGGGTTTTTATAAAATTCCCCCTTTATGCTTAAATGAGCAGACAGTGCAGACTGCGTGTACCGCAGTCTGCACTTTTTTATATGTGCAGCCAAAACACTTGACAATAGTTCGGTACCAAAGTATTATATAAGTAACGTATATAATTAGGTACCGAATTATTTGAAAGGGGTGCAAAAATGGATTTACAAGAGCAACCACTGGAATGTCTGTTTCGGTTGATGCGAGCCTTGCGCCGGGGTCGTTCACACCATCATGGACCGCGCCATTTTCACGGATATGGACGACTGATGGAAGCAATTGCCCGGTATGAAGGGACCAGTGCTCGGGAGTTGACCGAATTGCTGGATATTCGTCCATCGTCTCTGAGCGAAATGCTTTCCCGGCTGGAATCTCAGGGAGATATTCTCAGGAGGCGCGATGAAAAAGATGCCCGGATTTCCCATATTTGGCTGACAGAACAGGGGCGCCAGCAGATTCAGCGGCACAATCAAACCCGTTTGCCATATCAAAATGCTCTTTTGCAGTGCCTGACACCGCAGGAGACACGGGAATTGAATCGGATTTGTCAGAAGTTAATTGACTGTCTGGAAGAAGAACAGGAAAAGGAGGAACGCGTATGCCGCCAGGAGGTCCGGGAGGAATGCGAGGACCAAACCGATTTTTAACGGAAGAAGAAAAGAAAAACCGTCCGCGGATTACAAAAGCCTTGCTTAAACGGATTTTCTCTTATCTGTTGCCTTACTGGCCCCAATTGCTGCTGGTTTTGGCGGCGATTATCCTGTCGTCAGTTTTTGGGCTTTTGCCGTCCATTCTCACTGGAAAGATTATTGATGAGGGGCTGATCGGTAAAAATTTCAGCATGTTGCTGCGCTTGATTGGCCTTTCGTTTGCTGTGCTGGTAATTTCTAATCTGATTGGCGTATTGGAAAGCTATCTGAATACTTGGGTGGCACAGCACATTACCTATGACATGCGCAATCAAATGTATGCTCATTTGCAGAAAATGTCCCACCGTTTTTTTACCAGCAGTAGGCAGGGGGATGTTATCACCCGTATGACCAGTGATATTTCCGGCGTGCAAAGCGTAATTTCCAATACCCTTACCAGCATTTTAAGCAATATTGCAGTGCTGGCTACTTCGGTAGTGGCAATGTACCAAAAAAACTGGATTCTGGCAACGGTGGGAATTATTATCGTCCCGTTGTTCGTACTGCCGACAAAGAGAGTAGGAAAAACCCGTTGGAGCCTTGCACTGAAATCGCAGGAAAAAAACGATGAGATCAATCAGGTTCTGAACGAGACGCTGAGCGTTAGCGGACAGATGTTGGTAAAATTATTTACCAATGAAAAGATGGAGTATGAAAAATATCAAAAAATCAATGGGGAGATGACTCGTCTTAACATCAGAGAGAGCATGGCGGGCCGCTGGTTCCGAGTGGCGATGAATACTTTTACCAGCATGGGACCGATGTTAATTTATTTGGTGGGAGGTCTGCTCATCATTCGGATGGGAAATACCAGCTTGACTGTTGGCGATATTACGGTTATGGTATCTTTGCTCAGCCGAATGTACCAGCCAGTCAACTCTCTTTTGAATATCCAGGTAGATGTCATTCGTTCCATGGCTCTTTTTACTCGTATTTTCGATTATTTTGATATGCCGGTGGAAGTGGAAAACCGGCCTCATGCAATAATACCGGAATCGGTCAGAGGAGATTTGGAATTCTGTCACGTGGGATTTTTCTATGATCCGGAGCAGCCAGTTCTGCGGGACTTGAATTTTTGCATCGAAGCAGGCCGTTCGGTGGCGATTGTCGGACCTTCTGGTGCGGGAAAATCGACGATGATCCATTTGATTCCGCGGCTATATGATGTGACGGAAGGAAGCATCACACTGGATGGACAGGATATACGCAACATTAATCTGGAGACGCTGCGCAAAAATATTGGTGTGGTGACACAAGATACCTACCTGTTTAACGGTACCATCCGGGAAAACCTATTGTACGCCAACGCACAGGCCAGTGAAGAACAGCTGATCGAAGCGTGCCGTCAGGCCAATATCCATCATTTTATTGCGGGGCTGCCGCAGGGGTATGATACGATGGTGGGCAATCGGGGTATTAAGCTTTCTGGCGGCGAAAAGCAGAGGGTTTCGATTGCGCGGGTAATTTTGAAAAACCCACGCTTGCTGATCCTGGATGAAGCGACTTCTGCGCTGGACTCCATTTCGGAAAGTGTCATTCAGGATGCCATTGACCCTCTGCTCAAAGGCCGTACCAGCCTGGTTATCGCCCATCGTTTGTCCACTATCATGGCGGCGGATGAGATTCTGGTGGTTGACCAAGGACAAATTGTGCAGCGGGGAACCCATCAGGAACTAGTGGAAGAAAACGGCGTATACCGGGAGCTGTATGAAACCCAGTTTCGGCGGGCGCTGGAGGATCATAAAAACCGAAAATGAAATGAAGTGCAGGTATGATGTAATGAAAAAGGGAAGGCTTACAATATCCCGTAAGCCTTCCCTTTTATTTTTTGAAGTTTATAGCAGACGCAGATGTGTTTTTGATTTATCGATGGGCGATTACACTGTTAAGAACCAAATCTTTGGTATAATAGCTGTCCTTCATCGGTTCATTTTCAGCGTAGTCCGTAGACAGGTATTTTTTGTTGTCATCGGAAAAAACGGTCACGACAACAGGGGAACCGTCCAACCGTTCCGCAGCCATTATGGCGCCGATCAGGTTAGCGCCGGAGGAAATACCCACGCCGATCCCCAACTGGCGGGACAGCATTTGTGCCGCAATAATGGCGTCACCGTCATCTACCGAAATAACGCCGTCTAACTCGGATAATTGCAGCAAATCAGGAATGAAGTCATCAGAAATCCCTTGGATTCGATGTTTGCCGACCTTATACCCTGTGGAAAGGGTTGGAGAATTGAGCGGTTCCATTGCAAAGGCGCGGCAAGCAGGAACGGCTTCTTTTAGTCGCCGGGCAATGCCCATGACGGTACCGCCGGTACCAACACCAGCTACCAATCCGTCCGGACGAAGTCCCAAATCATTCAGTTGGCGAAGAATCTCTGCGCCGGTGGTTTCGTAATGGGCGGCGCTGTTATCCGGATTGGAAAACTGACGCGGCAGGAAAACACCGCCTTTTTGGGCTAACTCCTCGGTCATGCGGATTGATCCGAGGAAGCCGCCTTCCTCTTTGGAAACCAGGCGAACCGTAGCGCCATAACCTTTCATCATGGCAATCCGCTCGCGGCTCATCCAATCGGGCATATAGATGACTACCGGATGCCCCAGCGCGGCACCTACCGCGGCAAAGGAAATGCCGGTGTTGCCGCTGGTTGCTTCGGCAATGGTCATCCCCGGCTCGATAGCGCCGGTTTCATAAGCTTTTTTCAAAATATAATAAGCAACCCGGTCTTTTATGCTGCCGGTGAGATTATAAGCTTCTGCTTTGGCAAAGATGCGCAGACATCGACCTTGGTAGGTACAACAGATCTCCAGTAAAGGAGTATTGCCGATCATAGGCGCAAGATGTTTAAAAATTTCTTGTGCTTGCTGTTTCAATGAGATGCCTCCCTTGGTTTACGTCTGCTGGTGCCATTTTATGCTGAAATACAGAAAAAGTCAAGGATGTCGGGAAAAATGGATGAAATATTTTCCAATCTTTTTCCCATAAAGGAAAGAAATCAGAGAAAAAGAAGAGAAAATAGAAGATTTGGCGAAAAAAAACGATAAAAATCCTATTTTTTTTGAATGGGAACATTGCTTTTTTCAAAAGAACTGGTTATAATGGAACCACAGTGGTGTAAAGTGGTGTGAAGTGGTTGAAAAGTGATAAAAAGAGAGGGCGGTGGGAAAATGCTGATTGGTGAGTATGCGCATACGCTCGATCAAAAAGGACGCGTCAATTTTCCTGCCAAGCTTTTAACCGACTTGGGTGACCACTTTATCCTGTCGAAAGGCCTGGACGGCTGTTTGTTTGTATACTCTATGGAAGAATGGGGAAACCTGGAGAGAAAAATAAAAGAGCTTCCTCTTTCCAAATCGCGGACATTGCAGCGGTATTTCTTTGCCGGAGCAGCGGACGTGGAAGTGGACAAACAAGGGCGTATTGTCATTCCGGCAAAATTGCGGGAGCATGCGGGCCTGGAAAAAGAAATCATGATCATCGGCGCATCCAGCCGGGCAGAAATCTGGGATAAGGAGAGATGGAACCAGAATTGTCAGGAACTGACCGCCGAGACCATCGAACAAGCGATGGAAGAACTGGGATTTTAGTCACAGATATGCCGAAAGGAGCGGAGCGATGGAGTTTTCCCATTATTCCGTGATGCTGGAAGAATGCATTGCGGGACTTGCCATCCGGCCGGACGGTATTTATGTGGACGGGACAGCAGGAGGGGCTGGACATTCCTGTCAAATCGCAAAACGATTGACCGATGGAAAGTTGTTTGCGCTGGACAAGGACCCGGACGCAGTGAACATTGCAGAACAAAGGCTGGCGCCTTATGCGCAGGCTACGGTAATACAGGCAGATTTCAAAGATCTGTGCTGTACGCTAAAGGAGCGGGGGATTACCGGTGTAGACGGCATTTTACTGGATCTTGGCGTTTCCTCTTATCAGCTGGATACGGCAGAACGGGGATTCTCCTATCATCAGGACGCGCCGTTGGATATGCGCATGAGTAAGACCGGGCCGAGTGCCCAAGATCTGGTCAATACTTATTCGACCGAGGATTTATCCCGCATCATTCGGGAATTCGGTGAGGAAAAGTATGCTTGGAGCATCGCGAAAAATATAGAAAAAGCGAGAGCCAAAGCGCCCATAACGACCACCGGACAATTGGCAGAAATCATACGGGAATCGATGCCCTATTCTGCCAGGCGGGAAAAAAATCCCGCGAAAAAAACCTTTCAGGCCATTCGCATTGCCGTCAATGGCGAGTTGGATGCCTTGTCTCAGGTTTTAGATCAGGCGTTTGATTTTTTAAATCCGGGAGGCAGATTTGCCATCATTACCTTCCATTCTCTGGAGGACCGGATGGTCAAACAAAAATTTGCGGATTTTGCAAAGGGTTGTACTTGTCCGCCGGATTTTCCAGTATGTATTTGCGGGAAAAAGCCCAGGGGAACACTGGTCAGCCGAAAACCGATTACGCCGACAGAAAAAGAATTGGCGGAAAATCGCAGAAGCCGCAGCGCAAAGCTGCGCATCATCGAGAAAAATCAGGAAAAATAATCAAAGGAAGCAGAAAGGGTGAGAAAAATGGCCTCAGGTAGCCAGGCCTATGACCTGTCTCGTTATGAACCGAAGGTTGTTGAACAGCCGAAAGTACGAGTTGTCAAACGAGCGCAACCAGTAAAATCCGTGTATGGCGTGCGGCCAATCACTCTTGTAATGGTGGCCATGATTGTGGTTTCGGTTACGGCTCTGCTTTTGTATAACAACGCAATGATTGCCGAGGTCAGCGCTGAAATTACTTCGGCGACTGCAGAACTGGAACAGCTGGAGAATGAAAATGCGCGGCTGAACCGGGAACTGGATGCAAAAATGTCAAATGAAACCATTGCGGAAACGGCAGTCAATGAGTTAGGGCTTAGTAAGCTGGAAAATTATCAGGTTGCGTACGTAAACTTGTCTTCGCAAGATGTTGTTACTGCCAGAAACAGCGGCGGGACGGGTATCTTCGCCATCATTGGACAGGTTATCACAAAAATTCAGGAATATCTGAAATTTTAAGCAATATCATATATAAAGAGGGAGACAGTAGGGGGGATATGCGTTACCTTGGCGGAAAAACACCAAGGTGCGCCGTCGGCTCCTAGTGTGACAGCGGGGGAGTTGAGAAGAAATTTCTTGACTCCTTTTGTTTCTAAAAATGGGGTCAGAGATCGAATGCTGTCGGCCGAAATGGAGGATATGCAATGGCTTTTCCAAGCACAACGGTACAAATGAAAAAACGGATCATTGCTTTGATTCTGGCAATATCGGTATTAGGGTCTTCCATCATCATCGGCAGGCTGTTTCAGCTTCAGGTGGTGCAGGCGGAAGACTTGCAAAAACGGGCAGCGCGCCAGCAAATGCGGGTAACGAGCCTCAGTGCCCAGCGCGGCACAATCTATGACCGCAATGGAGAAATTCTCGCCATGAGCGGAACAGTCTGGACAGTCTATCTTTCTCCGGTAGATATCGACTCGGAGGAGGAGCGTTCGCTTATTGCCAAAGGACTGTCGGAGATTTTGGATGTTTCCGAGGAGTTTGTACTGGAAAAATCCAAACGCAATACATATTACGAGATTATCAAAAAGAAAATCGAACGCCCCTTAGCGGATGAAGTAACCCAGTTTGTAACGGAAAACGGCATTACCTGTGTGGGGTTGGAAGAGGACTATAAACGATATTATCCCTATGGAACGCTGGCGTCAACTGTCCTGGGCTTTACCGGAAGCGAAAATCAGGGCGCTTACGGGATTGAGGCTTACTATGACAGCGTTTTAAGTGGGACCAATGGCCAGATCGTATCCGCAAAAAATGCCTGGGGAACCGATATGCCTTTTAAATATGAAAAAATGTATGAGGCGCAAAATGGAAACGATTTGGTGCTGACCATTGACGTCAACATCCAACGCTTTGTCGACAAGCATTTGGAGCAGGCGGTGATTGAACACGAGGTGCAAAACAAGGCCTGTGCTGTTGTGATGGATGTAAAAACCGGAGAAATTCTGGCTATGAGTACCAAGCCGGACTTTGATCCCAACTCGCCCAATACCATTTATGACGAAAACGTGCAGGCACAGCTGGACGCCATCACGGATGAAGATGCCCGGCAGAAGGCTCTGCTGGAGGCTCAGTATGAACAGTGGCGGAACAAGGCAATTTCTGATCCATATGAGCCGGGATCGGTGTTTAAAATCATTACTGCATCCTCTGTGCTGGAGGAAAAAGTGATCAGTTTAAATCATTCTTTTACTTGTACTGGTACGTATGAATCTGGCGGCGTAACCTATCATTGCTGGAAACTGGCAGGGCACGGTACTCAGAACTTTGCCCAGACCCTGCAAAATTCCTGCAACCCGGCATTCATTTCTTATGGCCAGGCGTTAGGTAAAGAAAAATTCCGAGAATATTTCCAGGCGTTTGGGCTGACTCAGACGACTGGTATAGATTTGCCTGGTGAAGCGGGCAGTATCTACCATACCGAGGAGGATTTCGGCATTACGGAGTTATCCAGTAGCTCTTTCGGCCAAACATTCAAGGTTACAACTCTGCAGCTGATCACTGCGGTTTCCGCGGCTGTCAACGGTGGGAAATTGATGCAGCCTTATGTGGTGAAGCAGGTAGTGGATGAAGAAAAGAACGTTGTGTCCGAAACAACACCGGTGGTAAAGCGCCAGGTTATCTCCAATGAGACCAGCGCCACAGTGGCGGCACTCTGCGAGAGTGTTGTATCCGAAGGGTCCGGACGCAAAGCCCAACTGCCGGGATTCCGTATCGGCGGCAAAACCGGAACGTCTGAAAAGCTGGGTGCGAATGACAGTGACTGGAAAATCCTGTCCTTTGTAGGGTTTGCGCCGGCAGATGATCCGCAGATTGCGGTTCTGGTCATGTTGGATGAACCGAAGCTGGATGACCCGTATGGCTCCACCATCGCCGCGCCGATTGTAAAAAATATGTTGGCGGATATTCTGCCCTATCTGGGAATGGAACCACAGGTGGATGTGGATAAGGATACCAGTGTGGAGGTTCCTTACCTGACCGATGTCATGTTGGAAGAGGCTCAGTCGCAGCTGATTGATTTGGGACTCAAAGCCCGTATTGTAGGCGATGGCGATTCTGTGCTGAAACAGGTGCCTCAGTACGGATACGAAATTCCCTACGGCGGCACAGTGATTTTATACACAGACGAAACGGAACTGGCGGAAAATGTATCGGTTCCCAATGTGTTGGGCAAGACGGGAAAACAAGCAAACACGGCCATTTTAAATGCAGGGCTGAATATCAAGATTGAAGGAGAATTCCCGGATAATGTGCAGACTCAGGTGGTGAGCCAGTCGCCCCTGCCGGATGAAAAGGTGCAGCCAGGAACGGTGGTCACGGTAACCGTTCAGCAGGTAGGAGATACGGCTGCCAGCGAAAGCTCTTAAAATGCGACCGGTTCTGCCATACTTCGGAGAGCAGATATGATACAATAGAATGTGCGGCAGAATGCGGATAGAAAAAGAAGCATTCCCCATCACATAAAGGGGGTAAACAGTTTGAAGCTTTTTGACCTGATGAAAAATGTCCCGTTTACGGGCATAACAGAAAATTTGGAAATTAGCCGGGTGACCAGCGATTCGAGGCAAA
>Ga0129314_1001552_pt1 | contig 15511 bp, 9 predicted proteins | sample O1111metagenome_FD_94431 | JGI IMG/M metagenome (GOLD analysis project Ga0129314, IMG submission 94431) | Orangutan individual fecal microbial communities from fecal samples from Wisconsin, USA - O1111 metagenome | ecosystem: Host-associated > Mammals > Digestive system > Large intestine > Fecal...
CGACGGCGCCATCAGCGGCGAGTGGAAGACCGGCTTCGTCGGCATCGACGCCCTCGACGACGGCACGATACCGACCGACGCCGCTCCGCGTGCGACTTCTCCCTGGTACACCCGCACAGCGAACAACGTGTGCCCCCATTGCGCCAACCACTGCGCGCGCACGGTCGTGGAGTTCTCCAACGGCACCTCCTGGGTCACCGGCAACCGCTGCTCGCGCGGCGCCGACCTCGACGGCACGGCGGCCAGCACCAAGCGCAAGGACGCCCCCAACCTCTTCGACGAGCGCCTGAAGCTTCTCTGCCGCGACTACGAGGTCAAACCTTTGCGCGAGGCTCAGGGCAAGGTCGTGGGCATCCCGCTCGTGCTCAGCTACTGGGACACGTTGCCCTTCTGGAAGACGTTCTGGCGGGCGCTGGGATTTGAGGTCCGCGTGAGCGGCACCTCCACACGTCGCATGTACGAGGAGGGCCTGCCCGCCGTCACCTCCGACACCGTGTGCTTCCCCGCCAAGCTCGTGCACGGCCACATCCGCAAGCTCGAGGCAGCCGGCGTCGACTTCATCTTCATGCCCACGATCACCACGGTCGAACCCCAGAACCCCCATGCCACAAGCGAGAGCATGTGCGCGGTGGTGAAGGGCTACCCCATGGTGGTACGCAACTCCGACAACCCCCAGGAACGCGGCACGCGCTACGAGAACCCGCTGTTCCACTGGCACACCGAGGCCGACCGCAAGCGCCAACTCTGCACGTACATGGCCCAGACCTGGGGCATCGACGAGGCGACCTGCCTGGCCGCCATGGCCCAGGGCGACGCCGCGCAGAAGAGCTTCTCGGCAGCCCTGCAGGCACGCGGCGCCGTGGTAATCGAGCAGGCAAAGAAGGCCGGCACCTACGCCGTGGTGCTCGCCGCGCGCCCCTACCACAACGACCCGCTCGTCCACCACGGCCTGCCCGAGCTCTTCAGCCACGAGGGAATCCCCGTGGTGTGCGCCGACGCGGTGCCGGGCGTGGACGAGGTGGACCTGTCGCACTCCATCATCGATATCGTGAACAACTACCACGCGCGCATGCTCTCCTGCGCCACGATTGCGGCGCGTGACGAGAACCTCGAGTACGTGCAGCTCGTGAGCTTCGGCTGCGGCCACGACGCCTACCTCACCGACGAGATTTGCAGGCTCATGCACGAGATTTCGGGCAAGGTGCCGCTCGTGGTGAAGCTCGACGAGTCCGACGTGTCGGGGCCCCTGCGCATCCGCGTGCAGTCGTTCATCCAGACGACGGCCATGCGCCGCGCGGCCGGCATCCCGCTTGAGGTGCATGAGCTGGGCGATCCCTACCCGCGCAAGTTCACGCGCGAGGACTCCGACAAGACCATCCTCGTGCCCAACACCTCGCACGCGTTCTCGCGCATCATGGCGGCCGCCATGGCAGGTACCAAGTTCAAGGCGGCGCCTCTGGAGGTGGGCCGCGAGGAGGCCATCCGCCTGGGCAAGAAGTACGTGCACAACGACATCTGCTTCCCGGCGCAAATCGTGATCGGCGAGGCGTTGGCGGCAGTGGAGTCAGGCAAGTACGACACGCATAAGATTGCCATCGCCATGGCCAAGTACGTGGGCGATTGCCGCCTCACGCACTACGTGGCGCTCCTGCGCCGGGCGCTTGACGACGCAGGCTACGACTACATCCCCATCGTGAGCAACGACGACGAAGACTCGCACAACATCCAGCCCGGCTACACCTTCGGCCCGGGCGGCTCGGTGCGCATCGTGACCATGCTCCCCATGATCGACGCCCTCGAGGAGCTGCTGCGCAAGATCCGCCCCTACGAGCTGGCGGCAGGCACCGCCGACGCGGCGTTCGAGCGCGGCATGGACTACATCATCGACGGCATGCGCACAAGCGGCGTGCCGGGCTGCGAGCGAGGCTTCAAGCGTGCAATCGCTGAGATGAGCAAGGTGCCCTACGACCGCTCGCACCCCCGCCCGCGCGTGCTCATCGTGGGCGAGTACCTGCTCAACTTCCATCCCGGCGCCAACCGCGACATCGAGCTCTATCTGGAGCGCAACGGCATGGAAATCGTCGAGGCCAAGATGAGCGACGTCATCCAGAAGACCTACTTCTACATGGACGCCCAGGTGCGCGAGTACAAGCTCGACGAGCCCGTGCTGCAAAAGGCCTGGTGGCGCGTGGCAAACAAGATCTTCGACCTGGCGCACGACGCCTGCGACCGCATTGCCTGCGCACATCCCCTCTACGAGTGCCCGCCGCGCCTGCGCGACGTGACGCGCGCCAGCGACCAGGTGATCCACCACACCTTCGACGCCGGCGAGGGCGTGCTCATCCCCGCCGAGATCATGCACCACGCGGCGCACGGCGTGAACAACTTCATCATCCTGCAGCCCTTCGGATGCCTGCCCAACCACGTGGTGGGCCGTGGCATCGTGAAGCGCCTGAAGGAGCTGTACCCTCAGGCAAACATCCTTGCCCTGGACTACGACCCCGATACGAGCTTTGCCAACGTGGAGAACAGGTTGCAAATGCTAATCATGGAGGCCCAGCGGAAGGGGTAGCAGCACTCGGCTTGGGTTTGGTTCAGTGCTCAAACAGTCCTCGCGGCTATGCCGCTGCGGAACTGCGCCTGAACCAAACCCAAGCCTGCACGCGATACGCGCTTGGGCTGGGACATGCTCTGGCGGATGGGGGTTTGGGGAGCGGGGTGGTATGACGGGCGCGATGTGGGTATGATTGTAGGCGGACGGAAACCCGTAGAGGAAAGCGGGCGACGCCGTTACTGTGTAAAGCCGCTAGGGGTTGCAGCCCTTACTAGCGGCTTTTCTTTTGCGTCGTCCCGCCGCGCCGAGGAGCGAGGTGGCGGGGATGGTACATATCCCGTCTACGCGACTCGTGCGTTTCGATGATTACCCTCATCAAGTCAACGAGCGACCGGATGAGGTCGAGCAGACCAGCGAAAAACATGGCAACCACCTCCTGCCGTTTTAGGAGGCATCGCCCGCGACTGGGCTCCCGTCCATGCACAATCATACATGAGCGCTATACTGCGGGGTTTATTAAACGAAGGCTCGGCGTAGATTGGCTCGGGGTATGGGACAGAGTGATGAAGGTTGCGCGCAGGTCGCACAACGTTGCGATAATGGCAGGTTGCAGGCAGATAGCGCGGCAATGACGAAGCAGTATCCCTGGCAGGTTCTCTCGGGGTCGGCGCTCAAGTGGATCGCCATTGTGTGCATGGTGGTGGACCACATCTCGGCCGTGTTCGTGTACAACTACTACCGCGCCTCGCTGGTCGATCCCACCGTCGTTTCTTCCACCGTATACCAGGTGTATTACTGGATGCGCGTTGTTGGGCGCATCACGTTTCCCATCTTTTGCTTCGAGCTGGTAGAAGGGTCGCAGCACACGCGCAGCTTTCCCAAATACGCGCTGCGCCTGTTCCTGTTTGCCCTGGTAAGCGAGATTCCCTATGACTTGGCGCTGCACTCAGACGACGCCAGCTGGACCGACCACCTCAACATCATGGTGACGTTGATTGTGGCGCTCCTTCCCATGTGGGCAGGGGAAGCAAGCCAAAAGCGCCTGCATCTGCCCTGGTGGGCCGGCAAAATTGTGGCGATCGTCGTCTTGGCCGGTTGTTATTGGACCTGCCAGAACCTCATTCATCCCAGCTACGAGGGGTATGGCATCCTGCTCGCAGGAGCCATGTACCTGGGCAAAGAGTCGCGCATAGCGCAGTTTGTACTGGCGTCGCTCGTCACCATACTGCACGGAAGCCAGATTCAGATGTGGTGCATCGTCGGCATCGCGCTCGCCTGCCTTCTTTACAATGGCAAGAAGGGCCATATGAACAAGTGGATCTCTTACACGTTCTACCCCGGCCATTTGCTCATCATCGCCATTGTCGCCGGCACGTTCACCTGGCCGCTGTTTGCAAAGCTGTTCCTGTAGACGCAACCGAAAGGACACCATGCTCAACGTCGTGCTTTTTCAGCCCGAGATTCCCTCCAACACCGGCAACATCGGGCGGACCTGCGTGGTGACGGGGGCGCGGCTGCATCTCATCAAGCCCTACGGCTTCAACCTCACCGACGCCGCCCTCAAACGCGCGGGCATGAACTACTGGCACAACCTCGACGTATGCGAATATGAGGGCTGGGACGACTTCGTCGCTCGCAACCCCGAGCTTGAGGCGCATCCCGAACGGCTTCACCTGCTCACCAAGCGCGCGAGCCGCGTGTACACGCAGGCGACGTATCACGACGGCGACTATCTGGTGTTCGGCCGCGAGAGCACGGGCATCGACCAGGAGATTCTCGCCAGCCTGCCTCAATGCTGCGAGCGCATTCCGATGTTGCCTGACGCCATGGCGCTCGACGACGGCCCCGCCTGGCACGCTCATCACGAGGAGCTGGCCGGCCAAGACGCCCCCGCCGCTCAGACGCGGCCCGACATCTGCGGCAACTTCGTGCGCACGGGATTCGCGGGCATCTCCTCGCTCAACCTCTCAAACTCGGTGGCTATCGTGCTCTACGAGGCCCTCAGGCAGACGGGCTACCCAGGGATGGAATAAACAGCCCTCCGCAACCATCCACCCGTATCATGCAACGCGCGAAACGCGAGCCACAGGTTGCAAATGGGAACGGTTTGAGGCTCGAACGGCTGGAAAAACGTTCAAATTCTCAACCCGTAGCTCGCAGAAGCAGCATGTTACGCCGGTTTTTGGGGCCGTTCCAACCTCAGGTCAAATACAGAGCCGAGTACGTCCTCGAAAGGCTCACCCTCCAAAATGCGGGCAAGGAGGGCGTCTTTTTGGGCCCGGGAAAGTTGCTTGAAGTGCCATTCGGCGCTCATGGCCTCGTGTTTTGTCTCGAAGGCGGCGCTTGCCACGAGCTCGACGGGGCGGCGCGTCTTGGTGTATTTGGCCCCCTTGCCGGCGTTGTGCGCCGCCACGCGCGCCTCCACGTCGGGCGAGTAGCCGGTATAGAGGGTGCCGTCGGCACATTTGACCACATACATGCAGTGCACGAGACAACCCTCACCATTCCTTGCCGGACACACACTCATCCCGCTCATCGTACCTTGCGTTGAGGAACAATCCCCAGGAACACCACCGCGTCTTGCTCATCCAGCCGCTCATACAGCACGTCATAGCCGGCTGCGCCCAACTTCAAACATGTGCTTCCATATGAGCGCCGTAGCGACAACTCGACCAGGGCCGACCCAACACCGGGAAACTCCTCGGCCATGGCGCACTTTGCCCGTACCTCAGCCAGGGCATAATCCGGCAATCCAGCCGCATCATCGAGAAACGGGCCAGTGAACAGCGCCCTAGCCACGACGGTCCCTGCGTCGAGCAATCTCTGCAAACGCCGCGTCCGTACCCTCGACGTAGTCTCCCGCAGCAAACGCGGCACGCCCGCGCGCAATCGACCCCTCTACGCTTGCGCAATACAGCGCACGCTCCACAGCATCGTCTATCTGCTGTTGAAATACCTCATCGGAACAAAACACGAATGCGCCTGCACCGTTTTCGGTGATGCGAACAAGGCCTTCCCTCGCAGCCTTTTTGACCTCTGCCTGGCGATCGCGCAGCGCCGTGCTCGAAAAAATGGCGTCCATGATTCCTCCGATGCAGTGTACGTAATTCTGTACAGAATTATATCCATCGCCAGACAGACCTGTAAACCCACGCTAAGCGCATGCAGTCAAAGAACGCTGAGAAAACCAATGAACAAGTGGTCCATATGGCGTTTCATCATTGCAACACCACAGGCAGAGAACGCGTTCGACAAGGCTGATTGGACTTAATCATCGCCCAGCCAAGAACAAAGGCCGACCCCGAGAAACCCTCGAAGTCGGCCTTGAATCAAAAGCTCTTATCGTTCAGTTCAAACCCTGAGACCCTACTCCTCCACGAGCTCGAAGAAGGTGGCGTCCTTGCCGCACAGGGGGCAGACGAAGTCGGCGGGGAGCTCCTCGCCCTCGCACTCGTAGATGTAGCCGCACACGGTGCACTTCCAGGTGGTCACCACGTCGGATGCCTTCTCGGCGGCCTCGACGGTGCCGGCTGCGGGCTCGGCGTTGTCGGACGCTGCAACGGCGGTGCCGACGGACTCGTCGCCCGACAGGGAGGCTGCAATGACGCCGGCAAGCTCGGTGAGCTCCTCGACGTTGGCGGCGTTGGGCGTGGAGCGGATGGTGACGAGGTCGCCCACCTGCACCATGTCGGGCATGGTGGCCACGATGTCCTGCATGAGCTGGCCGGATGCCGGGCTCCAGGTGCCGTTCTCAACGAAGGAGACCTTGCGGTTCTGCATGTTGTGGGCCACGAGGTCGTTAAGGAAGTTCTTCATGGGCGTGAAGATGCCCATGTTGTACGTGGCGCTGCAGAAGACCAGGTGGCTCGCGCGGAAGGCCTCGCCGATGAGGTAGCTGCCGTGGGTCTTGGACACGTCGTAGACCTTGACGTCGTTGACGCCGGCCTGGGAGAGCTGCGAGGCGAGAATGTTCGCCGCGTTCTCCGTGCCACCGTAGATGGAGCCGTAGAAGACAACGACGGCCTCGTCCTCGGGCGTGTAGCTCGACCACTTGTCGTACTTGTCGATGATCCAGCCCAGGTCCTCACGCCAGATGGGGCCGTGCGTGGAGCACAGCATGGAGATGTCGAGCGTGGAGGCCTTGGCCAGCACGTCCTGGACCTGGGGGCCGTACTTGCCCACGATGTTGCAGTAGTAACGGCGAGCCTCGTCAAGCCACTTCTCCTTGAAGTTGACCTGGTCGGCGTACATGTTGCCGTCGAGGGCACCGAAGCAGCCGAAGGCGTCGGCGCTGAAGAGGATGCCGGTGGTAGCGTCGAAGGTCACCATGACCTCGGGCCAGTGCACCATGGGGGCCTCGACGAAGGCGAGGGTGTGCGCGCCCACCGTGAGGGTGTCGCCCTCAGCTGCGGTGATGACGCGGTCGGAGATGTCGACGCCCTCAAAGAACTGGCCGATCATGGCCTGGGCGAGCGCCGTGGTCACCAGGGTGCACTCGGGATAGCGCGTGAGGACCTGCGCCACGCCGGAGGCATGGTCGGGCTCCATGTGGTCGACGATGAGGTAGTCGAGGGTGCGACCATCGAGCACGGCCTCAACGTTCTCGAAGTACTGGCCAATGACGGAGCGGTCGACCGTGTCGATGAGGACGGTCTGCTCGTCAAGCAGCAGGTAGGAGTTGTAGGCCACGCCATGGTCGAGCGGGTAGACGTTCTCGAACAGGGCAAGGCGCTTGTCGCAGGCGCCGACCCACCACAGGTCGTCGTTGATCTGGCGGGCGTTTGCCTTGCCGGCAAAGTACTCGGTCTTGGTCTCGGTCGTGGCGGCCTGGGCCTGGGGGACGCGAAGCGATGCAAGTGCGGCAAGGGCGGCTGCTCCGCCTGCGGTTGCCTTCACGAAGTTACGGCGGCTGGTGGTGGTGTCCATGGCGCTTCCTCTCTCCTGTTAAGAAACACTCTTGGTAGAAACGAACAGACTAGCCAAAGTAACGCTTGAGCAGGCCCTCGAACGCACGGCCGTGACGCGCCTCGTCGCGAGCCATCTCATGCACCGTGTCGTGGATGGCGTCGAGGTTGGCGGCCTTGGCACGGCGGGCCAGGTCGGTCTTGCCGGAAGTGGCTCCCCTCTCGGCGGCAACGCGCATCTCGAGGTTCTTCTTGGTGGAGTCGGTCAGGACCTCACCGAGAAGCTCGGCGAACTTGGCGGCGTGCTCAGCCTCCTCAAGGGCGGCCTTCTTCCAGTACTCGCCGATCTCGGGATACCCCTCGCGCTCGGCAACACGGCTCATAGCAAGGTACATACCCACTTCGGAGCACTCGCCCTCAAAATTGGCACGGAGGTCGGCCACGATGTCGGCCGGAACGTTCTCGAGCTTGCCGACACCCACAACGTGCTCGGCAGCCCAGCCCTCCTCGACGGGCTCGCTGGCGCCGCCGAGCTTCTCAAAGCGCTCGCCGGGGCACTTGCACTGGGGGCATACGTAGTCGGCGGGCATCTCGCCCTCGAACTCGGCGATGTAACCGCAGATGGGGCACCTGTACTGGTTCATTCGTATCGTCCTCTCCCAAAATCCCCTTCGAAGCAAGCGTGGCTTCGACAGTCAGTAAAAAAGTCCCATACCGCATCGCACGCGGTATGGGACTCATATTATTAGGATTTATTACTAATTGCAAGTATAGTTAAAAAAATATTTACCCGTCAGAGCGCGAGAACGCGTTCTTCATGAGCATGCTCGAGGCAAAGAGGACCTTGTCGAGCACGTCGGTCGTCTCCTCCTGCAGCTTGCGGGCCATGTCCTCGTTTGCCTGGCGCAGCACCGGCTCGGCCGCCTTGTAGTCGAGCCCCTCCTGGGCGACCTTCTTGTCGGTGGCGTTGAGCATCGCATGGCCCATGCCGCCCACTTTGAGCTCGTAACGCTCGATGTGCGGGGCGCACACGGCAAAGTGCGGGTCGGCAATGGCCGCAATGAGGCGGTTTGCCCAGTAGAAGCTCTCAGTCGATGGCTTGTCGGGCGTCACCGACATGTACGCAGGCACCTCGTCCACCGCAGGGTAGAACGGCACGAGGGCGTTGAAGGGGTTCGAGCCGAAGGCGATCCACTGCACGGCCGTGATGGCCTCGGGCTTGCCGGGGCGCAGCTGCACCACGGAGAGCTGGCAGTTGCGGTTGATGCCAATGGCACGGTACTTGCCGCGCTGGTCGGGGCAACCGGCGTGACCGTAAGGGTCGTAGGGCGTGCCCTGGTAGTGCAGGGAGAGGGCGTACTTCACGTCCTCCACGGTCACCTTGCGCTCGGGCACGCAGTCCCACGGCAGGGCGTCGCTTTCCGGGCCCATGGCTGCCTCAGGGCCGTCCCACACACACGTCGTGGGGTTGAGGAAGCGCTGGATAGCCCAGGTACGAGGCGTGTTGTACACATGGTCGGAATCACTGGCCGAGCCGAAGGCCTCGCGGGGGTTGAACGTGCCAAGGGGCGTGACGTCGTCGCCCTCGGCCTCGAAGCGCATGGTGAGGTCGAGGTGGTTCTCGGCCATCCACTCGCGCAGGTCGGCGCTGCACAGGTGCTCGGCCTGCTCGCCAAAGGCGTCGTCGAGGTCGAACGAGTCGATAGAGAGCTGGTTGGGCACCACGACGTAGGCGTCATCAGGCACGCGCTTGGCAATCCAGTGGTGGCCGCCCACCGTCTCGAGCCACCAGATCTCGTCGACGTCCTGAAAGGCGATGCCGTTCATCTCGTAGGTGCCATAGCGCTCAAGCAGGCCGCCCAGGCGCAGCACGCCCTCACGGGCCGAGCGGATGTAGGGGAGCACGAGCGTGAGCATGTCCTCCTCGCCGATGCCACCGGGCACCTCGGGCAGGGCACCGCAGGCGGGCTGCAAGCGCACAAGCGGGTCGGCGCCGAGCACGCGCTCGTTGGTGGTGAGCGTCTCGGTCTCGCTCATGGAGACGTTGGCCTCGTTGACGCCCGCCTCACCCCAGATGCCTTCCTTAAGGTCGGCGTTGGGCACGCTGGAGTAGCGCATGGGCTCCTCGGGCAAGTCGATTTCGAGATGGGAGATGACACAGCGGTAGTGGCGCGGCTGGTCGGGGGGCTTCACGATGTTGTAGCGCTTGGCCGTGAACTCACCGCTGGGTGCGTCCTCATTGCGCGCGACGATGGTCGACCCATCGTAGCTGGCATTCTTGCCAACGAGCAAAGTAGTACAAGGCATGTAGGTACTCCTTTAACCTCAAAGGGGCGCGGACATACATCCGCACCCCCTGTGAATAGGACGTTTACTTGTTCTTAGGCGCCGCGTGCTTGCCTATGGGCTCGTCGTCCTCGGCGTGGCGGCGCTTGGAGACGACGAACGCGATGGCCGCAACGAAGGCGGCACCCAAGCCCGCCAAGGTCGCAATCACCCATGCGGGCAACCCGGCCTGTTGGCGTTCCTCGGAAGACGTGACGTCGGTCGCATCGGACTTCTCGGGAGCGGCGGGTTGCGGGGCGGTCGCAGCCTGGTCGGCCTTGCCGTCCTTGTCGGCCGCGGCATCGGGCTTCGATGCGGAGTCGCCCTGGTCAACCTTGCCGTCCTTGCCGTCCTGCGCAGCCGCGGCATCAGGCTTCGACGCGGAGTCGCCCTGGTCGGCCTTGCCGTCCTTGCTGTCCTGCGCAGCCGCAGCATCGGGTTTCGACGCGGAGTCGCCCTGGTCGGCCTTGCCATCCTTGCTGTCCTGCGCAGCCGCAGCATCGGGTTTCGATGCGGAGTCGCCCTGGTCAGCCTTGCTGTCCTGCGTAGCTGCGGTGTCGGGCTTCGTCGGAGAAGCGGCAGGCTGCGACGCAGGGTCGTCTTCGTCGGTCTTGGTGTCGGTCGCAGCGGCCGCATCCTTGTCAGAATCGGACTCGGCCTGCGGTGCGGGAGCCGGTTCCTCATCCTTTACATGCACGGTGACCTCGACGCTCTGCTGGGTCGCCTCGACCTCGCCGGAAATCTTGACGTCGGTGCCGGCCACGAACTCATCGGCGCCGGGAACGTCCCACACCACGGGCTCCTCGCTCGTCTGGCCGTCAGACCAGCTCACCTGGACGGTGGCGGGCAAATCGGGCACCGCGCCGGGCTCAACCTCAAGAGCCTGTGCCTCGGCATCAGGCACCTCAACCGCCGTGGCCTCGGGGGCCCTGACCTCGACCTCGGCGACCACGGGGTCGGCCAGGCCCTCGACGGAGCCCTCCACCTCGACGGCGCCGGGCTGGGAGGTGTCGGCCGCGCCCCAGGCGACGGGCTCGTCGGTCACGTCGCCGTTGGACCAGGTGACGGCCACGGTCTCGGGGAGCTCGGGGGTGCCGCCCACCCAGACCTCCTGGGCCTGGGGCGCCTGGGCGGAGACGGGCTCGGCGGGGGCGACCTCGAGGGTCGCGCTCACGGACTGGCCCGTGTCTCCCACGGCCCCCTGCACCTCGACGGAGCCGCCCTCGCGGCTGGACAGGGCCGCGAGCTGGGCCTCGTCGGGCTCGGCCCAGGCGACGGGCTCCTCGGTCACCGAGCCGTCCGACCAGGAGACGGGCACGGTCTGGGGAAGGGCCGCCAGGGCGTCGGCGGCCCCGGAGCCGCTGGGCACGGACGCGGCGATGGGCCCGCCGTCGCCTGCCGACACCGCCTCGGGCGCCTTGACCTCGACCTCGGCGACCACGGGGTCGGCCAGGCCCTCGACGGAACCCTGGACCTCGACGGCGCCAGGCTGGGAGGTGTCGGCCGCGCCCCAGGAGACGGGCTCGTCGGTCACGTCGCCGTTGGACCAGGTGACTTCCACGGTCTCGGGCAGAGCGGGCTCGCCGCCCACCCAGACCTCCTGGGCCTGGGGTGCCTGGGCGGAGACGGGCTCGGCGGGGACGACCTCGACGGTGGCGCTCACGGACTGGCCCGTTTCGCCCACGGCCCCCTGCACCTCGACCGTTCCGCCCTCGCGGCTGGACAGGGCCGCGAGCTGCCCCGCGTCGGGCTCGGCCCAGGCGACGGGCTCCTCGGTCACCGAGCCGTCCGACCAGGCGACGGGCACGGTCTGGGGCAGGGCCGCCAGGGCGTCGGCCGCCGAGGCGCCGCTGGGCACGGACGCGGCGAGGGGCTCGCCGTCGCCTGCCGACACCGCCTCGGGGGCCCTGACCTCGACCGTCGCCGCGACGGGGTCAGCCAGGCCCTCGACGGTCCCCTGGACCTCGACGGCGCCGGGCCGGGAGGTGTCGGCCACGCCCCAGGCGACGGGCTCGTCGGTCACGTCGCCGTTGGACCAGGTGACGGCCACGGTCTCGGGCAGGGCGGGCTCGCCGCCCACCCAGACCTCCTGGGCAGGTACTGCTTCGGCGGACACCATTGCCGCCGCTTCAACCTTGATCTGTGCACTGGACGCAACGCCCGTCTCGCCAACCACGCCGTTCAGCGTGAACGCAGCGCCCCTGCGGCTGGAAAGCGCGGCCTCCTGCTCGCCGGGAAGCGCGCTCCATGCGATGGGCTCCTCGGTCACGCTGCCATCAGACCAGCTTACCGAGGCAGTGGCCGGCAATGCCGCAAAAAGCGCATCGGCATTCATCTCGCCGCTCGCGATATCGAGCTCCACATCCTGCCCCTCGACGCTTGCGACCTCGAGCGGCTTGACCGTCACTTGCGCCGTCACAGGGCTGGAAAGGCCCTCGATCGTACCTGTGGCCGTAAGCGTCCCAGCAACGGAGGTGTCAAGCTCGTCCCAGGCCACAGGCTCATCGCTCACGTCGCCGTTGGACCAGGTGACAGTCAGAGTTTCAGGGAGCTCGGGAGTGCCGCCCACCCAGATTTCCTGGGCGGAGGGCATATCGGCGTACACGGGTACGGCAGGCAGGACGGTCACCTTCACGGTGACGTTCTCGCCCAGGGTCTCCACAGTACCTGCGACCTCGAACGAGCCGCCCTCGCGGCTCTTCAGCATGGCAAGCTGCTCGTCGGTCAGGGGCTCCCACGTCACCGGCTCGTCGGTCGTCGCGCCGCCCGTCCACAGGACGCTCATCGTCTGGGGAAGCTCGAGCGTGTCGCCGCTGGGGACCATCGAGATGATGGTGCCGCTCTCGCCCAGGGCCGTGGGCACCGCGACGACCTCGACCTCTGCGCTTGCTACGACCTCGCCGGCCATAACAACCTGCAACGTCGCGGGCCCGGATACAAATCCACCCAGGGCCCGAAGCTTGCCACCAGCAATTTCGCCGACAACCTTGCCGTCTTGGACGACCTGCACCGTTGCCTGCTCAAACAGCTCGGTCGGGTCGATGGCGACGCCCGCGGCACGGCCCACGGCATTGCCCGTGAGCGTCGTGGAGGCGTTGATGCCCAGCTCGACCGGCTCGCCGACCGTCAGGGTCTCAGGGGCGACGAGCTCGAAAATGAGCTTGTCTTTCTGTACGTTCACGCCCTGGTAGATGGCACCGCCCGTCGTGGGGGCATACGTGGTACCGTCCGCCTCCTCGGGAGCCGCGTCGCCAAAGAGGCAGACCGTGTAGACTTCCTGGTTGGAAAGCATGACAGACGCCATGCCCACGGCCTTGGCCTCGTTGGACACGGCGTTGGCATAGTCGCCCGTGGTGTAGTACACCGTGCTCTGGGGGCCATACCAGTATGCCTCCGACTGCACGTACCAGGCGTCAAGCGTGCCCTGTATGCTCGTGAGGTTTGAAATGTTGACGCCCGTGATGTGGGTGTTGGGGAAGAACGTGTTGCCTTCGCCGTTGATGACGCTGCCCGAGCCGTCCAATCGCTCGAGCGTGGCGGGGTCGGCACCCAGGGCAAGCTCGACGGCCAGTTCCTGGGCCGCAAATGCCAGGGAGTCGCTCCATACGAGCGGCTCGCCCGCAATGGGCTCGCCTTCGGCGTTGCAGGCACCCTTCTCGGCCGCCTGGGCACGCCAGGCGTTCATCTGACGAATCGTGATATCGGGATCGACCATCATGGAGGCGGCCCAGACCCACAGCGTCACGCAGTCATCGGCGGGAGCGCACTCGGGGTCGACCTTGACGGGCGGCGCCAGCACCTCGCCCTCCACGGCGCCATGCCTCTTTTCGGGGGCACCCACGGGGTCCATGCCGGGGCGGGGGTTCTCGCCCATGTCATCGGGAAGCGGAGGAGGACCGCCGGCGTCGTCGGGAGTCACCCAATTGATGGTGGAGGCATCGTCTACAACCGTGGCCTGCGGGTCGCCACCGGAGCTGGCCAAAGCGGGGGCGGCCCATGCCAGGGTGCCGACCGCAAGCAGGGTCGCACCGGCCGCGACAACCCTGCGTCCAAGCCAGGAATTCTCTTCGCTCATTCCTTGCCTACCTTTCTCGCTCACGTACAGGCAGGCTGACAATGAGTCATAGAGGGTGCAGCCCGCACGGCAAACACGGATGGGGCTAGTGTACCCCCTACGACTCAGGAAAACTTCAGGAGACGGCTGTTTAAGAGGTATATTCGCCCATTCGGCTACACCGAGTTTCGCCGTTAGGCGATTCTGCCCACATTCCCTGTTTCCTTGGGCAGAAAAATCGTCTAAGATGCGCGCAGCCGACTCCCGGCAGGGAACTGAGGGAGAGAAAACACAGGAGAGAACAAAATATGGGCACCATTCACGCCGTTTGCACCAGCGACCGCAAGGGGATTCAAAAGACCCCGCAGGCCAGCGTGGAGCTCAAGGAAGACTGGGGCATCGAGGGCGACGCGCATGCCGGCAAGTGGCACCGTCAGGTGAGCCTGCTGGGATTCGAAGCCATCGAGGATTTCAAGGACCGTGGGGCCGACGTGTCAGACGGCGCCTTCGGTGAGAACCTCATCGTGGAGGGCTTCGACCTCAAGCACCTGCCGCTCGGCACGCGATTCACCACCTCGGGCGGCGTCGAGCTCGAGCTCACCCAGATCGGCAAGGAATGCCACACGCACTGCGCCATCTACTATTCCATGGGCGAGTGCATCATGCCCCACGAGGGCGTGTTCGTGCGCGTGCTCAAGGGCGGCACCGTGCATCCCGGCGACACCATCGAGATCACCCGCAACCCCACTCCCGAGCAAACCGCCGAGGTCGCAGCCTATGCCGCCGCCTGCGTGGCCGCACAGAAAGGCACCCCGTTCGTCGCGTAGGCCTTCCTCCGTTCACTGTCCTCGTACCGAATGCTGTGAAAACCCGGGCCAAGGGCGCACAAGCCGCGCCTTTGGCCCTTTTCTTGCATTCACTGCGATCTTCCAGAGTTATGCCCCAAGCCTGTCGAGGGGGACAACTTGCACTCCGTCGGGACGGGTGTAGCCAAAACCACCGACGCCCACGATGACAGCCTTCACGGTTGCAGGTCGCTCGCCTCGCTCAACCATCTTTCGTTCGAGGGCACACAGCGACGACGCTGCCGCCTCCTCTTGGTTTGCTCCCAGCTTTATCTCGAATGCACCCCAATCGCCTCCTGGCATTGAGACAATGGAATCGACCTCGAGACCTGAGTCGTCACGATAGTGCATGACCTGCGCGCCCAGCGTGCGGGCATACACATCCAAATCGTGAAGAGCCAAGGACTCGAACAAAAAGCCCATTGTCCGTAAGTCGTTCACAAGAGATCCCGGCGTTGCCCCAAGGGCGGCTGCAACCAGAGAGGGATCGGCCAAATGGTGCTTCGCAGCAGAGCGAATCTTGACAGACGAGCGCAACGATGGACTCCAGGCGGGGATGTCATTGATAAAGAAGACTCTCTTGAGGGCATCGAGGTAGTCGCGCAACGTAGAGTCTGCAAGCTCATCGCCCATATCAGCCAACAAGACCTTGTTGGTTGCCAGCGTAGACTCGTTGCGTGCAAGCGACGCGATGACACGGGTGACCTTTGCCGAATCGCGACGGACTCCATCAACCCGAGACAAATCCGACGTAGCAACCGCGTCAATGTACGACGATGCCGTAAGCATGGCCCGATGCGTGGTCAACCCTGTCGTCGCAGGCCAACCG
>Ga0129314_1001554_pt1 | contig 15498 bp, 16 predicted proteins | sample O1111metagenome_FD_94431 | JGI IMG/M metagenome (GOLD analysis project Ga0129314, IMG submission 94431) | Orangutan individual fecal microbial communities from fecal samples from Wisconsin, USA - O1111 metagenome | ecosystem: Host-associated > Mammals > Digestive system > Large intestine > Fecal...
CTTGTTGCCTGTAGTGTAAACCGTCGCATGATCGCCGCTTGCCCGCTTGCCTTTGGCGAGGTCGGCGTAAAGGAGCGTGTGAAGTCTGTGATGAATTATAAGAAGCCTGCGTTCTGGGTCATCATTTTGGCAGTCATTGCCTGTGTGATCGTTGCGGTCTGCTTTCTGACCAATCCGAAACAAGACAGCTATACGCTGAGAATCGTTGTTCCGGCGGGAAGCCAAGAAAAATTTGTATATACGGATGAAGAAGTCAGTACAATCAAGAACACAATCAAAATATGGTCCGGTGATGGATTGGGCGATACGGAAGTCCTTTTGTCCCCTGTTAATAAAACAACAGAAACCGGATATACAGCCACTTATCTTACCTCGGGTATGCCTGTGGAATTTGATGCAGAAAAAGATACATGGTTTAAAGTGGGTGTAAATATGCAGAACTCCACTAACGAGGACATTATTGTATATGTCAAAGTGGAAAATGTAGCGGTTCGCATTTCAGACGAAAGCACTCCCGATCGTATGCGTTTTGAAGCAGAGATCCTTGAAATTTATGATGGCAATTATCTTGTAAAGCCTGTTGAAGGTAGTTGGGAACTGAATAGTGCAGACCGAATTGAAGTACCTATCAGGAATGCGTATCCATCACCAGAACCTGAAATCGGAGATGTGATTGAAATTGAATACTCCGGTGAAATCCTTGAAACTTATCCTGCACGAATAACAGAGGTTTTTAGCATCAGGGTTGTTAAGGAAGCCGAAACATGGGCCTTGATTCCTATGGTTATGGTGAATGGAACGCTATACCTTGACACCGGTTATGAGAGTGATGCCATTGAAAGAACCGACCATTTCGATGGAGAAATCACATCCCAAGTTGATGGAAGTGAACGGCCATCCGTAGATGATCAATCTAACTTCGGCACCGGATACGGTTACCAATATGGTAAAACTGAGGGGACTATCGAACTCTTTATGAATGGCAAGTGGTGGATCTTTGCTACTGAAGAAGCACGACAGGCAATTCAGTTCCCCGCCACAGAGGATGAACCTTCAAAATTCTATCTGACCATTGGTTCTGAAGGCGTTAAGTGTATTGCGCTTTCAATGCCAAACGCAAGTGGTGGGTGTGAGAACGCAGATGGTTCTCTGTTCAAGAAAGGCGAACGCATTTGGCTCGACAACCTCGATGGCTACGCTGATCTGCGTGGACTAACAATAACTGCCCTGGGTGAAAACGGTGAAATCATCTGGACTGCATCTGTTCCTGACGAAGAAGAAAACAAAGGCTTTACCCATCTGGTAAATGATGATTGGGAAATCACAAACATCGAATAATTAGTTCCCAGCAAATAAACCGCTGCAATTTTCATCCCAAAATAGGATGGATGTTGCAGCGGTTTTTTCTTTTTGTGGTTCAAATGCCACCATTATTTCCTTGGGCAATTTTTCCTTCTCACAGTTCAGAAGACAGGCCATTGCCTTGTTCCAAAAGCACCCCATCTTTCATGGTGTTGCTTCGGCTTTTTATTGTTTGGCCTTGTATTCCTCGCCCCAATTCCATAGGGAATCCAGAATGGGCTTCAAGCTATAGCCCAAGTCCGTCAGTGTGTACTCCACCCGGGGCGGCACCTCGGCATAGACCTTGCGGCTTAACAGTCCGCTTTCCTCCATATCCCGAAGCTGGGCGGTCAGCACCTTCTGGGAGACATGGCCGATGGACTTTTTCAGTTCGCCAAAGCGTTTGGTTCCGGGAAGCAAGTCCCGCAGGATCAGCACCTTCCACTTATCCCCGATCAGCATGAGGGTGGTCTCCACAGGGCAGGCCGGAAGTTCTTTCTTTTCTTCGCTCATACAAAATCTCTCCTTTGCAAGCCGGATTCTTCTTTAATTATAGAATATTTGCTGCCAGAATGTCAATAGTTTCTACTTGGTAACTACAGCACAATATTGTGCTTACTTTACAGTTGAAACCTACAGCACTATAATACAGTCAAGAGCCGGGGAGAACGGCCGATCCCAGGCACGAAGCAAAAGGAGAACCAGAACATGAATATCTTCAAGAAATTATTCGGCACCAGCCATGACAATACCAAGGAGGAACCCAAAATGACAAACACTCAGAAAGCGCTCGAACTCATCAACACCTTCGCCACCGGCGATACCGAAACCGCAGCCAGCCTGTTGGCAGAGGGCTACATCCAGCACAATCTGGCCTACGGCACCGGACGGGATGCCTTCGTCGGCTCCGTTGCCTATCTGGCCGCTGCACCGGTCAAGACCACAGTGAAGAACATCCGCGCCTTCTCCGATGGTGACAAGGTGTTCCTTCAGACCATCTATAACTTTGCCGGTGCTGGTGAGCAGGTGGCCTTCGATATTTTCCGTTTCGATGACAGCGGCAAGATTGCTGAGCACTGGGATAATCTGGCTGCGCTGGCTGCTCCCAATCCCTCCGGTCACACCCAGACCGATGGCACTATGGCAATCACCGATCTGGATAAGACCGAGGAAAACCGCAAGCTGGTCAAGAACTTCCTGTACGATGTGATGCAGGGCAACCACCCGGAAAAGTCCCCCGATTACTTTGACGGCGATACCTACATCCAGCACAACACCGGTATTGCCGACGGCCTGTCCGGTCTCGGTGCGGCACTGGCCGCTCTTGCCCAGCAGGGTATCCAGATGATCTACACCACTGTGCATCAGGTGCTGACGCAGGGCAACTTCGTTCTGGCAGTCAGCGAGGGCACCTTCGGCGGCGCACCTACTGCTTACTACGACCTGTGGCGTGTGGAAAACGGCAAGATTGCCGAGCATTGGGACGTGATGGAGACCATTGCCGACAAGTCCACCTGGGCCAACGATAACGGCAAGTTCTGATTAACTCGTGGAGGTCACGCAAAGCGGCAGCAGCGTGGCCTCTGCCGCTTCACTTTTGGGAGGGCACAATGGATTATCTGGAGTATTTGGTAAATGAGATCCACACCACAGTGGTGGCTACCGTAGACGACACAGGTCTGCCAGTCACAGCTGCCATTGACATGATGGATGCCGATGAAAACGGTGTTTATTTCCTGACGGCAAAGGGAAAAGGGGGTTATGACCGGCTGAAAAAGCGGGGTGTCCTGGCACTCACCGGCATGAAAGGCGAGGACACCATGCACTGTGCTGCCCTTTCGATTCGGGGAAAGGTGCGGGAGCTGGGGAGCGAACGGCTTCCCCGGCTGTTTGAAAAGAATCCCTATATGAACGAGATCTACCCGGATGGGGCACCCAGAAGTGCCCTGACCGTCTTTGTCATCTATGAAGGCAGCGGCGAGTGGTTTGACCTATCCAAAAAGCCAATCGAACGTGCCAGCTTTACCTTTGGCGGCGCAGAGAAAGTGCAGGAGGGGTATTTCGTCACGGATGCCTGTATCAGCTGCAAGCTCTGCTATTCCAAGTGTCCGCAAAAGTGCATTGACATTTCTTTCAAGCCTGTGGTCATTCATCAGGAAAACTGCCTGCATTGCGGCAACTGCTTTGAAGTCTGTCCGACCAGAGCCATTGTAAAACGGAGGTAACGCCATGAATCAGGAAGATCGAAGAAGATATTTGATTGCGGAATTGCTGTGGGAGCGTCCTTCCTGCAAACCGCAGGAGATCCCCAGGGATGCTGAACGCCAGAAGATTCTGCTGCGCTCGCTTATGAATGTCCGCCATCCGGCAGCCATCGGCAAGCGATTCCTGGAAGTGCAGGATGCTTATCTCCAAGAGGAACGGACAGCAAAGACAATTACCCGGCTGTCTGAACTGTCCCCGGTTCAGGAGGGGATCTATCTCTGGCGGGGAGACATCACCACTTTGGAATGCGGGGCCATCGTCAACGCCGCCAATTCCGGCATGACCGGCTGCTACCAGCCCTGTCACAACTGCATTGACAACTGCATCCACACCTACGCCGGGGTACAGCTTCGTTTGAAGTGCGCGGAGATGATGGCACAGCAGGGCTATGAAGAACCCACCGGGCAGGCGAAAATCACCCCCGCCTACAACCTTCCCTGTGATTATGTGATCCACACCGTTGGCCCCATTGTCCGGGGAGAATTGACCCGGGAGCATTGCGAATTGCTGGAATCCTGCTACCGTTCCTGCCTGGAACTGGCGGACGAAAACAATGTGGAAAGTATTGCCTTCTGCTGTATCTCTACAGGCGTATTTATGTTTCCGAATGAGAAAGCGGCTGAGATCGCTGTGCGGACAGTGCAGGAATATAAGGCAGAAACCGGAAGTGAGATCGAGGTGGCATTCAATGTTTTCACGGAACAGGATGAAGGAATATACAGGAAGCTGCTCCATTGAGCGGCTGCGGGAAGTGCTGGATACGGCGGATGCTGTCGTGATCGGAGCCGGGGCAGGGTTATCTACCTCTGCTGGATTTACCTATAGCGGGGAACGGTTTGAACGGTACTTCTCCGATTTTTACCGGAAATACGGCATCTCCGATATGTATTCCGGGGGCTTTTATCCCTACGACACGCTGGAAGAATACTGGGCCTGGTGGAGCCGTCATATTTTCTATAACCGCTATGCAGATGCGCCGATCCCGGTTTATCAGGAGCTGCTGGCACTGGTGAAGGACAAGGACTATTTTGTGCTGACCACCAACGTGGATCACCAGTTTCAGCGGTCAGGCTTTGATAAAAAGAAACTGTTCTATACCCAGGGGGATTACGGCTTATGGCAATGTTCCAAAGCCTGCCACAACAGAACCTACGACAATGAGGCAGAAGTCCGGCAGATGCTTGCCCAGCAGCAGGATATGAAAATTCCGTCAGAACTGATCACCCATTGCCCGGTCTGCGGGGCCCCTATGACCATGAATCTACGATGTGACAACTCTTTTGTGCAGGATGAAGGTTGGTATGCCGCCCGATGCTGGTATTCGGACTTTGTACGGCAGCACAAGCACGGCAAGGTGCTGTATCTGGAGCTGGGTGTGGGAACCAATACCCCGGGCATTATCAAGTATCCTTTCTGGAGATACACGCTGGAAAACCCAGATGCCATCTATGCCTGCGTGAACTTCGGACAGGCATACGCACCCAGGGAAATCGCAGAGCGTTCCGTCTGTCTGGATGCGGACATTGGACGCATCCTGTCAGCACTGAACCCAGAGGCGGTTTCATAAAAAATGGGCAGAGCTTCTATCATAAGAGATAGGGTCCTGCCCACTTTTTATTTTTAAGGTATGTTGATCTGATTTTTGATATCCTCACGGGTGAACCAGTCCACAAACTGAGCCTTACCCTCATATACCCCCCAACCCACAAACGTGCGTAAGATGCTTCAAATGAACACCGCTCACCCCATTCCTCTCCCGCTCCCACAGCGGCAGGTGGATCCTCTACAGAAGGCCCGCGGGGATAATGGCTTGACAATTGGATGCTCTGCGGGAATATGTCTGCGGCGGCAGAAGGAAGCAGGGAGCGAATAGAATAAAAGACAAGCCCGGCAAGGTTTTGGTACTTGCCGGGCTGCGTTTTTCCGGGGATGGACAGGCAGCGTAAGCAAATTGGAATTCTATCGGCACAAGGGGAAGCATCCGAATGGGCAGAGCTGCGGCAAGCGGCGGAAAGATGCGGCGGGGGCGGACATAAGGTGTTTCGAGGTGAGCGCAGATGCATGAGGTACAGCAGGCGGTTTTGGGCGTTTTGCTGCAAATGCTTTTGGAGAAGGACTTGATCCCGGAGAGGGTCTATAACCAGGCCCGTGAAAAAATCCTGGGCACCTTGGACTTTCCACCTTTCTTCTGGGAGAATGAGGAGGATGCAAATGGAAGTGCGGAAAATTCGATCTGAAATGCGCATGGGCAGGTCTTTTTACGATCTTCCTCTCCGGGTGACGTTCTATGCACGGGTATCTACCGACCAGGATGAGCAGATCAGCAGCCTGGAAAATCAGGTGCAGTATTACACGGAACTGATTCAAAGCAAGCCCAACTGGAAATTCGTTCCGGGGTATGTGGACGAGGGGATTTCCGGCGGCTCTACGAAAAAGCGGGAGAATTTTAACCGGATGATCCGGGATGCCAAGGCCGGAATGTTTGATTTCATCATCACCAAGGAGATTTCCCGGTTTTCCAGGTCTACCCTGGACAGCATCAAATACACCCAGGAGCTGCTGGATTACAATGTGGGGGTGTTCTTCCAGAACGACAACATCAACACATTGGACACGGACAGCGAGTTTCGGCTGGTGATTATGGCGGGGGTTGCCCAGGATGAGATTCGGAAGCTGTTGGAACGGCTGAAATTCGGCTTTCGGCAGGCCATCCAAAACGGTCATGTGCTGGGCAGCGACAGGCTCTATGGCTACGACAAAAAGGACTGCGTCCTGACTGTCAATGAAGGGGAAGCGGAAATCATTCGCATCATTTTTGACCTCTATGGCAATCAGCAGTTGGGGACACGAACCATTTCCAAACGGCTGACGGAGCTGGGCTACACCAGCCGGGAGGGGAACGCATTTAACACCCTGACCATCCGGCACATTCTGGAAAATCCAAAGTACAAGGGGTGGTATTGCGGAAATAAGAGCCAGAGTGTGGACTACCGAACCAAACGGAATATCCCGCTGGACGAAAGGGAGTGGGTCATGTACCCCGACCCCTCCATCCCGGCCATTGTCCCGGCGCAGCTGTGGGATCGGGCCAACGCCCTGTACAAAAAGAAGGCGAGAAGAAATGATGGCACACAGCAGCGGCGGCAGCTTCCACAACCGCTATCCTTACAGCGCAAAAATCTACTGTCAGGAGCACGGAACCACCTTCCACCGGCAGGTGATCCAGACAAAAAAGGGACAGCAGGAGGTCTGGCAGTGCAAGGTCTACCGCAGCCATGGACGGGCGGCCTGTTCGGCCCCCCAGATCCGCAGCTGTGACCTGGACAGGATTCTCAGCCACATTTTCAGGGAACAGGTTCGGGATAAGCAGAAGATCATGGATTCTCTGGTAACGGTGCTGACCAACATTCCCAAGGATGTAGACTTCGGGAAGCTCCGCTGTCAGGCAGAAAATGAGATAGCGGATTTGGAGCGAAAGAAAAACCGGCTGCTGGATTTGAGCATCGCTGGGGCACTGACGGTGGAGGAATTCAAGGCGCGCAACGATGCCTTCAACGCCCAGATTCTGGCGTGCCAGGGAAAGCTGACCGCCATCCGGCAGGAGGAAGCAAGCAGGGCCTCCGAAGAACTGGACATTCCGGCCATCCGTCAGGCCCTGGATCAGGCGCTCAGCTTCACTCAGGACTTGGATACGGCACTGGTGGCAACGATTCTGGACAGAGTGGTTGTAAAGCAGGAAAGCACCAAGGATGCCATTCATCTCGACATTTTTTTGAAGCTGGGCAGGGTATATGAAGCAGTCTACACACCCTGCAAGCACACACCGGACATCACCAGTCTAAGGAAGCTCTGAATAAATCGGTTGCGGCTGAGCGGCGAATCTTTTGCTCCCAGTCTTCGGTTTGAAAAATGGGAAATATAGCGCAGCCGTTGCCAGCGCAAGCTGGCTTACGGATGCGGCATACCCCCCTGCGGGTATAGCGCAGCCGTTGCCAGCGCAGGCTGGCTTACGGATGCGGCATACTCCTTGCGAGTACATACAGTATTCCCTCATTTTCCAAACCTTGTCTGGAAGCAGAATCTTTCGCCGCCAGCTCTTGCCGATTGAATCAGAGCTTCTCTAAAAAGGATTCATACCCACGGCCAATGCGGTCTTCTTCCTAATAACAGGACGCATTGATCTTATTTACCCCATTTTCGGCGCGCCGAGCCTAACAAGCGCAATTGACGAAAGGACATTTGTTTGCTATTATGTTGCTATACAAGGCGATCCTGCGAAAGCACATCTGCACCGCACTGAGAAAGGATATCCTCTTAAAATGAAACGTGTCCTGATTATTGGGAGTCCGGGGGCTGGGAAAAGTACCTTCGCCAGGAAACTGCGAGATAAAACCGGCCTTCCGTTATACTATTTGGATCAGATCTATCACAAACCGGACAGAACAACCGTAAGCTGTGCGGTATTTGATCAGCAGCTTCAGACAATTCTGCAAACGGACAGCTGGATCATGGATGGGAATTATCAACGAACATTGCCCTTGCGTTTTGAAGCCTGTACCGACATTTTCTTTCTGGATTTCCCTTTGGATATCTGTCTGGAAGGTGCCGCTTCCCGAATCGGTTCCGTTCGTGAGGATATGCCCTGGATCGAGCAGGAATTTGACCCCGATTTCCGTCAGTACATCCTGGATTTTCCAAAGGATCAGCTTCCTGGAATCTATACATTGGTGAAACAATATCAGGATATTCGGAAAATCACCGTTTTTCATTCCAGACAGGAAGCAGACAAGTGGCTGGACAGCATATAATGGCAGCTTGCCAACCGTTCCGAGCAAATGGTATGTTGTCTGTCCAAATAAATAGAATGGCAACCGGATCAGGTCGGCTCTGCAAAAAGGAAGGTTTTTTATGGAACTGGTAAGGGTACAGGATTCTGATTATCCAAAAACCTATAAGCTTTATATGTCTTTTCCGGAAAATGAAAACGGGTATCTGAACAATGTATATGGGTACAGCTATGAGCAGTTTCTTGCTTGGATCGAGAAAAAGAGGAACTGGTCATTGGGAAAAGATCTGCCGGATGGGTTTGTTCCGGATACCACCTATGTGCTGGTGGATGATGGTGCTTATGTGGGCGTGTTTAATTTAAGACATTGCCTCAATGACTTCCTCCGAGACGGGCCGGGGCATATCGGCTATTGTATCGCAAAGGAATATAGAGGCCGGGGTTACGCCACCCTGGGGCTGGCCCTTACCCTTGCCAAGGCCCGGCAGATGCACATCTCCGAGGTATATATGTCCGTCAACAAAGATAACCCTGCCAGCCTGCGTGTGCAGATGAAAAACGGGGCATACATTCATCACGAAAACCAGCAGGAGTATTTTACCAGGATCCGCATGACCGAGGATGGAACGGAATATTGATGCGCAGGCGTGTACATAGTGGCAGCCCAAATCCCCGCAGAAAATAATTCTCTGTTTTTTGAAAATAGTTGTTGACAATTTCGGATTATCTGTTATAATAAGACCGTTCCGAATTTAGAGGATTTGTGTAACGGTAGCACACCGGACTCTGACTCCGTTTGCGGGGGTTCGAATCCCTCATCCTCTGCCAAAAGCCAGGTACCCATTTGGGTATCTGGTTTTTTCTTTTTCTCCCTTCTCTCCCAGTTGCGCCGGATCCCGGCTGGTTCCGGGCTTGGCGGGGCAATTGTAACGATTCTGTGAATAATGTGCAAGAAAAATGGGAATTGTTGGGGAGAATGCCTATATTCTTTTCCTGTATTCCGTGATAGAATAGGCAAGTATTATAAAATGGCTGGATGTTTCCCAATGGGGACAGCCGCCGAAAGAAGAAAGGTCGAAAACAATGCTTGAAAAGATGTTCCATCTGTCCGAAAACAAGACAACGGTAAAAACCGAGCTGATCGCCGGTCTTACCACCTTCATGACCATGGCCTACATCATCGCCCTGAACCCCAACCTGCTCACGGGCTTTGGTGCTGAGGGTCAGCAGCTGTGGAACGGCGTGTTCCTGGCTACCTGCCTGGCCTCCACCATTGGTATGTGCGCTATGGCTTTCCTTGCCAACAAGCCCTTCGCTCTGGCTCCCGGCATGGGACTGAACAGCTTCTTTGCCGTGGTCGTAGGCAACATCGTTGCCATGACCGGCATGACCTATGTGGCCTCCTTCCAGGCCGCTCTGGTGATCATCCTCATTGAGGGTATCATTTTCCTGTTCCTGTCCGTGCTGAACGTCCGGGAAAAGATCGTTGATGCCATCCCCCTGGGTGTCCGTCTGGGCATCTCCCCCGCCATCGGCCTGATGCTGATGAACATCGGCCTGGGCTCCAACGTGGGCATCTACGCCGAGGGCAACGGCTTTTCCACCCCCTTCTTTGTCATGCGGGACTTCTTTGGCGCCCTGACCCCCAGTGTCCTCAAGGGCAACATGGGCGATGTGGGCTACGCCACCATGATCCTCACCGTTGTGACCATGTTCGCCGGTCTGTTTGCCATCGTTGCCATGTCCAAGAGGAATGTCAAGGGCTCCGTGCTGTACGGTATGCTGGTGGCCTCTGCCATTTACTGGGCCGGTGAGGCCATTTTCCTGGGCATCAACCCCTTCGCCTCTCTGGCAACCGCCTCCTTTGTGCCTCCCTTTGCCGACATGGCTGCCACCACCCTGTTCCACTTCAATTTCTCCGGCTTCCTGCAGATCGGCTGGTTCACCGCTGTGACCCTGATCGTCACCTTCTGCATCATTGATATGTTCGACACCATCGGCACTCTGGTGGGCACCGCCTCCCGGGCCGGTATGGTGGACGAGAACGGCAATATGCCCAACATGAAGGAAGCTCTGCTGTCCGATGCCATCGGCACCGTTGCCGGCGCCTGCACCGGCACCTCCACCGTCACCACCTTCGTTGAGTCCGCTTCCGGCGTGGAAGCCGGCGGCCGCACCGGTCTGACCTCTCTGACCACCGGCATCCTGTTCCTGGCCTGCATCTTCCTGGCTCCCGTGGCTGCCGTGATCCCCGCCGCCGCCACCTCCTCCGCCCTGATCTATGTGGGCGTTCTGATGCTCATGGGCCTGAAGAATGTGAACTTTGAAGATATGGATCAGATGGTTCCCGTGTCCCTGATGCTCATTGGTATGCCCATCTCCGGCTCCATCGGCCACGCCATCGGCATCGGCCTGATCTCCTACACCATCATCAAGGTTTTCGGCGGCAAGGCCAAGGAAGTCTCCCTGCTGACCTACGCCATCTCCATTCTGTTCCTGGTGAAGTTCTTCCTGGCTGTATAATTCTCCCTTTTCACATCTGCGCCCCAACCGAACCCGGTTGGGGCGTTTTGGGGCTTTGGGGCACAGGACGCTGGGATGTTTCATAAGAACAGAAGGCGAATTTTGGAGAAGCTGTGTATGGAAACCTTTCTTGCGGTTTGGTATAATAAAAAGGTTAAGACGAAAATCCGGTTCAATGTTTCCGGGTTTTCAGAGAAAGGAGAATACTATGCCCTGTACAACGATCCTGGTGGGCAGAAACGCCAGCCATGACGGCTCTACCATAATCGCCAGAAATGATGACGGCGGCTTTGAGGCCAAGCGGATCCTGAGCCACCCGGCCCAGGAAAAGCCCCGGACATACAAAACCGTGATCTCCCACCTGACGGTGGAGCTTCCGGGAAATGCCATGGCCTATACCGACTGCCCCAATGTGGGCAAAACCAGCGGTGTCTGGCCTGCCTGCGGCATCAATGAGGCCAATGTGGCCATGACCGCCACCGAAACCATCACCAGCAACGCCCGGGTGGTGGGTGCCGATCCCTATGTCCGCTACCAGCCCAAAAAGGGCCGGAACAAGGAAGTTCCCGGCGGCATTGGTGAAGAGGATCTGGTGACCCTGGTGCTGCCCTACATCCGCTCCGCCCGGGAGGGTGTTCTGCGCACCGGTGCTCTGCTGGAGCAGTACGGCACCTACGAGGCCAACGGCATGGCCTTTTCCGATGCCAAGGAGATCTGGTGGCTGGAAACCATCGGCGGTCACCACTGGATCGCCAAAAAGGTTCCCGATGACCGGGTGGTGATCATGCCCAACCAGTTTGGCCTGGATCACTTTGACTGGGCCGATGCCTACGGTGCCCGGGAGGAGAACCTCTGCCCGGCAGATCTGAAGGACTTCGTGGAAAAGAACCATCTGGCCCTGGATCAGGGAGACAGCTTCAATCCCCGGCTGGCCTTCGGCTCCCACGCTGATGCCGACCACATTTACAATACCCCCCGGGGCTGGTTCATGGCCCGGTACTTCCTGCCCCGCACCTACCGCTGGGATGGGGACAATGCCGACTTCACCCCGGAGAGCAACGACATTCCCTGGTCCTTTGTGCCGGAACGGAAGGTTGCCGTGGAGGATGTGCGTTATCTGCTGGGCTCCTACTACCAGGGTACCCCCTACGATCCCTACGGCAAGGATCCCATTTACAAAGGCAGATACCGCACCATCGGCGTTCCCAACAGCGATGTCTGCGGCATCATGCAGATCCGGGGCTATCTGTCGGAGGCCGTGCAGGGTGTGCAGTGGCTGTCCATGGGCGGCAGCGGCTTTACCGCCTGCTTCCCGGTCTATGCCCATGTGCCCCAGTTCCCCAAGTACATCAGCGGCACCACGGAGACCGTCTCCACCGATTCCATGTACTGGCACAGCCGTCTGATCGCTGCCCTCACCGATGCCCATCCCGGCAGTGCCCTGCTGTTTGACGAGCGTTATGTAAACACCGTTATGAACCGGGGTCAGCAGGTGCTGTGCGAATATGACGAGAAGATCCGCCAGGGTGCTTCTGCCCGGATCCTGGAGGAAGCCAACAAGAAGATCCTGGATATGGTAAAGGAGGAGTCCGACAAGGCTCTGGCCCAGATCCTGAAAAACGCATCCCAGCACATGAAGATCCGCTACCACAGAGGCGACAACTGATTGCCCCCGCCCCCATCAAGACGGCGTGCCGTTTTGGTGGGGGCTTTCCTCTGCCCATCCTTCCTTTTGGCACCAAGCCAGTCCAAGGATTCTGCCCTTCCCTGGGGAACCCATGCGGAAATGTTTCGGAAAGCCCCCATGTTTTTTAACCTTTCCTTAAGTTTTCTTCAGATGAGAAATGTTCATTTTTTTGACATTGATTCCCATGGAAACATGGTGTATACTGAACCCATCGAGATTTGGAAGGAGAAATATTATGCAAAAGAAAACTGCAATACAGCTGGCTCTGCTGGGCCTGAGTGTCGCTATGATTGGTTTCGGAGTCTGGCGGGGGGAGGCGGACACGGTGTTCGCCAAGGCCATTCGCCTGTGTATGGAGTGTGTTGGAATTGGATAAAAAGACTTCTTTCCTGGCTCGTTTCCGTGGGTGGATCCAGGCCGCAGCCACGGTGCTGACCAACATCCACCTGCCCAACTTCCTCAAGGGTTCCCTGTACCAGGGCAAGGGGAAATACGCCTGCGTTCCCGGGCTGAACTGCTATTCCTGCCCCGGTGCGGCAGGGGCCTGTCCCATCGGCTCCTTTCAGGCGGTGGTAGGCTCCTCAAAATTCCGTTTTTCCTATTACATCACCGGTATTCTGATCCTGCTGGGGGTTCTGCTGGGCCGGTTCATCTGCGGCTTCCTGTGCCCCTTCGGCTGGTTCCAGGAGCTGCTGCACAAGATCCCCTCCAAGAAGCTATCCACCAAGAAGCTGCGCCCCCTGCGCTGGCTGAAATACGCCATCCTGCTGATCATGGTGGTGCTGCTGCCGGTGCTGGTGACCAATGAGCTGGGGATGGGCGACCCCTTCTTCTGCAAATACCTGTGCCCCCAGGGCGTAGTGGAGGGAGCCATCCCCCTGTCCATGGTCAACCCCGGGATCCGGGCGGCGCTGGGCAAGCTGTTTTCCTGGAAAATGGGAATTCTCATCACCGTGGTGGTGCTCAGCGTGTTTTTCTTCCGGCCCTTCTGTAAATGGCTGTGCCCCCTGGGTGCCTTCTATGCCCTGATGAACCGGGTGTCCCTGTTTACCATGGGCGTGGATCGGAACAAGTGCATCTCCTGCGGTGCCTGCGCCCGGAAATGTCTTATGGACGTGGACATCACCAAGGATGTCAACCACCCGGAGTGCATCCGCTGCGGTATGTGCATCCAAGCCTGCCCCACCAAGGCCATTGACTATAAATATGGCTTCATCAAAGTGAAAGAAAATGAAATCAAGGAGTAATCAAGTTATGAAGAAAATGAATCGTATCATCGGCATGATCCTGTGCCTGGTGCTGGCCCTGTCCCTGACCGCCTGCGGCCAGAGCGCCCCGGACAGCATCAAGGATGCCCAGTCCGCCAACGCCAACCCTTCCAAGTACACCAGCGCCCAGTCTGTGCTGGACGAGGAAAACCAGATCCTGAACGCCAGCAAGGATCTGTGGGACAAGGTATTCCTGTCCATGAGCAAGGAAAACATGGCCGACATTCTGGCGGACAACTACGGCGATGTGCTGAAGATCGCCGCTGAGAAGATCAAGGATCAGTTCACCGATGAGGAATTCCAGAAGCTGATGGACGATGCGCAGCAGATCCGCCAGCTGGAGGAGATCCTGGCCACCATGCCCTCCGAGGAGGCCCCCGCCTCTGCTGCTTCCACCGGTGTGTTCCCCAGCTTCACCGGCAAGGATTTTGACGGCAACGACGTGGACAGCAGCCTGTTTGAGAAAAATGCCTTTACCGTGGTGAATTTCTGGTTCAACGAGTGCAGCCCCTGTGTTGGCGAGCTGGGGGATCTGAACGAGCTGAATGAAAAAGTCAAGGAGCAGGGCGGCGAGGTCATCGGCGTGAACATCGGCACTTTGGACGGCAACGAAAAGACCATCGAGGCCGCCAAGAAGCTGCTGGAAGCCAAGGGCGCCAGCTACCGCAACATCTATTTTGATGCTTCCAGCGAGGCCGGCACCTTCGCCCTGAACATTCTGGCCTTCCCCACCACCTATGTGGTGGATCGCAATGGCAATCTGGTAGGCGAGCCCATCATGGGCGGCATCAACAACGCCAACCAGATGGCCCAGCTGCAAAAGAACATCGACGCAGCTCTGGCACAGTAAACAGACATATCCCATTCAAAAAATCCGGCGGACAGAAATGTTCGCCGGATCTTTTTTCGGTCTGATACTATTTCCTGATTAAAATCTTAATTTTAATCAGGAAGGCATCGCCTGACGGCGCTGCCAGTTTTGTGATTTATAAGGAAAGAAATCACAAAACAAGTCTCATATGAACTCCATGCCTTTCAGGCAATTAAAATCTTTTTTAAAGATTTTAATTGGAGTTCAGTATAAGGGGATCGGCGGCGCAATGACGTTCCTCCTTGCATCCTCTGCCGGTTTATGATATCATTTGGGGAAAGGAGGCGGCAGGATTGGACGAAAAGCTGGCGGTTTTGCAAAAATATTTTGGATATTCGGAATTTCGCGGGGCCCAGGAGGGGCTGATAGATGCCCAGCTGGCAGGGCGGGATGCCTTTGGGGTGATGCCCACCGGCGGCGGAAAGAGCCTGTGCTATCAGATTCCGGCCCTGCTGCTGCCGGGGATCACCCTGGTCGTCTCCCCGCTGATCTCCCTGATGCAGGATCAGGTGCTGGCTCTGAAAGCCGTTGGGATCCCGGCGGCCTATCTCAACAGCACCTTGACACCGGAGCAGCGGCGGCTGGTATACCGCAATCTGCGAATGGGCTGCTATAAGATCCTCTATGTTGCCCCGGAGCGGCTGACTGCGGAAGGGTTTCTGTCCACCGCCCAGGATCTGACCATCAGCCTGGTGGCTGTGGACGAGGCCCACTGCATCAGCCAGTGGGGGCAGGATTTCCGCCCCAGCTATCTGAA
>Ga0129314_1001556_pt1 | contig 15488 bp, 15 predicted proteins | sample O1111metagenome_FD_94431 | JGI IMG/M metagenome (GOLD analysis project Ga0129314, IMG submission 94431) | Orangutan individual fecal microbial communities from fecal samples from Wisconsin, USA - O1111 metagenome | ecosystem: Host-associated > Mammals > Digestive system > Large intestine > Fecal...
CCGTTTGTAGTTTCGTGGGAAGCGGGCGAGGATCTCGTCCCGAAGGGCTTTCTTCCCGCCGACCCACGCCATAAAGCTGTTGATGGAATCACCTCCTTTGCGGAGGCGTCTGCGCATACAAAGGTTCCGCAGAAAACAGAAAGAAGCCGTTTTCCATGTACGGAACATCCATACACGCAAAACGACCTCTTTGATTTAGACTTTTAGCAGAGCTTCATTTCCTCAGCCTCCTGCGGGGAGGTGTCAGAAAGGAAATCGGAGAAATTTTCTCTTTCACCGGAAAAGTTCGGACTTGTTTCTTCGTCAAGCGGGATATATTCGCTTTTTCCAAAGTCCAGCGGCTCTTTCAGAATCACAGAGCCACCATGGTTGACACCGACACTCGGTTCTACGGAGCAGAATTTGCCGCCGTCATCGCTGTGGCGCAGGTGGTAGCAATACAGCCCCTCCGGAATGTCTGCATCCGTCAGTCGGGCATTTGAGAACAGTGCTGTTTTACCGAGCAGCTCGATCTTCTCGTATTCATCATCCTCCAGATTGACATAGTCTGTACCGGCTGCATTCAGAGCGAGTCCATAGTCCAGCGGTTCCAGCCCCATCAGCTCACAGCCGAGATCAATGGCCTCCCGCTCTGTTTCGGGAAACCATTCTTCGATTCGTACTCCGTTCTGATAGCGGTATCTGCCGCAGTTATGGCCGATGTCCTCATCGGCCCACTCGTGCTCGATCTCCACATTGGGGAACATCTCCGCCAGCTTTTCCATTACCGGGTGCGGAGCAGACCATGCCGTCAAGAAGTTCAGGGCGTCCCCATCCTGATAGTCTACTTTCGCCTCACCGTAGCCGTAGGAATTCCATTTAGTGCCCCAATGATGGTTACGCCACCCATACCATGTGGGTACTCCGTATAGGCGAATGTTGTTCCAAGCGGCTTTTCCAAGTTCCCATTCTTCTGGACGGATATCCGAGCGCTGCCGAAGGAAAGCGTCCTCACTTTTGTGAGGAATGTTCTCAAGATCGTCCTGATGGATCGTTCCGCCGAGGGTGTAGACCTCGATAAAATCCTGATAGGCTTTCAGGCCGGTACTCGTCTGGCTGCCTGCCTCGATATTCAGGCTCTCCGGCATGGGTATGATCTTATTAAAATCTACTGAGCCGATTCCAAGATCATCATACTGGATGGCCTCCAGCATGGCTCGGATCTGCTCAGGCTCTCCGTGCAGCGTCAGCACATTTGTTACATGGTTTGGCACACATTCTTCCTCCTATTCCATTTTCATCTCAAAGCCCTGCGCTTCCTGTATCGTCTGTTCTTCCGCCAACTCCGCCGCCGTGAGCTTGCGGAAAACATCTTCTTCAGGGATCAGGGCGAGGGACTGCCCGTTATCCCAATGCATCTGAAGCTGACCCATATCGTCCACATGGGTCACCGTGCCTCTCGTTCCGGAAGGAACCGGTGCATACGGGTCATCCATCCGGAGCAGCTGCACCCGTGTTCCGGGTGGGTAGTGGGTCCTCATTCGTTCACGCAGTTGATCGTTCATTGGTCGTGACTCCTTTCATTCCAGTTTCATTGTTTCGAGTTCGGGACCGGCAGACATCCGTTGGTGGAAGGCAGTTTCATTTTCCATGAAGTAGTCGCTGCCGCTGTTCCAGAAGGAAACATAGATCTCACCGTCGGCAGTACGGATAGGGCGCTGCTCCAGCCCCTCACCGAAGCCGTCTGCTGCCTGCCCGATCAGCTCGTCGATCCATTCCTGTTCTTCTGCCGGGGAAAGGACTTCCCGCAGCCCGGTACAGATCACACCGAACAGTTCTCCGTTGACCTCCTGCACATCCCAGACGGCAGAGACGATCTTGGCCTTAGCGGACTCGCTGCCGTCGAAGTAGTCGGCCATATCGTTCAGATCCTCGTTTTGCTCCTTTTGAAGCAGCTCCCGGATCGCTCGCTCATTGTCGAGCGCATAGCCGTTGTCCACCTCATACCAATCGCCGTATTCCTCGTCCGTCATACGGACCTGAAGCGGACAGTAGTAGTTGACGGTTACGGCGATCAGGTCCGCCGTCATTGCCTGAATGTCCGCCAGAACCGCCTGCGGCGAGTGATACTGTCCATAGACGATGCTCTGCTCGATCTCATGCTGCACCTCCGGTCTGGCGTGTACCACAGCGTGAGCACATACATTGGCGTCCTCCAGCGAATGGGACGGTCGGAACAGTGCGGCGAGATTTTGCCCAATGTCCGCCTCGGAATAGAGCTTGACGGAGATCGGCTGATCTTCCTCATCCATGATCGGAATGTCCTTGGCCAGCCTGCGGATACCGATCTGCGACAGTTCATATTGCAGACTCAAGCGATCCATGGGCAGCTCCACAATGGCGGCCTGTTCGTTGTGCGAGATCACGGCTTTAAGCATGGCGCACCTCCGTTTTCAGCACCGCCGCACCGAAGCGGGCTATTGTGACAGCCTGCACGATCAGGCGAAAGGCTCGATCTGAGATCACGCTGCTGTCGGCCAGCTCACACAGCGAGATCTGCCGCTGGCCGGTCTGCAATTCCTTGACCGCTTTCCAAATAGCATAGCAGTCTGTGGACACATCGCCGAGGCGTACTGCCTGCAGATCGACTTCGCCACAGTTGGAAAAGTATCGCCTTGTCTTGGACCACAAGGTGTGGTCCGCAGTCAGAAGATACAGCACAGCAAGGCTGCGATGATCCGGCTTTCGCAGGTGCAATTTCTGCGCCTCAAAACGCTGGTTGTGCTGATCGGTTTGAAAAATCATAGGGGCATCATCCTTTCTGTCGTAGAGATGTGAAAGCCGTCTTTGAAACGGGATATGGCGTGCGTCAGCGAATGCCGCATGAACGGCTTCATGAAGAGAGGCAGCGCCGCAGGAGAGTCTGATATTTAATACCGGGCAGACCTCCATGGAGCAGCCTTTCTTTTTTCTGTAGTAGAGGCAGAGCCTGCAATCGCAGTCCGCTTTGTTGAATGGATACGCCCCACGGAGCCTGCCGCCGCCCCGCTGATTTCCACCGGGTGGTTGCTTCATGATGGCCTCCATACTGTTGAGGGCTGGTGTGCTGGTGAAGTACATTTTGATCGCTCCTTTTTCGTGAAATAGAAAAAGCCCGAAGTCTTTTGCAAAACTTCGGGCTTGGAAAATGCAAAACGGCGGACAAGTTTTGGCTTGTCCGCCGTCTGCGAATATTCAGTTGTACGGGAGTTCGATACTGCACCCAAAGGGAAAACAGTGGTTTTACATCTTCAAATATGCATCTCGAAAACCCGGCATTTGGGCAGCAAAAAACCCCGATAAAATCGGGGTTTTCGCGGAACATATCTTTTTTATGTTCCTTTTATGGTGGAGGCGAGGGGAGTCGAACCCCTGTCCGAAAGCGCTTTAACAGGACTTTCTCCGGGCGCAGTTACGATTTAAACATTCCCTCCTCGACGCGGCACGTAACAGACACGGCGATTCAGTAGAGTCATGATGCGTGGGCGGGGCAACTCTTACCCGCCTCACGGACGCCACCTAAACGACGCCTTCCCCGGCCGGTGGCCGCTCCGGTTCAGACGGTCACTGCGTTAAGCAGCGACGGCAACAGTATTCGTGTTGTCAGTTAATTTTAATTTGCCCGTTGTATGGTGGTCAGGCGCCACCGCCCGCTTATCCGGTCTCCACACCCCCGTCGAAACCAGTACGCCCCCATATAGCCCGCCCAAAACCGGGCGGGAGAGGGAAAACCGGGGAATTGAAACCGTTTCGTTTTCTTGAAAGATTACCGCTCTGCCAGCTTTTCCGGTGCAGGATAGTCAACACCCTTGGTGTCCACCCGCACCTTGGCCATGCGCTGATCCTTTTTAGGCTTGTTGGTCATCATATTGCGCGGCGCGGAAGCAATGGCATCCACTACATCCATACCGTCGATCACCATGCCGAAAGCGGCGTATTCGCCGTCCAGATGAGGTGCATCCTTATGCATAATGAAGAACTGGCTGCCGGCGCTGTCCGGGATCATGGTACGGGCCATGCTCAGCACGCCGCGGGTATGGCGCAGGTCGTTATTGAAGCCGTTGGACTTGAACTCACCCTTGATGCAGTAGCCGGGGCCGCCGGTACCGTCGCCCTTGGGGCAACCGCCCTGAATCATAAAGCCGTAAATGCAGCGGTGAAAAATCAGGCCGTCATAGTAGCCGCTGTTGGCCAGAGAGATAAAATTGTACACACTCTGAGGCGCCACATCGGGATACAGCTCCGCCGTAATGACGCCGCCATCCTCCATCTCGATGGTGACAATGGGATTATTTTCCATAAGGTCCTCCTTTGTATCAATAGCGCTCACGTCTGGCGCGGTCCATTTCCCGCTTGGCGTCACGCTCGGCAATAGATTGCCGCTTGTCGTAGTTTTTCTTACCCTTGCAGACCCCAAGCTCCACCTTGACAAGGCCGTTTTTGAAGTAAACGCTCAGGGGAATCAAGGCATATCCGTCCAGCTTCTGCGCCTCGTGGAGCTTGCGGATTTCTCGCTTGTGCATCAAAAGGCGCTTTGGCCGGTCAGGATCACGGTTAAAGATATTGCCTTTATCATAGGGGGAGATGTGCATGTTATACACCATCAGCTCTCCCTCTTTTGTCACGGCGCAGTAACTGTCTTTCAGGTTCAGCTGTCCGCCCCGGATAGACTTGACCTCGGTACCGGCCAGCTCGATGCCCGCTTCGCAGCGATCTTCCACAAAGTAGTCGTGAAACGCTTTGCGATTTTGTGCCGCGGTTTTCATTCCGCCGCTTTTTGCCATGGCAAGTCACTCCTCTCTGCGGATTGGATAAATAGTATAGCACATATTCTCAGAAAATGCAAGAAAAAAGCATGGTTGCAAAGACTCTCGCCCCCGGGACTCTTTTTCTTTTTTCAATTTTCCGGTTGTCTTTTCCCGGTAACTATGATATCTTTAAATAAATAAAGATAAAACGCTGGCGTGGAGGGATGCGCAAAATGACCACCAATTTTAAGACGTGCATGTTCGGCGGCTTTGACCGCGAGGATGTGATTCATTACATCGAACAGTCGGCGCAGGAATCTCGGGAGCAGATCGAGGCGCTGCAGGCCGAGAATAGCAAGCTCAAGGATGAGCATAAGCAGATGGAGCAGGCGCTTCAAACCCTGCGCACCCACGTAAAGCAGCGCAAGCAGGAGGAAGAATCGCTGAAAGCCCTGCAAAGCCAACTGCGGGAGGCTCAGTCCCAGCTAACCGGGCTGACGGCGCAAAACAGCGCCCTGCGCCGCGAGAACGAGTCTTTGCGCGCAGCCGCCAGCGAATGTGCCCGATTGAAGGAGCGCATTGCGGATATTGAGATCAATGCCCACCGCCGCACGGAGGAATTCCGGGCAGCGGCCATTGAAAAGTTGCAGCGCAGCATCAATGCACAGCGTGCATGGTGCCAGGTGCAGCGCGGACAATATACCGCCATGAACGAAAGCCTACTGCAAGAGCTTCGCAACGCGCAGGAGAGCTTGGAAAGCTGTGATTTTTCCGGCTTTGACCGCATGATGGAAGCCATGCAGCAGCTGGCGGACGAGCTGAAAAGTGAAGAATGATAAAAGAATTCCTCTTGCCGGTGGGCAAGAGGAATTCTTTTATCATTACAGCAGCATGAGGCCGGCGTCGGCACAGGTTTTTTCAGTATACTCGTCCCACAAGCTGGCCTGCACCTCACCAATATGGCAGGTGCCGATCATAATCATGCACAGACGGGACTGGCCAATACCACCGCCGATGGTCAGCGGCAGCTGGCCGCTGAGCAGCATCTTGTGGAAGGGCAGCTCACGGCGGTCGTTACAGCCGCGGGCGTTCAGCTGATAGTCCATGGCGGCCTCGTCCACCCGGATGCCCATGGAGGAAATCTCAAAGGCGCTGTCCAGCAGCGGGTTATACAGCAGAATATCGCCGTTCAAAGACCAGTCGTCATAGTCGGGGGCACGGCCGTCATGAGGCTTGCCGGAACGCCTCAGGTTGCCGCCGATCTGCATCAGAAAGACGGTGTGATGCTCGCGGCAAATGGCATTCTCACGCTCCTTAGGCGTCAGGTCGGGCCAGCGATCCTCCAGCTCCTGCGTGGTGACAAAGTATACATCGCGCTCCAGCTTGGTGTGCAGGCTGGGGAAGGCAATTTGCAGCGCGTCGTTGGTCTCAACCACCGCGCCGATAATTGCGCGGACAGTCTGCTTGAGGTAGTCAACCGTGCGATCCTCGCGGGAGATAACCTTTTCCCAGTCCCACTGATCCACATAGACGGAGTGCAGGTTATCCACCTCTTCATCGCGGCGGATGGCGTTCATATCGGTGAAAAGCCCCTTGCCCACGTTAAACTCGTAGCGCTTCAAAGCCAGACGTTTCCACTTGGCCAGAGAGTGAACCACCTGACCGTTGGCTCCTACATCGGGGATATCGAAAGATACGGGACGCTCCACACCGTTCAGGTTATCATTCAAGCCGGAATCCTCGCGGACAAACAGGGGCGCGGAAACCCGGCGCAGATTCAGCGCCTGACCCAAATTGACCTGAAAGTTACTCTTGATGAACTCAATTGCACGCTGCATTTCATAGACAGACAGCGGTGTTTTGTAACCGGCGGGAATGAATACCTTACTCATGCCTTAGCACCTCTTTCATAAAAAATATGCATCATATTATACTGGTCTGCGCCGCTCTTTGCAAGTGAAAATATCCCTAAATATCGCGAAAATAATTGCCGTTTCCTTGTGGAGACGGCAATTATCAATCACTATCATCAATTGGAAAGGATCCTTTACCAGCCGATGGCAGCGCTTATCGGTACGATTCGATCATCGCCCTGAAGGCGGGCAGGCTGCGGCGGATCATATCGTTGGACACGCAATAGCTCAAGCGGAAGAAGCCGGGACAGCCAAAGCCGTCAGCGGGGACGACCAGCAGATTATGCGCCAGCCTGGCCTTTTCGGAGAACGCATTGGCGTCTCCATTGGGGGCCTTGACAAACAGGTAAAACGCACCGTCCGGCTTGGCACATTCATAGCCCATTTCCCTCAGGCTGTTGTACAGCAGCGTGCGGTTTTCGTCATAAGCCGCCAGGTCAGGCCGCTCACCGGCGCAAAGCTCGACCACCTTCTGCATCAGGGTGGGCGGGCAGACATGCCCCATGATCCGGGCCGCCCCGGAAACGGCGGCATACACCGCGGCGCTGTCGTCGGCAAAGCCGGGCACATACACATAGCCGATACGCTCGCCCGGCAGGGACAGGGATTTGGAATAAGAATAGCAAACCACCGTATTCCTGTACAGGCAGGGGATGAACGGTACCTCCACCCCGTCATATACCAGCTCACGGTAGGGCTCGTCGGCAATGATGTAAATGGGATGCCCGTATTCGGCGCTCTTACGCGCCAGAAGCGCCGACAGGCCCTTCAGGGTATCTTCCGTATACACCACGCCGGATGGGTTATTGGGCGAGTTGATGATCACAGCCTGCGTGTGAGCGGTAATCCGCTTTTCCACCTCGTCCAGATGGATCTGGAACGCCGCTGTATCCGCAGGAACCACCACCAGCTTGCCGCCGTTGGCCTCTACAAAGGGACGGTATTCCGGGAAAAAGGGAGCAACCGTCATAATCTCGCTGTCGGCGTCTGCAAGCAGCGCCTTGATAACGGCAATCAGTGCCGGAGCCGCGCCGCAGGTAAAGAACAGCTCATCGGCCTTTACGTTCAGACCGAAGCGGGCGGTCAAATCCCGGGCAACGGCTGTGCGCGCCTCATCAAAGCCAGGGGCCGTGGAGTATCCGTGCAGCTTGATGGAGGGCGTTTCCTCCACGATTTTGTGGATCGATTCATTTACTTTTTTCGGGGCGGGGATGCTGGGGTTTCCCAGTGAATAGTCAAATACGTTTTCCGCTCCCACGACCTTTGCCTGCGCAAGGCCGTAAGCAAACAGCTGGCGAATGACCGAGGGCGCCGTGCCCAGACGATAGTATTCCTGATTGACCATACCGATCGCTCCTTTCTTCAAACCGTCCTATGATAATGTTATGCTTGGCAATCTGTTCGTCTTTTACTATACGGATGATTTCCCGCAATGTCAAGCGGGAACAGCGCCGGGGTCAGCTCTGCTTCCGGCGTCGGCGGCGCTTTCCTCCTGCCTTATCTGCGGCACGCCCACACCAACGATTTTAACCCATTTTTCGACATTATGCAAAAATTTTTAGCCTGCCTAATAAAAAGTCTTGTAATTTCTGTTAATTTGCGTTAAGATATATACGCACGCTGTCAAAAATGACTTCGTAGCTGCAAGGAGAAAAGGAGAATCATATCAAATGGAGCGCTTTTTCCATCTGAAGGAGAACGGCACTTCCGTCAAGACGGAGATTTTAGCCGGTTTGACCACCTTCATGACCATGGCGTACATCATCGCCCTGAACCCCAATCTGTTAACCGGATTTGCCGTTGGTACCCCGCTTTGGAACGGTGTCTTTCTGGCCACATGCATCGCCAGTGCCATCGGAACCGTGTGCATGGCATTTCTGGCCAACAAGCCCTTTGTCATGGCGCCCGGTATGGGTCTGAACAGCTTTTTTGCCGTTGTTGCCGGCAACATTGCCGCCATGCTGAACACGGATTATACCAGCGCCTTTCAGGCCGCGCTGTGCATCATTCTGGTGGAGGGCATTGTTTTCCTGCTGCTCAGCGTATTCAACGTCCGCGACAAGATCGTGCACGCCATCCCGCTGGGAGTCCGTCTGGGAATCGGCCCTGCCATCGGCCTGATGCTGATGAATATCGGTCTTGGCTCCAACGTGGGAATCTATGCCGAAGGCAACGGCTACACCAGTCCCTTTTATGTCCTGCGCGACTTCTTCGGCGCCATGACGCCCAGCGTTATCAGGGAACACATGGGCGCTGAATACAGCACCATGGTGCTGACGGTGATCACCATGTTTATCGGGCTGTTTGTGATCATCCTGCTGGCGAAAAAGGGCGTCAAGGCTGCGGTGCTGGCAGGCATGCTGGTGGCTTCCGTCATCTACTGGGCCGGCAGCTTTATTTTCCTGCATGTGAACCCCTTCGCCTCTCTTGAAGGCGCTTCGTTCCTGCCGCCCTTCCACGATATGGCCGCGGCTACGCTGTTTAAATTTGACTTTAACGGCTTTTTCCGCATCGGCTGGTTTACCGCCATCAGCCTTGTCATCACCTTCTGCATGATCGACATGTTCGACACCATCGGCACGCTGGTGGGCACAGCTTCCCGCGCCGGTATGACAGACAAGGACGGCAACATGCCCAACATGAAGGAAGCCCTGCTGTCTGACGCTGTCGGCACCGTGGCCGGCGCCTGCTGCGGCACCTCCACCGTCACCACCTTTGTCGAGTCTGCGTCCGGCGTTGAGGCCGGCGGCCGCACGGGCCTCACCTCGCTGACTGCCGCCTTTATGTTCCTTGCCTGTATGTTTATCGCGCCGGTGGCCGCCATTATTCCCGCCGCCGCCACCTCCTCGGCCCTGATCTATGTGGGTATTCTGATGCTTCAGGGGCTGAAAAACGTGGATTTCGAGGATTTGGATCAGATCGTTCCCGTGTTCATCATGCTGCTGGCCATGCCGATCTCCGGCTCTATCGGCCACGGCATCGGCCTTGCCATGATCTCCTACACCGTGATCAAGGTGTTCTCCGGCCGCGCCCGGGAGGTATCCGTGCTGACCTATGTCATCGCGGCCCTGTTCCTGATCAAGTTCTTTGCCGTGGTGTAACTGCGCTGTAAAACGCCGATGCAAGAGGGAACGGGAAGCTCTGAAAAGGGCTTTCCGTCCCCTCTTTTCCATCTGTAACCAATTTGTAGCCAAAGCTGTTACCAAAGTGCAATGCTTTCGTAATGATGTTTACCGATTTTCCGCTTATACTATATCTATAAGGAAGAACAAAACGGTGCATTTTTTGAAAGGAGTATTGCCATGAAGCATATGCTGTTGGTTGCCGCAGGCGTTATGATGTGCCTTGCCTGCACGGTCGTTGGTTTTCTGTTTCCGCAGTTTTCCGCACTGGCCTATGTCACGGTGTCACTTGCCTGTGTCACAGCTCTGATGTGCATTGGCGGTATTTTCCGTTATATTATGCGCGGCGGCGCTGTGTAAGTCCCGCGATCATATAGATACGCCCTGCCGCAATTGCGGCAGGGCGTATCGCATTTTCCAGAAAACACCAATAATCCACCAAAATCGGCCGCAATGGTTACGGGTTTACAAAAAAGATACATTCATTTCAAGATTTTTTCAAATTTATACGGTATGCTTGAAAGCAAGTCAGGCAGGCAAGCAGGCGATTTTGAATTTTCTTTACTTTTTCCCTCTCTTTTTCATTTTTGCAGCGGAAGGCGCACCGGAAGAACGGTGCGCTTTTTGCGTTTACCGCTTTCCCAGATACTGCCGCAGCCGCTCCCACAGCTCCACCGAGCGAAAGCGCAGCACATAGCCGGTATTTTCCTCGGTGATGAGGCTTACATCCTCGCCGGAGAGTCCGGCGGCGATGGCCGTGCGCGGCATATCCGCGGCCGCGGCGGTACACAGCGGCGGATACACCACGCACCACCAGTTCTCTCCTGCCCCCTCGCCGATCACCAGGCGCAAGGCCATGTATTCCCCGGCGGGCAGGGAAAACCCATCATACTCCTTCAGGGGGAACTCCGCCTTGGCCAGCTGCGCCGTCACGGCATAGTCGTAGCCCTGCGCCATAATCTCGTGCCGGGCAACGGTTTCGATGCGGTCCAGCGCCCCTTGAAGCCGCGCCTGCGCCTCCTCCATATCGGCAGACTGCTGCAAAACGGCGGTTGCGAAGTCCAGCACCTTATCCCGCACCTCCAGCTTCAGCGCCTGATCGGCGGCGCTGTCGGAGTTGGCGATCACGTGCAGGCGGATCATCTTTTGCGCCAAAGCGTCCTGACGCTGCATGGCCCACGCGCCCCACAGCATGGCGGCGCACAGCCCCAACAGCAGCGCCAGCTCCCATTTTTTCCATCGTTTCATAAGTAAAACCGTCCTTATCGCAGGAATTTTCCTACAATATGGACGGTTTTCTCATATATTATACCTTTGAAACACAAAATGTCTGCGGGAAGTCCTCTTTCAGCAGACTGGCGGCCAGCTCTGCTTCCTCCTGACGGCGAAACAGGCCGAATACCGCGCTGCCGCTGCCGGTCATCTGGGCGTTCAGTGCCCCCTGCTGCCGCAGCGCCTTCACAATGGCCGGTACCGCGCTGCCCTCCGGCAGCACCTGCTGGAAATCGTTGCACAGCCCCGCCGCGATCCGGGACAGATCCCCGTTTTTCAGCCCCTCCGGCACCATCTGGCTGCCGCTTCCGCCGCGGTGCGGCGCGTTGTCGATAGCGGCGTACATGGCGGCGGTGGAGTGGCTCTCCTCCGGCTTGACGATCACCAGCCAGCAAGACGGCATATCCGGCAGGGCTTCCAGCCTTTCGCCTCGGCCTGTGGCCAGCGCTGTGCCGCCCCGGATAAAAAACGGTACGTCGCTGCCCAGCTTCTCCGCCATTTTCTCCAGCTGAGCATCGGTCATGTCCGGTGCATACAGCGTCCGCAGCCCCCGCAGCACCGCCGCCGCATCGCTGCTGCCGCCGCCCAGCCCCGCCTGCATGGGGATACCTTTTTGCAGCCTGATGGTGACGAAGTCCTTCTTCGGCCCGAACTCCTCAAAAAATACACGCAGCGCCTTCATACACAGATTGTCTCCCGACCGCTCTGTTACCGGCGGCTCACACACCAGCTTGTCCCAAGGCCCGGCGTTTCGATCCAGTATCACGCTGTCACACAGGGCGGCACACGTCATCACCGTTTCCACCTCATGATAGCCGTCAGGTCGCTTTTCTCCCACGGCTAAGGTGAGGTTCACCTTAGCCGGAGCCGCCTCCTCTACATGGCGCGGCAGCGGCTCCTCATCCAGCGGCTCGCCGCAGCCGGGGCAGTAGCCATCCCGCAGCAGGGATACCCTGCCGAGATTCCGTCCGCAGTGAGGGCACCGGTCAAAGAAAAGCGCCGTCACGATAAAAATCGCCAGGCATGCAAGTAGTGCCGCGCCGGCAAAGCTTTTCGATTCCAGCATTGCGGCCATAAGCAAGGATAGCATCATCAGCACGATGGCGGCGATCTCGATGATGCGTGCCGTTTTGAAGTTGATCAGGGGCTTCTTCATATAGGTTTCCTCCTGACAAAAAAGCGCCCTGCGGCGCTTTTTTGTCTGTTTGATTGTTGCTTACTTGACGATCTTGCGGGCCTCGATGTAATAGCGCTTGTCCTGCGCGTGGCCCATGGAGAAGGTCTTGCGGGGCAGCACGCCGTCGGCCATAACGGTCTTGAACAGCTGCTCCTTGCCCATAGCGGGCAGCAGGAAGCCCATGTTGCCGGGCTTGGAGCCCAGCTCGCGGGTCACATCGTCACCGTGGATATAGTCCACCTCTCCGCCGTTCTCCTTCAGGTACGGATCGATGACGCCCTGCAGCGTACCCACCGCCAGCTGTACCTTGGGATCGGGAACGGTGATGAAGTGGCTCTCGCCATTCCACACGAACTCGATGGTATGGCCGTCGCCCTTGCCCTCGTAGGCGTTGGGATAGGCGGCGCGGAAGGCGTCCATGAACTTCTCGCGGTCCACGCCGAACAGCACACGATGGATGGGCTCGAACTGTAAGGCGTCATCGTGGTTGTTCACCACCTCTACCAGCGCATAGCGGGCAGGCAGGGCCAGATACTCCTCGGGGGTCTTGCCCTTCTTCTGCTCCTCATAGCAGGCCTTGGCAGTGGCCAGAGAGTGGTTGCCGTCGCCCACGGCGAACAGCAGCGGCGCCACGCCGGACACGCCGTACTTCTTCTGCATGGCCTCATCGGTGGTCAGGCCCTCCAGAGAGGCAGCCACGGCGTTGATCTGCTTGTCGGACAGCTTGTAGCCGGTGATGTGGCCGCCGTTCTGCATCAGGTCAAAGTCATAGAGCTTCTCCATGGTGTCGGCAGCGGCGGTCAGCGGCTCGATAACGGTCTTATCCGGGTCATCGATCAGCAGCATGACGTGAGGCAGCTCGATGGGGGCGTTGCGGCGGACGCGGGCGCGGGGAGGAATACGCTCCAGCACCGTACCCTCGGTGGCGCGGATCAGTGCGCCGGAGCCGGGCGTGAAGTCGTAGGCGTCCAGATCCACCATGCCGATCAGACCGTGGCGGATGCGGCCGTCGGACTGCTGGCGCTCGATGTAGATCAGGGAGTCGGTCAGCGTCTCGAACACGCCGTCTGCCATGTACTTGCGCATGGCGGCGTTGATATCGTCAATATACTCGTCCACGTTGGGAGCCTTCAGGTTGGCCTCGGGCAGGATGAGACGCAGCGTGGAGGGGGCGTCGCCCACCTTCTCCTCCACCGCCTGCCAGTACTCCGGCTCAGAGGTAAACTGGTCGCAGGCCACCACGGCCCACTTGGTCATATCCTGTCCCTTGGGCAGCAGGATATCAGCAGGGAAAAACCCCAGCTTCTCAAACTTTTTATCCATGTCGTTCCTCCTCGAATGTGATAAAGGTGCAGTTTGTTCCGTAGCATTTTCATGATACCATAAATGTACCAGATAATGCAATGGTTTCCAAAAGTTTTTAAGCGAGACTGACAAAATTTTTGTATAAAGTGAAAAGGGCGGGGAAAGCTATCCGCGCCAAGCTATTTTAGGGAGGTCACATTTTGAAGATCGTTGATAAAATCGCGCTGGTGCTGATCGTCATCGGCGCGCTAAACTGGGGCAGCGTGGGCTTTTTCGGCTTTGACTGCGTGGCGTTTCTCTTTGGTGGCCAGATGGGCGTCATCAGCCGCGTCATTTATGCATTGGTCGGCGTGGCGGGCCTGTGGGGCATCACCATGATTTTCCGGGACGATGAAGTGGAGACTGAATAAACGGAAGTAAAAGGAAGGGAGGCCGGCGCCTCCCTTCCTTTTACTTCCCGCTCAGCTTCTTTGCCAGCTCGCCGTCCGGATCAACGTACATGGTCTGATAGGTGGTGTACACCACCATGCCGGGACAGCTGGCGGCAGGCTTTTTCACAAACTTCACCGGCGTATAGTCCACCGGCACCTTACTGCTGCCCCGGGCCTGAGAGTAGTAAGCGGCCAGCACGGCGGCCTCGTGAAGACTCTGCTCATCCGGCTCCGCGCCGCCGGTACACAGCAGCACATGGGAGCCGTGAATTTTCTGTGTGTGGAGCCAGATGTCCCATTTCTGGCCTTCTTTCGTGGTCAGCTTATCGTTCTGGCGGTTGTTGCGGCCCACCAGAATCCGCAGGCCTGCGGAGGAGCGGAATTCCCGCGGCCTGGAGGCCCGCTGGAAGCCGGGCTGCTTCTTTCCCCGCTGGCGGATATAGCCGCCGTCAGTCAGCTCAGCGCGGATGTCGTTGAAGTCCTGTTCGCTCTCCGCCTGCTGCAATTCCTGCACCACGCTCTCCAGATACCGCAGCTCATCCCGGCCCTTGGTCAGCTGCTCGGTCAGCATCTTCTCGGCAGTCTTGGCCTTGGCGTACTGCTTGAAGTACCGGGCGGCGTTTTCCTGAGGTGAGAGGCGCACGTCCAGCGGGATATCCATGGCGGGACAGCCCTCCTCATAGTAGTTCTCCGCCGTCAGTTTCCGCTGTCCCCGTTCTATGCGGTAGAGGTTAGCGGTGATCAGCTCGCCGCAGATGCGCAGGTGATCCCGGTCGAGGCAGGCGGCGTACTCCTTCTCCTGCGCGGCGATCTTCCGGCGCACCCGGTCACGGGCGTTGACGGCGGTTTTGATAAGATCCTGCCCTTTCTGCTTTACCCGCTCCGCCTGCTCCCGCTCCTCATAAAAGCTGTCCAGCAGCGCGCTGAAGCTGTCGGCCGTCACATTGGTGCAGTAGTCGCCGTATTGGGTGATGGAGCCGTAGGTGAAATCGAAGGGCTTCCCGCCGCGGTACAGCACCGTGGGGGTAAACGCGCCGTCGCTGACCTGCCGCTGCCATGCGGAAAAGCTGTCCCACAGGCGGCTGTCGGCAGCGCGGTGGTCACTTTGACCATAGGCGCGGCAGACGATCTCCCGGGCTACCAGCGGCGGCATGGCCGTAAACGTATCCAGCAGCCAGCCGTCCAGCGGCGTCTCCTCCCGCGGCAGCAGCGCCGTGAATGCCTCCTGCGTCACCGTCAGGGGATCACGCTTATTCTGCCGGGGCGGCAGACGGTAGAATAGTCCCGGCAGCACCTGCCGCTCCTGCGACATCTCCAGATCCACCCGCCGCAGGCAGTCCAGAATACGCCCCTCTTTATCGCACAGGATCAAATTGGCGTGACGGCCTAACGCTTCCAGAATCAAGGCAAAGCGGCTCTGCTCGCCCATTTCATCGGTGGCCTCGATATGCAGCGTCACCACCCGCTCCAGCGGCGATTGTTCAATCGAAACGATACGCCCG
>Ga0129314_1001557_pt1 | contig 15472 bp, 12 predicted proteins | sample O1111metagenome_FD_94431 | JGI IMG/M metagenome (GOLD analysis project Ga0129314, IMG submission 94431) | Orangutan individual fecal microbial communities from fecal samples from Wisconsin, USA - O1111 metagenome | ecosystem: Host-associated > Mammals > Digestive system > Large intestine > Fecal...
CATAATAGGTCTTGATATAAGGGCTGTGGTCTTCATCTCCCACATTGCACAGATCGTTATAATAAAGGATCGCACCGGTGATCGTATTGGGGTATGTATTTCCATTCGGCGCTGCAATATACCAGATCCGCATATCGTCAGGATCTCTGATGCCGGACCGCTGCATTCCTCGCTCGATCTGCAGCTCAGAACACGGCAGGTACAGCCAGGTAATTTCCGAAGTGGTCTCCGGCTTGGCCCTGGAGGAGATCCCTACCGCTAGCAGATCTTCCCCATAGTGATAGCCGGGAAGGTGTCGCCCGTCATAGACCTGTTCGAGTTTCATACCATTGTCATAGACTACACCGTAAGGCGTTACGGTGCCTTCCTTGCTCAAAATCAGTTTCAGCGCCGTCATACGCAAATCTGTCTGGGCCAATTCGCTTGGCGCGCACCCGCCGTTGATGGACATGATATGATGCCGGCCAACGGCGTCCAGGTCCGAAAAGTCTGTGATGACAGTGGCCTGCTGACAGCAGAAGGTCAGATTGATAAGTTCTGTCATATCAAATGTCCCGAGTTTGACTGCCATGGCCTGGAACTGGGCTTCTTCAATAGAGTCAAAGCTGTCCAGTCGCTTGGCCAGGTAATCCAGCTCGTCGATATTGATAGCTACCTTCTCCAAACGCTTGAGGATGGGAAGACCGCCCTGAATTTCCTCCACCTTACAGTCCCGCTCCACGGCGTCGCCGATTCCCAGCTTTTCCAACAGTTCGACGCAGTCCTCGTATTGGTCCTGTGCCAGTGGGAATGGGATGGTGGCCTGCCCGTATTCCGGGTGCTTGGAATTACTGAGAATTACCTGAATCATTGCTCTTTTCCTCCTTGCCAATGATCTCGTTCATTCTGCTCCGCAGGCAGCTCCCGTCTGAGCCCCAGCAGAGGAAGCCGTGGCGGGGATACGGGCAGTCCCGACAGTTCAGGGAATGGGTACATACGGGCTTCGGTTCCGGCTCCGGGTGATAATCTGGGATTTGAGAAAGCCTGATTCTATAGCGCGTCCTACCTTTGTCTATCATGAGTGATCTCCTCTAAAATGAAAAAAGAGCCGGACATTTCTGTCCGACTCAACAGTCTAATTCTTATTTCATTGTCATTCCGCTCTGCTCCGGGGATTCCTGGCGGTGCAGGTCATTCTCAGGTACCAGCTGCTCAACCTGCGTCATAATATTCTTCAGTACCCGATCCTGCCCGATGGAAAGAGACTCGTCCTGCTCCCTGGTGAAGCGCAGGGCGTGGTAGATCTCGGTGAGCTGCTCCGGCGCAAAAAGGGCGTCTTTAGGAACCAGCCCGCTCCGTGTGGCGAAGTCCCGCTTTGCCTCCTCGTAATGCTCATAGAAATAGTTCCCGGTGTGGACGCCCTCACGATTCCAATCCCATTCCCAGGTAATGAAGCGGACGCCATAGCTGGTGGGATGCCCCGCCAGAACGATGCCGTTGAAATCCGCCAGGACACGGTAGTCGCCCTCCAGATCTCTTGCTTTGAGCTGCGGCGCACGTTCCATCATCGCCATGTACTCAGAAGTCGTTTTTGCGATGTCGATTACACTTTGCAGCTCCGCCTGTGTGCCATTGGCATCCACATTCTGCTGACGGTACAGGACACTGCCTTTGCCGGAGATACGGCACAGGTAGCTGCCATTCCAACTGACGGGGAGATGGCGATCTTCGATTTGCCCGATGTCGTAGCCTGCTCGCTTCAGACTGATGGCAATTTCCTCGAGATAGCGGAGCTGCGCCATATCATTTTGCTTGTCCATATCAATTTCCTCCTGCAAAAAAATAAGCCGGAGCGAACTTGATCACTCCGGCAGGTAAACGTATGATGGGCTATTCTTGTGAATGTGAACCGAGTAGGGGCACAGGCTGGAATGTAAATCATTCAGGAGAGTAAATAAGCGAATATCATTGCGAAAGGAATCATGTACAAATTGAGATCAGGCTTCTTGCTGTACCCCGTTGCAGTCCAGTAAATCGACCTCATTGCAAGACCGCAGACCAATGTTGAACAAAAACTGATTTTTCCACAAAGAGACATGCTCGCAATGGCTGAGAGAAATTGCCCCGCCATCACGTTTGGCATAGTTCAGTACGAATTTGTTGCCGCAAATCTTGACATTTGAACATTTTTCCAGATAAATTCCTCCACCCCATTTGGCAAAATTCAAAAAAAACACGCAGTGCTGTATCGTAATATTCCGGCAGTTCAAAAGATAGATGGCACCCCCATCCATCTGGACATGGTTCAGGAAAAAACCGATGTCCTTTATGGCGAAATCCCGCTGATCCGTGAGGAAGATTGCGCCTCCGCGGCTTTTCCCTGTTCCCTGCCAGAGATGGTCGTCCACCCACTGGCTGCTCACTCCCTGTCTGCCGCACATCCAGCGCATGGCTCGGTTATCTCCTCAAAAATTTTGTACAGGTTCGGCAGCACGGTCTGCCGGAACTCATCCAGGCCCACCTTACCCCGGAAAATGCAGGGTTGGAAATAGAGCGGATCTCCACCAAGGCGCAGGAAAGAAAACCCCTCCTGACAGCGGTCCCTTTCCCCGCAGCCCTCGCACATGAAGTCAGGTTGAAAGAAATCGATTCGTTTGACCTCCACAATCTGCCCGGATGGATTCCGATAGCGCTCCCGCACATTGGAACCGGGACGCAGATAAAGCGTTTCATACAGCTGGAAACCGTTTTTCTTGAGAAAGCTCCGGATATTCCGCTCTGCGGCGGCACGGACCGACCATTCTGGCACCAGCTTTAGCTCAATCCGATGGGCCGCAGCAAATTCCAGTACCTCCTCTATGGCCTGAAGTTCCCGATTCTCGGAGACCAGCGTGTTAATCCGCACAGGCATCATCTGGCTGAGTGTCTCAAGATTCTGAATTATGACCGCAATCGTCTTTTCAGGGTCCTGCCACTTTCCAACCAGCCGCTCCACATATCGCTTTTGAAAGGAATGAACAGAGACATTGACATATTCCAGTCGTTTCAGAACGGGCAAGCAGGTGTCAATGGAAAAAAGGCCGTTTGTCGTTATTGCCGTTTGAAAGCCAAAGTCCTGCAGGATATCCAGAAGCCGGTTCAGATTTTGATACAGAAGCGGTTCTCCGCCAGTCAGATGGACTCGGCCGTACAGAGGACGCAGCAGTTCCAAAGCGGTCAGGAACTCTTGTCCCAAAGCCAAATCCTTCTCGTTCCGCCCTCCTTCGGCGTGGCAGAATGGGCAGGCCAAATTGCATCGGTCTGTCAGTTTGATCCTGAATTTGTCATTCCGTATCAATCGTTCCATATCAGAGTGCCATTAACTGCATGATAAACGACCCGATATTGGCAATTGCCGCCGCACAGCCAATCCTCTCCCGAGCCTTGTGCGAAAATGTCTCCTTGCGTTTCCTCCAGTCGGTCAAAGCTTCCTCATACTCCTCCCGGGTTGTGCAGTATTTTGCGTTCAGGACCGTCAGTACAGCCTCACGGCAGCTCTTGTCAATATCCACATCTTTGTAGATTTCCGCCTTGAATAATTCCAGAGCCTCCGCAGGAACCGCCTGAAACTCTGTCTGCGAGATGGAGACCGTTCCTCCGCTGCCGACGGAAGCCTGCGTGCTTGAATGGATTTCATTTTTCTGTTCTGTGTGATTATCCTTTCCGATTGTGAATGCAAAATTTTTCATACTATCCTCCTGCTGTCTCTGAGCAACCAAGTCAGACTGTTGAAACGCTTTATTGCCGCTCTCGCTTGCCCCGGTCTGAGTTGTACCATTGTTGTTCCCAATGGTGACCGCAAAATTAAATACATTGCTTTTTGGGGTATTGTCTCTTTTCTGTCTCTTGTAAATCTCTTTGGATTGTCGAAAGAATTCGCAGATATATTCCTGAAAAATCCCATTTTTTCCGTCTTCTACACAGGATAATAGCTGCAGGGTGGGAAACTCCGTCTTTTTTGCAGCCCACTCCCTGAAACGTTCGTTCTTAATGAATGGATTTTTCAAAATTTTATAGAGTATTATGGCATCTTGGGTGCTTTGCAGCAGAACTTGCTTGCAGGATTCCAGTTCTCTGCGTCCATATTCCTCAAAAATGGTTTGGCTGTCAGAATAGCCCCCCTCTCTCCCTACAAGCACAATCTGCAGCTCGTCCCTCAAAAGCTCCACCAATTTCTGATATTGACGAAGATAATACCGAAATTCCGTGCTATACTTGATCTCCATCAATTGATCCGAGCTGAGCCGCTCCACATGGTTTAGTCCACGGAACGGAAAAATGCGGAGAAACGCCTGAAACAAATTGGTATCCCGATAGTCCAGCCGATACGGATAAATTCGTCTGAAATCACGGTCATAGAAAATGCTCAGCGGATTATTGCAATAGCATTGATATGCTTCCTCACAGCTCTGAGAATACCCTTTAAAAAGAATAAAATCAAGCCACCGTCGGCGTCCGTCTTTTGTGGAAAGTCCGTGACGCTCCAGTTCTATCTCAACATAAGTGGGCAGTATGGCATACTCCTGCACTTCAATCACCTTTTTCAACGGCTGTACAAATGCGGCCGCCTGCTCCTGTGATTCAAGAACCTGTCCCAGAACTGTCCGGATCTGACTGCCCTCGGCGAGATCATCGGAGATTCTGGCGGTCAGTTTTTTCCGCATTTTCCCGCTGCGAATCCGGGGTTGGATATTTCTTAATTGTTTTGTCAACGAAGCAGTGCTTTCGTCGTCGGTATAGCCATACTTCTCCGGGAACCAGCTCTTTTTGATCTCCACATCCTCCGAAAAGGAACTCCGGTCATCTCCGATGGAAAGCTCCGCCACCGGAGCATGATCTCCAGCCGGGAGATAAAGCCTCTCATACCGGTGCAGCAGGGATTGTGTACATTCTGACTGGTAGTAGCAGCCCGCCGGCATATTCACCGAATCGGAGATCAGAACACTGTACAGAAAGTGCCGCTCAAGAAATGGCTGAATCTTGACGACGTCTGCACACATTTTCTGAGCCTCGTAATCACCCGACAGGAAAAGCGTATCACGGGTGTGATCAGACGTCATCAAGTACACCTTCTTTCTGAAATTGTTGGTTAAACAGAGTTAATTGTATTATAACACATCCCTACTGAAATGAGAACTATATGCTTGTCAGCTTGTAGTTCCATGCCGTTAAAATACGCCGCGGACACCGGTGTGGAGTCCTCGGCCAATGACATCACGCCGTTCCGGGCGATCATGAACGACATGTATGTCAAAGACATTTCCAAAAAGGCCAAGTCCATCAAGCGTGACAAGCAGCACAAGGGATCGTTCATCGGCGGCAAGCCCGCGTATGGGTACAAGCGGAACGCCCTGTTCAGCAGATGAGTGCCGGACAGCGGATCAATCGAGTCACAGTGTTTTCTTATGATCACATCGAAGTATCTTTCCAAGATTATGTACTGGATTATGTGCTGGATCCTGATTGCCGGGAGTTGGAATAAGGTGTTTCTTTTTTCAGAAAGGTTATCCGCGGCAATGTGAACCATATTCGGCTCGTTTTTTCGACTTATCAGAAGCTAAGGATGCCATCCGCGAGGGGCGCTATTTTCACAATTCTGTGGGGATGCGAACCAAGCGGAGGCTGTTTTTGCGAAATCACGGGAAACGGCTGGTTCGCAGGCCCTGCACTTTTCTCAAAAAGTTGCAAAAAGACCGTGAAATCACAGATTTCACGGTCTTTTCTGGTGGAGACGAAGGGGATCGAACCCTCGACCTTACGGATGCGAACCGTACGCTCTCCCAGCTGAGCTACGCCCCCAAATTATGGAAAATATACAACTTTCAGAATTCGCGCTATGCAAGACGCCGAACACAGTGGGCCTGCTCTGCGGATAGCTTGCTCTCCCAACTGAGCTACGGGCCCACGTATGAAATCATCCCGAGGCCGGGACAACGATACATATTATACCACAAAATCCGGCACGGTCAAGGGCAATTTTCAATTCTTTGCAAATTGCGGAAAAAACACCGCCGGATTGTCCGGCGGTGCTTCTTTCCAACGCTGTGTTTTCAGAGGTAGCGGACCAGCTCCTCCAGCGGCTTGCGGTCAGCATGGAGTCGGGAGGGATGGGCGCCCTCCGCCGGATAGCCGATGGGGAGCAGCGCGGTGATGCCCAGCCCCGCCAGCTCCGGGAATGCCGCCTTCAGCTTCTCCGGGTCAAACATCCCCACGTAAGTGGTGCCCAGCCCCAGATCCGCCGCCTGGAGCATCATCTGGGTGGCGGCGATGGCGGCGTCGATCTCGCCATGATCCTTGCCGTCGCCCTCCCGGTGCCAGGATACCGCCGGATCATAGGCCACCACCAGGATCACCGGGGGATGAAAATGCGCCCCCGTGCAGGCGTCCGCCTTCTCCAGCGCCTCCGGACTCTGAAGGACAAAGATGCGCTGGGGCTGATTGTTGTGGGCGGTGGGCGCATTGCGACCGGCCTCCAGCACCAGAGCCAGCTTCTCCGGCTCAATGGGCGCCTGGCTGAACTTGCGGAGGGAATAGCGCGCCGCGGACAGCTTTTCAAAATCCATAGGACGTTCTCCTTTATCGTTTGATATCCGGATTTTAGCACACTCGCCCCCGCGCCGCAATCCCTTTGTCAGCCGCCGCCCTGCTTCCGGTGATACCGGAACAGAAAAACCACCATCTGCTCCCGGGTACAGGGGCTGGAGAGCATCAGATCGCCGTCCTGACTGCCGTTCAGGATGCCGTTGGCCCGTGCCCAGTCCACGGCTTCCTTGCTGATTTTCGGTGTGTTGTCCATTTTCGTCTCCTTCCCGATCGGTGTGTTGAACAGCTCCTGCTCCGCCTTGCGCCGCCGCGTAAGACCCGCCAGCGGCTTGCCGTTGGACTTGTTGTACAGCGCCATGGCGGTGCAGATCTGGGGCAGCGTGCGGCCCTTGCAGAGCGTTTTGAGACAGCCCACGCCGCAGTTGAACGTGAACGAGATGAGGGCGTCCCGCTGGTTGGCATTGAGCTGCGCCGTCAGCGGACAGTATGCGGGGTTGTCCACCGCGTCGGCGAACCGCTGGCAGTCCGCCGCCAGCATGGCGTCCGCCTGCGCCTGGGTGATGGTCTGCCCCTCCCGGACGTCGGGGCCGTAGTGGCCCCAGCCGATGGTCCAATAGGTCTCCGTGGGCACCGGCTTGTAGGCGGTCAGCCGGCATCCCTCAAACTGCTTGATGAGTGCCAGACCGGCCGTACCAATGGGCTTACTCATTCCCGTCGCTCCGCTCCTTTTCCACCGCTGCGGCGTCCACTCTGGCCTCGGCGCCGATGTACGCCACGGCGCTGCCCAGGGCAGTGACGATGCCGCCGATGGTGGTGACCATGTTGGTAATCTCGCTGCCCTCCACGCCGAAGGCTAGGGCAAGTCCGCTGACCACGCCCACCAACGCCAGCAGGAACTTTCGGCTGGTCAGCTTGCGGATGATATCGTTCATTCCTCGTCTTCCCTTTCTCCGGCGTTTCCGCCGGTCACGACCTTGCTGATCTTGATGCCCGCCAGCAGCAGCGCCTCCACGCCGCCTGCCCCCAGGGTGTACTGGATGAGGGTGTCCGGCACGGTCTGAAACCGCCAGAAGGTCACGATCATGCAGGCGATGAACGCCAGCAGAAACGCCCCCAGGATCACCAGCACTTTATTGGATGTATTCTTCATTTCCCGTCCTCCAGGTCCTGGATGCGGTGGTTGATGACCTTGATCTGCTCCTCCACCACCGGCACACGGCGGGCGAAGTTGTTGTGCTCCCGGACCTCCCGGGTCAGTTCCTCCAGCTTCGTGTCCGTGACGGCCTGAGCCTTGCCGTTGCTGATGAGCACGCCCAGCAGCGTGATACCGCCGGTGATGAGCGCCACGATGATCTCACTCATTCTTGAATTCCTTTCTTGCTGTTTTTCTCTCCGGCGCCTGCCGCCGCAAAGCGGATCAGGTGCAGAAGCCAAGGGCAATGCCGCACGCATTGTGTGGGACATGGTAGTCGGACACTCCTTCGGGAGTCACAAAATGGAAAGCGTTGCGGGCAATCGCAGAGCGCAACCACCACCCGAGGCTTGTACCGTCGGCTTTCGTTTTGGCTCGCTTTGCATTTGTATCCTCGAACAGGGTATGGTAAGCAGAAGAACTGCCAGTCACTTCTTCCTTGCTCGGAATCCACACGTCGTCTGTCGTGGTCTGTGTTACTACTGTTTTGCCGTCGGATTGAAAGGATGGCTGCGTCTTTGTGACATCCTTTATCGCATTTTGCACCGTCTCGGGGATCAGCGGCTTCACAGTGGATTTCAGATACGAGCGCATCGCGCAGATCTCCCATCCGCCGATCGTACCAGTACCTTCCTGGTAATTGCCGCTTGAGCCACTTGATGAGGGGTTCATCATATGGCTGGTTGCCAGAAGCTCTCTGCTGATCCAGGTAACAGGTGCCTTTCCGCTGCCGTCCGCCAGGTCATCCGTATCGAATGCCGCGATCTGCATATTGACGATTCCTTCCGTTCCGAGGTCAATCGGCTTGTAGTTGCCGACGTTGTATCTGGTGCTGTAAGTTCCGTCGCTGATCGCCGCGATGATCTCCTCCCAGGAATCCGTGATCTCCACAGCCTCTGCCGGACTCCGGAAGGTAGCCGTATAGGTCGTATTGCCGGTGACCGGCCCAACTTCGGGAGACCAGCCTTTGAACTCCCACCCGTTGGTCTCGTCCACAGGCGTGCTGCCGTTGTAGATCGGCGTTGTGCCGTATGGCACGTTGGTGTCCGTCTCCAGGGTGGTGCTGCCGTTCTTCCAGGTCACCGTGTAGGTGCGCACCGTGGCCGTGAAGGCCGCGTACACGTTCCGGTCTGCCGTCACATTCTTCAGAGCGTTGCTGTCCGCGCTGCCGCCGTTTGTCTTGCTCCACCCTGCGAAGGTATAGCTGTACTGGGCCGTGCCGGCCTTCGTCGGCGTGCTTCCGGTATAGGCGCCGTCACCGCCATCTGCCACAGAAACAGTCGCCAGCAGCCTGTCTCCGTTGTAGAAAGACAGGTTGCTGGTGATGTGCTGGTACACGACGTTGATGCTGGGATAGCGTCTCTGCATTTCCGCCAGCTGTGCTCCGGTGATGCTGTCCACACGAACCGTTCCGCTCATCTGTGCGGTGTCCACGTTGTTGCCCTGCTCGTCCAGGCCACGCATGGTGTCCAGCCGGTCGTAGAGGGTCAGGATGTCCGCCGCCGTATCGAAGCTCCAGTCAAATCCGATGAGACGCACGCGGCTGTTTTCCGGGATCGCCGCCAGAATGTCCGCCGCAGGAACCGCGCCGCTGACGTTCTCCAGCCGCAGGGTGGTGATGTTGGCGTACCCCGGCAGAACGAAGTCCGTGATGCCTGTCTGGTTGCGGATGGTCAGGTTGGTGATGGTCTCCGGCAGGTGCAGCGTCTTGATGATGCCGCCGTTGGGCAGCGTGCAGCCGGTGATGGCCGTGCCGTCGAAGTAGACGTTCTCCAGGCCCGTGCAGCCGGACAGGTCCACCGCCTGGGTCAGGTTGGGACAGTTCCGCACGTCCAGGGTCTTCATCAGCACGTTGTTGCCCAGATACAGCTCCGTCAGATTGGGGTTGGAGTAGGTGTCGGCGCTGTCTCCCAGCTTCAGGCTTTGCAGCTTGGCGGCCATGCTGAACTCCGCGTAGCCCACCTTCAGGCCGGACAGATCGCCGATGTCCTTGATCTGGCTGGCGGAGTAGACGTAGATCTCCGTGTCGTTGACGTTGTCCAGGGGACACGCCAGCGTATAGCTGCCGCCCCGCAGAGCCCGGGCCTGGACCAGATAGCTGCCGTACTTCACGCTGGCATAGATGTCGGCGTAGGGCGTCACGGTGATGTCGCTCTTTGCGTAGCCCCGGAGGGTGATGACGTCGGACAGGGCGTCTCCGGCGTTGTACTTGCTGTCCATGTACCGGAATCGGTTATACAGCCACCACTTCCGCTGCTCCGCCTTGCTGCCCTGGAGCATGGTGAGATAGGCGCCGGAGCCGTCGGTGAACAGGGGCTCCAGGTACTTGAAGTAGCTGTCCTCGTTGAAGACGGCCTCGGGCCATTTGGACTGATGGGCCTCGAACCGGGCCTCCGTGTCATCATAGCTCAGCTTCCCCTGGCTCCGGAGGGTCTGGTACATGGCCATGATCTCGTCGTGGAAGGCGTCCCGCAGATTCGTCCACAGCACGCTGTTCTGGCCGTTGAACACGTCCGCCGTGCCTACCTTGTCGATGTCCTCCAGCTCATAACCAAAGGCCAGCTGGCCCTCGTTGTTGATGCCCATGGCGGTATCCATATCGTAGGGCAGCCAGCACCACTTGTCCCCGCCCAGCATGGACGGGAAGGCGTTCTTGGCCCGGGAATCCACCATCAGAAACAACTCCGTGAACAGGTAGTAGAACAGGGCGCTGTCCACTTCCATGTGGTCCGCCAGCTCCGTCCGGAACTTGGCCAGACGCTCCGCCTTTTCCTCATCGGTGGTCACGGCGCTCCGGTCGGTGGTCTTCAGCCAGGACGCCAGCGCCGCCAGATGGGCGGCGTCTGTGTTCTCCTCCGGATACCGGGCCTCGAAGTCGTTCTGCCAGTCGGCGCCGGAGAAGTCATCGGACTTCCACAGCACCCGGTCGCTGGTGTTGTTCAGGATTTCCCAGCTCTCGTCGCCGTCGGCGAAGCCGAAGACCTCCGGCGTGCCTTTGTCGTTGTTGAAGTTGTACTTGCCCATGAACTTCGTCCCGTTCCCGTCGTCCTGGAACATCACGATGGGGAAGCCGTCGATGCCCTGACGCACCGTGCCGTTCTCTTTCTGAGGAGGGGTCTGATAGGGACAGGCGTCGTTGTACAGCCGCACCAGCTCCACGTTGTTGGCGCCCTCGCTGGACGCCACGTCCGCCTTGAAGGTGAATGTGTCCGTGGTCACGCTGTCGCTCCGCAGCTGGTATGTGGGGCTGGTCGTCCCATTCTTCGTGAAGCCGCCCTTGAACTTGATCTTGTAGTTCTTCCGGGCGTAATACTGGGAGGACGTGCCCTGGACGTCGATCTGGGCGCCGGTGAAGGTGAAGCTGTTCCCGGAATCGGACGGGTTCACATATTTGCCGGAGACGGTCTTCTTGTCGCCCTTGTACCGGGGCAGCTCCGCCGCCTCCAGGATCAGGTACGGCAAATCAGAGGGCAGCCGGTCAATGACGATCTGGCCGTAGTCGTCGAAGACCCTGTTCCGGTCATACCGCTGCTTCTTTGTCAGGCTCGCCTGGGTGTCGGCGATCCAGTTGTCCAGCACCTGGAAGCGGGTCAGGTCGTTGTCGTAGACCCGGATGCAGTAGACGTCCGTGGTGCAAGCGTTGGAGCCGATGGAGATGCCCACCGGGCTGCTCTGGGAGAAGTCATCGTCGGACGGGTACTGGACCGCGCCGGAGAGAATGCCGTTGATGTAGACCATCAGCAACCGGTACTCGCTGCGCTTCTGCACCACGAAGGCCAGTCGGACGTGCTCGTCCTCTTTGTACTGTGTGGAAATCTCGCTCTGCTCGGACTTCAGCAGGGCCTTCTGTGCCGTGATCTTCAGGCCCCGGTCACCAGACCAGCAGGAGATCACCACGGCGTCGTAGTCCAGCACATCCCGGGTGGAGAACTCCACCTCGATGGTCTTGCCGGTGGTCCGGAAGTCCTGGGCAAAGATGTTCAGCGGGATGGTCACCCGGGCATCACCGGCCACCCGCAGGGCCGTGATGCCATCCGCGTCTGCCTTCCAGCCGTCGGATGTAAAGTTGAAGCCGGTCATGGTCGCGGACACGCTGCCGCTCTGCCACAGGCCGGGGTTCTCCTCGTTGTTGCTGCGACCGTAGCTGGAGAGGTGCAGCGCCAGACTGTCCGTCTCTGCTGTCACATCAATGGTGCTCTCCGTGACGGTCAGATTGATGAGCTTGATGGCGTTTCCGCAGGTAATGGATAGTGTCAGGTCCCCGGCCTCGTCCGCCCGGTAGGTCCACAGCTGCTCCATCCGGTCCACCGTCAGGGACGCGACGGTCTCCGCGCCGGCCTTCAGCGTCACCGGTGCCGTCAGGCCGGCGGGGTCGTAGACGATGTAGGGGACGGCGATGCTGTCGAACTGCTCCGCCGCGGCCTGCCGGAAGCTAGTTGCGATGATGGGGGTGGTGTTCCCGTCCTCCACGCAGATGAGATCGTAGTACAGGTGGTTGGACTCCACCGTCTCCCCGTCCACCTCCGCCGTGAACCACACCTCGAAGGGATGGTCCCCGTGGGACTGGGCTGGGATGGTCATGGTCTGCTGCCGCCCGGAGGCCGTCACCGTGGCGGTGTCCAGCTCCGCGCCGTCCAGCAGGAAATGGACGGTCTTCTCCGCCGCGCCGGTGGGGACGTAGGGGTACGTGATCTCCCCGGAACAGGCCACAGAATCGTCGAAGCTGCTCTCCAGCGTCAGGGAAACCGTGGTAATGTTGAAATTCAGACTGCGGGCGTTGCCGTACACGTCCGTGACCCTGATCTTCACGGAGGCGCTGCCCACGGGGAGCCACGGGCCCACGTCGATGGTCAGGTCTCCCTGGGCGACCTGGGCGGTGTGCTTCAGCGAACCGGCCACCGTGACCTGCAAGACGCCGCTGCCGGTGGCCAGGTCGTTCTCCAGGCTGGACCAGTTGATGGACAGAGGGCACGCCGCGCCGCAGGCGATGGACCTGTAGATCCAGCCGGTGGTGTTGGTGAGGGTCAGGATGGCGTTGTTGCTCTCCCCGCCGCCGCTGCCTCCGCCGCCGGACGTAATGACCTTGATGCCGTCGCCGATGCGCACCCCGCCGGAGGTCAGATACAGCAGGCCCTCCGTCTCGTCGAACTCCAGATTGTCGCCCTTGGCGTCGATGCGGGCGTTGAGCTGGTCCGCGTCCACGCTGTCCGCGTTCTGTTTGCTCCGGTCGGCGCTGGCGGACGCCGCCTCCGCGCTCCCCGCCGCCGCGGCCGCGCTCTCCTCCGCCTGGGCTGTCGTGGCCCGGACCCGCTCCTCCAGCTGACTGAACGCGCTGGGCACCTCCGGCCAGTTGGCGTCGCCGGACATGCTCTCCGGGATGTAGACGGAGATCATGTTCGTGTGGCGCTTTGTCACGCCGTCGGCGCGAAGGGTGCCTGCCAGCTGCAATTTGCAGTATCCGGCCACGGACAGCTGCTGCGCCGTCAGCACCACGCCCACGCCGCCCTCTATGGGGGACAAATCGATGACGTCGAAGTTCTCCCCGGCCCGGACCAGCAGCTGCCAGTCCCAGCCCTCCGGCGCGCCGCTGACGGTCAGCGTCCGGGAGAGATGGTCATATTGCCGGGCCAGGATCTGCCCGTCGGTTTTCAGCTCCCAATTTTCAAATACGAGCATTTGGTTTCATCACCTCAATTCCCAGGTATTTTTACAGGCCGTTTGTCCGCCGCCGTGCAAAGAAACGGATTTTTCCCCACCGGTCTTCTCTGCGCTCCCCGCCGCGCATCGCCGGAAAGGCGCAAAAAATCCCCGGAACCGGCGGTTCCGGGGATTCTGTATGCTGTATGGGAGCGCCGCTTCCGGTTATTCCTCCTCGATCTCAATGCACTCCGTGAAGAACTGGGCCAGGCTTGGCCATACCATAACCATAAAACCCGCCGCCGGAAAAGGGCCGCGGGAAAATGCAAACCATTTTGCTATGCAGGCTTCGCCGCTCCCAGCCGCAAAGTACAAAAACCCGGGCCGAAGGGACCACGAAGGGACCACAACGAGAATTCCGGAAAAAGCGCAAACCCTAGAACCGCAACGGTTCTAGGGTTTGCGCTGGTGACCCGGCGGGGATTCGAACCCCGGACCCACTGCTTAAAAGGCAGTTGCTCTGCCGACTGAGCTACCGGGTCACATCTTCTGTATGTGGGGTTTATCTCAAGCGCCGCCGCGCTGTCATTTCTGGCTGGGACGGCTGGACTCGAACCAGCGGATGAGGGAGTCAAAGTCCCTTGCCTTACCACTTGGCGACGCCCCAATAAACGGAATCGAGGGGATCGGGGTTACCCCGCTCCCCTCGTCCTTTTCTGGGGTGGGTGATGGGACTCGAACCCACAACACCTGGAACCACAATCCAGTGCTCTGCCAGTTGAACTACACCCACCACATCTGATCTTCCGCCGCATGAGAAGCGCTGTTCCGACTCGCTCCAAGAGGAGGATGGTACGCCAGAAGGGACTCGAACCCCTGGCCCACTGCTTAGAAGGCAGTTGCTCTATCCACCTGAGCTACTGGCGCGAATATTGGAGCAGGTGACGAGAATCGAACTCGCATCCCCAGCTTGGAAGGCTGGTGCCCTGACCATTGTGCTACACCTGCATTCGCCCTCCGAGGAATCGTCAGCTTGATAAGAATAGCACGGAAATTGCCGGATGTCAAGAGGTTTTTAAAAAATACTCCCGTCCCATCCTTTTTCCTGTTTTTTAATTTACAACCGCCGGGAAGCATGCTAAAATATAAAAATAGTTTAGGTGCTCTCAATTTCTTTTTTGGTGCCCCTCCACATCCCCGGAAAACGCGGCATCCCGGCACCTTCCCATGGATTTTCCGCCATACGGCAGAAAGGATGGTCTTCTTGGAAACTGTTGCAGCGGTTCAATTACGAAACATCACCAAACGGTTCGGCAGCGTCACAGCCAACGACAGCATCTCCCTGGATATCAACCGCGGGGAGATCTTATCCCTGCTGGGAGAAAATGGCAGCGGCAAGACCACCCTGATGAACATGCTGGCCGGCATCTACTTCCCCGACGAGGGCGAGATCCTGGTGAACGGCGTCCCCGTCACCATTGCCTCCCCCAAGGACGCCTTCGCTTGCGGCATCGGCATGATCCATCAGCACTTCAAGCTGGTGGACGTGTTCACCGCCGCGGAGAACATCGTCCTGGGCCTGGATGAGGGCCGTCTGGATCTGAAGGCCGCCTCCGCCCGGATCACCGCCATCTGCGAGAAATACGGCTTCCACATCGACCCCGGCAAGAAAGTCTACGACATGTCCGTGTCGGAGAAGCAGACCGTGGAGATCGTGAAGGTCCTCTACCGCGGCGCGGACATTCTCATTCTGGATGAGCCCACCGCCGTGCTGACGCCCCAGGAGACCGACCGTCTCTTCGACGTCATGCGGAACATGAAGGCCGACGGCAAGGCCATGGTCATCATCACCCACAAGCTCCACGAGGTCATGGACGTGTCCGACCGGGTGGCGGTGCTGCGGAAGGGCCAGTACATCGGCGACGTGGCCACGAAGGACACCTCTCCCCAGGCATTGACGGACATGATGGTGGGCCACGCCGTCACGCTGAACATCGACCGTCCGGAGCCCAAGGACCCCACCCCCCGGCTGGAGGTAAAGGGCCTGACGGTGTTCGACGAGCTGGGCGTCCGGCGGCTGGA
>Ga0129314_1001558_pt1 | contig 15448 bp, 14 predicted proteins | sample O1111metagenome_FD_94431 | JGI IMG/M metagenome (GOLD analysis project Ga0129314, IMG submission 94431) | Orangutan individual fecal microbial communities from fecal samples from Wisconsin, USA - O1111 metagenome | ecosystem: Host-associated > Mammals > Digestive system > Large intestine > Fecal...
CGAATGCACGCAAATCCTAGCCCGAGTGGCAAAAAATGAAGAAATTTCTATTTTCCTAGTTGGGCACGTTAATAAGGACGGCGCTATCGCGGGTCCCAAGGTGCTGGAACATATCGTGGATGCTGTTTTATACTTTGAAGGCGAAAGACATTTGTCCTATCGGATTTTGCGGGCTGTCAAAAACCGTTATGGTTCAACAAATGAAATTGGTGTTTTTGAAATGACAACGGAAGGACTTCATCAAGTAGAAAATCCTTCTATGATGCTGCTGTCCGGCCGTCCCAGCAATGTTTCAGGTACTTGTGTTGCTTGTGTAATAGAAGGATCCAGGCCCATTCTGGCCGAGGTGCAGGCTCTGGTTTCCAAAACCAGTTTTGGCACTCCGCGCAGAATGTCTACTGGATTTGATTATAATCGCACTGCGCTTTTGATTGCAGTACTGGAGAAACGAGCCGGTTACTTTTTCGGCAATCTGGATACTTATATCAATGTTGTTGGCGGATTGCGCTTGGATGAGCCTGCCGCAGACCTGCCTATTTCATTGGCATTGATTTCCAGCCTGCTGGATAAACCAATTGATGATGATGTAATTGCGTTTGGAGAAATTGGTCTGGCAGGAGAGATCCGGGCAATCTCCAATGTAGAAGCGCGTGTAAAGGAAGCTCAGCGGCTTGGATTTCAAAAATGTCTGTTGCCCAAAGCTTCAATGAAAAATTTGCACCAAGAACAATACACAATTGAGTTAATCGGACTCCGGTCTATTTCTGAGGCTTTTCAATATGTGAGCCGGTAACATTTCTTTATTTTCTCCAAGGCTGCCTTTTTGATAGTAAAGGCAGCCTTTTTCTGTTGTTCCCGTAACATTGGTTATACCCGCTAAATTGCAATATCCTTCTACCTGATTGATACAGTCTTTATCACATGGAATTAAATTCAAAACCGATCACCTCAGCGTCTAGTATGCGTTACAGAAATTTAAATATTCTTTTACGCATGTTTTTCCTTTCTCCTGAGATACTAATTTTTGTATTTGTAAATTTCAATTGGGGAGGGGAAAGCCTATGAAAAAAAGACTGATTTTATTGACAACGCCAGTATTGTTCAGTTTATTCTCTGCATTTTTGCCGATGCTGATTTATCATTCTGCAGCACACGTGAAAATTGTAAAGCCAAATACCATTACTTATCAAAAAACAATTTCTTATACAGGTGAAGTTCAGGCCGCCAGCACACGCGAGATTTATTTGGAAACGCCAGTAATCCCTGAAGAAATTCTGGTAGAGCCAGGAGATCATGTGAAAAAGGGAAGCCTTTTGGCAAAGATTAATACACAACTGACGAAATCTGTTTTGGCACAGGGAATCTCGACATCTAAAGATACGGAAACAGCAGAAAGAGAAGCAGCACTTTATGAACAATATGGAAAGGTATATGGCTTAACAGAGCAAGAAATTGCCCAGGTATTTGGATCTTCTCCATCGGCATTATCCTCACAGCCAGAGAATAATTCTTTTATTCCATCTGAAATTGTCTCTCCTATGGATGGAATTATTACACAAGTTGATCTGGCTTCTGGTGTGCTCTGTTCCTCTAATCGAGCCGCAATTGTAATGAATTCAGTTGAAAATGGTAAAGTTACCATCCATATCAAACAAAATGATATTGATTCTATTCAAGAAGGAACTCCTGCATATATTCAAGGCGAAGGATTGGGAGGAAGAACTTATCAGGCCATTGTAAAAAAAATTTTTCCGTCTGCACAAAAAAAATATAATGGCCTAAGCAGTGAAACGGTCATCCAAACAGAATTAATGGTACTGGACTGCGATGAAAACTTAAAAAGTGGATATTCTGTAGAAGTAATTTTGATGCCGGAAGAGGAAAAAGAATATTTTACATTGCCCTACGAGGCCGTTTGCCAGGATGAAAAAAATACCGAATATGTTTGGATCATTCAAAATGGCAGGGCAGTCCGAAAGGATATTGTAACCGGAGCAGAGTTGCCTGATGCAGTGGAAATCTGCAATGGAATTTTCGCTTCAGATCAGGTGATTTTATCGCCTGACAACATCCACTCCAATCAGCTGGTTGTTATACAGCAGGAGGAGCCCCATGCTTGATTTATTTCAATGTGCTTTTCAAAATCTAATGCGAAAAAAATCCCGTACTTGGCTGACGATTCTCTCCATTGCGGTAGGAGTTGCATCGGTTGTACTCATTTCTTCTGTTGGGGCCATGGGAACCCAAACAGTCAATCGAGAGATTAACGGGTTAGGAATAGGTGCATTAACCATTTCAACCAACAGTTTGACAACTGACCGCGTTACTTTGGGGGAAGAACACCTGTCCTTTTTACAATCTCAGTCGCAAGTGACAGAAGCTGTCCCGATTTTAACCAAAAAGGCAAAAGTAGAAATGAGAGGTCTTTTTGCTGACGGAATGGTATGGGGAATTGACGCCGGCGCAAAACAGATCTTTCATCTGGATTTAAAATACGGCAGACTTTTTCGCAAAGAAGATATCCTTTCAGCACAAAAAACCTGCCTAGTGGATGAAACTATGGCACTTGCTTTTTATCATAGGGAAAATATTGTTGGAAAAAAAATAAAAATTTCCTTAGATGGTTATTATGAAACCTTTGAAATTATTGGTGTTGTTTCTTCCGGTGGAAACCTTTTACAAAATTTTATTGGAGAATATGTACCTTCCTTTGTGTATATCCCGTATTCGTCTATGCAAAAAACACTGGGACAAAAAGGATTTGATCAAATTGCTTTAAAGGTAACAGAGGAAACCGACATAGAAGTTTTTACCGAACAGATTGTACGACAGCTTGATGAAAAGGAAGGGGAAGATGGCATTTTTCGGGCCCAGAATATTGCCCAGCAAAAAGAAAAACTCAATCGTATCATGCAGCTTGTCTCTCAAATTTTGTCCATCATTGCCAGCATTTCCATGGTTGTGGCTGGATTGGGAATTATGACGGTAATGCTGGCAGCCGTTAGTGAAAGAACAAAAGAAATCGGCATCAAAAAGTCGATAGGGGCTACTAAAGTGGATATTGTACGAGAATTTTTGATAGAATCGCTGACCTTATCCTTGCTGGGAAGTTTAGCCGGAGCAGCGATGGGGCTGGGAATCGCCTGGTTGGGATGCCAAGTATTAAAAAAGGATTTCCTGTTTGAGTCTGGTTCCGTTTTATTTACCATCTTATTTGCAGTGGCCAATGGACTTGTTTTTGGTGTCTATCCATCTTGCAAAGCGGCAAATCTAAAACCTGTTGATGCCTTGCGACATGACATTTAAAATAAAATATCTCTACTTTTTATCATCTTTCGCTATATGAGATGGTCGAACGTTCTTGAGTGGGGAACTTTCTGCAGCTTCCTTTAACTGTTGACTAGATGTGTGGGTATAAATTTCCGTTGTACCAAGGTTAACATGGCCCAGCATCTGCTGCAACACACGGATATCCACGCCACCTTGCTGATAGAGCAGGGTGGCTGCTGTATGCCGCAGCTTATGCGTCGAAAATCCTTGTCCTGCCAATCCTGCTTGTTCCAACGATCTTTGGATAATTTGCTGTACTCTGCGGGAGGTAATACGAGTCCCACGACTGGATAAAAACAGGGCATTTTTATCCTTTATATTTTTAACTTGCGAACGCTCTTGTAAATATTCTTCCAATGAACGAATACAAGCATCATTCAAATAAAGAAGCCGTTCTTTATTGCCTTTACCTAAAACAGTCATTGTCCTAGCAGTCAAATGTATACTGGGGAGATTTAGGCCGACCAGTTCAGAAAGTCGTATTCCACAGTTTAAAAAAAGTGTTACCATACAATAATCCCGCTTAGGTGCAGAAGAGTCTACGTGAGAAAGTAACTCCAGACTTTGTTCCAGGGAAAGATATTTCGGTAGGGACTTTTTTAAGGCAGGAATTTCCAATTCCCGGATTGGATTTTCTTCTAAAACATTGGCTTTTGTAGTCAAATATTTATAAAAAGAACGTAAAGAAGATACCTTTCGCGCTCTTGTTTTTGCGTTATTTTCGCGCTCTGACATGGCATAATTTAAATATTCATACACATCCGATAGGGTAATGGATTTAATAAACTCCAGATCAATATCAGAAATATCAATTTCTTTAGTCGAAAGTTTTGAGTCGCAAACCCCTTTATAAATTTTCATAAAACAAAAAAAGGTGTGAAGATCTGTATAATATGCCTCAACGGTTTTGGGTGAGCGACCACGGATGGTTTCCATATAAAAAAGGAAGTCTCTCAATAATTGAGGGGAATTTTTTAAAGCAGATGCGTTCATAAAAGTCCGACCTCCGAAATGAATTTTTTATATTATATATTATAAATCGTCAGAAGAATTTTGGCAAACAGGGAGCATAAAAACAAAACGCTTAATTTCACTAAATCAAAATTTAGTGAAATTAAGTGGAGGGAAAAATACTTTTTTCGGTTAAAATCTACGTGAAAACCGTTTGTTTATCTTGTCTTAAGTCGTCTGGTGTGTTATCATTAATTTATTCCCCATCACGATTTTAAAGGAGTTGTTAATGATGTCGGCAGATATTTTGTTGTATTCTCAAAATGTTTTTACTGCAAAAACGTTGGAGCCTGCCCCGCTGTATGTTGCGGTAAAAGGCGGTCTCATCGCCAGTGTTGGCCCAATTGAAGAAAAAGATCAATGGATTGATGAGCACACCAAGGTTTACGATTTAGGTGACCGTGTCATTTCTCCCGGCTTTACCGATACTCATTCTTTCTTTACTGGATACGAATTTGGGTTTTTAGGAGCAGATTTAACAAAGGTCAAAAATCTGGACGAGGCACTTGCTGAGGTTAAGGATTATGCAGACAAACATCCGCTGAAAAAAATCGTATTTGGCCATGGCATTGACTGGGCAAATGTCGGTGGTAAAAATCCTGGACCAGAAGCGTTAGATCGAGTGATTTCAGACCGCCCGGTTATTATTGTGCATGCCAGCCGGCGTGAGGCTTGGCTGAACACCATGGCTCTGGAATTTTACCGCATTGATCCAGAACATGTCTTTGCCGAGGGTAACTGGCGTGCAATGAACGCTTACCTCTCTGATGAAGATTTTGTGGTAGACGATTTTGTGGAATATATGAAGCTGCTTAACAGCCGCGGGATTACTACCACAATGGAAATGGGATTTGATGAGTTTTATGGTTTTACCAATATTCTGCGTAAGTTGGAAAACGAAGATCGTTTAACTCTTCGTGTTGCCTTTATGTCTCAGGCTGTGGCCGATCTTCCCAATGTTCCTTATGGTGTTTGGGCAAAGAATAACTTTAATAGCGACAAATTGTTTTTTGATGGTTATAATCTATACTATCCTGCCAGCGATCTATTGACGGAAGATGGAAATTATTCTGAAGATTTTGGAAAAGAAAAGATTGGCGTTTTCCATGATTTTGATTACGAATCTTTGGAAAAATGGGTTTTGGAAATTGACCGTGTTGGGCTGCGCAGCACATTAACTGCCGGAGGCGATGCTTCTGTTCGCCGTATCTTGGATATGTACGACAAATGCCAAAAAGACGAAAACGGACGCCTGATCAATCGTCAAGGATTTGTTTTCTTTACTTCCGTCATTCATCCGGACGATCTGAAAAGAATGGCAAAAATGGATACGCCAGCTGAAGTTTGTCTGCAAATGGGTGCTTTTGGCAGTCAACAAAGGCTTGGAGAAATGGCTCAAAAATATGGCGAATGGCGCATGGATCGTCATAATAACTATCGCGCTATGGTTGATGCTGGTGTTAAAATTGGTGCACAAACGGATCTGCCTCTTTTTATTCCGGATGTTGCACAGTCGATTTATCATTGTGTCAGCGGTCGATTGGGTAATGATGCAACCCCCGCTTATGAAGGTAAGCATACGATGACTGTAGGCGAAGTGATGCAGGCATGGACGATCAATAATCATATTGGTATGGCTCGAGAAGACCGTGTAGGAACCTTAGAAGCTGGAAAATGGGCAGATATTGCTGTCTTGGATGGAAACGTTTTTAAAGCTCCAATAGAATCTATCCGGGATATCAAAGTATGTTTAACAATTTGTGACGGTAAAATTGTTTTCTCTGCATTGGACAAATAAAACACAAATCCCCCTCGATTGATTGGGGCGGTATCCATAAAACAGAAAAAATCCAAGGTGCTTTTCAGCATCTTGGATTTTTCATTACCAACGCAATATATGGTGATAGCCACTTGTGGAAGTGTACCCTTTTCATAGCAACTGCCCGATAATTAGAATCTATCGTTTTCCTGTTTTGATAAATAAAAATAAATCTTCAACATTCTCAAAATCATCATAATCACCGTCAACACCTTCTCGGTGATGAACAATTCCGCTCCGTTCATTTCTTTCCAGACAGTCTAAAAGTTGCTTTTCTCCGTATTTTTTTCACAAATAAGATAAAGCCATATCTTGCGATACCCAATTCTCTTTTCATCACACTCACCTGTTCTTTGGCAACCAAACCAGTAACTGCCGTGGATGTTACAGTTTTATGGATACCTACCTATATCGATGTTTTTTTAGTATCGTAGTTTCGCAAGGTTTGTATCTGAAGAAAAATTCATAAAATTATAAAGGATCAGTACATCATCAAACTCATTTTCTGCCAAAAATTCGCTCATTTTTACTGGAATCGATCGTAAATCTACGACATAAACTTCGTCATATTGATAGGTCAAAAATGGTGCGAAAGAATTTCCATACGAATCTTTTATAAGTAAAATTCGGCTGGTTTTTCCTTCTTCTTTTCGAAGATTATTATCACTTTTTATCACGGTAATACCATGGTTTCCCCATAAAAAAGCTGCGTATTTATCTCTTTGTTGGAATTTTTCTAAATCGTACAAACCGTTTGCTTCTTTTCCGTCGATCGAAACTTGTGTTACTGGTATATTGTAATAAGTAATGATATCCGGAACCGCATTATACGCCTTGGTTTTAGAAAAATAAGTTCCATAAAAATCCGCAACTTCTGTTTCGATCAAGGAATCCAACAAAACCGGCTGCCAACCTTTATATTCGCAAAAAGAGGAATAACCGTAATAGGCACCTAAAGTTGTCCAATGATGATCTGTCCGATAAAAAATATATTGCTCTTTATTGCTTCTTAATGGCTCTAAAAAATTCAATGTCTGCACAGAAGAATCCAAAGATTTATAAATTTTCTGGGTTAATGCCGTCTGGTCCACCTGTCCTGCTCCAACTGGCACCTTTTCCGGATAAACCATATAGGAATTGGGGATAATTCCCATTGTAATATTTAAATCAGGATACAATTGAACAAATTCATTGACAAACTTGGTATTGGTTTCAATGCGGTCCATATCTGCTGTGGTATAATGCTGAAACATATACCCGTCGTTTCCATACATAATCCCGTTGTTTTCTATTTTTCCTAATAAACTTTCCGACCGGGATTTTAAGCTAATCCACTGATCCCGCAGGACAAATTGATCATTGATATAACTTTCATATTTCGGGGAAAATTTATTGTTGTAAAAAGAAGATAATGTAAAAATAGGCCTTTGGTCCAGTTCTCTATTCTCCAATTCTGAAAAGGTTTTATTATATTGAGAGATATCAAAAATCATATAGCCGAATAGAAACAGGAAAAAAATCCATACCAATGGGAATCTCAAAATCTTTTTCATATTATCCTCTCTTAAAATCTGAAATACAAAAATGGATTATAGGTAGCATCCACCAAATAGGCAATAGAAACAATCAGAATCACGGCCAAAATCAAAAGATTGACAAAGGCGATTTTTTTAATCTTATTATATAGCTTTTCCACCAGCGGAATCGAGCAGAAAATTGCCAGTAAGAAAGTGACAAGATAGTTTCGCAAATAATACATCCAATCACTTCCTGATGAGAAGGAAAAGAGTCTTTCAAGAAAGATACCTAATTGAGAGAAATCTGTAATGGCAAACAAAGCCCAACTGAGTACCAAAAAGAAACATACGTAAATATGGGAAAATACATGACTTTTCTCTAAGTATTTGAGTAAAAATGTCTTTTCAAGCACTAAAAATACGAAAAAGAAAAGCCCCCACAATACAAAATTCCAACTCGCTCCATGCCAAAATCCAGTAGCGGCCCAGACAATAAAAATATTAAAATACATGCGGGGCTTAGATACGCGATTTCCTCCTAAAGGAATATAAACATATTCTCGGAACCAAGAACCCAGCGTTATGTGCCAACGACGCCAAAATTCGGTCATACTTTTTGAAATATACGGATAATTAAAGTTTTGAGGGAATTCAAATCCTAACATTTTCCCCATACCAATTGCCATTAAAGAATATCCGCTGAAATCAAAATAAATCTGAAAAGAATAAGCCAGAATGCCCAGCCATGCCAAAGGAGTTGACACATTAGAAAAACCTATATCTTGAACCTGATTCCAAAGGCTTCCAATATTATTCGCAATCAATACCTTTTTTCCCAGCCCAAAAATAAATAATGTAATTCCTTCGTTAATTTGTGCCAGATTCATCTTTCGTTCCCGCAATTCCCGGCTGACATCGGTATATTTCACGATGGGACCGGCAATTAACTGTGGAAACAACGTGACAAATGCAGCAAAATTTACGATATTCCGCTCCGCTTTTGTTTTCCCCCGGTACACGTCGATGGTATAGGATAAAGTTTGGAAAGTATAAAAACTGATTCCTAACGGTAACGTTAATTGAATTCCCGCAAAATGGGTTCCTGCAAACGCATTGATATTATCGACAAAGAAATTTGTGTATTTGAAGAAAAACAGCATTCCTAAATTGAATAACAAAGAAATGCCCATACAGATTTTGCAAATTCCTTTTTTCTCCCGATTCCGCTCAATAACCAAAGAAACAATATAATCGACCAAGATGGAAGCAATCATAATAGGGAAATATTTTACCTCTCCCCAGGAATAGAAAAATAAGCTACAAATAACCAATACTGCATTTTTGAATTTTTGAGGTGCAATATAATAAACAAAAAGAGTGATAGGCAAAAAACGAAACAGAAAAATAATACTGCTGAATACCATGTCATGCTCCTTTAGCGTGCGGTAAGTTTACATAATATTAAAATAAGGCTTTTTCATCATGATTCAAAAAGAGAGAAAAAATATTTCTCCGCTTTTTGATATTGCGTTTCCCAATCTGATTGGAAATCACCCAGTAAAATAAACACCGCAAAATCCCCATTTGTTACAATTTGTCCGGTACACGCTTTTTCATATTGATCTGGTAAATACTCTTCGAAATTACGTTTGATATCTTCTTGGCGTTGTTGCATACCGGAAACCACATTTTCCACTTTTCCCTCTTTTGCCTTTACTGCTAACAAATTGTCAGAAGAAGTGATGGCACGGGAATAAAAACCTGCATATACCTCTACATCTTCGGGATCGATATAAAAAAATTCCTGCAGAGTCTCATCATCCACGGTCGTATGAAATGGAATTTCGTAATCCGAAAAGCAGCTCTGTATCCCATTTATCAAACTGGTAAGCGACTCTCCCTCGCGTAACCGGACCTTATTCTTCTGATTCTGACAAGAAGAAAATATCTGCAATAACAGCAACAAAGCAACTAGCCGTATAAACATTCGTTTTTGCACAAAGGATCACAGCCTTTCCAATCAAATACAATCAGAAAAAGTATGCTTCCCTTTTAAAAGATTATACGGAAAAGAGCTGGGCAGAAAAAGAAGATACGAACACAACTGCGCCCGTATCTTCTTTCATGCTACTCATACAGGCGTTTTGATATTTTCGCCTGTTTCAAAAACAACTTATTCTGCTTCATCGGATTCTGCTGCATTTTCATTTACTGCACGCATAGATAAGCTGACACGTTTTTTATCGAAATCAATTTCAGTAATTTTGGCGTCAACCTCGTCCCCCACATTCAACACGTCGGAAACTTTATTCACTCTTTCGGAAGAAATCTGAGAAATATGAATCAAGCCATCAATTCCGGGGATGATTTGCGCAAAGGCACCAAAAGTGGTAATCGACACAATTTTCACTTTTGTAACAGTACCTACCGGATACTCATTTTTCAAAATTTCCCAAGGATTGTCCTTTTCATTTTTATATCCCAAAGAAATTTTATGTTTTTCAGTATCAATATCTTTTACATAAACTTCTAGCACATCGCCTACATTTACAACCTCAGACGGATGTTTGATGCGATTCCAAGACAATTCAGAAATATGAATCATGCCGTCAACGCCGCCTAAATCCACAAAAGCTCCGTAAGACGTAAGAGATTTCACTGCGCCAGTATATTTCTTGCCAACTTCAACAGTTTTCCAGAACTCCTCTTCCTGCGCTTTTCTCTGCTCTTTCAAAACAGCTTTCATCGAACCAATGATACGTTTACGGCCGCGGCCAATATCTTTGCACTCAAGAATTTTTAAGGAAACGTGCTGTTTTACAAGCTCTTCCAAATTTTCCACTCTAGACAAGCTTGCTTGCGAAGCAGGGACAAATACTCTTACGCCATTAGTAGAAACAATAACGCCGCCCTTGACTGCTTCAATTACATTTCCCTCCAGAATTTCTCCGGATTCAGCTGCCTCCTGCACTTTCGTCATACCAGCAATGGCATCCAGACGCTTTTTAGACAGGACAACGGTACCTTCCACATCATTGACGCGGACGACCAGCAATTCAATCTCATCGCCGACTTTGACCAAATCTTCAATTTTTGCGTTGGGATCATCGGTTAATTCACTCAGAGGCACATAGCCGGTATGCTTCGTGCCGATATCTACCTGAACCTCGGTCGGGGTAACACCGACAACGACGCCTGTCTCCTTTTTACCGTTATATGTACTTTTGAAAGATTGATCCAACATCTCTCCAAAGCTTAATTCGTCGTTTGTAATAAATTCACTCATGGTTTCTTGTACCTCCTTAATTATGCAAGCCGGAGTCGAAGCGCCGGCAGTAACACCAATCACAAAGCTCGTAGAAAGATCGAATTGCGGCAATTCACTGGCCTTTTCGATGTGAAATGTTTGACAGTACTGGCCGCATATCTCAGCCAGTTTCATGGTATTGGAGCTATTTTTGCCCCCGATCACCACCATGCTATCCGATTCTTTCGCCAGCACGATCGCTTCCTGCTGCCGCATTTCCGTAGCATTACATATTGTATCAAAAATAATTAAGTTTGTATAGACTTTTTTCGCGAAAAATGCAGATTTTCTCCATTCTTGGATGTTAAAAGTAGTTTGCGCTACCAAAATAGCAGGCCGCTTTGTCCATTCCGGATTTTTTTTGGTCATTTCCTCCAACTCATCTGCGTGTTTAAACACCACAGCCTCGGAACAGCAAAAGCCTACAATACCTTTCACCTCAGGGTGCTTTTTATCTCCGGCAACCAGAATAAGACGTCTCTGCTCACTGTATTCTTTAACGATTTGATGAATTTTTGCTACAAAAGGACAAGTGGCGTCCACATAAGGAATTCCGCGTGCACATAAGGAATCATAAACCTCTTTTCCAATTCCATGGGAACGGATGACAGCCGTTGTATTGGCGGGGATTTCTTCCGGTGATTCCACTGCTCGAACCCCCATTTTTTCCAACTGAGCTACAATCTGTGGATTATGAATGATTGGACCTAATGTCACGACCCGGGGGAATTTTTCCGCAGTATCAAACGCCATTTTTACGGCCCGATCCACACCAAAACAGAATCCTGCTGTTTTTGCTACTTTAATTCGCACGATCTGGTCTCCTCCAAAAGTTTTTCTACTTCATCGCGCAATAAGGCGACCACTACCTTGATCTGCTTGGTCGAATTTTCTTCAATTAAAATCTGACTATTGGCGATGGGCTTTCCATATCGAATCACGACTCTGGACCGAAATTTTTTGCCCTCATACCAAATTGCCGCAGGAAGAAGATCACCACCGCTTTGAGATGCAATGACTGCAGCGCCGGATTTAAAACGAAGAAGCTGATCGTCATGGGATCGTGTTCCTTCCGGAAATAACCCCAGCACCCGGCCGCTTTTCACGGTTTCTACAGCTGTATCAATTGCGCTGGTATCTCCTTTTCCTCTCGCCACAGGAAATGCTCCTAAATGCCGGATAATGAAACCAACAAACGGATTTTGAAATAATTCCATTTTTGCCATATAGCGAATAGGCTTTTTGATTTTTTGCGCAATTAATACCGGGTCCAAGGCAGAACGGTGATTGCAGCAAAGGATATAGCCGCGATCCTGCGGCTGATTTTCCTGCCCATGAAATTCAATATGAAACCAGATTCGGAAAATAAACCCCGTTATGATTTTTCCCAAGTAGTAAAACCAATTTGTCATTTTCTTTTCAGTCCAATCCTCTCTTCAATCACTGACAAAACCGCCTGCACCGACTGGTCAAAATCCAAATGGGATGTGTCGACCAGCACAGCATCCGGTGCCTGCCGCAACGGTGCAACAGGACGATTCATATCATTTTTGTCCCGGAGTTTTACCTCGGCAAGGACTTCTTCAAAATGAATAGCAGTCCCTTTTTTCTGTAACTCTGCAAAACGACGGCGCGCTCGTTCTTCTTCAGCAGCCGTTAAATAAATCTTGACCTGTGCATTGGGAAGTACCACTGTTCCAATATCCCGACCATCCATTATAATATTATTTTCCTGGGCAATATCCTGTTGCTGAGAAAATAAAAAACGTCGCACTTCTGGAATGGCGGAAACGGTAGAAGCCGCTGCCGAAACCTGTGGAGTCCGTATTTTTTCTGTAATATTATTTCCGTTCAGATAGATCTGTTGATTGTCGTTTTCGTAACCAAACCCCACTGTAATAGAATCCAGTCGTTTGCAAACTGCACAGGAATCATTGGGATCAATCCCGTTTTGCAGTATATCATAAGCCACTGCGCGGTATAACGCACCTGTGTCTACATATAAAAATCCCAACTTTTGTGCAGCCACACGGGAAATGGTACTTTTCCCGGCACCTGCCGGACCATCTATTGCCACAGCGTACATTACAAAACTCCCTTTCCTGCGCTTTCTCCTGCAACAAACCCGGTTGAAAACGCAATTTGCAGATTAAATCCACCGGTTCTTGCATCCAGATCTAATACCTCGCCGGCAAAATATAAACCGCGGCATCGTTTGGATTCCATGGTTTGTGGTACAATTTCTTTTATATTAACTCCTCCAGCCGTGACAATTGCCTCCTCAATCGGCAAAAGCTTTTTGGGCGTTAATGGCAAATGTTTGATTAAATAACAAAGTGCATCGCGCTGTTCTTTTGTTATTTGGTGCACCTTTTCGTTTGGCAATATGGAGGACAATTGAACAATGGATGGGATGATCTTTCGAGGTAACAAATCAGATAAGGAATTGAAAAAATCCCGATTCTGATACTTCTCAAAATCTCGCAATACACGTTGTTCCAACTGGAAAGAATCCAATGCCGGCTTCAAATCTATTTCCATATGGTAACAGGATAGCTCTCTTTTTAAATAAGTACTGGCAGTAAGAACCAATGGACCCGATACCCCAAAATGTGTAAAAAGCATTTCGCCCATTTCTGCATATAACGGTTTTTTCTTGCCTTTTTCCCACAAGGTAAGTGTCACATTTTTCAAAGAAAGACCCATGCACTCCCGGCACCATTCTTCTTTTGTTTCAATCGGTATTAGGGAAGGTCGCAGTGGCACAACGTCATGGCCCGCCTGTAAGGCCAACTGATAGCCGTCTCCGGTAGATCCGGTCGTCGGATAGCTTTTCCCGCCAGTTGCTACAATTACTTTTGGCGCAAAAACATCTGTGCCGTCCTCACAATGGACACCGCTCATCGTCTCATCCGATATGATGAGCGAAACAACCCGTTTTTGTGCAAAACGAACACCGGAGCGTTGTGCAAACGATACCAAAGCATCTACAACATCTACCGCCTTATCTGAAACAGGAAACACGCGGTTTCCCCTTTCTACTTTTAACGCAATTCCCTGTTCCTCTAAAAACGCCATCATTCGTTGGGGAGGAAAACGATGAATTGCCCCGAACAGAAATTTGCTGTTGCTGCATACGTGCTGCAAAAAAACTTCTTCTGTGCAGTCATTCGTTACGTTACAACGCCCTTTTCCGGTAATCATAACCTTGCGAGCCATTCGAGGATTACGATCCAGCAATAGTACCTTTGCCCCCTGTTTTGCTGCAAATCCGGCAGCAAGCAAACCGGCGGCGCCCCCTCCGACAACAATCACATCAATCTGATTCATCGGCGAGGTTCCTCTATCTTTTCATAAACATTATATTCGTCCCATATTTGTTCCAAACGCTCGTAAGTACTGGATATTTCGTCCTTTTTCCGAATACCGACTGCGACAATCAGAGCATTAATAACACTCAGTGGCGCCACGAGAGAGTCGACAAAAGAGGCCATATCACTGCGTGCTAGCAACAGATGATCTGCGGTTTCAGCGATGGGAGAAATGTTGGAATCTGTAATGGCAATTACTTTTGCGCCATTCTGTTTTGCAAAACTTGCAGCGTTGACTGTACGCTTTGAATAGCGCGGAAAAGTGATCCCAATAAAGACGTCCCCTTCCTTAATTCGCATAATCTGCTCAAACATTTCACTGGTGCTGGTTGTATTCACTAGACGAACGCTTTCAAACATTTGGTTAAAATAAAAACTCATAAAGCCGGAAAGTGCAGAGGCGCTGCGCACACCCAAAATATAGATATTTTTTGCATTGACAATAGTGTCCACCGCCTGCTCAAAATCTTCTACCGAAGCTTTCTCCATTGTACGCCGGATCTTTTCAATATCCAAATTTAAAACTTTATGCAGAATATTCCCCTCTCCCAGCTGATCGCTGGTCACTTCCATACGCTGTACCGAGGTCAAACGATTTCGAATTAGCTCCTGCAGAGCACGCTGCAACTGGGGATATCCCTCAAACCCCAGTTCGGATGCAAACCGAACTACCGTTGATTCACTGATCCCCACCATCATTCCAAGTTTCGCTGCGGTCATGAAAGCCGCTTTATCGTAATGCGCCAAAATATACTGTGCAATCAATTTTTGCCCTTTTGAGAATCCAGGCATTTGCTGCGTGATGGAATGGATTAAATCCCGGCTCATATTCTCACCCTTTCTTGTGCATTTATCTGGGTATTATTGTATCGTTACCAACTATAAAATGCAAGAGATTTTGCAGGAATTTCATCAGATCCTTTTCTCACAATCTTTATTTTGTAAAAAAAGAATTTTATTTATCTAAAAAAATCAAAACCACTAGTAAACTAGTGGTTTGCTCAGCCCCCCGAGGGGACAGTACATGCTGACCCCTAGAAGGGGTACTGAAAGTTTGTCATCGCATCACTATTACAGGCAGCCGCTAAAAGCG
>Ga0129314_1001559_pt1 | contig 15410 bp, 12 predicted proteins | sample O1111metagenome_FD_94431 | JGI IMG/M metagenome (GOLD analysis project Ga0129314, IMG submission 94431) | Orangutan individual fecal microbial communities from fecal samples from Wisconsin, USA - O1111 metagenome | ecosystem: Host-associated > Mammals > Digestive system > Large intestine > Fecal...
CAGGGATGATTTCCGCCGACCGAATTCATCCTGTTTTGACAGAATTTGCTCGCAGGGATGATTTCCGCCGGCCGAATGCATCCTGTTTTGACAAAACTTTCTCCCCGGGATGATTTCCTCCAGCCGAATTCATCCTGTTTTAACAAAACTTTCTCCCCGGGATGATTTCCTCCAGCCGAATTCATCCTGTTTTGGCATAATTTTCTCGCAGGGATGATTTCCTTCCTGGCACCCCGACAGAATCCCAAAAAGAAAAACAGGAAACCGACACCCCGATTTCCTGTTCCGTCTGAAGTCTTTTCTGTGAAGCTACTGTTTTACGTTTTCCACAAGGGCCGCCTGGACGATGAAGTTATTCACATGGCCGGTCGCATAACAGGTCGACAGCGTAAGCAGATCCGGCCGGCTGCTCCAGTCAATTTTTTCCTCTTTCGACGAGTGATACACGGAGTGCTTTCCGGCATCCGCAACATAGGCATCATACCCGTCGTCTCCGGAAAAATCATCGTATACATCATCTCTGACCGGAATCGTATAATAAGCGAAAATGCGATATACCAGCACCTGATCCTTCTGATAAATATAAATATAAGGATCCTCATCGCACAGTTCTTCCTTCTGCAGGAACTGCTTCAGGCTTCCGAACATCGTCCCGTTCTTCATGTTGTGCCCGAAAACAAAAGAGTTCGGGTCCGAGAAGTCTTTGCTTGCCGCACAATCCAGAAAGATACAGCCGGATGCATTTCTCGTTCCCTCAAAGGTCGTGTGCAGATACTTATCATTTCCTGTTGACTGGGCAATCGGATATGTAAGGTTCAGCACCGGAATATAAATGACACCCACAAATTCACTGTTTGTTGCCATAAGACCATCGTAGTCGATCTGAAGATTCGGATACTGGTATTGCTCCTTCTCATCTTCCTCCGGCGCTTCCGCGGTGCTCTCTTCCGCTTCTGCATCAGAAGGTGCTTCTTCTCCCTCCGGAATGACCTCGATATACTTCCCAAGCTCCTTGTATTCATTTTTCGCCTGCTGATAGGTCAGAAACTCCCTCATGAAATTTGCAAAGGAGAAAACAAAAACCACCAGCAGAACGGCCGGTATCAGCCAGCCAAACCTGCGCCGCTTTTTCTTCTCCGGAGCCCGCTTCCGATTCCGATTATTGCTCTCGTCCAGTGCCTGATCACAGCCCCGGCTATTCCACTCAGCAGTCTCCGGATCATGCCCCCAGTCATCTGCTCCGGCAGTCTCCGGATCACGGCTCCAGTCATCCTCCCCGGAAGTCTCCGGATCACGGCCCCAATCATTCTCCGGCTCATGGTCCCAGGTCTTCCAGTCCGCCGGATCCTGCTCCGATCCGTCCGTGTCCCAATTCTCTTCATTCCGCATTCCGCTTACCTTCTTCCTGATGCCATTTCTCCTGAAATTACAGCTGTCATTTCTTCCTCGGCTACAGCTTCCATTCCCTCCGCAGCTACAGCTGTCGTTTCTTCCGCAGCTACAGCTTCCATTCCCTCCGCAGCTGCTGATCCAACTCTACACTTCGTTCTTATGCTTCCTTGAGAATAGCACATATCCTCCGCAGCAGAAAGCAATTCCAAAAGCGCCTGCCATCACAGACGCAGAAGCCCTGCGGAAGGTCCCCGCCTGGGAAAGAAAAAGCGTCATCACATTCGCACCTCCGTGCAGAACGATAACACAGAAAAGATTTCCGCCAAGCGCGAGAAACAGGCAGAAAAGAAAGCCCATGGCGGCTGCATACAGCCCCTGCACAACGCTTCCGTGATAAATACCGAACAATAACGAGGAGAGGCCCGCTGCCAGCAGGAATGCTGTTTTTCCGCTTTTTTTCTCATGACAGAGAAGATACAGGCGCTGCAGCGTAATACCGCGGAAAACGGTCTCCTCAGCCAGCGGACTCAGGACGCCGTAAATCAGAATTCCAAGAGGGAGACTGACGCGTCCTGCCTGTGCGCTTGCGTCAGCAGCCGCAGCATCTGCATGAACCGCACCCACTCCGGCAAGAAAAAGATTAAGAAACACCGAGGCCGCCAGAATCCCTGCTGCCGCAGCGATCAGCTGATCTCCTCTTGCCCGAAACCTTTCCCCGGACATTGCCTCGCCGCAGGCACTCCGCAGCAGCTCACCACTGCAGCCACTCTGAAGATTTACTTCTCCGCGGGCATTCCAAAGCGTCAATACAAATGCTCCCGCCATCGATATTGCGCCTGACAGAGCCCGGAGGTCTGCATCGTGCACGGAGACAAAGGCAAGAACGCCTGCGTCCGCCTGCTGCAGAAGGACTGCCTGCAGGATGGCAAGAAAAGATCCCAGCACCTCGCGAATCACAACAAACATTAACATCGGAAGAACGGCCTCCGCCATTTTCCTATTCATATCCGCTTCCTCCGTCCTGCCTGAAGTCTGACTTCAGCCCGGCCTGAGTCCTGCTCCGACCAGCCTAAGTCCTGCCTCCGTCCCGTCTTAGCCCGCTTTCAGTCTCCATACGCCGTCAGAATCCTGCCGAGCTCCTCAACCGTATCTGCAATAAAATCAGCGTCCGCTTCTTCCAGCTCCCTGCGGCTTCCGTAGCCGTAGGAAACGCCAACTGCGGTCACGTGATTTGCCTTTGCACCGTTCATGTCAAAAGAGCGATCGCCCACCATGGCATATGCTTTCCTGCGATCCTGCCTCAAGGCCTCCGGCCTCCCGGTCATCATAAGCTCCGGATCCTCCGCCGCCTCCGGCTCTCCGATCAGTCCAAGCCCCTGCAGCGCCTTTTTCACCATCAGAAGCTTGTTGTCTGCTCCCATCTTGTTGTCGAGCTCTTCCTCGACATGAGAGCCGACAATTACGTCAAAATACCCGGCGATTCCGAAGTGCTCCAGTACCCTGTGAACCATCGGCTCCGGCTTGGAGGACGCAATCGCGAGGCAGCTTCCCTGCTCATGGAGCTTCTGCAGAAGCTCCCGCACGCCGGGGTAGACGTTATTTTCATAGATGCCCTTCGTGTCGTAGCTCTCACGGAAATAGTGAATTGCCCTCCCGGTTTCCTCCTCGTTCATGCCGTACCGCTCGCGGAAGGAAAGATTGAGCGGAGGTCCGACAAACGGCTCGAGCTTTTGAAGATCCGGCTCCTCGATTCCCATCTGATGCAGCGCATACTGCACGGATCTTGTAATTCCCGGTCCCGACTCCGTAAGCGTACCATCCAGATCAAACAAAATATTCTGAAATGCCATTTTCCTTCTCCTGTTCTGTTCTCATGTGTTCGCAAAGCATCCGAAAATGCCGCAATGTTCAAACGCCCGGAGAGTCGCAATGTTCAAACGCCCGGAGGGACGCAATGTCCAAACGCCCGGAGGGTCGGAAACGGCGGCAGAATACTTTTCAACAATTCAGTATAGCAAAAAAAGCCTGCTTCAGGAAAACTCCCGAAGCAGACTTCTCGCTGATTCCTCTTCCAAATTCTTGAAACAGCCATTTTCCGGAATCTGTGCGCAACGCATACAGCAATCCGTGCACAGCGCATACAGCAATCTGTGCACAGCTCCTGCAGCCTGTCCTTTACGACTCCTGCGTTGCCAGGTTCTTGACGTTGGTCAGAGCCTTGGAAACCGCCGGAATGCTGATGATGATAATTGTCAGGATCGCCTCCGTGAAAATATAGATTCCATTATAGGATGCAGAGTATACAGCCGGATGCATGCCTTCCGGCGCGAACTGTCCGAAGAAAATCAGACCGGACAGGAAGCTGAAAACATATCTTCCGACAACGCCGAGCAGATATCCCTTGACCAGGCCATGCTTTGCATTCGAGAAAACACCGGAAAGTCCCAGTGCCCCGAAGGCAAAAATATAGTCGCAGAGCATCTGCGGAACGCTGATGATGTACGGATCCACAACCATCTGCAGAATGCCGTAAGCAACTGCTGCCATGAGGCCAACGCGAAGGCCGTACCAGTAGCCGATGAGGCAGATGAAAAACATGGAGAACAGCGTAATGCTGCCGCCCATCGGCAGATGCAGGAACTTGATAAAGCTGGTTACAAAAGCAAGCGCAATCGCCATCGCGGAGAAAACAAGACGTCTTGTTCCTGTTTTTCCTCTCTGGTCTGCCTTCGTGATGAAGCATGCGGCGAGAAGAAGTGCCAGCATGACAAGCACCAGAACGGTATAACCGGCCCCGGTAAGGGAATACACACCATCTTCGGTAAGAACTGCAAGTGACATAAAAAAACCTCCTTCATAAGAAAAACGCAGGAGGGAGTTCGCATGCCTTCTGCAGCAGAAAACCTGATGCCCTCAGAATTCCGGAACCTGCAAGATTCCGGTACCTTCAGAATTCCGAAACCTTCAAGGTTCTGCTCTCTGCAGAAGTTGCTGCTTCCTTTCGCCGGTATTGTCCGGATCAAGTAATAAGGGTCCCGGCTGCCTCCCGGCAGCCGATTCTCAGCCTTCGCTCCCCTAGCGTTATGATTCTACCGGCTCTCACAGGAAAGCCGGCTTTCTTGTCACCGATTAAGATATAGCGCTCTTCTTACAAAGTCAATAACATCTTCAGCTGAACATCCAGAGCCTCCAGCTCCTTCTCCGCCTTCTGCGCGCTTTCCTGCACCGCTGCCAGACTTCTGCAGGCAGAAAGAACATTTTCCTCCTCTGTCACGGAAAGATAACCGTTCACCAGAGCGCCCGGCAGCGCGAATTTCTTCTGTGCCTTCTCGAAGCTGACCGTCAGATATTTTCCGTCCTGGGAAACCACGGTGCCCTCTCCGAAGGATTTGTGAACCGCCTTCTGACCGGTCAGCTCGGGAACCGCTGTCTTTTTCTCCTCCAGAGACAGCTTCGCTGCCTGCATGGCGGCCGTCTCTCTCTCTTCCAGAAGCGCTGCGGCCTTCTGCATCTTGTCAATGCGTCTTTGTGCCACCGTGCTGATCCGCGATTTGCGCATTGCCGATTTCTCCGAATACCAGTCCATCACATACACGGCCCGGATCAGATCAAAGGCAAGAAGATGGAGATTGGAATCCACATCCTCCAGGCCTTCGAGCGCATGCTCCTTCCCGTACTGTTCCAGCCTTCTGCGAACCAGCTTCAGAAGCTCGGTCTCACCGGCAAGCTCCGCCGCCGTATCCTCGGCCAGTCGGTAATAATTCACCAGATTCAGGAAGCGGTCATAGCCGATCTCCTCCTCTGCCTCAATATATCCGGCAAAAGCAATCACCTCCGGTGCACGGAAGAAGAAGTCCTGCTCCGGCCGGATCAGTGCCAGATAATCCAGGCCGCTCCAGAGTCTTTGCCGAAGCTCCCAGCGATCCGGTGCCGTATCCTCCAGCAGGCGGTTGCAGGTTTCCGCAAATTCATGAATTTTCTCCATGCGATCATCGATACTCCCGCCGTCTTCTCCCAGAAGCAGGATGAACGCGCGGCGCACCTCCTCTTCATGCCCGTTCCGGCACAGAAACGAAAGACCCTGCAGAGGCTTCTCATCATCCTTTTCCAGAAAGCTCTCCGCCGGCCCGAAGGCCCGGTCCAGCATTGCCGCCAGATCCTCTGCATCCGGATTAAAGTACCTTCTGCACACAAGAGCCGCCGCAAAACGACCGCACGGATTATAGGCGCTGTCCGCCCACTCTTCATAGTGATTCCGATAAATATGCGCTAAAATCCGGATACGTTCACTGTTCACGGCTTCCTCCTTTAAGGTTTTCGTCCCCACAATCGTGTTTTCTGGCTATTTTTGCAATGTAGCTCACATATATTCTTATTATATATATTTTTCGTATTTTTCGCAAAGCGCACTGAAAAATTATTCTTCTATGTCGTTTCCGTCAGTCATCTCTTTCCTGCAGTTTCCGCGCCCGCATGGGACAGAAGGAGCGTTTTGTCCGATGAAATCAGGCTTTGCAGGCATTAGAATAGTCAAAGGTTCGAAAAAAAGGTGAACATGACCATGCATTTCCCGTTTCCGAAGGAAATGCCCGGTTTTCAGTTTCAGAAGAGAGAGAGGAAGTTATGGCAGGAAAAGTTGAAAATCTGACTCATGCGGCAGAGCGTCAGGCAATGTCCGTTCTCATTGACGGACTTCTCAAAACCATCAAGAACTCGGATGACCGCACCGAGACTTATCTGAAGATCGTCGATATTGCGGCGAAGTTTTACGGAAAGGGTGCTACCGCCGACAAGCTGGATGCTGTCCGCGCTGCCATCAAGGATCCCAACAACCGTTGGTTCAAATACATCAACCGCATCATCGACGAGACCGATCCCCACTATGCGAAGATGATGCTCTTAAACCTCGGCTATGAGGCTTTCCTTCGCGGCACCAAGACCATCCGCGCAAACCGTGAGAAATACGGCTGCAACATCCCGTGGCTGATTCTGTTTGATCCCACCATGGCCTGCAACATGCACTGCGTAGGCTGCTGGTCCGGAACCTATGGCCACAAGTCAAATCTTTCCTTCGAGGATATGGACAAAATTGTCTCCGAGGGTAAGGATCTCGGCGCATATCTGTACATGATGACAGGCGGTGAGCCGACTGTCCGCATGAACGATATTTTCCGTCTTGCAGAAAAGCATAACGACTGCTTCTTCGCCCTGTACTCCAACTCCACTCTGATCACCGATGCAATGTGTGAGAGAGTCAAGGAGCTTGGCAACATCACCTTCATGCTGTCCATCGAGGGCACACCGGACACCAACGATGCCCGCCGCGGCGAGGGGCATTATGCCGCTGTTATGAAGGCAATGGATCTTCTGAAGAAGCACGGCATTGTATTCGGTACGTCGATCTGCTACACCAGAGCCAACATTGAGGCAGTCACCAGCGATGACTTCTTCCACATGCTGGAGGAAAAGGGTGCGCGCTTTGGCTTCTATTTCCATCTGATGCCGGTTGGCAACAATGCGGCTCCCGAGCTTATGCCTACCGTAGAGCAGCGTGAATACATGATCAAGAGAATCCGTGAGGTCCGCGGCAAGGACAGCGATATCTGCTTCTATCCGATGGACTTCCAGAACGACGGTGAATTCGTCGGCGGATGTATTGCAGGCGGCCGCAACTACTTCCACATCAACTCCAACGGTGATGCGGAGCCTTGCGTGTTCATCCACTTCTCCAACACCAACATCCATGACAACACCATTCTGGAGATGCTCCAGAGCCCGCTGTTCATGGCTTATCACGAGGGTCAGCCGTTCAACCGCAACCACCTTCGTCCCTGCCCGATGCTGGAGAACCCGCAGCTTCTTCGTCAGATCGTTGAGGCAACCGGGGCTCACCAGACGAACCTGGAGTCTCCGGAGAGCGTAGATCACCTCTGCGAGAAGTGTGATGCCTACTCGAAGGAATGGGCTCCTGTCGCAGATAAAATCTGGGCGGAGCAGTCTCACAAGCGTCCCGCTTACGAGAACTACACGGAAGAGAAGAAGGAGCATCCGGAGCTCGCTGCATTTGAGCACGCAGACGGAACCGAGCACATTGATCTCTAATTCATCCTGTCATTCATCGGTTCTGCATCCGACGTAAATCCGTAAAAATAAAGGCCTGCCCGAAGGGATTTCCAAATCATCCCTTCGGGCAGGCTTTTTTATTTTCTGTAATACGTGCTTTATTACTGCGCTTCCTGAGTCAGCCCCTTGTTGGCCTGCATCTTCAGATAAGCGTTGATAAACCGGTCAATATTACCGTTCAGAACGCCATCGGTGTCTGAGGTCTCCTCCTGCGTTCTCGTGTCCTTTACCATGGTATAGGGCTGAAGGACATAGGAACGGATCTGGGAGCCCCAGGCGATATCCTTCACGTCGCCGCGGATGCCGTCACGCATGGCCTCCTCTTCCTGCTGCTTCAGAAGGAAGAGCTTCGCCCGCAGCATCTCAAATGCCTTGTCCTTGTTCTGGAACTGAGAACGCTCATTCTGGCAGGTAACCACGATTCCGGTCGGGAAGTGCGTGATTCGGATTGCCGAAGACGTCTTATTGATGTGCTGTCCGCCGGCACCCGAGGAGCGATAGGTATCGATCCGGATATCGTCCGGCTTGATCTCGATATCATTGTCCTGTGCAAGCTCCGGCATCACCTCACAGGAGACAAACGATGTCTGTCTCTTGCCCTGCGCATTAAACGGGCTGATCCGGACAAGGCGGTGTACGCCGTGCTCCGAGCGAAGGAAGCCGTAGGCATTGGTCCCGTTGATCTGGAAGTCCACGGATTTGATGCCGGCTTCATCGCCGTCCACCAGGTTCATGACATCCATGGTAAAGCCCTTCTTATCTGCCCATCTGGAATACATACGGAACAGCATGGAGCACCAGTCACAGGACTCGGTGCCGCCGGCACCCGCATTCAGGGAGACAATGGCATTGTTCTCATCATAGGGGCCTGTCAGCAGCGTGGACAGGCGGATTTCCTCCAGATGATTTTCAAAATCATCCAGTTCATTCCGGACATCCTCTACCGCTGACGCATCTCCGTCCTCGTTTGCCATCTCAATCAGGTCCATGATGTCCTGATACTGACGGTCCAGATTCTCTGCTTCGTCTACCGTTCTCTGCAGATCCTTCAGATTCTTCATCTTGGCATTGGCCTTGTCGGCATCGCTCCAGAAATCCGGAGCCTCCATCTCACGGGAAAGTTCTTCGATTCTCTGCTTCTTGAACGGAATGTTCAGGGAATCGATTCCTTCCTTCAAAGCCTCCTGCTGGCCCTGCAGTTCGATTTTCATCTGGTCAAGTTCAACCATATATTCTTATCCTCTTACCGCATTCCTCTGCGGATTTCTCAATTCAGTCCTCTGCCGCAGCAGTTCTTGTATTTCTTGCCGCTTCCACACGGGCAGGGATCATTGGGGTAAATCTTCTTCTCCGCGCGCTTTACCGGCTCACGAACACCGCTCTCGGCATCCTTGTTGGTGCCGGTCACCTTCGCCACCTGCTCGCGCTCTACCTTCTGCTCCACGCGGATGCGGAACAGCGTGCGGATCGTATCCTCCATGATGCCCTGGCTCATCTCATTGAACATGTCATAGCCGGCCATCTTGTACTCGACAAGCGGATCTCTCTGACCATAGGCCTGAAGTCCGATGCTCTGGCGCAGCTGCTCCATGTCATCAATATGATTCATCCAGCGGGAATCCACCGAGCGAAGAAGAACGACGCGCTCCACCTCACGAATCGCCTCCGGCTCAGGGAACTCCGCTTCCTTTGCCTCGTAGAGCTTGACCGCCTCTTCCTTCAGCTGCTGCTTCAGTCCGTCCGGTGACAGGTCGTTGATGCGTCCTCTTGTCACCTTCTCCAGCGGGATGATGGGAAGCAGGATGTCATTGAGCTCGGTAAGCTCCCAGCTGTCGGAGTCTGCGTTCTCGCCGATCACCATGTCCACGGAATGCTCCACAATGCCGGTAATCATCTTATAGATGGAATCCCGCATGCTCTTTCCGTCCAGCACCTCGCGGCGCTCGCCATAGATGATCTCACGCTGCTCATTCATGACCTGATCGTAATCCAGCAGGTTCTTACGAATGCCGAAGTTATTGGTCTCGATCTTCTTCTGTGCGCTTTCCACAGCCTTTGACAGGGACTTGTGTGAAATTTCCTGTCCCTCCGGTACGCCCAGTGCTTCGAACATCCGGATCATCCGCTCGGAGCCGAACAGGCGCATCAGATCGTCCTCCAGGGAAATGTAGAAACGGGATTCACCCGGATCTCCCTGACGTCCGGAACGTCCGCGGAGCTGATTGTCGATACGTCTGGACTCATGACGCTCGGTGCCGACAACCTTCAGGCCGCCTGCTGCCTTTGCTTCATCATCCAGCTTGATATCCGTACCACGGCCTGCCATGTTCGTAGCAATCGTAACGGCACCGTGCTGGCCCGCCTGTGCCACGATCTGTGCCTCCAGCTCATGGTTCTTCGCATTCAGTACGTTGTGCGGAATGCCTTCCTTTCTCAGCATTCTGGAGAGCATCTCCGACGTCTCAATCGTGATCGTGCCGACCAGGACGGGCTGCTGCTTCGCATGCGCCTCCTTGACGGACTCGACAACGGCATTGAACTTCTCTCTCTTTGTCTTGTAAACCGCGTCGTTGTGATCGATACGCTGCACCGGACGGTTGGTCGGAATCACGATAACGTCCATACCGTAGATCTCACGGAACTCCTGCTCCTCCGTCAGAGCGGTACCGGTCATACCGCACTTCTTGTCGAACTTATTGAAGAAGTTCTGGAACGTGATGGTGGCAAGCGTCTTGGATTCGCGCTTGACCTTCACATGCTCCTTCGCCTCAATCGCCTGATGCAGTCCGTCCGAATAGCGGCGCCCCGGCATTACGCGGCCCGTAAATTCATCGACAATCATGACCTCATCGTCGCGGACGATGTAATCATGATCCTTCTGCATCAGATTGTTGGCACGAAGGGCCAGAATGATGCAGTGCTGAATTTCCAGATTCTCCGGATCCGCCAGGTTTTTAAGATGGAAAAACTTCTCCGTCTTCTCAATGCCCTGTGCGGTCAGATTGACAATCTTATCCTTCTCATTAACGACAAAATCTCCGGTCTCCTCCTGCTCGATTCCCATGATGGCATCGATCTTGGAGAGATCCTCCACGTCCTTGCCTCTGGTCATCTGCTTCGCCAGAATGTCACAGGCCTCATAGATTCTGGTGGATTTGTCGCTCTGTCCGGAAATGATCAGCGGCGTTCTTGCTTCATCGATCAGGATGGAGTCCACCTCATCGATGATGGCATAGTGCAGACCGCGCAGAACCAGCTGATTCTTGTAGATTGCCATGTTATCACGCAGATAATCAAAGCCCAGCTCGTTGTTGGTCACATAGGTGATATCGCAGCCATAGGCCTGCTGTCTCTCCTCGGAGCTCATACCATTCAGAACAACGCCTACCGTCAGTCCCATGAAGGTATAGACCTGTCCCATCCACTCCGCGTCACGCTTCGCCAGATAGTCATTGACAGTAACAACGTGAACGCCTTTGCCTTCCAGTGCATTCAGATAAACCGGCAGCGTTCCTACCAGAGTCTTACCTTCACCGGTCTTCATCTCCGCGATTCGTCCCTGATGAAGAACGACACCGCCGATCAGCTGAACCCGGAAGGGCTCCATATTCAATGCTCTCTTTGCACCCTCACGGACTGCCGCAAAGGCTTCCGGAAGAAGATCATCCAGAGTCTCGCCTTCACTCAGGCGCTTGCGGAATTCCACTGTTTTCCCGCGGAGCTCCTCATCAGAGAGCGCCTGCATATCCGGCCGCAGGCTCTCAATCTTTCGGATTGTGGGCTCAATTCTGCGAAGCTCACGTTCACTGTGCGTCCCGAAAATCTTATCGGTAATTTTTGCCATAGATTCTAACTCCTGCCGCGGTCTGTCCGCGGCGCCATATTAATACGCCTTTGCTTCCTCTTCGCCGTTCATGACGCGGAGGGCTCCCTGTGCCAGCGCAAGCAGCTCATCTTCGCCGGGATAAAGCTTCACCGGCGCGATAAAGGATACCCGGTCGCTGATCATCTGTGTAACGGCCTTGTCATAGGCAATGCCGCCGGTCATGATGATCGCATCAACCTTTCCGGACAGAACTGCTGCCATTGCACCGATGTTCTTGGACATCTGATAAACAAATGCATCACGGATCAGAGTTGCCTCCTTGTCGCCCTCATTGACACGCTTCTCAACGTCGCGTGCATCGTTGGTTCCAAGATATGCATTGAAGCCGCCGTTTCCGACGATCTTCTTTCTCATCTCCGCTTCCGTAAGGCCGCTCTCATAGCACATCTTGATCAGAGCTCCGGACGGCAGTCCTCCTGCGCGCTCCGGGGAGAATGCTCCGTCTCCGTCCAGTGCGTTGAATACATCGACAACACGGCCCTTCTCATGTGCGCCGACCGATACGCCGCCGCCCATGTGAACGACAATAAGATTCAGATCGGTGTACTTCTTCCCGACCTCCTTGGCATAGCGTCTTGCCATTGCCTTCTGGTTGAGTGCATGGAAGATCGAAACGCGGCTGATCTCCGGAACACCGGAAATTCTTGCAACCGGCTCCATCTCATCCACAACGACGGGATCTACGATGTAAGACGGAACGCCAAGCTCATCGCCGATCTCGCGGGCCAGAATTCCGCCAAGATTCGAAGCATGCTCGCCCTGCGGCGGATTCTTCAGATCTGCAAGAAGCGCATCGTTTACGGCATAGGTGCCGCCCGGAATGGGCTTCAGCAGACCGCCGCGGCCAACGATGACCTGAAAGCTCTTCGGATCAATGTTCTCTTCCTTCAATGCATCGAGAATAATCTGCTTTCTGAAATCCTTCTGGGCAAAAATAGTCGCAAACTGCGCGATCTCCTCTGTCGAATGGCGGAGCGTCTTGTCCAGAATCTGTGTCTCGTCCTCAAAGACACCGATCTTTGTAGAAGTGGAACCGGGATTAATAATCAGACTTCTGATTGCCATAACAGACTCCTTCCTTAGTCAAAGCTCTTCTCAGAAACCTTCTCCGAGGTGATGAGCAACAACGGCTGCAACGGCGATGGAATTCACCTTTGTCTCCTTGGAATCCGAACGGGAGGTCAGGATCGCAGGAGCCTTCGTTCCCATCAGAATGCAGGCATTCTTAAACGGAACGGTATGAACAATCGTCTTGTATACAAGGTTTCCGGCATGAATATCCGGGAACAGAAGAACATCGGCGTCGCCGACAATCTTGCGGTTCTCTGCGCCTGCTTTGTGCTTCGCAGCCTCCGGGTCAATGGCGAGATCCATGGAAAGAGGTCCGTCCACGATGCAATCCTTGATGCGTCCTTCCTCATTCCACTTGGTGAGCTCGGCCGCCTCAACGGTAACCGGCATCTTGGGATTGACCACCTCAACGGCAGCAAGGGGAGCAACCTTCGGATTGTAAACGCCGCAGGCATTGCAGACCTTGACCACGTAATTGATGATCTGCTCCTTGTCCTCCAGCGTCGGGTAAGGACAGAAGGCAACGTCTGTCAGGAACAGAAGACGCTTAATGCCCTGAATTTCGAAAACACAGACATGGCTGAGCATCTTGCCGGTGCGAAGTCCGACTTCCTTGTTCAGAACGCTTCGAAGGAAGGTCTTGGACTCCAGTGCGCCCTTCATATACATATCCGCTTCCCTGTCATGAACCAGCTTGACTGCGGTCAGTGCTGCCTGATCCACATCCGGCTCATGGATGATGCGGATGCCGTCCCTGTCCAGATCCCAGCCGATCTGTCCGGCAATCTCACGGATCTTCGGCTCATCACCGACCAGAATCGGCTCTGCGATTCCTCTCTCCTTCGCCTCAAAAACAGCTTCCATAACCGGAAGGTCCTGTGCCGCCGCAACCGACAGCTTCTTGGTGGGGATTTCCTTCACCTGTGCCAGGATGTCTTCAAACGATGCGCTCATTGTATTACCTCCATCCATCTGTGCTTACCATCTATGAAATCCGCGATCGGATCCGTTCAGCATTCCGTAAGCCGTTTCCGGCCCGTTCCCCTGCCCTTTTCCACCCGGGTTTCGTTATAGAAAAAATGTGACAGCGTGCATTCGGGCACAATGATCCCTTATACACACTGTCACGATTTTAACACACTAAGAAGCCTCATTCAATCCGCTTCTCGTAACTGTTCCTGCGGCTTCCGTCACCTTCCGGACTTGTCCGCCAGGGTCTCCCCCTGTCGCATCACCTTCTGGACTTGTCGTAGGTTTCTCCGAGAGCCTTCGGTGCCTGATTGTGCTTCGAAAGGAAAATCAGAAGCAGCAGCGTCACCACATAAGGCAGGATCATCACGAGATCCGAGTACGCACTCGGCATTCCGAGGATCTGAACCATCTGGTAGCCAAAGGATCTGGCAAAGCCGAAGATCAGGCACGCCCCAAGAGAGGGCAGCAAATTCCAGTTGCCGAAGATATAGCCAGCAATGGCAAGATATCCGTATCCCATGTAAATATCATTCGAGAACTTCGCCGAAATCGAGTAGGCAAAGCAGATACCTGCAAGTCCGGACAGCGCTCCGCTGACTATCACGGCGATGAACTGTATCTGCGCAACGTTTCCGCCCGCTGCATCCACCGCTGCCGGATTGTCGCCACACGCGCGAAGCCGGAGGCCGAAGGAGGTCCGGTACAGCACATACCACGCGATGAACGCAATCACAAGAATCAGAAATTCAAACGGATATACATTGGTAAAGAATGCTCCCAGAACCGGGATCTGTGACAGTCCCGGGATCGTAATTCTCTGGGAAACGCCAAGCTCAAACTTGTCAGAAGCTGCCCCGAAGACGTTCCGGTTGATGGTCTTTGTCAGGAATGAGGTCAGTGCCATGGCAAGAATGTTCACCACGACACCGCTGATGACCTGATTGGCCTTGAACTTGATGCAGAGTGCTGCGTGCAGCATGGAATACACGGCACCGCCGATCATTGCAAAGAGCATCGCCATATAATAAGGAGCCTGTGACGTTCCTCCCATGCTGCGGATCAGGCAGTAGGCCACGAGAGCTCCCGTGAAGGCACCCATTCCCTGCAGGCCCTCAAGTGCCAGGTTCGTGATGCCGGACCTCTCGGAGTAGATACCGCCGATTGCCATGATAAAAAGCGGAAGGGCGAAGCTCATTCCATTGATGATGATGTTGTTAACCGCCGTCATGCCTGCTCCTCCTTCTTCACATCTTCTGCTTTTCCTGCGCTTTCCGCCGTTTCTTCCTTTGCCGCGTTTCTAGCGTTTTCCACCTTTACTGCAGACTTTTTCCCGCTCTCACGCCGCTCCATTTTCTGCATGAAATATGCATTGCAGGCACTGGCCAGAAGGATCAGACCTGTGATCACATCCGCCATTTCGGACTCAAGACCTGCCTGCGAGCTCATGTAGGTTGAGCCCTTCTCGATGATTTCCACCAGGAAGGCCGCAACAAAAATGCCGGCCGGCTCGGAGCTTCCAAGAAGGCAGACCGCAATCGCATCAAAGCCCGTGCTGATCAGAACCTTCGGCTGAATGGAGGCAAAATACCCCAGATAGTAGGTAACACCTGCGATTCCTGCCAGAGCACCGGAGATCGCCATGGAGGAAATAATCGCACGGCGGACATCAACACCTGCATATTTTGCTGCCGTCCGGTTGATGCCGGTTGCCTTCAGCTCGAAACCAAAATCCGTGTGATCCATCATAAACTTCACAAGAACCATTACGGCAATCGCAAGAAGGAAGCCGATCGGAAGATCATACTTGAAGCCGCCGATCAGGTGCTGATGAAGCGTCAGTCTTGCGCTCTCATTGATCGGAGTGGACTGCCGGGAAATCGGATCCACGTATCTTGTCTGGATAAAAAAGCTCGTCACATACCGGATGATGTAGTTCAGCATGATGGAGGAAACAACCTCATTGATG
>Ga0129314_1001564_pt1 | contig 15394 bp, 17 predicted proteins | sample O1111metagenome_FD_94431 | JGI IMG/M metagenome (GOLD analysis project Ga0129314, IMG submission 94431) | Orangutan individual fecal microbial communities from fecal samples from Wisconsin, USA - O1111 metagenome | ecosystem: Host-associated > Mammals > Digestive system > Large intestine > Fecal...
AACCTCAATCTCAATCAAATATTCTCTGATAGCGGCGCTGATTTTCATGTCATTTCCTCCTTTGGTATGTCGCAATCAAAGGGGAATGTATATCACAGCGCAATCGATGTATTTCGCAACCGATAAAATTTCAGTTTCGAAAACGCGCTGTTTCACTGAAAATCAGCTTCTTTTCCGCAGGAAAAGTTCCATCAATCCTGCTGCCAGTTATGCCAGACGTTCTGCACGTCCTCGTTATCCTCCAGCATATCCAGAAGCTTGGTCATGCTGCGAACATCGTCCTCGCTGGTCATGGTCACATAATTCTGGGGAACCATCTCGATCTCGGCACTTTCGAAGGAGTAACCCTTTTCCTCCAGCGCCTTGACCACGTCATTGAAGCTATCAGGATCTGTGGTAACCTCGAACACGGGGCCATCTGCCTCCACATCTTCGGCGCCGGCGTCCAGCGCGTCCATCATGACGGCTTCCTCGTCCAGCTCCTCGTCCTCGTTGTTGATGATAATGACGCCCTTACGGTCAAAGGACCAGCTGACACAACCCTGCGCACCCATGCCCTTGCCAAACTTATCAAAATAGTGGCGAATCTCAGGTGCGGTACGCTGGCGGTTATCGGTCAGCGCCTCCACGATAACGGCAACACCGCAGGGGCCGTAGCCTTCATAAGTAACAGCTTCATAGTTGTCGGTGTTTCCGGCGCCCAGCGCCTTGTCGATGGTGCGCTTGATGTTGTCGTTGGGCATGTTGGCTGCCTTAGCCTTGGCCACCACGGTGGCCAGACGGGAGTTGTTGGCCGGATCACCGCTGCCGCCCTGCTTGACGGCCACGATAATCTCCTTGGCGATCTTGGTAAAAGCAGCGCTGCGCTTAGCATCCGCTGCACCCTTGGTTTTTTGGATATTGTGCCACTTAGAATGTCCGGACATAATTTACTTCTCCTTCTTTATGCAATATTGTATGATTTCTTTATGGTGGGCGGCCGACAAGTCCACCGCCAAGGCGGGAAAAGCCTCCCGCAACCGCTCCGCAATGACAGGGCAAATTACATTTTCCGTCGGAAAATGTCCTGCATCGATCAGGTTCAACGCCTTTGTATCCAAAAACTCATGATAGCTCAGGTCAGATGTTACAAAGGTATCGCAGCCAAGCGCCACAGCCTGATTGATATAGTCACCGCATGCACCGCCTCCCACTGCCACACGATGGACGCTTTTGCCGCAGTCTGTGTAGCGCAGGCCATTGCAGTCTAAATATCTTATCACATCTTGTAGGAACTCGACAAGATGTTTTTCACATTTTAATGTCCCTACGCGGCCGATTTTTTCCTCTGTCAGCATCTCAAGATCGCTTAAACCCAATTTTTCCGCCAGAATATCGTTTACACCGCCCACCGCCGCATCCAGATTGGTGTGCATACAGATGGCGGAAATACCGCCGCGCAGCAGAGCTGTAATCATCCGCCCCTGCGCATCGTCAGCTGTCACATGCTGTACCTTATGCCAGGTACAATTCATCAGCGGATGATGGGCCACGATCAAATCTGCGCCAAGCTCCACCGCCTCAGCCACCACATCCTCGGTGATATCCAATGACACCAGAATTCTGTGTACTTCAGCCGCGCCGTCACCCACCAGCAGGCCGACATTGTCCCACTCCATGGCAAGTGTTCTGGGGGCCCAATCATACAGCCACATTTCAATATCGTGTACTCTTGTCACAGCATTCTCCTCTTCTCTTCCAGCAAACGGCAAATATCCGTCAAGCTATCTGCCTTTACAGCATTTGTAGTCGCACTGGAAACGCGCATACCCGCGATGGCCTTTTGCAGCTTGTCAATCCGCTCGTCCAGATAGGCGGCATATAGCGGATCCCCATCTAGCATGACGCCGCCGTACTGCTGAAGCAGCGTAATCGGCGGTCGATTTCCCCCGCGAACCGCGAACACAGGATACAGATGATTTTTGTCATAAACCAACCGTTCATCCGTAAAGTAATACTGGTTGTCAGATAGCCATTTTCTTAGCAGTTCCACCTTCGTCATCGGTTGCAGCAGCAACAGATGCTCTCCATCCGCCGTCCACGGCGCACAAGACAAGATCGTCTGGATCGTTTCGCCGCCCATGCCGGCAATCAGTATCGTATCCATCTCTTCCGGCGTAATGGCATCCAGCCCTGCACACAGACGAAAATCAATTCCGGACACCTCAAATTCAGCGGCAGTCTCCCGGGCATGGCGCAGCGGATCAGCACCGATATCCGATGCAATGGCGGAAGCAATACGTCCATGCTGCATCAACCAAACCGGCACATAGCCGTGATCGGTTCCCACATCAGCCAGGCGGCTCCCCACCGGCACCATATTCGCCAGAAGCTGAAGGCGCGGTTGTAACAATAATTCTCTCATTCTCACATAACGCAGGATAAAACGCATACGGCATGCCGTATGCGTTTTATCAAATAGATCTGGTTACTGCTCGCTCTTGTTGGCAACCTCGTTGACAACGGCCAACAGCTTCTCAACGTCCACACCGTGAACGGCGCAGGCCTCTTCTACCGTCTCACCACGGGAAGAGGGGCAGCCCAGGCAATGCATGCCAATGGAAAGGAAGATCGGCGCCGTCTGCGGTGCGATATCCAGAATTTCACCGATAATGGTATCTTTTGTGATTTCGATCATAGTTTTGACCTCCCAGTGTATTTGAGGTTAGTATACCTCAATTACGCGCCGTTTTCAACACCGAAATATACGCAGCACGTCTTTTATGCTATATTTACAGGTATTTATCCAATTCACGCTCTGTCTGCGCCTGTTTTTTTACGGCCGGATGGTCGATACGCCAGCCCTCCTTGACTACCATATCCAGCTTGCGCAATGCCGTCAGATCCTCCAGCGGATTTGCGCTGCAAACGATCAGATCTGCCGCTTTTCCTTTTTCCACGGAGCCTGTCAGTTGTCCGATACCGGCCAGCTGCGCATTCAGCAATGTGGCGCTATGCAGCGCAAAGGCAGGCGTCACGCCGCAATATTTCACAAAATAGCACAGCTCACGCCACATGTCATAGTGGGTTGTAAACGGACAGCCCGTATCCGTTCCGAGTCCTACAGGAATACCGTTCTCAAGACATGCACGCGCCAAAGCCACGATCCCTTCAAACACCACCTTACCATTCTCCTGCTGTTCGTAAGTGGCATGAGAAACGCTGCGGTCAAACAGTGCATAAGGCAGCGCCGGTGAAATCGTCGAGATTTGAAAAGCACCCTTTCGGCGGAATAGCTCCATGATTTCTCCGTCCGGCTTTGCACCGTGCTCAATAGAATCCACGCCGTTTTCCAGCGCCACGCGTACCCCTTCCGGGCTCTCCACATGGGCTGCCACCTTCATACCCAGAGAATGAGCCTTCTCGCAGGCGGCCTTGACCAACTCCGGCCGCATACGCAGTACGCCCGGCTCTCCCACCACTTCGGCATCCAGCACGCCGCCAGTCACCATAAGCTTGATAAGGTCTGCCCTTTCCGCTGCGATTTTCTCCACATAGGCCGCTGCCTCCTCGGCTGTGTGAGCTTCGTAGGCCAGTGATCCGGCCATGTGTCCACCCGGAACGGACAATGCCATATTGGAAGCCAGCACACGCGGCGACAGGATTTCCCCTTCTGCCGCCATATCACGGATTCTGGTGTCAAAGTCCGCAATACCTCCCACGGTGCGAATCGTCGTAACGCCGCTGAGCAGTTCGGTTTTTGCATATTCTTTGCATATTTTCAGGCCAATGCTGCGCATCACGGCGTTTGCCATAATCAGCTTCACCAGTTTTTTGGGGTCGGAAGACTTCTTTTTCGGTTTGCCGGAGGCGGGAAGATGAACATGCATATTGATAAGTCCCGGCAGTAAGTACTTTCCGTCCAGATCCACTCGTTCATAACCTGCCGCAATCCGGTCACTGTCCGTAATATCCACAATTTTGCTGCCGCTGATGCAGACCGTCTTTCCTGTTTGCGGAACCATGTCACACGTTCCATCCAGAATAATCCCATTCGTCAATGCATACTGCTTCTTGTTCTGATACATAATTATACTCCTCCTGACCGTTGTCCCTGCACGTCCTGTCTTTCTGTCTCACGTCTATGCATTTCTATTCTCCGTCTGATTCAAGCGCCAATCAACCCCTGCACAGGCCATTCTCCCGGCAAGAGATGTATTCCGCACCGCTTTTTAGAGACGCCATGCAGCAACGCAGTAAGATTATATAATTGGCGCTTTTTCCCTTTCCCTTCAGCCTCTTTCTGAGTAAAGGTTCATTTTTGCACAGTATAAGCAGTGTGGCTGCTTTTGTCAATGGAACACGTTTGACGGGGAAATTTTATTTACAAAACCGACACAATATCTGCATTGCTTATGCCATTGAATCATGCTATAATGGCTCGCATATCATAGGATAGCATGCTTTTTACCGCTTGATGAACGATATGAAGAGAAAAGAACTTACGCCCACACAGCAAAAAGTGCTAGGGGTTACCGCCCTTGGCGTTGCTGTGGTGGTATTGACTTTTATACTGTGGTTTGTCGGCATACCGATGGTTCGCTTTGCCTCTCAGCCTGAACGGTTCCGGGCATGGGTCGATGCCCATGGTTTTTGGGGACGTCTTGCCTATATGGGCATGATGATTCTACAGGTTGTGGTCGCTATTATCCCCGGTGAGCCGTTTGAAATCGCCGCAGGCTATGCTTTTGGTGCTGTGGAAGGTACCCTCTTGTGCCTGCTGGCCTCCACGCTTGGCAGCGTCTGTGTTTTTCTTTTGGTTCGCCGCTTTGGCCCGCGTCTGGCAGAGGTGTTTTTCTCCTCTGAAAAGCTGCGCTCTGTCCGCTTTCTTCAGGCCACACCAAAATGCGACCTGTTATTTCTGGTAATTTTTATGCTTCCGGGAACACCAAAGGATCTGCTCAGCTATTTTGCCGGACTGACCAATATGCGCTTTCCTGTCTGGCTTTTGATCTGTTCTCTGGGACGTATTCCCTCCATTATAAGCTCTACCATTGGCGGCGATGCACTGGGTACAAAGAATTACTGGAGTGCCATAACTATTTTTGCCGTCACTTTGGCGCTCAGCGCTGCGGGCGTACTGGTTTATGACCGTCTTTGTACGCACCGGGAAAGCAAAAAAAAGGGTTCTGGCGGCTAAAGTATCGACAATTGATTGTTTTTTACACTCTTATGCCGCAGGCGGTGTAAATTCATCGTCCTGTCGGCATTTTACTTTTTGGGAAAAGCGGTTCTTTTTGCGAGTTTCTATCTCAAAAAATTCTGAATTTCCAGCAAAATCTTTCTTTTGGCGAAAACACATCAATTCATCCCAATTTTTTGTTAAGTTTACCAAAGCGAAAAATCTCTCAAATCTTTGTCACTTTTTGATATTTTCTTCTGTTTACATCCTCTCAAAAGTATGATTAAATAGTATAGGTACGATTTGGGGCACTTTGATGCTACCACAAATTGTGTGCTGCAAATATTGGCACGTGGAAAATTTGAGGAGGAGAATTTCATGGTACAGTTTTCTAGTAGAATGGACCTGCTGAAGGGTTCTGAAATCCGTGAGCTGCTGAAGTTGACTGCTCGGCCCGACATCATTTCCTTTGCCGGCGGTATGCCCGCCCCTGAGCTGTTTCCCGTTGAACAAATGATGAAAGCTTCCGAAGCCGTCCTGAAGGAAAACGGTCGTGTGGCGCTGCAGTATTCTTCCACAGAGGGTTATCCCCGTCTGCGTGAGCAGATTGCCGAGCGTATGCTTGCCAAGAACAACATTCATACCGATGCCGATCACATTCTGGTCACCTCCGGTTCACAGCAGGGCCTGGATTTCTCCGCCCGTGTTTTCCTGAATCCCGGTGATGTGGTGCTGCTGGAAAGCCCCTCCTATCTGGGCGCTGTCAACGCTTTCAAGGCTTGCGAGCCCAAGTTCATTGAAGTCCCCACTGATGACGGCGGCATGATCATGGAGGAGCTGGAAAAGATTCTGGCCACCACCGAGCGTGTCAAGATGATTTATGTTATTCCCGATTTCCAGAACCCCACCGGCTGCACCTGGGATCTTGAGCGCCGCCACAAGTTCATGGACATCGTCAACAAGTACGAGATTCCCGTTGTTGAGGATAACCCCTACGGCGAGCTGCGCTTCGAGGGCGAGTATATGCCCGCGCTGAAGTCTCTGGATACCAAGGGCTTGGTGGTCTATCTGGGCACCTTCTCCAAGATTCTGGCGCCCGGCTACCGTCTGGGTTGGGTCTGCGCCGAGGACGAGATCCTCTCCAAGTACAACTTCATGGAGCAGGCCGCTTCCCTGCAGGCTTCCACCATCGGCCAGATGGAGACCTCCAAGTGGATCGATATGTTCGATCTGGACGCCCATGTGAACACCATTCGCGAGTGCTACAAGAAGCGCCGCAGCGTGATGCTGGAGACGCTGGCCAAGGAACTGCCCGAGCCCTGCACTTTCACCCGTCCTGATGGCGGTCTGTTTGCTTGGGTTGTTCTGCCCGAATACATGGATGCCAAGGAACTGCAGATGAAGTGTCTGGAAAAGAAGGTCGCTTTTGTTCCCGGCGGCTCCTTCTTCCCCAACGGCGGACATGAGAACACTCTGCGTCTGAACTACAGCTGCATGCCTGAAGAGAAGATCATTGAGGGTATCACCGCGCTGTGCCAGACCATTCGGGAGAATCTGCGCTGATTTCAGGGAAAATACCTAACATGTAAATGCCAGTATCCCCTCCCCGGAGAGGGGATACTGCATTGATTTTCGTTGCTGCCGCGGGCAGCATGTAAGCAAGAGGAGAAGCGGATGAAAAAAGTCAAGGTACTGATCGGTAACTATGGCAGCGGCAAAAGCGAGCTTGCTCTTAATTTTGCCATACAGGCTGCCGCCCGTGGCGAACGCACAGAGCTGATCGATCTGGATATGGTCAATACATACTTTCGTTTGACTGAGCGGGGCAAAATGGTGGAGCAAAAAGAGATTCGGCTAGTTTCTCCCAACTTTGCCTGTTCCGGTATTGAAACTCTGTCGCTTCCAGCCGAGATACAGTCCGCTTTCGTTTTGGACTGGGATAGTGTTATTTTTGATGTGGGTGGTGACGACGTAGGTGCCACGGCGCTGGGCCGGTATCATCAGGACTTTGTGGATTTGCCCGAGGGCGCTCTCGAAGTGCTGAATGTGGTCAATATCCGCCGTCCGCTAGCCAGCACATTGGAAAAGATTCATCGTTTACAAGAGGGAATGCAGGCGCACTCACGTCTGAACATCACCGGCATGATCAACAACACGAATCTGGCCACCATGACCACCGCTGATGACCTGTGGGATGGCTATGAGCTGCTCCGTCAAGTCGTTGATGTCTCAGGTATCCCTGTTGCCTATACCACCGGTAAGAAAGAATTTCTGGATGCTTTTCTGGCCAGAAATCCGGATCCTAAATATGTAGGAACTCCCATTGCTATTGATGTGTACATGCACCGTGACTGGGATTCCTATATTGCACACGGTTTGAATACCACCGATCCCAGAAAAGAAATGTATTAATCCCCTGTTTATCCCCCTGAAAAGGGATAGAGATATGGTAGAGAATTTCAGCAAAATTAGAGAAAAGAGGTGTCAAATGTGGTTAAAGTAACCATCAATGAAAACCTTTGTAAGGGCTGCGGTCTGTGCGTCAGAGCTTGTCCCAAGGGTATCATTGAACTGTCCAAGACCAAGATCAACGCAAAGGGCTATCACCCCGCAGAGGTCACCGACATGGAAGCCTGTGTGGGCTGCACTTCCTGCGCACGCACCTGTCCTGATGTGGTAATCCGTATCGAAAAAGACTAAGGAGGAAAAAACATGGCTTTGACTCTTATGAAGGGTAGCGAAGCTATTGCGGAGGCCGCTATTCGCGCCGGTGCCCGCTATTTCTTCGGTTACCCCATCACTCCCCAGACGGAGATTCCTGAATATATGTCCGCTCGTATGCCCGAAGTCGGCGGCTGCTTCCTGCAGGCCGAGAGCGAGGTTGCGGCAATCAACATGGTTTACGGTGCTGCTGGTACCGGCGCCCGTGTTATCACCTCTTCTTCCAGCCCCGGTGTCTCCCTGAAGCAGGAAGGTATTTCCTACTGCGCCGGTGCCAGACTGCCCGCAGTGATCATCAACGTGATGCGCGGCGGCCCCGGCCTTGGTAACATTCAGGCCTCTCAGGGCGACTATTTCCAGGGCGTCAAGGGCGGCGGCAACGGTGACTATCACCTGCTGTCCTTTGCTCCCGCTTCCGTGCAGGAAGCCATTGACCTGATGATGATTGCCTATGAAAAGGCTGAAAAGTATCGCATTCCCGTTCTGTTCCTGGCTGATGGTATCATCGCCCAGATGATGGAGCCTGTGGAGCTGCCCGAGATGGTGGACTTCAAGATTGATCCCGAGAAGAAGCCTTGGGCCTGCACCGGCTGGAAGCCCGGCGATGATCCTGCTAAGCGCGGTATTATCAACTCCATCTTCATCGACACCGAAAGTCTGGCCGTTCATAACGACGAGCTTCAGGCCGTGTACAAGGAAGTTGTTGACAACGAGCAGATGTGGGAAGCTTATAACTGCGAAAATGCCGACTACATCATCACCGCTTTCGGTACCGTGGCACGTATTGCCAAGAGTGCTATTGCCGAGCTGAAGGAAAAGGGCATCAACGTTGGTCTGCTGCGCCCCATCACCGTGTGGCCTTTCCCCTATGACGCTGTTCTCAAGGCAGTTGATCAGCCTTCCGTCAAGGGTGTTCTGGATGTAGAGCTGAACGAGGGCCAGATGCTGGAGGATGTCAAGCTGGCTATCAACGGCGTCAAGAAAGTCGATTTCTTCGGTCATTGCGGCAGCCAGATGCCCACCACCGCCGAGATCGTCGCCAAGATTCTCAGCATGAAGGAGGGTAAATAAGATGGCTGTTCTGTTTGAAAAGACAAAATTTCTGACCGACAAGCAGTTCCATTACTGCCCCGGCTGCAACCACGGTATCATCCACCGTCTGGTGGCCGAGGTCATCGACGAACTGAGTGATGAACTGAATTTGGATGGCAAGATCATTGGCGTGGCCCCTGTTGGCTGCTCTGTGTTTGCCTACGATTATTTTAACTGCGATATGTACGAGGCTGCCCACGGCCGCGCTCCCGCAGTGGCCACCGGTGCCAAGCGTTCCGCGCCTGACCGTCTGGTATTCACCTATCAGGGCGACGGTGACCTTGCTTCTATCGGTACCGCTGAGATCGTTCACGCCGCACACCGTGGCGAGAAGATCAGCACCGTGTTCGTCAACAATGCTATTTACGGCATGACCGGCGGCCAGATGGCGCCCACCACCCTGATCGGCCAGAAGGCTACTACCTGCCCCACCGGCCGCAGCGAGGAGTGGAGCGGTCTGCCCATCAAGATGAGCGAGATGCTGGCCGCTGTTCCCAGCGCTTACTACATCGAGCGCGTGGCCGTTAATACCACCGCCAATATCGTCAAGGCCAAGAAGGCCATTAAGAAGGCATTCAAGTATCAGATGGAAGGCAAGGGCTTCTGCATGGTCGAAGTCCTGTCCACCTGCCCCACCAACTGGGGTATGTCTCCTGTTGAGGCGATGAAGTGGCTGGAGGAGAACATGATTCCTTACTATCCTCTGGGTGTTTACAAAGACAAGGGGGCCGAATAACATGGAAAAAACTTTCATTTTTGCCGGTTTCGGCGGTCAGGGCATGCTCCTGATCGGTAAGTTCATGGCTATGTCCTGCATGCTGGATGGCAAGCACGTCTCCTGGCTGCCTTCTTACGGCCCGGAAATGCGTGGCGGTACGGCCAACTGCTCTGTTATCGTTTCTGACGACCCCGTTGCTTCCCCTCTGGTGGATATGGCCGACGTGATCGTGGCAATGAACCGTCCTTCTCTGGATAAGTTCGAGCCTCATGTCAAGCCCGGCGGTGTTCTGGTTATCAACAGCAGCATTATTGACCGCAAGGCTGTCCGTGACGACATCACTGTTGTCTATTGCGATGCCAATGGCATTGCCGAGAGTGTCGGCAACCCCAAGGGCGCCAACGTGGCGATTCTGGGCGCTGTTATGGCCAAGGCCAACGTCACCTCTATCGATAGCATGATGGAAGCTATTCGTATTGAGCTGGGCGAGAAGAAGGCGCGCTTCCTGGAGGGCAACAAGAAGGCTCTGCAGGCCGGTATGGATGCCTGCAAGTAAGCTGAACCCATAACATCGAAACAGGAATATTGATGCTTTGCAAGACGGCGCTCAGATGAGCGCCGTCTTGCTTTTCATCTCACTTTACTGAACCGAAATTTTTTGAAATTCTGTTTCATATATGGAAACTTTTTATTGACGAATAACGGAATGTTTGGTATGATAAAGATATATCTGAAAGGAGGTCGTTGATCATGGGTTCTTTTTCCAATTTTGTAGGGCACCGTATCAAAAAATACCGCAAAAGCCGCGGCTATACCATTGAGCAGTTTTCTGCCATGATCAACAAGAGCAAAGCGACGCTGTCCAAGTACGAAAACGGCGCAATCACCATTGATGTGGAAACGCTGTATGAAATTTCGCAGGCACTGGACATTGATCTGAAATACTTTGTGGACTATCAGCCGCCAACCTTCCGCAGTGAGCCGGTTCTTCACAAAAACACCTATTTCAATCAGTCGTTGGCCTATATGTACTACTACGATGGACGTGTACGCCAAATGGTGCGCTCGCTGCTGCGCTTCTCTCCTGCCCCTAATGGAATATCGGTGGAGGTTACCCTGTATCTGGGCATCTCCTCCTTTGACGATCCCGACCGTTGTCAGCACCTGTTCACGGGCGAGATGAAGTCTTATGACACCATCACCCACATGGTACTGAACAATCAGATCAACGAGGCCGAGAAAATGTATATCTGTATGCTTAACCCCATGCAGAACCGTACCCCCGCCATTGGCCTGCTGTCGGGTATCGGAAGCACACCCTTCTTTGCACCTATCGCCTTGAAAGCGCTTATCTCCAACGAACCGCTGGAAGAGAGCGAACGGCTGCTATCCAGCATCAAGTTGGATAAAGACGATTATCACCTGCTGCGTTATTATAACATGATGGTCATCAACCGCCCTGCCAGCCTGTTTCTACAATGATCGAATTTTACGGGTATCTATGCCGATTGGATAGATTCCTATTTTGTCCTCCTCAAGAAATCAGCCCACGGAGACGTATCTCCGTGGGCTGATTTCTTATTTTTCCTGCGCCAGCAGGCGAAGTGCTTGACCGATATTCTCCACAGGGAACAGCTTCAGTCCCGGAAGAGACTTCAATTCGCCGGAGCGGTGGGCGGGGACGACACACCGCGCAAAGCCCAGACGCCTTACCTCAGAGAGACGCTGCTCCAGATGGGTGATGCTGCGTACCTCACCGGACAGTCCAATCTCCCCTACTGCCGCCATATCATCGGGAACTGCCTTATCAAGATAGCTGGAAGCAATCGCCAGTACCGCCGCCAGATCCGCGGCAGGCTCCTCCAATGTCAGTCCGCCGATAATGTTGAGGTAGGTATCACATTGGCTGACCTTCAATCCACCGCGTTTTTCCAGCACCGCCAGCAGCATGGCAGCCCGATTATAATCAAAACCATTGCTGGAACGCAGCGGCTTAGCGCCGGACGAATGCGAAACCAGGGCCTGTACCTCCGCCAAAATCGGGCGCGCTCCCTCCATGGCACATACCACACAGGTTCCCGGCGCATCGGTCGGCCGACCGGAAAGCAGCATCTCCGATGGATTTTCTACTTCTTTCAGTCCGCTGTCCATCATCTCAAATACGCCGATTTCATTTGTGGTGCCAAAGCGGTTTTTTGCCGCCCGCAGGATCCGATAGGTCATGTGCTGGTCTCCCTCAAAGTAAAGAACGCAGTCCACCATGTGCTCCAGCACCTTGGGACCGGCAATCGACCCCTCTTTGTTGACATGGCCAATCACGAACACCGTGATATCCTGACTTTTAGCAAGCTGCATCAGTGTTAAGGTGCTTTGCTTTACCTGCCCAACGCCACCCGGTATCCCGTCAGCATCCTCATTATAGAGTGTCTGGATCGAATCAATAATCAGCACATCCGGCTTTTCCTGCTCCACACAGCTGAGAATATCACTCAGATTGGTCTCAGAGAGAATCAAAAGTTGATCCGTATCCACGCAAAGCCGCTTAGCGCGCATTTTCAGCTGCCGCGCAGACTCTTCTCCGGATACATAGAGAACCCGGCATGTTCGGCCTAATGTCTGGCATATCTGAAGCATCAGGGTGGACTTTCCGATGCCGGGTGCGCCGCCGACCAGCACCAGCGAGCCTTTTACAGCGCCGCCGCCAAGCACACGGTCAAGCTCGCTCATCCCTGTGGGAAAGCGAATTTCCTCTTGCTCGTCCAGTTCTGCAATACGGTATGCCCTTACCGCACCAATAGGTGGCGTTGTTTTCACTTTTGCTTTATCGATTTTTTGCTCAACAAGACAATTCCATGCCCCACAAACAGGGCATTTTCCCGCCCACTTGGGGCTTTCGCTGCCACATTCCGTGCAGAAAAAAGTGCTCGTTTTTTTCATATGTATCACCTAATCATTGATATTGCAGGTATCCGCAGCAAATCGCAACAGCCAGCTTTATCTGATGGTCCGGCATCAGCAGCTGCTGTGTTTCATTGGGGTTGCTGAGAAAACCGCACTCCACCAGCAGTGCTGGTCGCTCCGAATGTGCCATGATATAAATATCGCTGCCAATCGGTCTGGCTTTCTTTTCATTCCCTGCATTGATAGTAGCATTAAGGGCTTGCTGCACAAGCTCTGCGCGTGCAGCGCTGCCGTCAATCTGCCCGTAAAATACCTGCGCACCGTGGACATTGGGATAACCGGGCAGCATATTCTGATGGATGCTGAGTATAATGCCATTGGCAACGCGATTGATCAGCATGACACGATTTTTCATATCACTGGCCTTCTCGCTGCGCAGCGTACCACTGTCGGGGTCTGCCAACGATGTCTCATCACAACGGGTCAGCACGACTCTATGTCCCATCAAGCAGAATAGATCCCGCAAGCGCAGCACGATCGATAGGTTTATGCCGCTTTCTGCTGTTCCGCTTGCTGACACAGCGCCCCCATCAGATCCACCGTGACCGGCGTCCAGAATGACCGTTTCTCCGTCTTCTCCCCCTGCATGTGCTGCTGCTTTGACGCCAGCAGGCTTTTCCACTGCCAGAGAAAACACAGTTGCAGCCGTCAGCAAAAATACGATTACGGCAGATAGCTGTTTGCGGCGGATTAGCAGGATCATCACAACACCCCTTTTCAGGATAGTTTATGACGCGCCGTGCATTGATATGTATTATAACATGCCCACTTGCGAAAAGAAATCCCCAGTTTGTCTCCAGCAGCATATACTGTCATGAGCCGACAACGGCTATCGTGACTATAAAAGGAGGAACACCTAGTTGTATATCGAGCAGACTTCTGTCAACGCTCCAGCTTCCGCTGAGCGTTCATTTACGCCAGCAGCGCCGGCAAAGATACAGAACAACCCCGTATCTGCCACCGAATCAAGCTGTAGCGAAAAAAGCGGAAAGCTCCCCGGAACATGCGCCCCCATGGCTTTTCCCTATGTTCCCATGCAGACAGATGATCCGCGGCGCTATGATGACCGCGAGGCATTACAGCGCGGCACATTATTCCCAGGACTGGATCTTCCGTTCCACCGTGAGCTGAAGACACGCTTTCCTGCCGCCAACACTCAGCTTTCCGAGTTGATGGCACTGGATTTCGCCATTGATGAGCTGGGACTTTATCTGACAACACACCGCAATGATCAGGAGGCCCTTGCCCTGTACTGGAACTATATCCGCATGGGCCGGGAGGGCCGCAGACGCTACGAAGAGATGCACGGTCCCCTGTCTAAAACCTGTATTACGGAAGGATCTTTCAAGTGGCTGGATGATCCGTGGCCCTGGGATGAAGGAGGGAACACATAATGTTTGTTTATGAGAAGAAGTTGCAGTACCCGGTAAAAATCGCAAATACAAATCCGAAGCTGGCCGCGCTGATTATCAGTCAATACGGCGGCCCGGACGGTGAACTTGGCGCATCTTTACGCTATCTCAGCCAGCGTTATTCCATGCCCTATCCGGAATTGAAGGGCCTGCTCACCGACATCGGCACAGAGGAATTAGGGCACCTTGAGATGATTGGTACGATTGTGCATCAATTGACCAGAAACCTCAATGAAAATGACATTAAAGCCGCTGGATTTGATGCGTACTTTGTGGATCACACAGCCGGGATTTATCCGGCAGCCGCTGCCGGCTTTCCATGGAACGCAGCCTCCATGGCAGTTAAAGGCGATCTGATTGCTGATTTAACAGAAGATCTGGCAGCGGAACAGAAGGCTCGCGTCACCTATGATAACATTTTGCGTCTCAGTGACGATCCGGATGTTAATGATGTCATCAAGTTTTTGCGTGCGCGCGAGGTCGTCCATTTCCAGCGCTTCGGTGAGCCATTGCGTACAAGGTGGAAAGGGATGCACAGAGATCTTTTTTCTTTCTCCGACAGAAGCGAAATATGCTTACGTCTCAAAATGGACAAAAGAGTGCCACGGCACAGCTTACCGCTGCACCGTGGCACTCGTGGCAATTTTGTTGTTTCAATCTCACTTGATCGGGCTTTTATTTTTCACTGCGGCGCTTGTAGGACTCGTACTTCTCCTTGGCGGCCTCCTCTGCCTCGGCGAACAGCACCTTGGCATTCTCTGGGAAGCTCAGCTCCAGAGAGGCATAGCGCACCTCGCCCTTCATGAAGTCGTACAGCGGCATGGTGGGCTCCTTGCTGTCCAGCGTGAAGGTCTTGGTCTCCGGGCTGTACCGGTACAGGTTCCAGTAGCCGGAGTTGACGGCGTCCTTCATCTCCTGCTGGACATTGTTCATGCCCTTCTTGATGCCGTGGTTGATGCAGGGCGCGTAGCAGATGACGATGGACGGACCCTTGTGAGCCTCGGCCTCCTTGATGGCCTTGATGAGCTGGTTGGGGTTGGCGCCCATAGAGCACTGTGCCACATAAACGTTATCGTAGGTCATCATCAGCATACCAAGATCCTTCTTCTTGGTCTTCTTGCCGCTGGCCTGGAACTGGGCAACTGCACCCACAGGCGTGGCCTTGGAGGACTGTCCGCCGGTGTTGGAGTACACCTCGGTATCCACCAGCAGCACGTTCACGTCCTCGCCCATGGCAAACACGTGGTCAAGGCCGCCATAACCGATGTCGTAGGCCCAGCCGTCGCCGCCGTACATCCACATGGTCTTTTTGGACATATCCTTCTTGCG
>Ga0129314_1001565_pt1 | contig 15394 bp, 11 predicted proteins | sample O1111metagenome_FD_94431 | JGI IMG/M metagenome (GOLD analysis project Ga0129314, IMG submission 94431) | Orangutan individual fecal microbial communities from fecal samples from Wisconsin, USA - O1111 metagenome | ecosystem: Host-associated > Mammals > Digestive system > Large intestine > Fecal...
AGGGGCTTCAGGAACGTCGGCTACTTCACCACGATGATATTCCTCAGATTGGGCCGTTTGGATTTCTCCGCCCAGCTTGCGTCGGCATGTGCTACCCACTAGAAACGTCGAAGAGCCCTTTTTTGCGCGGGTGAAAAAACGAGTCCATTCCCGAACGAATAAGCATGCAACTACCTGCATATATGGTGATTGCTGAAGTCCATACAATGGTCTATTCGTTTTGGAGGAATGGACTTCGTTTATGTGCGTGCGTTTCGCGGGCCGCGCAGAACCCGGGGGGCATCCCCTCCCCCCTCGCGGGCCCGACTCCCCAGGGCATAGTCGCAAAACAGCTAGGGCGTTTTCTTTTTCCACATGAAGAAAGCGGCCCTCCCGAATCCGGGGCGGGCCGCATGCGGGCTGTCGTTCCTGTGGTCTGGCTCTTCCCGCCTTACTCGCGGGGCGTACCGCCCCCAGGGGGTGCCCCCGGGGGATGCCCCAGGCCCTCCCCCAGGCGTTGGGCCGAAATACCCCCGGAGGGTGAAAAACACGGTGGAACCAGGCGGTTCCGCTTGAATTCCCCCTATCCAGCGCGGCCCCACGTGAACCGGTTGTGAGCGCCGTCGAATTCGAGGGGGTACGGGTCGGCCCGGCACTCGCCGTGCCTGTTCTTGACTACATGGAGGGCGACCGCCCCGGGCTTGTCGCCCTTCGTAAGGAGCACGGCCAGCCCCGCGTCGTACTCGATTTGGCCGCTTCCCCTATAGGCGTGCATGTCGGGTGACCTGCCGCCGTCGCGGGAGAGGGAGGACAACACAACGAAAGGCACACCATGCGCCGTCGCCAAGGCGGTGAGGGCTTTGGAGACGGCCCCCGTCCTCTCGTAGTCGCTCAGCCCCGGCGCTTGGAGCAACTGGAGGTAGTCGAGCACCACGAGGCGCGCCCCGAGGTCGCAGGCCGTCGCGGCGGTTGCCTCGAACCGCTCGATGTCGGCCGCACTGCCGTCGGCGCATATCGCAAGCCCTGGCATGCTCTCTGCCATGAACTGGGCGGCGGTTATGACGGGGTCGCCTCCGTGGGAAAGCTCGTGCATGACCTCTTGGGCCCTGCCGTCGCGTGTCCCCTGATCGATTCGGTGCCTTGCCGCCCTCGCCGTCTCCCACGCCCTCGACCACGAGAACGGCTTGAGCGGGTCGCCCTGGGTCGTGGACGCATAGGAGAGGACGCGCGCCGCGCACTGCGGATAGTCCATCTCAAGGGAGACGTAGAGCACTCGCAACCCCGCAAGCGCCGCGTTCGCCGCCATCTGCAAGGCCATTGCCGACTTTCCTGCCCCCGGCTCGCCGCCAATGACGGTGACGCCTGGCCTGATGCCGCCTGTGAGCGTGTCAAATGGCGTTATCCCAGTCTTTAGAGGTTCGGGGGCGTATAGGTACCCGTGCTGCACAAATCCGCCAACTGTGCCGAATCTGTCGCGGAAAGCCTCCCACCTCGCGGGCGCGGCCTCGTGCGCCGCGCTGGGGGCGTCGGGTGCGGGGGCCGTCATACCGCCTCGATGTGCCCGCACGCCCTGTCTTTGGCCCGCAGGGCCTCGAACCTCGACGCGCCCAAGTGTTCCTGTTGCTGCCTTATCTCGCGGGCAAGGGACACGGCGTCCCGGTTCGAGACGTCCTTTCCCTCCAGTCTGTCGAGAAGGATGCGGATGATTTGCGCCGTTACGTCGGCTGCGGCCATGGCCGCGCGATGCTTCGCGATTTCGGCTTCGTTGAAGACGGTCGGGACGGCGTCGGCCCCTCCCGTCTGCGCTTCCAGCTGCGTTGCGTCCATGAGCTTCGTTCTCCTTTCAGGGGCCTTGCGACCAAAGGGCGTACCGGCCCCCAAAGGCCGGGACGCCTCCCACGTGCCCGTCGTGGGCTTGCGGGTCGCTTGCCCGCTGGAGTGGTCGGTGCCCTTTAGGTTCTTTAGGGGGCGGCTTTTGAGGCCGCCCCCTATTCTTATATTCTTAAGGGGTGGCAAATGTGCCACGCTTTATAGGGCGTATGCGCCACCCTTTAGTTAGGTTTAGGGTTGCGGGTTCGCCACGCTTTGCGGGGCCGGCCATTCCCTGGGGACGTTGAGGCGGTAGCTCGCCGTCTGCCCCCTGCGGCCTTCCCTCGTCTGGGTCAGAAACGTTTCACGGGTGCCGTCTGGCCGCGTGTACTCAAGCTTGGTGAGATTCGAAAGCGACCGGCGGACGGCTGAGGCGTCCATTCCAAGGAGTCGGGCAATTCCGCTCGACGGTCGTGAGAGCTTGTCGCCGTCCCCTTGAAACTGCATGAGGGAAAGCAGGACTTGAGTGTCCCGCGCCGATATCTTGGAATGCCCCAGGGCGTACATGACGGTTTCCCAGACCCTTGCGAACGCGGGCTGCTTTCCGTCGGGCATGGCCGCTTCATCGCCCTTGCGGTGGTCGCTGCCGTCCTGGGCGCGCATGCGCTATACTGCGGGGTGACGCCCCTGCGGGGGCCGTTGCGGGGGCCTGCATGCCGGAACTTTGGCGAGAGACGGCGTGCGGGCCTTTTACCTTCCGTCTCAAAGGCTCACCCCCATGAGCTGAAAGGACTTGTCGCGGCATATCCTGACCGCCCCGCGCACCTTCACGGTGTGCAGGCGGCCCTCTTCGCACATCCGGTACACGGTCTTGGGGGATACCTTGAAGAATTCCGCCCACTGCTTGGGCGTGCAGACCTCGGGAAGCCCGCCGGTGCCGCAAGGTGACTCGGTTGCTTCGTTCATCTCTTGCCTTTCGTTGTTGAACCTGCCTTCTTTCTTTCGCCCCGCGCCTCCGTGGCGGGGCCCTCCCTGCGGGGCAGGTTCGGCCTTTTGCCTGGTATGCGCCCGGTTTCATCGCGCTGCCCCTTTCTTCCCTTATCGCGTTCGGTGTCATCTTTAGCCAAAACGATACAACCGGGGCCCACGGTCTTCAAGGCGGGGTTGCCCGATTCCGCCCGATGCCGCCCATGTAATGGCTTGATTAAGTGAACGCTTGTGAAGGTGGAGCAAAGTAAACTTGTAATTCTTTCAACAATACGCATACTTTCCTATGTGTCTTGCGCAGTTAATCGCGCATAAAACTGGACGGCTGCGGTTCAGCGCTCTTCATCGTCCGTCCATGTTTCGTTTTCTGCCTCAGACATTTCTAAGCTATCGAGCTTGAAGAACCATTCGCCGGGGATGCCTCGCTTGGTGCCCCCAAACGCCTTGCGGCTATTGTTCAGCCGCTCCAGCGCGGCAAGCCCCTCGCCCCGTGCCAAGGCGAGGTATGCCTCCCCTTGCTTCGGGCCGCCGCGTTTGGCCATGGCGAGGGAACGGAGGGTCTCAAGGGTCGAGGCGCGGGCCTCTTCCCCTTCCTCCCCAAGCATCGCGAGGTACCCCCGCGCCTCCTCAAGGTAGTCGTCCATCCGCCCGTATTCTTCAGCGCGCTCGCCGCGCTCGGCGGCTGTCAATCCGGTTCGCACATGCTCGGCGCTGTCAAACCCCAAGAGGTACGAGAGGAATTCGGCCATGTCCGGGCCTACCTGCCCGGGGTCTTGCAGCCAGTTGTTGAGGGTCGTTCTTGAGCAGCATCTGCCGGTAACCTCTGCTATCAACCTCGCTAGGCTCGCTTTGCTTACCTGCTCACGGCCGTAGACGCGGCGCATGCATGCCTGAACCTGCCAAGGAAGCCTGTCGGGTTCTGGGTTTTCTATCGCGTCCCTCAGCCTCGCCCTCGCCTGCTCCTCGTAGCCAATCCACGGGTTCTCGGGGTTTCTCTTGCGCGCCATGTTCCGCCCCTATTCCCCCGCCGCTTGCCGGAACTCGATTACCTCGCCTTTGGGGGCGGGGCTGAGCAGGGCTTGCTCAACCGCGTCCATGGTGCGGCGCTTGGCGTCGGCGTCGGCGCTCGCGTAGATGTTGAGCGTTATTGCGGCGTTGGCGTGCCCTAGGATGCTCGAAACGCTCTTTATGTCCATGCCCGCCGCGATGGCAGCGGTTGCGAAGGTGTGCCGCAGGTCATGGAACGTGGGCGGTTCCCCCTGGGTACCCACAAGCCCCAGGCGGTCGCGCATGCGCAGAAAGGCATGGTAGAGCACGCGCGGCTCCAGGAATGAGCCGTCAATGTCGCCCAACACGAAGAAGGTGTCGCGGAACGGCACCCCGGCGGCAAGGCACTTTTCCTGCCAACGCGCGCGGTGGGCCCTCAGCTCGTCGGCGATTGCCTGGGGCATGGGGACGTCTCGGCGGCTTCCGCCCGTCTTTGGCTCCTTCATGTAGGAGCCTTCCCCCTCCCGCCCGACTGATTCGCGAACCCTTATGAGCTTGGCGCGGAAATCGACCTCCCGCCATCTCAGGCCGCATATCTCGCCCTGCCTCATGCCGGTGAAGAGCGCAAGCATCACGCCAAGCCTGTTTGCTAAGGATGCGTTGGGGAGCGCTTTGTCTGCCATGAGGTCGGATATCAGCCGCTCCCGCTCGTGGGCGTCGAGCGCGTTGGGCTCCTTTCGCGGTTTCTTGAGGACGTCCACAAGCTCGACCGGGTTGAAGGGTATTCGTTGGTTCAGAACGGCATCCTTCATGGCTGACTTTAGGAGGGTGCGGGCGTCGTTGGCGCTCTGGGCGCTCAGTCCCTCGGCGTGGATGCCCTTGAGCCACGTTCTCACCACGTCGGCGGTGAGGTCTTCTAGGAACACGTTCCCAAGCCCCTTTGCCGCGCCGTGGCCCTCCTTTACGTATTTTGCCCGCCTGCGGTACCCCGTGATTGTGGACGCCTCCTTGCTGCCCTCCTTGCCGTCTATGTAGGCGTCTAGGTACTCGCCAACGGTGCGCGCGGGGCCCAAAGCCTCGCGCCGCGCGTTCTCGTTGAGTTCGGCAACCCATGCGGCGGCGATTGCCTCGGCCTCCCGCTTGCCCTTTGCCTTGAATGACTTGTTCTTCTCCTTGCGCTCGGTGAGCGGTTGCCCCGTTTCGTCGCGTTGCCCCGTCGGCATGTCGTAGCTTGCCCGCGCCCTCCAAACGTCGCCGCGCTTGCCTAGGCTCTTGAGGCGAAACATGTCTTGCTGTAAGGGCATTTCCTTCCCCTTTCTGACCCGAAAAAGCGGGTGTCGGCTAACAGCCTTTTTGCTGGCCCCAAATCTGGCCCCAAATTGGCCCCAAAATTAACGCGAAAAGTGTATAACGTGGGGCAAGCTTGGGCAAGCATGACAACAAAACACCTGGTAGATTGAGAATGCAGGCTATGGAGGAAATATGTACAAAGACACTCCTAAAGCGGGTGTCGGCCGTTCGAATCGGCCCGGGGGCACCAGGACAAAACCGCAGGCCAGGGGGTGTAAACCTCTTGGCCTGTTTTTGTTTACAACGCCTTTGCCTTGTTTCAGGTACCAAATAAGCACCAAACTTGATGGTGTTGTCCTCCTTGCCCCTGTTTCCAGGGCCATTCTGAGCGTGTCAGGTCGGCCATGGTGGGCACAGCACACCTCAATGCGAGGGCTCCACGCGCGTCCGCTCCGGGTGTGGAAAAACGGTCCGCCATATCTGCCTATGCCGCAAGGTTGCAGGCTCTGCCATAAAAAAGACCCCCTGGGTTGAAGACTCGGTGGTCTGTTTTGATTTCATGCTGCAGCTATGCCGCACCTATATCTCAAACTTCCATCTCCGCAATGAAAAAGCCCCGCTGCAGCTTTGACTGCAACGGGGCTGAGACGTTCTTGGCTTGGCTGGATGTGGGCTTATTCCGTTCCGCTGCCCGTGTCATCGTAGGACACGTCGCCATAGACATAGAGCGTGATGGTCGTGCCGGCATCCACCGTGGTGTTCGCAGGGCTCATGGAGTACACCTGGCCCACCAGGTCGGAGGAGGGGGCAGCATCGCCGGTGACCACGCTGTAGTACAAACCGAGCGAGTCGAGCGTGTTTTCGACGGTGCCAAGATCGCCGGTGTAGGAGCCAATCGTGACGCTTGGCGTGGGGGCCGTGTAGGTGCCGTAGTAGTACAGGTTGACCGTGGAGCCCTTGGCAACCGAGGTGTTGTAGGGATCGGTGCCGGCGCACTTGCCGCTCTGATCGGCGCTGTCGGGGGTTTGCTCGATGGGGACGACGTTGAGACCGAGGTTCTCAAGAAGGCTCTTCACCGAGTTGTAGTCCTGGCCCACATAGCTGTCGATCTGCACAGCGTTGGGGTCCTTGCCCTGGCTGATGTAAATCACAACGGTGTCGCCCTGCTTAACCGTTGTACCAGCGACGGGGTCGGTCCAGAGGACGAGACCTTCAGCAAGCTCGTCGCTGTAGGTGCGTTGCTCCTCGTAGGACACCTTGGCTTCCTTCAGAGCCGCCTCAACGTCGGTGTAGTTCCAGCCGTAGTAGTTGTCGAGCGTGAACGTCTGACTGCCCTTGCTCAGGCCATACGTGACCGTGGAGCCCTTGGCAATCGACTTGTTGGCGGGACTGAAGGTCACAATCGTACCTTCGGCGTAGTCGTTGCTGTATGTGTCGAGCGTTGCATCGTGGCTGAGCTTGAGGCCTGCGGCGCTGATCAGCGTATTGGCTTCCTCGGGGGTCTTGCCACGGATGTCGTCGAAGGTCACAAGGTCGGTGCCGCCGCTGATGACAAGGTTGACGGCAGTTCCGGCGTCGACCTCGGTGTCTGCGGCAACGGACTGCGAGATGACCTTGCCCTTGGAGACGGTGCTGGACATTTCCGTTGTGATGAGGCCGAGTTTGAGGCCGTTGCTCTCAAGCTTGTTCTTTGCCTCGGCTTGCGTGAGGTTCTGAACGTTAGGAACGCTCTTCTTCTCGACCTTGGTGGTGATGGTCGCATTGTCGCCGGGCGTGCCGGGAGTGTTGTTCGAGCAGCTGTTGAGGGCGGTGAAGGCAACGACAACGAGCACGATAAGAACGATGACAACGGCGGCAATGGCGATGCCGGTAGACTTGCTCGTGTTCTCGGCGCGCTCAAGACGCTTGTCCTCGCGCTGCATGGCGGCGCGGCGATCGTTGGGGGTAGCGGTGCGCTCCATACGTGCCGTGCGGGAGGGGCCCTGCTGCATGACCGTCATGTTGGGGTTCGAGCGCATGACGTTGGTCTGGCTCGCCGTGGGAAGGGAGCGCGTCGCAGCCGGGCCGAAACCGGGGATGTTGACCGGGTTGCCCTGGATGAACGAGTTGAGCGCATGGCGCAGCTCGTCGGCGGTCTGGAAACGCTGGGCGGGGTCCTTGCGCAGCAGGCACATGATGATGGCCTCGAGCGCAGGGTCGAGGTTGGGGTTGATGCTGCGCGGCGGCACAGGCTGCTCGTTGACCTGCTTGAGCGCCACGCTCACGGCATCATCGCCCTCAAAGGGAAGACGGCCGGTGGCAGCCTCGTACATCACGACGCCTAACGAGTACAGGTCGCTTGTGGGGCCGAGGTCCTTGCCTTGGGCCTGCTCGGGGGAGACGTAGTGGGCGGTGCCGAGCACGGAGTTGGTCTGAGTGAGATGGGAGTTCTTGGCGCGTGCGATGCCGAAGTCCATGACCTTGGCGTCGCCGTTGGGCAGAATCATGATGTTTTGCGGCTTGATGTCGCGGTGAATGATCTCATGGGAGTGCGCGACTGCCAGGGCGGAGCATACCTGGGCGCCGATCTGCGCGACCTTCTTGGGTGCCAGCGCGCCATGGGAGCGAATGCCGCTCTTGAGGTCGGTGCCGCGCAGGTATTCCATGACGATGAAGTAGGTGCCTGTTGCCTCGTCGCGGCCCCAGTCATAGACCTGCACGATGTAGGGGTTCTGAAGTGCCGCTGCGGCGCGCGCCTCCTGACGGAAGCGCTGTGCGAACGCAGGGTCGCTGGCATACTGGGGCAGCATGACCTTGATGGCCACCTGACGGTCGAGTGTGGAGTCGACGCCTCGGTATACCGTGGCCATGCCGCCGGTGCCCACCTGCGACTGCACTATGTATCTGTTTCCAAAGACTGTTCCGTTAGCGATGCCGGACATTCTCAGCGCTCCCATCCATCAAAGTGTTCGACATTCATAATATCTAGTTTCCGCCCAAAGTTTCGACAGCCACCTGAAGCACATCACCTGCAAGAGCAGTGGCGGTGTGTTCGGCATCGTTTTCGATGACGATGGCGATGGCCGCGACCGGGTTCTCATATGGCGCAAAGCCGATGAACCAGGCGTTGGGGTTGGAGTTGCCCGTCTCGGCCGTGCCTGTCTTGCCGGCGACGTCCACGCCGGCGATAGAGGCGGCCGTGCCGGTGCCCTCTTCCACTGTGGAAAGCATGGCGCTGCCCACAAGCGAGGCGGTGTTTGCGCTGCAGGCCTGGCCGAGGGTGCGGGGCTTGGTTGACTTGAGTACCGCACCCGTTGAGTCGGTCGTCGCCTTGACCACATGCGGCTCCATGAGGATGCCGCCGTTTGCGATTGCGCAGGCCGTGAGGGCGTTCTGCACGATGGTGGTCTGCGGGCCGGCGGGGCTTGCGTGCTCGCCTACCGGCTGACCCGCTCCCGCCCAGGCCGTTTCCCACTGCGTCATCTCGGAGGGCTCAGGCATGAGGGAGGCCACACAGGCGAAGTCGGCTCCCAGCTTGATGCCATAACCGAACGCCTTGGCCTGGCTCACGAGAGCCTGTGCTCCCAGAAGGTCGGCAACCTGGGCGAACGCCGTGTTGCTCGAGTAGGCGAAGGCCTCCTTGAGCGTGATGTCGCCGAGCTCTTCGTCGTTATGGTTCGTGACCACGCCGCCGCCGATCTCAAGGCTAGCCGGGGCCGACACGATGGTGTCGAGCGACATGGCGCCGGTGTCGAGTGCGCCTGTCAGCGTGATGGTCTTGAACGTGGAGCCGGGCGTGTAAAGCGCCTGGGTCGTGCGGTCGAAGAGGGGTGCATTGGCGTCATCAGAAGAGCCGCCCAAAAGGTCGGAAAGCTGGTCGTTGGAGTAGGTGGGTGCAGACGCCTGTGCGAGAATCGCGCCTGTGGAGGGGTCCATGACGACGACGCCTCCCACGCGGCCCTGCAGCACCTCTTCGGCAGCGGACTGAATGCGCGAGTTGATGGTGAGCACCACGTCGCCGCCCGCCTTTGTCACGCCGAGGAACGAGTCGAACAGGTCGTGCCAGGTCGTATAGCTCTGCGAGCCGGCAAGAACGTCGTCGTAGACGGCCTCGATGCCCGTGGAGCCGTAAACCGCGCTTGTGTAGCCCACCGTATGCGAGGCGAGCGTTCCCTGCGAGTAGGTGCGCACGTAGGTGCCGTTGTCCTGCAACACACTCTCGGCCAGGGTGACTCCGTCGCTTGTGAGGATGCTGCCGCGGCGCACCTTGGACGCCTTGGTCGAGACGTGGTTGTTCGACGGGAGCATACGGATCTCGTCGGCCTTGAAGATCTGCAGGTATGCCAGGCGTGCGATGAGGGTGGCGTCAAGTGCACAGAAGAATCCGGTGAGAACGGTGAGGCGGCGAGAAAGTGCGATGCGTCCAAGCACGCCTGACTCGGGGGTCTCCAGGTGCGAGCCGAAGACCTTGCCGGAGACGCCGGCGCCCTCGACTTCGGCCTGTTCGCCCGTGCCCTCATGGCCGCAGCGCAAAAGGAAGCCGACGGCGATGAAGCTCGCAAGCAGGGATGTGCCACCCTGGCTCATGAAGGGCAGCGTGACGCCCGTGAGCGGGATGAGGCCCATGACACCGCCCGCGATGAGGAACGCCTGCAGGGCGATGGAGGTGGTGAGGCCCACCGCCATGAAGGCGGCGAGGTCGGAGCGTGCACGGGCTGCCGTGAGCAGGCCGCGCACGGCAAGCAGGACGAACAGGAGAATGACGGCGGCCGCGCCCAGAAGGCCCATCTCCTCGGCGATGGCGGAGAAGATGAAGTCGCTCTCCACGACGGGAATCATCGTGGCCATTCCCTGACCGATGCCTGTGCCCATGAGGTTGCCGTCGGCAATAGAGTAGAGCGACTGGGCAATCTGCCAGCTAGAGCCCGTGGGGTCGCAGAATGGGTCGAGCCAAATCTGCACGCGGGTACGCACGTGGGCAAAGAACTTGTAGGAGAGCACGGCGCCCACGCCGAGCAGGCCTACGCTCACGATGGGGTAGAACCAGCGTCCTGTTGCCGTGTAGAGCATGACGACGAAGACGCCGAAGAAAAGCACGGCGCTTCCCAGGTCGCGCTCCCATACGACGATTGCCAGGCTGACGAGCCACACGACGAGCATGGGCAGCAGCATGCGCAGGCGCGGGATGGCCAGAGGCCCCACGTGATGGACTGCCACGCTCATGAGCTCGCGGTTCTCCGACAAGAAGCTGGCAAGGAAGATGACGATGAGGATCTTGGCGAGCTCGCCGGGCTGGAAGCTCACAACGCCGGGGATCTCAATCCACAGCTTGGAGCCGTAGTGCTCGGTGCCGATGAAGATGGGCAGGACCAGAAGGATCAGGCCCACGGCGCCCAGGCTGTACTTGTAGCGGGCAAGCGACTCGAGGTTGCGCACCCCAAAAAGCACGCCGATCATGGCAGCTATGGAGATGAACAGCCATATGACCTGCTTGATGGCAAGGTCGGGCGCGAGACGCGTCACAAACGTGATGCCTATGCCTGCCAGCACGAAGACGATGGGCAAGATGGCTGCGTCGGCGTTGGGGGCCGTGATGCGCACGGCGATGTGTGCGACGACAAATGCCACAGCAAGGCCGATGGGCACGACGAGCGTGCTGAGCCCAAGCTGGTCGCCGGCCTGCAGCACGTAGAGCGCGTACAGTATGAAGATGGGTAGGGCTCCCGTTATGAGCAGGAGCAGCTCGGTGGTGCGTCGTTGCGACATGGGCCTCACGCGCCTTCAGGCGAGGCAGGCTGGTCTTGCTCGGTGCTGCCTGCCTGGGTGCCTTCTGTCTTGGGGGCCTTGGCTTGCTTGTCGCCCTGTTCCTTGCTGGCACGCTCGATCTGGGAGCGGTAGTCCTCTATGACGTCGCGCGCCTCCTGCTCGCTGCCGAAGGTCATGCCCGCTTCGAGTCGCTTGCTCACCGAATCGCTGAGCTTGGAGGTCTCCACGGTCGTGACCTCGATGGTCTCATCGAGACCAAGGCTCGAGGGCAGGCCGGCAACGCCGCGGTGCAGCGTCACATATCCGTTGTAGTCGGTGAGGTACCAGGAGTTTTGCGCTGTGACCACCAGGACGGCAAACACGATGGCCGCGATGGCGATCGCAATGGCGCTCGCGAGGCCCAAGTTGCGCAGGCGGGCCTTGAACGCCTTGTCTGCCACGCCGTCGTTTTTGACGTCGATGACGATGCACGTGACGTTGTCGCTGCCGCCTTCGGCAAGCGCGGCGTCAACGAGGGCGTCGGCACAGGTCTGCGGAGTGGCGCACGACATGAGCGTCTCTTCGATCACGCCGTCGGTCACCATCGAGGAGAGGCCGTCACTGCACAGAAGCACCCTGTCTCCCTTGGAGACGTCGATGCTGAAGTGGTCGGCGTGCATCTTGGGGTCGTTGCCCAAGGCGCGTGTGATGACGGAGCGGTTGGGGTGGATGCGCGCCTCTTCGGGTGTGATCTGCCCAGCGGCCACGAGCTCCTCAACGTAAGAGTGGTCGTGGGTCACGCGCATGAGCTTGCCCTTGTGCAGCAGGTAGCAGCGAGAATCGCCCACATGGGCCACGGCCATGGTCGATCCGTCGATGACGACGGCGGTGCAGGTGGTGCCCATGCCGGGTTTTCCGGTGCCTTTCGAGGGACCTTCGATGACGGCTTGGTTGGCGGCCTCGATGGCGGCGGCCAAGGCGGAGTCGTCGGCTGTGGAGGGCGCCGTCTCGGCAAGGCGCGACACGGCGATGGTGCTCGCCACCTCGCCCGCCTCGTGGCCGCCCATGCCGTCGGCTACGGCGAAGAGCGGGAAGTGCACGACGAAGGAGTCCTCGTTGTGCTCGCGCACGAGGCCTACGTCGGAGCGCGAGCCCCAGGCAAGCGTGCCTGTGCGCTTTGCTGTGCCCGAGATGCGGTCGCTGGCGGGCTTGGGTTGGGCGGGCCGCTCCTGAACGGGGGCGAAGGGCATGGTCTGCCCCGCATCGCCGGAGTTCATGAGGGCGGCGAGCTCGATCTTGTCGATCTCGGCCGTTGCCTGCGGATCATCTGCCTGAGCGGTGGCCTGCGGCGTATCGGTTGCGCTTGCGCTTGCGTTGGCTGTCCCGGCTTGTTCGTGCAGGTCGTCCTCGGGGTCGTCGTCCAGGTTGAGGGGAGCGGCGTTCGGGTCGATATGGGGGTCCTCCACGCTTTGGGCACCCTCGTCATCGATGAGGTTCGCCATGGCCGCGCTCGCATCGGCGGCTGCGTCTTCGGGCTCCTCTTCGGCCTGTTGGGTGTCAGCGGCAGGGCGGGTCGGAGCGCTTGTTTCGCCCGTCTCCGAAGCTTCGCTTACAATATTGGTATCTACCTGGGACGTTGCGACGATGTGCTCGACGTTTTCGTCCTTCAGGGCATCTTCTTCAGTCATCATTGGCGCGTCACCCTCATCGAAACGTCGCCTATCTGCACCATGTCGCCGTCGTGCAGTACGACGGTGCCGGCAATCGGGCGGTTATTGACGCTTGTACCGTTCATGCTGCCCAGGTCTTCCACGACGAGCGCCGGCCCCTGGATGGAGAAGCGCGCGTGCTTGCCGCTGACATAGATGCCGGGCAGGACGATGTCGGCGCCGGGGGAGCGGCCCACGATGACCGGCCCCAAGATGTCGACATGCGTGCCGCGAATGCCCAGGGGAGCGTCGACGACGTCGACCGACCAGACGGCGGCATCGCTCTTCTGCCCTTTGACCAGGCCGACGCCCGTCTTCATGATGCAGAAGAGGAAGATGAAGAGCGCGACGACAAGCAGTACGCGCCCGATGAAGAGAACCACGGCAGGCATGGTTAGACTTCCTCAAACGTGAGCGTCACGAGGCCCATCGTGATCGTGTCGCCGTTGGCGAGGTCCTGCTCGCTGACGCGCATGCCGTTGACACGCGTGCCGTTGGTGCTGCCGAGGTCGGCGATGCGCCAGCCTGTGGCGTTGCGGGTGAGCTCGGCGTGGCGGCGGCTGACGTTAGAGTCGCCCAGTACGAGGTCGGCGTGAGCCTCATCGCGGCCGATGACGGTGCTGTCGCAGGCGATGCGCCAGGTCTTGCCGCTTGCCTTGTCGGTGAGCTGGCAGGCAACGGGCGCGGGGCGGCCGGCGGCGGGCATGGGCGCGGGTGCGGGCGCAGGCGCAGCCCCGGGCATGGCGACGGGTTCGGGCGCCGCCTGGCGCGGGGCGGCCATGCCTGCGGCCTGGTTTGCGCCGGGCAGGGGCCGGACGGGAGGCAGCGGGGCCGCCATGGGGTCGGGCATGCCGGGCATCGGTGCCGCTGCGGCCTGGCGCTGCTGGTTGGCGCGGCCCTGCGGCATCATGCCTCCCGACTTCGCGCGTCCGCGCAGGTAGTCGCTCTCCTCGGCGCGCACCTGCTCAAGCACGTCGGGGGAGACGATCTCGGCGATGACTTCCATCTTGCCAGGCTTGATGTCGCCCACGGGGATGAAGCGCACCGTGGGGTTTGCCGTGAGGGCCAGGCCGGCGTTTTGGGCCTCGTGCGCCAGGAAGTCGACGAGCTCGTCGGTGACCTGCTGGTAGAGCGGGCCGATGAGGGCGTCGTCGGAGGGGCTGACGAGGATGGTGTAGAGCGTGGGGGCGACCTGCCTGCCGTCGAGCTTGGCCGAGCAGCTCTTCATCTCACGCACCGCGGTCTTCGCGAGTTTCTTGAACGGGAAGGGAGCCATGGTGTTGCCGCGCTCAAAGATCTGCTGCATGCGGCCTTCGAAAATGTCAAAAAGGTTCATTGGGGCACCTTTCCTTTACGGGACGTTCGTTGCCGGGGCGTCGGTGCGCTCGAGGTCGGACTCGAGGTGTGCCGAGCTGCCAAAGGCAAGGATAAGCAATGCGACAAGTATAGTAGACCCGAGGACACAGGCCAGCTCCCCCTGGGGAAGGCTTGTCCATACACCCTCATTTTCCATACGGGCACAGCCCAGTTGAACTGCCAGGATGATGAAAGTTGCAAGCAGTGTGGAGAGGTAGCAGCGCACCTTTGTGCCCTTGTGGCCGACGGCCGACTGCGCGGCGCAGGCCAAGGTCCAGGCTCCCGCCGTGAGGAGGAAGGCGATGCCAGGCGGGTTCTGTGCCAGAGCCACCAGGCATGCCTGCGTGAGGCATCCCAAGGCCGCGCTGGCTGCGGCGGGGCCGGGCGGAAGAAGGTAACCGCAAACGAGAGGCGCGATGGGCACGGGCATGGTCGGTGACAGGCACGACAGGAATGTGCCTGCGGTCTGGAGCGGTTGGGTTCGGCCGACCCACACCCACCAGAGGATTGCCGCGACCAGCAGCGCCGCGCCAAGCGGGATGTGGCCGGCGGCTATGCAGGCAAGCGCCGTGCACACGGGTGCCGCGAAGCTTCCTATCTGGGGGGCGAGAAGGCCCAGCGCTGCGGTGACGAAGAATGCCGCGATGCACGCCTGCGTGCCCGTCTGCCCGGCTGCGGCCCAGAGCGCCAAGGTGACGATTGCGGCGGGGCAGAGCGCTCCTGTCAGACGAAGCGCGAACCGCGCCGTGTGTGCCCCCGACGCTCCCAAGATGCCCGAGTCGGGGTCGAACGACCTGGTGGGGGCTGCTATGGGGGGAGTCTCGTTGTCGGGAGCGGCCTCGGCTGGCTGCGAGTCGTCGAGCACGTCGCGCACAAGTCCGGCCAGGCTTCGGCGGCCCTGGCGGGGCCTGCCGAGTGCCGGCAGGATCTGTGCGGCGAACTCGGCGGCGCTGGGGGTGCGCGCGTCGGGGTCGGGCTCGATGGCGTCGAGCAGGGCGTCGGCCGCACGCACGTCGATGGAGTCGCTCAGCGCGCAAGGGTCGGGGGCGCCTGCCAGTACGAGCTCTCGGCTGCGGGCGAGTGTGTCGGCGTTGAAGGGAGAGAAGCCGCACAGGGCCTCGTACATCACCGCGGCAAAGGCAAACACGTCGGTGCGCACATCCACCTCGCCGCCTTCTGCCTGCTCGGGGGGCATGTATCCGACTGTGCCGCCGCGTGCCCCGGAGTAGCCGGTCATGCTTGACAGCGTGGCCATGCCGAAGTCGGCGAGCTTCACGCGGCCCGACATGTCCACCATGATGTTGTCGGGCTTTATGTCGAGGTGCAGCACGCCGTTGTCGTGGGCGAACTCGAGTGCGTCGCACACGCCCTCCACTACGGCGGCCGCCTCGTCGGCGGTGAGCAGGCCGTCTTCGGTGGCGTCGAGCAGCTCGGCGAGGCTTGCGCCCTCAACATATTCCATGATGATGTAGGCGTGCTCGTCGTCGTTGTCGAACTCGATCATCTGGACGATGTTGGGGTGGGGCAGCATGCTGGCGGTGCGCGTCTCGTCA
>Ga0129314_1001569_pt1 | contig 15362 bp, 14 predicted proteins | sample O1111metagenome_FD_94431 | JGI IMG/M metagenome (GOLD analysis project Ga0129314, IMG submission 94431) | Orangutan individual fecal microbial communities from fecal samples from Wisconsin, USA - O1111 metagenome | ecosystem: Host-associated > Mammals > Digestive system > Large intestine > Fecal...
CAGCACATGCAATCAGGCCGGAGGTGAGGAAATGGATCTGCCGAAGCGCAAAGCCAATCGGTTGGGTGCATTCGATTACAGCTCCCCCGGATATTACTTCATTACCGTCTGCGCCAGAGGAAAAGAAAATCTGTTTTGGGAATCCGGCGGACTGCAAAACGGCCGGCCTGTCTTAACCCCCGCCGGGAATGCTGTTTTGCAATGCATTCTTGCCATTCCGGCGCACTATCCCTCCGTGCGGCTTGACCAATTCAACATCATGCCAAATCATGTCCATTTGATTCTGGAAATTCTGCGCCCCGGCTGTGTTGAAATCGAAGTTCCAGTTCGTGGGATGAAGGCCGCCGCTTCCCGGCAAGCCGGTTATCCCCTTTGGCAAAAAGGATTTTATGACCATGTCATCCGCACAGAAGCCGATTACCAGCGAATTTGGTCATATGTGGTAAATAACCATTGGAAATGGCAAGAAGATTGTTACCACGACCCCAATTTCCGTTAGTCCCCACCGGGCGGCACAGCCCGTAGGGGCGATGAAAATCGCCCGCACCCCCGGATTTTAGCGAGTACCCGATTGGATGGCCCCCGCCCTTCGTAGGGGCGATGAAAATCGCCCGAAACCCCGGATTTTAGCGAGTACCCGGTTGGATGGCACCCACCCTTCGTAGGGGCGATGAAAATCGCCCGAAACCCCGGATTTTAGCGAGTACCCGGTTGGATGGCGGAATGTTCAAGATAGTACCATTCAACGTGCCGCCCAGAAACCGCAACATTGCGGGCGATTTTCATCGCCCCTACGAAGCTCAGGATGTTTTACGTTGCAGCGTTCAACGTGCCGCTCGGAAACCGCAGCGTTGCGGGCGATTTTCATCGCCCCTACGAAACTCAGGATGGTTTACGTTGCAGCGTTCAACGTGCCGCTCGGAAAGCGCAGCGTTGCGGGCGATTTTCATCGCCCCTACGGAACTCAGGATGGTTTACGTTGCAGCGTTGCGGGCGATTTTCATCGCCCCTACGAAACTCAGGATGGTTTACGTTGCAGCGTTCAGCGTGCCGCTCGGAAAGCGCAGCGTTGCGGGCGATTTTCATCGCCCCTACGAAACTCAGGATGGTTTACGTTGCAGCGTTCAACGTGCCGCCCAGAAACCGCAACATTGCGGGCGATTTTCATCGCCCCTACGGAAAGCCGCTCTCAGAGGGGGAGCGGGAAGAGGAAATATTGATATACCCCCCGTGCCACAACCACGGTGGATATAGATACCCGGGGGAAAGCCGGGTAAATGATAAGGAGGAAATTCTATGAATTCCAAAGCAATCAAACGCCAGCTGCTGGCAGCCATTGCAATGGTTCTGGTGGCCGCCATCGCTCTGGGCAGCTCCACCTATGCATGGTTTGTGCAAGCTGGTTCTGTCACCGCAGAAGGTATGCAGGTCAACCTCACTTCCGAAGGCGGTCTCGTCATTCGCTATGTAGGAGCTGGCGATGCCTGGGGAGTTACCGCAACTGCAAATATGGCAGGGCCCCAGAACTTGTTGCCCACTTCGACTAAAGATATGACCCAGTGGACCTATGCTAAAGCAGCATCCTCCACTAAATATAATATGGATGAAACGTCTTATAAAGTCGTTACCGATGATGTAATTGGCAATACTGGCTTCAAGGAAAATAATTATGTCGTAATGAAGGAGTTCCAAATTCGTTCCTCAAACCCCTCCATTGCAGCAAAAGGTCTGACTGTAAAGACAGTTACCGTTACAAAGACTGACGATAAAGATGCTACACAGGATCTCAGTAACTCTCTTAAAGTCGGTTTGCGGTGGAATTATACCCCCGAAACTGGTAACGAAAAAACCGGTTGCCTGATTATGTCCCCCCTATCTGTCGGCAAGGGGCAGGGCACCACTAGCTATACTTTCGTTGCTCCCGGTGATGCAATTGGCGATACAGGATTTGTAAAGCCCGGGGCTCAGGAGACCATCGAAATGAAAACCGCCGGTAACAATGCTATCCTTTTGGATAATACTGTCGCTGTCTCTTCTGATACCGGCCATCCCGTCAATGTTCAGGTGTATATCTGGTACGAAGGTCAAGATAGCCACCTGTATTCTGACAATGTAAATGCAGCCGAAGGGTTGAAGGTTAGCCTTGAATTTACGTCTGAATTTGCAGATAAAACTGTTGGTGCATAACCCACAACGTTCCATTCCCGCCCCCAAAGGGGGCGGGACGCACTTGATGTTTCCGCATCGTTGATGCATCCGCCGTGGTTGTGGCACGGCGGGGCATACCACAGGGCGCAGACGAAAAGCCCTGCGCCCTGTGGTATGCCGCAAAAGCCCAGGGGAAAAACCGGAAAGGAGCAGGGCGCTTGAATATGGAATCCAAGTACCTATGGCGCAGGCTGATGGTTGCCCTGTTTGCCGTGGCGGCGGCGCTGCTGAGCATGGCGGCGGCCACCTTCGCCTGGTACATCTACAATGCCGCCGCCCGGACCACCCGGGTGGAGCTGGCGGCGGGCAGCAGCGTATCGCTGCAAATTGCCAACGCCTATGACGGCCTGTACGGCTCCTCCACGGTGATGGAGGAGTTCACCGGCCGTCTGGTGCCGGTATCCACCGACCGGATTGCCGGGGGCTTCCAGCGGGTGACCGGCTTCCAGGGGGAATGGAATCCCCAGTCCGGGCAGTACCGCTCCGTGGCCAGCCACTTCGCCCCCAGCATCCCGGAGGTCAACTACTACAAAACCTCCCTGTATCTGCGAACCAATTCCGACAACCTGGGCATCTACCTTTCCGACATCGGCTATCAGGACGACAGCATCCAGGACCCGGTGTCCACGGCCATTCGGGTGGGAATCCTGGTGCGGGGGCAGGAATACATCTTCGAAATCAACCAGGCCCACAACCCCAATGCCGACGACAACGGGGCCCGGGAGCCGGAGGGGGGCTATGTGCTGCGAAGCGACCGAACAGACGGAAGCACCGTGGCCTTTGCGCCCCTGAACTGCGGCAACTTCTGCAACTATGACCGGCAGAGCGGGGCGGTATCCCTGAAGCCGGATTCCCGGGAACTGTTTACCCTGTCCGGCAACGGCAGCGGCGGCTACGGCACGCCGGTGCAGGTGGATATCTACCTATGGCTGGAAGGGTGCGACGAGGACTGCACCCTGAATTTGCAGTCCCACACCATGGAAAATATCGCCCTGTCCTTTGCGGGCTTTGCCGGGAAGGGAGTGTGAGCGGATGGAGCAGCAACAGCGGCGCTCCGCCGTGATTCTGGCGGCACTGTCCCTGGCAGTGGTGCTGATTCTGCTGGCCGGGGTGAGCTACGCCTGGTTTACCTTCGACCCCTATACCCGGGTGACCCCCATGGAGGGCAAAATCTCCGAAGGGGACACCAATCTGCTGATTTCCCAAAGCCGGGAGGGGCCCTTTGACAAAGCGTGTACCCTGAGCCCGGCCAGCATCCCCGGGGAATTGCAGCCGGTTTCCACCGGGGATCTGGTGCACTTCTTCGCCGCCGCCCGGCAGGAGGGGGAGCGGATTACCCAATTCCGGGACGTCAGCGGCAGCTATGGGGAATACGGAATTTCCGGCACGGTCTATCTGAAATGTGAGGGTGGAAGCTGCAACGTCTATCTGCAAGCGCCCCCCCTGTATCTGGGGGCGGAGGGCCAGTGGCTGGCCGCCGGGCGGCTGGGGCTACGCATCACCCGGGCAGACGGCACCGCAGCAGCCTATATTTTCCGGCTGGACAGCCTGGGCAGCACCGCCGGGGCAAGCCAACAGGCCACCGTGGCCATGGCCAACGCCGTGGTGGGCAGCGGGGGGCAGCTTACCGCCGACCCCTCGGAGGACATTGGAGGCTATCTCTACGGCACGTCGGCCCCCAAGGCCCTGTGCCGCCTGAAGGCCGGTGAAATTGCATCGGTGGCGTACTGGGTATATCTGGAGGGGTGCGACGATGCCTGCTGCAACCCGGTACAGGCCCGGGAGCTTGCCCTGCAGCTGGGCTTTACCGGGCAGAAAAGCGAGTAAATTTACAAAAACACAACCCGGGAAATTGGGCGGGAAAGGAGGCGGCTGGGATGAAAAAAATTGGTCACTGGCTGAAAATGGCTTATTTTGCAGTGCTGTTTCTGGCGGCAGGGGCGGCCTTTTTGGCGGCTACCTTCGCCTGGTTCACTGCCAACCAAGAGGTGGAAACCAGCCGCATCACCGCCCGCACCGGTCAGGGGCAGCTGGCGCTGTACATTGGCAGGACAGAAGACACCCTGGGCACCCAGCCGGTGGCCCTGGCCCCCTGCAGCCAGGAGCTGATGCCGGTGTCCACCGCAGATTTGCAGGAATTTGTCTACAATCCCATGACCAACGACGGAATTGCCGACCAGTTCCTTCCGGCCCAGGACACGCTGTATTACCACGACACCATCTATCTAAAGGCCGTCTCCACCGGGAACCCGGCGGGAGCCCGGCTGGCTTTGTATCTGGATGCGGACAGCACCATCACCGACCTGCTCCAGGGGCAGCTGCTGACGGCGGCCCGGCTGGGGCTGCGATTCAGCGACGGCACCTTCCGGATTCTGGCCCTGAGCACAGAGAACCAGGGCAGCGGCAACACCGGCATCGGCGGAACGCTGCTGGAGGCCGGGAAGGTGGTCACCCTGTCCGGCGGCGTGGCCACGGCCCGGGATGACCCGGCCATCGCCCTGGAAGAGGTTCTGAGCACCCGCATGGCCACCCCCCTGGCCCGGCTGACCCCGGACACGGCGTACCGGGTGGACATCTACTTCTATCTGGAGGGCTGCGACCCGGACTGCATCAGCGAAAAGGTGGGGCTGGACCGGGCCGCCCTGGAGCTGGGCTTCTACGGCGTGCCGGTATGGGAGGACTGAGGATGCAAAAAAAATCCACCCGGCAGCTGCTTACCACGTCACTGCTGCTGGTGCTTATCGCCCTGGTAAGTGTCACCGCCGCCACGGCGGCCTGGCTGACCATTGCCGACCATACCCGGGTAAACACCATGCGGATGAACGTCACCAGCGGCATGAATCTGCGCTTTGATTTGGATGCCCACCAGGAATTCGAGGAATATGTTAAGGTTTTGACCTTTCCGGATATCGCCCGGCGGATTGCCCGGGAGCAGGGCTACCGGCCGGAGGACAATCCCCTGACCCCGGTGACCACCGGGGACTGTGTCCACTTCACCCTGGAAAACGGCGACCCGGCCAAGAAGGAATACTACCTGGACTTTGTGCTGCACTTTATGGCCACCACGGACATGGTGGTGCACCTGACCGGCACCGGGGCCCAGGGCACCCAGGTCAGCTCCCCCACCCCGGGGCTGCCCGGGGCCATGCGTATCAGCTTCACCGCCGAGGAGACCAGCGTCTATGCCCCGGGAATGGGGGGCAGCTCCCGGCCGGGCTACGGCGGCAAGGTCTTCGGCCTGGCGGCGGAGAGTATCCGCTACGACGAAACCAACGCCCTATTCACCCTGAAAGCCGGGGTGGACAAACCGGTGGCGGTACGGATTTGGCTGGAAGGCACCGACGAGGGCTGCACCGACCAGCTCCGGGGGGCAGAATACAGCATCCGGCTCCGGTTTGTGGGGACGGACGAAAACGGCAACGTGCTGGAGGATTCCAGAAATACTTCCCGCCGGGCGGGCAACACGACTTAAAAAGAGAGGTACATCATTATGAAAGCACTGAAACGGGCAACCGGAATCTTTATCAGCATTGTCCTGTGGGCGGTAATTCTGCTGGCGGCACTGTTCGCCTTCACCACCCTGGCCACCAAGGATTCCAGCCATGTGGCAAATCTGGCAGGCTTCACCCCCCTGAGCGTGGTTACGGACTCCATGGCCCCCACATTTCAGGCAGGGGACCTGATTATTATCCGCTCCTGCGACCCTGCCTCTCTGAAAGAGGGGGACATTGTCACCTTCCACACCATCATTAACAATGAATTCGCCCTGAATACCCACCGGATTACAGAAATCCAGGGGCAGGCAGATGCCCGGAGCTATGTGACCAAGGGCGACAACAACGATATCGCCGATATCCACATGATTACGGATGGGGACATTGTGGGCAAATATGTGGCCCGGCTTCCCCACTTTGGCCGGGTGGTGGAGTTCCTGTCCAGCAGCATGGGATTTTTGCTGGTGATTGTGCTGCCGCTGCTGATTTTCTTTGTCTACCAGGTGTATCATCTGGTGACGGTGAGCATCGACCTGAAAAAGGCCCTAGCTGTGGAGAGCATCCAGCAGGGCGGCCAGGCAGAGGATATGCTGGCCGCTGCCGCCAAGGCCAAGGAGGAGGCCGAAAAGGCCAAGGCCGAGGCAGAGGCCGCTCTGGCCGAGGCCAAGCGGCTTCAGGAAGAAGCCCAGCGGCACAGCCAGGCCGCCGACACTGCACACCAGAAAGTGAACAAGTAATATGAGTGAATTTCTGAAATTTGCGTTTGAGGTTCTCTCCCAAATTGTCTACAATCTCACAGCGGTGCTGGCAGCGGCGGCAAGGCTGCTGGTAACCGGATGGAAGGAATATTTCAGCATCTTTTTCACCTACTTCCCCACCCTGGGGATTCTGGGTAAGGTGCTCTCCACCCTGCTGATGCTGGTGCTGATTGCCATCGCCGTGCTGGCGGTGTTCCTGCTGGTGCGCTCCTTCGTTGTGCGCCGCCGGCTGAAAAAGGACCGCACCGACAATGCCGAGCTCTACCGGGAAATCGGCCGGCTGAACCGGCAGGTGCTGAACCTGATTGAGGAGAAGAATAAGATTCTGGCCCTGAAGGTCAACGCCATGGGCGGCACGGAGCATATCCCCTATATGGGAGCCTCCGCCCTCACCGAGGACGTGCTGCCCACGGTGGGCAACGTCACCGGCATCCCCCAGAAGGGGGGCACGGTGGAAAATGCCGAAATCCATGTGCACAACGGCAGTGTCAGCGCCGCCGAGGAGGAGGGGGCCGCCACCGAGGCCAGCCGCTTCCCCAAGCTGACCCTGGTGGACCAGAAATATGTGGACTATGTGCAGCCGGTGTTTGACGACCAGATTACCCTGGAGCAGCTGGTGGACTGCTACCGCCGGTTTGCCTGCACCCAGATGCACCTTTACTACAGTGAGGAGATTATCCGCCGCTTTGTGGCGGGCATGTCGGCCAGTAAGCTGCTGGTGCTGGAGGGTATCTCCGGCACCGGTAAGACCAGCCTGCCCCACTCCTTTAGCCGGTTCCTGGAAAACCCGGCCACCATGGTATCCGTCCAGCCCTCCTACCGGGACCGGACGGAGCTGCTGGGCTACTTCAACGAATTCTCCAAGCGGTTCAACGAGACGGAATTCCTGCGCTCCCTGTATGAGGCCAATTACCGCCAGGAGCCCAGCATGATTATTCTGGACGAAATGAACCTGGCAAGAATCGAATACTACTTTGCCGAGATGCTGTCTGTGCTGGAAATGCCCAGCCATGACGAATGGGTGGTGGATTTGGTGCCCACCGGCTGGGAGAACGACCCCAAGCTGCTCTTCGGCGGCAAAATTCAGGTGCCGGACTCCATCTGGTTCGTGGGCACCGCCAACAACGACGACTCCACCTTTACCATCACCGACAAGGTGTATGACCGGGCCATGCCCATCGAGCTGAACGACCGGGCGGACCCCTTTGAATGTCTGCCCCAGGGGCCGGTGCGTATCACCAGCCAGCACCTGATGGCCATGTTCGAAAAGGCCAAGCAGGACTACCCCATCAGCCCCGCCACCGAAGCCAAGCTGGAAAAGCTGGACAGCTACCTGCAAACCCGCTTCCGGCTCTCCTTCGGCAACCGTATCATCAAGCAGATGCACGACTTTATCCCCGTGTATGTGGCCTGCGGCGGCAAGGAGCTGGACGGCATGGACTACATCGTGGCCCGGAAGGTGCTGAAAAAGCTGGAAAGCATGAACATCACCTTCGTGCGGGATGAAATCCGGGGCCTGATTGAGTACATCGAAAAGGTCTTCGGCAAGAGCAATATGCCCGACAGCAAGGCATATCTGGCACGCATTCAGAACCTGTTCTGATAAACCACTTATCAACCCGAAGGGGGCGGCGTAATGGCCAATACCATCAACGATCTCTACTTAAAATATGTAAACCGGGTGGGCAAGTCGCTGGAAAACGACCGGTACTTCCAATACCTGTTTGAAATGGTGCAAGCCGGGCAGAACACCCTACAGCAGACCCACCGGGTGCTCCACAAGGTGGTGGATGAGCGTTGGCTCACCACCATCGAAGAGAGCCTGGATGCCCTGAACCGCATCACCGAGCACCCCCGGCGGTTTGTCACCTCCAACGAAGAGGTTGTGCCTGTAGAGCTGGCCCGGAAGATTACCGCCGACAGTGTCCGCCACCTGAGCCAAAACACCCAGTTTATCGCCAGCAGCAAAAACGGCGAAATCCATCCCACCCGAATTCTGAACGTCACCACCGAGGAAACCTATAACCTGTATGAAAACCGGTTTGTTTATCACCTGATTCAGCGGCTGGTGACCTTCATCGATAAGCGGACGGACATCATCTTCTGGTCCACCGGCGACGAGACCTGCAACACATTGCAGCTGCAAAGCAGTGTGGACGATGCCTATGAGCAAATCGAATACAAGCTGGAAATGAAAATCAAAAACCGCCAGAGCTTTGCAGAAAACGACAGCGACAATATGCAGGTATTTATGCGTATCGACCGGGTACGCCGCATGGTGATGGCACTACGCAACAGCTCCTTCTGCGATATCATGTCCGGCTGCGCCAGAGTCCGCAGCCCCATCCAGCGCACCAATGTCATCACCAAGGACCCGGACTACCGCACCTGCCTGCGGCTATGGCAATTTTTGGAGAGCTACGAAGAGGTGGGCTACACCATCGATGCCCGGGACACCGCCCTGGAATTTGACGAGGAGTACCTGCTGCAAATGTACTCCAACCTGATTACCAACTACGCCGTGTTCAAAAGCCTTTTGGAGGCCGACCCCCGGAAGCTGGAGGAAATCCCCCCAAAAAAGCACAAGGTCATCAAGCCGAAATTTATCAAGCAAATCCAGGAGGAGATTGTCGACGACTACGACATTCCCGACGTGGAGATTCGCAAGGTCATCATTGAAGAGGTAACCCAGGCCCAGCTGGATGCCGAGGCCAAGCTGGCCCAGGAAACCGAGCTGCGCCAGCAGGCCGAGGCCGCCCGGGAGGATGCCGAGAAGGCCCTGAAGGAATACCGCTGGCAGGCGGATTTCCAGCTGGCCGAGACAGAGCGCCAGGCCGAGGACCGGGTAAATCGGGCCAAGGCCGATGCCCAGGCCGCCCAGGAGGCCGCCGCTGCTGCTCTTGCCCAGGAAAAGGCCCAGGCAGCAGCCACCTTGGAGAAAGAGCAAGCCCAGGCCGCCGCCCGGGAGCAGGAGCTGTGCCAGCGTCTGGCCGCCCGGGAGACTGAGGCCGCCCAGGCAGCAGCCGACTTTACCGCCCAGCTGGAGCAGGCCCAACAGGAGGCCGCCCAGAAGCTAAATCAGGCCGCCCAAGCCGCCACCGGGCGGGAGCGGGAGCTCCTGGCCCAGATGGAGCAATTCAAGCAGGGCGCCCAGGCCCGGCTGGAAAAGGCAAAGGAGGAATCCGCCAGCCGGGAGGCCGCCCTGGTCAACCGGGTGGAGTCCGCCAAGCGCCGGGCCAAGGAATCCATAAACTACGCCCACGGCCAGCAGCGGGAAATGGCCGCTGCCCTGAAAGCTGCCCAGGCTGCTCTGGAGCAGGCCAAGCAGGAGCGGGACAGCGCCATGGTCCGGGAGCGTCTGGCCCAGGAGCGGGCAGACCAGGAGGCCGCCGCCCGCCAGCGGCTGGAAAAAAAGCTGGCCGGAAGCCGCCGGAGGCTCTTCGGCGGAAAGCAGGAGGCCCACCAGGAGGGGGATACCAACGCCTGACCCCCAGATCCCACCCATACAGGAATGCATATGAAATTGAAATGGTTTTTCTCCCTCTTGAATATCTTGGCCGTGGGGCTGATTCTTGTGTCCCTGCTTGCGCTGCTGATGGTGGTGCTCACACCCCCGGGGCAGGTGCCCCAGGTGATGGGCTTTAGCCTGCTGCGGGTGCTGTCCGGGAGCATGGAGCCGGAAATTCCGGAGCAGTCCATGCTGCTGATTCGGGCGACGGAGCCGGAGGCGCTGGCTGTTGGAGATATCATCTCCTTCTTCTCCCCGGACCCCAGCCTGAACGGGGCACTGAACACCCACCGCATTGCGGCAATTGTGCAAGCGGAGGGAGATTTGGAATTCGTCACCAAGGGGGATGCCAATTTTCTGGAAGATCCGCAGCGGGTATCCGCAAGCCGGGTAGTGGGCAAGGTTATTTTCGTCTGCCCCTGGCTGGGCAAGGTCATCCACCTGGTCTCCAATCCCCTTATCTTCGGTGGAGCAATCCTGCTGCCCCTGCTGCTGATGCTCATCGGCAATCTGGTGGCAGCCATGAAATCCGCCGCCAAGCTGGCCAAGGAGGAAGAGGAGGCCGCCATCCGTCAGGCTCTGGAAAACCTGCGAAGCACCGCCGCCCCCGGACCTGACCGGGAAGAAAAGGGAGGGAACCCGTAATGCAGAACCGGCCCCAAAAAGAGAACCCCGGCGAGAACGCCGTGAAGGATGCCCGGAAGCAAATCACCCGGAGTATCCTTCTGGCTCTCACCGCTCTGGCGGTGATTGCCTTTGCGTGCTACGCCTGGTTCGTCAGCACCAAGCGTGTCACCGGCAGCATCCGCCCGGTGCAGCTGCTGGGTAGCACCTTTGAACTGGCCAGTGCCGGAAAAATGGGTGCTTACGACCATATGTTGCCTGACAACTTAAAAATTCCCGGGGATTCCTGGAAGCACTCCGGCACCGTTACCGGCACGGACAAGGCATCCATCCTCTGGCAGGTAAGCGACAATAGCAACCTGAACAATACCGATGAAACCGGCTGCATCCAGCCCGGCTCCCAGGGAACCATTCAATTTTCCGTCATCCCCAAGGCGGACGGAGAGCTGAAGCTGAATTTCCAAATCGAGCTGCTGCCGATGCAAGAGAAGGTTGGCAAATTGGAAATTCTTGAAAATAACGAAACCCTGAATAACCTATTGAAGGGGCATTTTCTGTTTCAGTATTCCATAGATGGAACCAATTTTTCCTGGGTTCCATGCAGCACCGGGCGGTTTTCGCTGACATTTACCGGCTGCACTGCCGATACGCCCATTCCCGTCACGCTGAACTGGCGCTGGCCCTACCTGCTGAGGCTCGTAATGGAGCACACCGAGGTGGTGGGCTGGATGAAGGCAGATACCCGCTATTTCTTCTACAACGATGGAAACACCGTAGAGCCCCCGGCGGAATTGCAGCCGAATGTGGGGAGCTTCGCCCAATACGACCGATACTACAACAATGCCGATGAATATATCGGCGAAAAGGCCTATGGTGTGCTTCTGCGGCTTACCGCAGAGGCGGTATAAAACTTCACACATACCGCACCGGGGAAATGCGCAAATGCCGGTGCATGAAGTTTGAGTGCATCATTTCTTGTTTTGCTATGCTTTGGCATGGCAAAAACCACGAAAGGAGGGGGCCGAATGTCCCGCCGTTTCCCCAAAAAGCCAGGGCGCTTTGCCCCGGTGCTGATTGCCGTACTGGCAGCAGCTGCTCTGCTGTCCGCCCTGGGCGGAACAATGGCATGGCTGCGGTATACCCGCAGCTTACATACCCTGGCCCGGATTCAGGTGCCCTCCATGACCCTTACCGGCCCCCAGGGGGAGAGCACCCTTCCCGTGGCCCTGGGAGATATGGATTTGTCCCGGCCCGGGAGCAAGGAAAGCATCTTCCGGATTGCCTCCAACAAGGGCACCTACTATATTCTCCAGCTGGCCCACACCACCAATCTGCCCCTGAAATATACCATCTATAAGCTAAGCAGCGCCTCGGATACTTCCAGGGGGACTCCACTTGCCGGAAGCTATCGGAACAGCGATGGCTCCCTGGCTAACGGCACACTTCACTCCGCCACCTATGGCGAATACGATAAGGTTCAGAAAAATGCCCAGCCGCTTTATTGGCAGTCCGGGGTGCAGACCAGCAGCGGCGAGGAATTCTATATGCTGGAGGTCACCTGGGAAGCAGGGGAAAACAATAAGGAAACGGATATGATTTACATCACAGCGGGAATCGGAGGGGACTATGAACAAACACAGCCATAAGCTCCGGATGCTCCTGCTGAGCCTGGTGTGCATTGGGGTGCTGGCCGGTGGAACCTATGCCGCCTACACCAAATCCGCCCACCACAAGTGGGTGGTGGCCGCCCAGGAAACTCCCTCTGATTTGCGCTTTTCCTCCAACTATCTGGCAAGCTGCGATTGGAAAAATGTAACCTACGTCTCCCGGCTGGTCAGTGCCGGTGGAGATACCGTCACCATTGGCGTAACGGTGTGCAACTACCCCCAAAATGACCTGTCCCGGGTGAACGACAGCCCAATCACCTATACCCTACAGACCCGGCTGGTGAAGGAGGACGGAAGCCCCGCTTCCGTCGACGGTCTTGCCATTCAGATTAACAGCTCCGCTTTCGGCACCTCCCTATCCGGCACGCTGACAGGCGGTGTCGCCTCCCAGAATCTGTATCGCATCACCCTCTCGGCGGCGGATTTGGAGAAGCTGGAAAATGTATATCTGCAAATTGCGGCCATCCCGGATGACCCTTCGGCAGCCGCCACGGAAAACCAGGCTCTGGCCGCCAGACTGCGGATTCTCCCCGCTGCCGCCCAGGCCACCCCATGGGCTGGCAGCTTTGCCGACACCGCAGCGTGCACAAGCCTGGATGCCTTCAACTATGAAATTCAGGGCTCCGCCCAGGGGAAAGTGACCCTGCGCTGGGACAGCAGCAAGGTTGCTCTCAGCCCATGGTCCCGGGCGCTTTTGAACGCCGGTGACGGCAATCCCATTACCTTCTCCGTCGGCGGTGCAGACCAGCCCACCAGCTACCGGCTGCAATTTTACCGCACCTGCCCCATTCCGGCGGATGAGACCTGGAGCAGTGTGAATGCCTATGTCACCGCAGCCTTCGCCCCCGACTGACCCGCCAGGGCCCATTTCCATATTGCATTGTGCGAAAGGAAAGATGCAGAATGACCAATAAGCGAAACAGAGTCATTGCCTTTCTGTTGGCAGCTTCGCTTTTTATGAATACAGCGGTGCTCCCTGCCCGGGCAGAGGAGGTTTCCCCGCCCACGGAGTATTCGGAAATCACCGAGCCCTCCCCTACTCAGGAGCCCGCCCCGGCAGCCACCGAGGCTCCCACGGAAGCACCTACCCAGGCTCCCACTCAGGCCCCTACCGAAGAAACCCTGGGGACGGAAGCGGCTACGGAGGCTCCCACCGAGGAAACCCAGGCTCCCACCCAGGAGACGGAAGGGCCCACGGAGGAAACCCAGGAGGCCACCCAGCCCACAGAGGAGACCCAGGAGCCCACCGAAGAAACTCAGGAGACCACCGAGCCCACCGAAGAAACCACGGTGCCGGACGAGGAGGCCCTGTGGGCCGCCCAGGAGGCGGGCTATCTGCTGGGCATCCAGCACTACAGCACCCTGCCAGTCACCGGGGAGCGGAATATGCCCCTGGAATGGTGGTACGTCCTCACCGGGCAGGCTGCCATGCGGGAGCCGAACCTGGACAGCCTGACAGAAGAAACCGAACCGGCAGAAGACCCGGAGGCTCCCCAGGATTGGGGCCGCTATCTGGTATTCCCAGAGAGCATCGTGGTGCACTCTGCCAGAGAGCTTACCCTGCTTTCCTATGTCTGGCCCGGTGAATACCACCAGAGAACCATTACTCTCCTGGCGGATGCCGGGGCAGAATTTGACCTGACTGTCCCCGCCGCAATCCACCAGGGCACCGAGGCGGAGCAGGCCCTGGGCTTCCAGGGGCTGGGTGGGCTGGATTATCCCTTTGGGGGCACCATCCGGTTTGGTGTCCAGTCCGAGGGCATCTATTTTGTTCTCTCCTCTCCCCTGTTCAACGGAATCCTCTGCCAGGCCCGGTTTGCAAATGCAGAAAACCAGCCGAATCCAATCCGGCTGGTGAGTAAGGCGGAATACAGCTTCGACGGTCTGCTGGCCGTCCATGTGCTGGGGGAGGAATCCGCCCCTGCCTACTGGAATGTGCAGCTTTTGGCCCCGGATACGGAAAATGGGGGGCAGTTCTGCCTGCCCTCCCTGCTGGGGATACTGTACGCCGGTGCCAATATGAACCTGAGCCTGACGGATATGAGCCAACTTGCGCCTGCCGCCAGAGGGTACCTGTGCGCCGTTATGTACCGCCATGCTGCCCTGCGGGCCACCAATATCACCCGAGAAGTATCCGTCCCCCTGGTGGGGCAGCTGGATGCCGAGGCCACACTGATTACCGATGCGCCCTCTGCCCAGCCCACCGAAGCACCCACTGAGGAAGCGACCGAGGCCCCCACCGAGGAGGCTACCGAAGCCCCCACCGAGGAGACTACCGAGGCCCCCACCGAAGAAGCCACCCAGCCGGAGTCTGTGCCGGATGGGGCGGCGCTGCTGGAAATGGCCATTGCTTTTTACCAGGCCATGGAGGTAGTTCCCGGGGAGATGTCCCTGGAGTGGTGGTATGCGGTCACCGGGCAGGCCCTCCCCGGCACCGTCCAGGCGGAGCTGGTGGTGAACGGCGAGGAATTCCTGCGCTACCTGGAGGAAAACCAAATCCCGCTGCCCACCCTGCCCATGGAAACTCTGCCTGAGGATCCCACCGCCCCCCAGGAGGATACCGCCCCCACGCAGGAGGTCACTCTACCGGACGAAGCAACTGCCCCTCAGCAGGCTGCACTGCCTGAGGAAGCCTCTGGGCCGGAGGAGACGGCCCCCGGGGAGGAAGCGGCGGCTCCGGCAGGAAATAACATTCCTACTGAAATTACAAATGAAGAATCAACGCCCTTCCCGGAGGCCGAGGCCATTGCCCTGGCCGAGGAGGAGGGCACGGCCAGCGTACATTCCGGCGATGCGGACAGCACCCAGGGGATGTACGCCGTTGCCGCCTATGGCGCACCGGAGGATGCCGGGTTCACAGAGTCGGGGGATACGATTTCCATCAGCTCCACCCAGGCGCTGATTCAGCTGTCCTGGGTGAATCCAGGGGAATATCAGAACAAAAACCTGGTGCTGCTCTGGAACGCCGGCGGCAACGCTGTGTTCGAAACCGACACGCCCAGCGGCACCTTGACCTTCCAGGGGTTGGGCAGCGAGACTGCCCCCTTCCGGGGGACAATCGGGATGCAGACCGGCTCTGAGAGTGTCGCCATTCAGCTGGCCC
>Ga0129314_1001571_pt1 | contig 15338 bp, 15 predicted proteins | sample O1111metagenome_FD_94431 | JGI IMG/M metagenome (GOLD analysis project Ga0129314, IMG submission 94431) | Orangutan individual fecal microbial communities from fecal samples from Wisconsin, USA - O1111 metagenome | ecosystem: Host-associated > Mammals > Digestive system > Large intestine > Fecal...
CGAACAGCTTTTCATCGGTCTTGTCCGGGTTCTCGATGTAGTCCAGCGCCTTTTTCAGCGTTGACTTGATAGGATGGATCTTTGTAACTGCCATATCTGTGCCAGCGCCCCCTTGATGTCCTCCAAGTCCTGCGCGTACACAGTCCCGGTACTGTTGATACGCCTTGCAATCTGGTTGATGTTGACGCCGATTTTTTGCAGCTCTGCGGTCTGCGCCCGGACGGGGCCGGTGTCGATATGGACGATATAGCCGTCGATCAACATTTTCCGGGCGTAGGCAGAAAAGTTCTTTGTGCCAAGCTGGGCCATCTTCTGTTGGATCAGCGCCCGTTCCTCCGGCGTCACTGGGACGCGCAGCACAAATTTCCGTTTTCGGTTTGCCATTGGTTCACCTCCGTTCATTCAGGGGTTTGGGGACTTCCCCAAGATACAAACGGGAAGCCGTTTGCCGGGAGTGTGGCTACACTCCCTATGCTTGCTGTTTTTCTTTTCCTCCACTCCTAATACTCTGAGAAGCCATCAAACTACCCGCAAAATAGCGCTTTGGAAAGAAAAATTTGCAAAAAAATAAGAGGCCCTTGGCCTCCATACAACAAATGATAAACAAATGCCGAATCCGTTTGACGCGTTCGCTTGACGGTCCGTGTCTACAGCACATCGTTAAACTTACCCGTTCTTTTGTTTTACCTTTGCAGAGAATACGGTATAAAAGATTCTGTCATACTACTTTCATACTATCAATTTAGAAGAGGTAAAACACGATGAAACAAAATTACAATGAAATCTTGCGGGAGTACCGCATCTACTTGACCGAACATGAAAAATCTCACGCAACCATACAAAAGTATGTTCGTGAGTTGGTTTGGTTTCTTTCATTTTTACAGGGGGAAGAACCTACAAAAGCAAAGGTGCTGGAATATCGAGAGCAACTGCAACAGAGCCACCATGCCCGCACCGTAAATGCCAAGCTGTCCGCCATTCATTCCTATCTGGACTACCTGGGGCTGGCGGCCTGCAAGGTGAGGTTTTTGAAAATCCAGCATACGGTATTTGTGGATGACAGCCGAGATTTGACCGAAGCGGAATACCACCGCTTGTTAGACGCTGCCAAAAGGAAAAAGGACAGCCGCCTGTATCATGTGATGCTTGCCATTTGCACCACCGGAATCCGGGTCAGTGAGCTTTCCTTTCTGACTGTGGAGGCATTGCACAAAGGAAAAGCGGAAATCCGCATGAAAGGCAAAATCCGCACCATTCTCTTGACAAAAGAGCTGTGCCGGAAATTGAACGCCTATGCCAAAGAAAAAGGCATCCGAACGGGGTATCTGTTCTGCACCCGTACCGGAAAGCCCTTAGATCGAAGCAATATCTGTCATGATATGAAAAAGCTGTGCCGGGCGGCGCGGGTAAATCCTGAAAAGGTCTTTCCCCACAATTTGCGGCACTTGTTTGCAAAATGCTATTATGCCATCAAAAAGAATCTGGCATATCTTGCGGATATTTTAGGACACGCCTCCGTGGACACCACGCGTATCTATGTAGCTATGGGCACACGGGAACATGAGCGAACCTTACAGCGGATGCATCTGATCTCATAGCACCACGGAATAATGATTCTGTGGTTCCATGGCCCCCTTGCTCAGTTACAAGTAGAACTGATTAGCTCTATTATAAGTGTATCAGAGCAGATTTTCAACCATTTATTACATATAGAACAGCAAAATAAATACGAAAAATAGACCTGCACCGCGAAATATGTGCGCAGGTCTGCTTTTTATGCCTGTCAGAACGCCCTTAGTTGATTAAAATAATAATTTTCTTCCTAGAAGCAGTAACGATTACCCCAGAATCATTATTCTGCGGTAATTGAATCGTTCAGAAAAGGAAAGTTTGTGGTTAGGATATTCCCTTTGAAATGGCAGGAGGTGAATAAAGTGGAAGAAAGATGGTCGGTAGAATTGTTGGAGTGCTTGGCCCAGAAGGCCGGATGTGGGTATCTGTCGGATTTGCGGTATCTCAGCCCATGGGAGCAATTCCATCTGTCCAGGGAGCTTTTACATGTTCCTTCGGAAGCCTTTTCGCTAAAAACGTGGAATGACGCCTTGGCTTATCTGACGGGTCTTTCCCAGCAAGCGGATGCATCCGCCGCGAAAGAAACGTTGATGAAGCATCTATCGGAACACTGTAGCGGTTTGCAACGTCATCCGAGCCGAGAATGAATTTGAATAGAAAGGTGGTTAGAATGCTATGCAAATTACTGTTGTAGGCGCAGGTTATGTGGGGTTATCTCTTGCCACTCTGTTAGGCCAAAAGCATGAAGTAATAGTGCTTGATATTGATGAAGAAAAGGTTGCGAAAGTTAATTCCCGTATTTCTCCCGTTCAGGACGTATATCTCGAAAAGTTTTTTGCCGAAAGAAAACTAAATTTGACAGCCACTGTAGATACGGCAATAGCATATAAAGACGCCGAGTATGTAATTATTACAACACCTACTAATTATGAGGATGAAACCAATAGCTTTGATACTCATGCGGTTGATTCCACCATAGAAATTTGTATGGCAAATAATGATCATTGCATTATGATCATCAAAAGTACGGTTCCTGTTGGGTATACAAGGAGTGTGCGAAAAAAATATAACACCAGCCACATTCTATTTTCCCCTGAATTTTTAAGAGAAACGAAAGCCCTATACGACAATTTGTACCCTTCCAGAATTGTTGTTGGTACAGATATTGCAGACCCTGCTATGGTTATCCATGCACAGGTTTTTTCAACCATCTTGCAAGAGTGCGCAAATAAAGAAGATATTCCCGTCTTGATTATAGGGCTTGATGAAGCAGAAGCCGCTAAACTTTTCGCTAATACTTATTTAGCCATGCGTGTTGCGTTCTTTAACGAATTGGATACCTTTGCAGAAATGAATGGGTTAAGTACAAAGAACATCATAGATGCAATTTGTCATGATCCTCGAATTGGTAAGCATTATAACAATCCATCTTTTGGCTATGGCGGATATTGCCTCCCGAAAGATACAAAGCAGTTGAAATCAAGTTTTCATGATATTCCTGAAAATTTGATTACCGCTGTGTGTCAGGCAAACCACACCAAAAAAGGCCATGTCATAAAGGGAATTCTGAATAAACATCCTGGCACAGTTGGTATTTACCGCTTAACGGCAAAGTCTAATTCTGACAATTTCCGTTCAAGTGCTGTTTGGGGTGTTATGGAGGGGCTTTCCAAAGAAAAACAAGAAATTGTAATATATGAACCCTTATTAGGCGATGCCGCAGAGTTTATGGGTTATAAGGTTGTACATTCTTTTGCGGAGTTTAAGCGTTCATGTGATGTTATTGTTGCTAATAGAGTTTCCAGTGAACTCTCGGAAGTTATGTATAAGGTTTATACAAGAGACATCTTTGGAAGAGATTGACCCGGCGAGGCGGTGATTGTAATGTACACATTTTTCTTGATGGTCGAGGATTATATCAAAACTCATAACCTTCACCTCTTTATGTTTTTCTTCGCATTCATTTTCATTCGATGGGGAATAGTATTTTTCCATGCTATTCGATATAAGCCATATGATTATGAAGATAAAGAAATAAATTATTTTACATCGGTGCTGCTCCCAGTCGTTGACGAACCATTAGATCTATTTTATAGTGTTCTGATGAAAATAGCACGCCAGAATCCGTCTGAGATTATAGTTGTCATTAATGGGCCAAAAAACGAGGGGCTTGAAAACCTGTGTGTAGATTTCAACAGGAATTTACCAATTTGCTTTACTCCTATTCAGCATTATTATACACCTGTTGCCGGTAAGAGAAATGGGATCCGTGTGGCAATGGAGCACATTAATCCGAATTCCGATATAACAGTGCTTGTGGATAGTGATACGGTATGGACAGAGGATACTTTGTCCGAGTTGCTGAAGCCTTTTGCTTGTGATCAAAAAATTGGCGGTGTTACAACCAGACAGAAAATACTTGATCCTGACCGCAAACTCGTAACCATGTTTGCAAATTTGCTTGAAGAGATCAGAGCTGAAGGAACGATGAAAGCAATGAGCGTTACAGGCAAAGTGGGCTGCCTTCCCGGCAGGACAATTGCTTTCCGTACTCAGATTTTGAAAGATGTGATGTATGACTTTATGAATGAGACATTCATGGGATTTCACAAAGAAGTATCCGATGACAGAAGCCTCACAAACCTGACGCTCCGAAAGGGGTACAAAACAGTTATGCAAGACACCTCAGTAATTTATACAGATGCGCCCACCGAATGGAAAAAATTTATCAGGCAGCAGTTAAGATGGTCGGAAGGTTCACAGTATAACAATCTGAGAATGACTCCTTGGATGTTAAAAAACGCCAAGCTGATGTGCTTTATTTACTGGTCAGATATGATTAGTCCGATGATGCTGGTTAGCGTTTATGCCAATACTATAATTTGCAAGGTGTTAAATATACTTGGCTGCGCGATTCCAACATTGGCATATACCGCTCCATGGTGGCAGATCATTCTCTTTATTCTTCTTGGTTGTATCATTAGTTTTGGTTCACGAAATATTAAGGTTATGAGAAGTGTGAAGTGGTATTATACATTACTGCTTCCAGTATTCATCCTTGTTTTAACTGTTGTCATGGTTCCTATCCGATTGCTAGGCCTTATGCTCTGCTCTGACGATATGGAATGGGGCACCCGGAAATTGGAGGAGGACAATGATAAAGTGGAAGTTCCTTAATTGCATTTGTATATTCGCGGCTGCTATATTTATATTATGGGTTGGTTGCAACGAACAGCCTGTCGATACCGAGAAGGCCGATGGCTCTGACAGCATTGCGTCTATTGAGGCTCCGAGTAATAGTCAAGCTACACTGGAAGAACCAACTACGGAATCTATTGTAACAGAATCCTCAGTTGTCGAGTCTGAATATTATCCTATTACAGAGGGACAAAGATATTTGGGCGTTTATGTTCAAGGCCCCGAAGAGACTGATGTTTTAGCTGACAGCATCAATACTTTAGCTTGGTTTGATCGTTTTGATCAGACAAGTGATTACAAGATTTCTTTATGTTTAGACGACAATAAATATATAGCGTTTATCACTTTGCAGCCTACCGACTGGGACTTAAAATTGGTTTCTGACGGGTATTATGATGATTTAATTATTGAATATTTTAAGAAACTCTCTTCGGATAACAGAGCCAATACAGAACTTTTTGTTCGATTAGCGCATGAAATGGAAATGAGGCCCTCTTACAAATCTGGTTGGTACAGTTGGCAAACAGATGATGCTCACGCATATGTAAACGCTTGGGTTCACATTGTGAACTTGGGTAGGGAATATGCTCCCAATGTTAAGTGGGTATGGTCTCCCAACAGGGCAGACGAATACACAACGAAATATTATCCAGGTGATGAGTATGTTGATTATGTCGGATTGACATTGAATAACACATTGGATTCCCGTGAGAGTTTTCAGCAATTCTATGAAAATGAAGGTCAAAGAGACTATTTGGAAGCATATAATAAGCCAATTATTTTTGGAGAGATCGCGGAGCATAGCACCAGTGATGAAGTTCGCAATGAATACATACAATCTGTTTTTGATTATCTTGGAACCTACGATAAATGCATCGGTTTTATTTTCTTAAATCAAGATATAGAAAGTGCAAGACAATACAAGTTTACAGATTGCGAATTGATATTAGATACATTTATTGAGAATGCGAGGGATTACATTTGTGCGAAATAAGAAGTTTACAAAGTATCAGATCATGACGAGAGTTGGAACGATTATCAGCATTTTACTGTTTGTTGTCCTTGGATTTTGTATCGAAGTTATTTTCTAAAAAAATGGAGAAAGTGAAAGATGGAACATCAAACCAAAGGAACGTCGCGCAATCAGGCCGTCATTACATCAGCCGGATCGCCCCGAGCAACCACACCGCGGTTCGTAAGGTATTGGATGGGAGCAATTCCCCCTAACGCTGATCCCATTGGCGGTTTCAGGAGGGAGCCGTCATGTGTAGAACGGGATATCGACCAACGGAAATGGGAGTAACACCGTTAAAAAAAACATCCCCCGGCCCGTGGGAAATGTGGCCGGAACCATGAATTTGCGTATGCAATAAAATATCATACTATTTTTTTGTTCGCCCGGAGGGTTTATGCCCTTCCGGGCGAATTTTGTTATTTCCTTCGGCCCGCTCTATCGGTCAAACACTTTTTCAAAATTTTTTTAAAAAAGTGGTGTTTGGCGGGTAGCTGGAGGCCTTTCAACAGTAACTTTGGCGGAAAGGGAGAAAACCACCGAAATCCCCCACAGAAAGGGGGTGAAAAGATGGAAACGATCCCCCGCAATGATTTTATCCTGCGGCACCGCTATGATGCTTTCTGCAAAGCGGTACTCCGCAATGAGGCTAAAAGCTACTGGTCGGAGATGGCGCATCGCCGCGAACGTGAAAAGTCGCTGGATGCTCTGACACAAGAGGAAATGGACAAGCTCTCAGTCGTGGATGATTACCCCAGCGACAGCTACGTTTTTTCGTCGTATGGGTATGACCTGCTGATCGACAACGAGCTTGTAGCCGAGGCGTTCGCCAGCCTGCCGGAACAGGAACAAAGCATTTTGATTTTGCACTGTGTTCTGGATTTGGCAGACGGAGAAATCGGCAGCCTCATGGGAATGTCCCGCAGCGCCGTACAGCGTCACAGGACAAGGACCCTGAAACAGTTGCGTATGAAATTGATGGCGTTCATGCCAGAGGGAGGTAAACGCGGATGAAGGAACCTACATTCAACGGCAGAGAGCTTCTTCCCCTTTCGGTGATGGAAGCTGCCCACGCTGGGGATGCAATGGCTATGGAGCAAGTGCTGCGGTACTATGAGGACTACATAAACAAGCTCTGCATCCGCACCTTGTATGACAGCAACGGCATCCCCTATGTGTGCGTGGACGAGTATATGAAGCACCGTTTGGAAATCAAGCTCATTCATTCCATCATCGTTGCCTTGAAGTAACGACCCGGCCACGGTAACGGAAATGTCTTATTACTCTCTTTCCGCATTTCCGCCGGCTCGGTGGCTGATGTATGTACCTTGACAAATACGCCCGCAGGACAATGGCGGCGCGTCATAGGGCATACGGACACATTCTGTCTACACCGAGCCGGACGGCGGGTGCGCCATGATGCTGGTTTCTACGAAAACAGCGGAGCGACAACCACCCAGCCGCAAAATAAGCGTAGCTGCTTATGGGCGATGACGTGCAGGCAGGACAATGATACTCCCTTACAGCCACAGTCCGAGCGTTAAAAGCGTCACAGGCAATGGGTAGGGCCGTGTGAGAACCACACGGGGGTGAAAAGCCCGTGGAGCTGGGCCGCCAGCCGTCCGTGTTTTGCCCACATTTACAAGGAACCTTTGCTTTGAACAGAAGGAGGCCATATTATGAGTAATAACGATGTGCCTATTTGGGAAAAGTATACGCTTACCATTGAGGAAGCGTCGAAATATTTTCGCATTGGAGAAAACAAACTGCGTCGGCTTGCCGAGGAAAACCCATCCGCTGGCTGGGTGATTTTGAACGGCAACCGCATCCAGATCAAACGGCAAAAATTTGAAAAAATCATTGATTCTCTTGACACAATCTAGTGAAAAAGAGCCTTGACTATGCTATAATACTCTTAAAGCGTGTCAAGGCTCTTTCCGTCATGGAAAGGAGCATGACGAAATGTCAAAAAAAGAACGAGATGAAAAAAGGCGGGACAGCAAAGGCCGCCTTTTGAAATCTGGAGAGAGCCAGCGAACAGACGGAAGATACGCCTACAAATATACGGATACCTTTGGAGAACCGAAGTTTGTGTACTCATGGAAGTTAGTCCCTACGGACAAAATCCCTGCCGGAAAACGCCCGGATATTTCTCTGCGTGAGAAAATCAAGCAGATACAAAAAGACCTTGACGATGGGATTGACACCATCGGTAAGAAAATGACCGTGTGCCAGCTATATGAAAAGTATATCCGGCAGCGGGGCAATGTGAAACGGGGAACCCATAAGAGCCGCCAGCAGTTAATGAAACTTCTGTCCGAGGATAAAATCGGAGGGGCCAGCATCGACAGCGTGAAGCTGTCTGACGCCAAAGAATGGGCCTTGCGTATGCAGGAAAAGGGCGTGGCCTATCATACCATCTGCAACGGCAAGCGTTCCCTGAAAGCCATTTTTCACATGGCCGTACAGGACGATTGCCTCCGCAAGAATCCCTTTGACTTCCAGATCAATGAGGTTATCAACGACGATACCGTACCAAAGGTGCCGCTTACCCCTGCACAGGAAAAGGAGCTTTTGGGCTTCATGCAGAGTGACCCCGTTTATGCCAAGTATTATGACGAGGTATTGATTCTGCTGGAAACCGGACTTCGCGTTTCCGAACTCTGCGGCCTGACGCCTGCCGACCTGAATTTTGACAAGCGGTTTGTGAATGTAGACCACCAGCTTTTGAGAAGCACCGAGGACGGCTACTACATCGAAGCGCCAAAGACAGACAGCGGTTATCGCCAGGTGCCTATGAGCGCAGCGGCCTACAAAGCATTTCAGCGTGTGTTGCACAGGCGAAAGGACGGCAAAGGCGTTGTGGTGGACGGGTATAAGGGATTCCTGTTCTTAAATCGGGACGGACTGCCGAAAGCGGCTGTCAACTATGATTCCATGTTTCAGGGCCTTGCCAAGAAGTTCAACAAGTTCCATGCGGAACCGCTGCCGGAGGTCATGACGCCACACACCATGCGGCATACATTCTGTACCAGAATGGCAAATGCGGGCATGAACCCCAAGGCATTGCAGTACATTATGGGGCATTCCAATATCGTTATGACGCTGAACTATTACGCCCACGCCACGTTCCATTCCGCACAGGAGGAAATGGAACGGCTGCAAGCCAAGTCACAGACCGCCGCCGCAGTCAACGCGCAGCCTGCGTCAGAGAGCGCCCAGGAATCCAAGGCCGCATAAGATACGCAGAATGTACTACTGTTTGTACTACGTTTGAGAACGAAAACATGAGGGGTAATAAGAATGTTTGTGAGGTTCTTCCGATAGGAAAAATGCCGGAAAAGCCCGAAGTTAAGGGCTATACCGGCATATAAGAACATCTAACGAGATAATTGGAAATCTATTAAATGATTTTATTAATAATAAAGGCAAACCAAACGGCTTGCCTAAAAATAATAAAATCTTGTAGCATAAATAATGATAATAATATAAATAATAATATAGTATATACTTTAATATTTGAATCATACCACTCTATCTTCCTGCTGTCAAGTTCCTATGGTTTCAGCCAAATACTATCAGGTCTTGCTATAAGACGGGCATTATTATATGCCATATCTAAAGTTAAACAAGTATGCCCCAAATACTGGATTCCTGCTTCGTTCTTACTAACGACTAATGCTAAATCTGGTATATTTTCATTTATTAGGCATATAGGAATCAAAAGCTGTATTTTCCTTTATAATACTGTGGAACGGCTGTTTTATAATTTGCATTTATCATTTGTTTGGCCCTTTTAATCGCTCCATCAAAGAGAAGTATCTTGTTAGAACTTTCCCTAACGCTTTCCGGAATCCTTAGAAAATTTTCCGGATCACTAAAAATGTGTGAATATTGAGCAATAATTTCACAATTTGTATCAAAGACCAGTTCGGATGGATTGGCAAAATAATTAGCTCGTTGGGGATGCTCTATTACCCCCATGTTAGAAATTTGATATGAGGTATAAAAACCGTCTAAAAACCATTTTAGCTTATTCTTATTTTGATTTTCGATAAAATAAGCATAAATTTCTTCGTAAAAATCTGTATATAATCCTGTATTAAATAAACAGTAATTTGACTTTTCAATTACTTTGTTTTCTTCATATACCTTTTCCAGTGTATGGTCTATATAATTTTTCAATATAACATTATCAGAATTGGAACCAAAGCTCCATTTTTCAGGGCTGCGGATTGATAAAACGGAAAAATTGACAGGATATGTTGGGTGCGGAGTTCCATGGGGGTGGGGAGAGAAATGAGCAGGTCGGGGCAGAGGGCGGAAAGCAATTTTCAAACACACCCTAGTACTACAGCGAACAAGATAGTTTCTTTTTACGGTGTGACAGATAGGCACAATGATTCCTTTTTATGTGATAATATACAATTCTTTGCATACAGGAAGACGTGTACTCCATCATGCTATAGAACAACCTGACGACCATAGGCATTGTTAAAGGGACCCCCTTTTTTTAACAATCTCTCGTATTTGGGTTGTAAACAGATGTGCGATCATTACAAATAGTATGTGACGTTTCCAGCCCGGATAGCTGCGGCCTTCATAGTGGGTCATTCCAAGATAGCTTTTGCACTCCTCAAAGCATTGTTCGATTGGCCATCTCAGGGTTGCAGCCCGGTCCAGCTCTGCACAGGGGATATCCTCCGGAGCATCCGACACAAAATATTTGATGGTCCCATCCTCGTATTTGCGGATATACAGCCAGACTTCCTTCCCCGGCTTTAAATAATTACGGTCCCCATCCTTACGGCAGGCGACAACGCGCAGCATGAACCTCTGTGCCAGGATGGGCCCCTTAGAACCTTCAGCCAGTGTTACCTGCTCCCATGGGGCAGCCGGATCTTCCGCTATGCTTTTGACACTGACTGGCTGTATCGTCCATATCGGATGTTTCTTTGGGCGGCCGCGGTTCCTGCCTGGCTCTGGGCTGTATACCTGGGGTTGTTCCAGGAATACCTGTTCCTTTGCGTTTGTAGCCGCAAAATACCATACTCCTTTGGGCAGCTTCAGGCCATCCAAAAAGGCATGGTCACATCCATACGCAGCGTCGCATCCGATCCATTGTGCCTGAAACCGTCCGGTTTCGAAGGCATGGTTAAGAAGGTTCTGGGCAATCTGGTTTTTTGTAAGGAAGCGCCGCTGTTCTGGGAGCCGGCATCTGGTACGCAGGTCCTGATGGGAGTCCTGGAACCATTCCTGGGGGATATAAAGCTCATAATCCACCAAACCGTATCCAGAGTCCCCGGCATAGGAAAGGAACACTCCAACCTGGCAGTTTTCCCGTTTACCCAGTCTGCCACAGTATTGCCGCTTTACCCCGATGGAATGAGTCCCTTTCTTTACAAAGCTGGTATCATCAACAGAAAGCATTGAACCAGTGTGGTTTAGCTGGGCTGCCAGAAGCTGCTGTTAGGTATCAAGGATATCATCTTCCCTGAGTGGTGCACGTGTAAAGAACTGCTGCATGGGACGGACCGACTTTTCACCAGCTAGATGTAAAGCAATCGGTTCAATGGATTTACGGTCCAAAGGACTAAGCAGCCCCCTGACAAAGATTGCAAAATGTTTAGACTGTTTTTGAGAGGTAAAGGCACAATCGTATTGATGCAGGTATGGCTCTAAGCGTTGTTCAATTTCCTGGGTACTGTTTAAATCAACTGCCCACTGTTCTAATAGCCGTGGGTCGTATGCTGTATTTATCATCATAGTATCCACCCCCTTTTATTATATCAAAAACAGGGGGATATTTAAATAAAGCAATCAAAGTTCGCTGTAGTACTAGGCAAGAATAGACTAAGAAATCAAACAGTGTGCCATTGAGCAACACCCAAAGAACGCCAATAAATCAACATCATAGCCGGGAAATATCAAAGTAATCGCTTAAGGCTTGAAATCCAATGCTTAAAGGAACGGTTGGAAGAACTGAACCATATAGACCTATATGAGGAAGAGAGGAACCAGGAAGAAAATAGGACGGTTGAGGACTTTACAACGGAAAATAAAAGCCCTTGTATCTGCAAATAAAGAGCCTTCCTGCTGAGATTGGTATTCTCTTTACACACAAATATTTTATCACGGCAGGTCCCTGATTGCAATCATAATATGGAGGTCTGACATGAAAAACAGTATACATACAATATACATCCATAAAAAGAACAAACCTATAAATATAACCTTAAAGAGCGGCCCCGGCAATCCTACAAACCATTGCCAAAGCCGCCTTTTGTACTGCCTCCATCATCCCTGGCGCCCATCACCATCAGCTTCCATGGACCGGTTCTTCTTTTTCCAGAGAAGGCAGCTGGAAAGCGCATCCTTCAGCTGGCCCATGGAAACCGGTTTGGCAAGATGTCCGTCCATTCCGGACAGCCGGGCACGTTTGGCGTCCTCGGCAAAGGCGTCGGCTGTCATAGCAATGATGGGCAGTTCTTGGATGTGGTCCATATGGCTGCTACGGATTGCCTGGGCCGCATCATAGCCGTTCATTACCGGCATCTGTATGTCCATGAAAACCATATCATAGTATAAGGGCGGATGGGAAAGGACCGCGTCCACTGCCGCCCGGCCGTTTTCAGCGGTTTCCACCTCAGCGCCCAGAAGGCCCAGCATTTCCACTGCTATCTGCCGGTTGATTTCGTTGTCCTCTGCCAGCAGGATCCGCAGCCCGGGAAATGTTTCAGGTAACGGGGCCTTTTTCCCGGGCAGGGCAGGCGGGGCGCCGCATTTGGTCAATGTGAGTGTGATGAGGAAGCGGGTGCCCTTTCCGCATTCGCTTTCTATCTGAATATCGCCGCCCATCATGGCCACCAGGTTTTTGACAATGGTCATGCCTAGTCCGGTTCCCACGGTCTTGCTGGTCCGGCTGTCGTCCGCCCGGCTGAAGGGTTCAAAAATGTGCTTCATATACTCCGGCTTCATGCCGATTCCGGTATCTTCAATCGTAAAGCGGTAGGCGCCCATGGTCTGGGTCATTTTGTTAAGCTCGTTCAGACGTATGGTAACCTTGCCGTAATCCTGCGTGTACTTGGAGGCATTGTCCAGGATATTGACCAGGATCTGTTTCAGCCGCCGCTCATCGCCTCTGACCTGGGGATGAAGGCCCTCCTCTATATGGACGGACAGGGATTGGCGCCTCTGGTCAAGGGAAATGCGCACCATCCCAACCACGTCCTCCAGCAGATGGTTCAGGTTGAATTCGGTTTCTTCCAGCTTCATGGTGCCGCTTTCAATCTTACTCACATCCAGGACTTCATTAATCAGGCTTAGAAGATGTGTGCCGGCACTGGAAATCTTCTCAAGATAGTCCTTCAGCCGGTCCTCTTCTCCTGTATGCAGCCGGGCCAGATGGGTCAGTCCGATGATTGCGTTTAGGGGCGTCCGGATGTCATGGCTCATTTTGGAAAGGAAATCATTCTTGGCCTGGTTGGCATTTTCCGCCTTCAGCAGCGCTTCCTCAAGCAGCTGTTTGGCCTGGCGTTCCTTTTCAATGGCAGCCTCCTGTATCCTGCGGTCCTCATCAATGCTGCGGGACAAGGTGATTTCAATCAGGTCGTCCGTATCAGGGCTTTCTACACGGACCACCTCGGTATGGCTCCAGTGGTAGAGGCCGTCCGTGCCTTTGTGGGGTATTTTCATGGAAACGATGTTCTGGCCGCCCGTATATGCGTCTATCAAAGCCTGGCGGGAGAATTTGCTCATGAATTCCTTCTGATGATCAGGATGCACTGTTTCATACTCAGCCGCTATCAAATCAGTAAAATAACCGGATTCTCCCGGTTTACTCACAGGATAGCGGTCATACTCCAGCATATCATAGGTGTTGCGGGTAAGATTGACCGCAATCAGCATCTGGTAGGCTGTGCGGGCCGCTGTGGCCAACTGGCTGATTTCCACATTGCGCCGCTGCTCCAGCATGTATTCGTCCTGTATATCGCGGTAAACCAGGACGCACCAGCAGCCTGTTTCAGATGGCGGCTCCACCCGTGCGGCGGTAAACTCCACCATGTGATAGGTGCCGTCCTTGACCAGGCGGCGCAGACGTTTTGTGATATGCTTTTTTCCGGTCCCAAATATGCGCAGCATGGCTTCACGGGTAAAATACTGTTCAAACTGCTGCAGGTCATCTGGGTGCAGCACATGTCTGGAATATCTGCGGTTTTCTGAATCAAAATTACCGTGTTCCGGAATCGCGGTCCACATTGCATCCTTCTGGCAGTTGACATAATAGTCCGCGGTCAGGTTGGCAATAATGCATTCCCCAAAAACAGTTACAAGGCTCTGGGCATATATCCTGCTGAACCTCTGAAGCCCCTGTTCTTCTTTTAAACTCATACGGTGCGGCGTGACGGTTATGACAACCGCGGGTATATGTCCATCCCAGATAATACGGTCGGCAGTGACATCGACCGTTGTTTCAAGAAGGGGGTCATAGGACAGGATATGGCTGGATTGGCCATGGCCCAATGCGGTTAATGGGCAGTTGTCACAGTGTTCAGGCCACACCTGGTGGCAGGGGCGGCCAATCTCCGGCGTCAGACGGCCGGTTTCCTTGCAGCGCCTGTTAAAATAAAGGAGGCAGTGGGAGTCTTCTTCTATCACATAAACGCTGGTTTCGGTCAGCGCATCCAGCAGATTGGTCAGATTATCAGCAGTCATGGCTGTTTCTCCTTGTTCCTACACGCAATGGTTAAAAAAGCATTGGCGGTTAAAGTGGCAGTTTATGTTCATTATACATCGGCATAGTGCAAATAGGAAGAGTTTCTTGAAATGGCAGCCCCACTTGTGTACAGCTGTATTTTTTGATACAATTATCACAGAAAATTCAGGAAGCAGCAGATACTGCGCCTCGGGGGGTAAGGATATGGACGATGCAATTAATTTAAAAGGAAAACTGCTTGCAGAGCAGGTTCAGGAACAGATATTCCAGTATATATTAAAAACACCGGTTGCCTTAGGGGACCGGCTGCCCAATGAATTCGAGCTGGGAGAAAAGTTCGGGGTGGGCAGGAGCACGGTCAGGGAAGCGGTAAAGCTTCTGGTTTCCAGGGGAATCCTGGAGGTGCGCAGGGGGTCGGGGACCTATGTGGTAAGCACCACCCCTGTGGACATGGATCCCCTGGGGCTGGGGGCGGTGGAGGACAAGATGGCCCTGGCCCTGGACCTGGTGAATGTCCGTATGATACTGGAACCGGGGATTGCCGAAATGGCGGCCCTTAATGCCACCAGTGAGGATGTGAAGCGGCTCCGCCAGCTTTGCGGCATAATTGAAGATAAGATAGAGAACGGCGAGAATTATATTGAAGAGGATATTGCCTTCCATACCGGGGTTGCCAGATGTTCCGGCAACAAGGTAGTGGAACAGCTGGTGCCCCTGATTGACACGGCGGTCATGATGTTTGTGAATGTGACCCACAGAAGGCTGACAGAGGAAACCATCATGACCCACAGGGCCGTGACGGACGCCATAGAGGAAAAGGACCCCATGGGCGCCAAGTCC
>Ga0129314_1001573_pt1 | contig 15312 bp, 14 predicted proteins | sample O1111metagenome_FD_94431 | JGI IMG/M metagenome (GOLD analysis project Ga0129314, IMG submission 94431) | Orangutan individual fecal microbial communities from fecal samples from Wisconsin, USA - O1111 metagenome | ecosystem: Host-associated > Mammals > Digestive system > Large intestine > Fecal...
AAAAGGAAGTGGAGAAGAATTTCCATTAATTTTTTATCATTTCCAGAATTTGCGATATTTAAGCGAACAGAAGGTAAATATCAGTTCTGGAACACATTCCCGGAGATTAAAGGATGCCATTTACCGGCCTTATCTGTTGGCAATTGAGCAGAGCCGGGAAGTGTTAAAGAAATACGGAATTACATTCAGCGTGAAGAAGGTTTATTCCAGTAATAAATTCATTGCCTTTCTTCAGGGAAATGTGTTGCGCTTTAAGGTAAAGAGCCTGTCTGATATTTATGACCTGCGGACTATTCAGAGCCATGTAAATTATGGCAATATGGGCGATGAATGCCTGCATTCAAGCGGACATATGCCATGATTTATATGGTGAATGCGGTTCTGAATGGTCTGCAGATATTGTGACAAAATCACTTAGCAACACATATGGAGGGCCAAACAGCCTTATGAAGATTGTTCATGTTTGTTTGTCCATGGGATATACCGAGGGACTCAATTATCAGGAAAATGTAATTATTAAATATCAGGCAGGAGACGGACATGATGTTACGTTGATTACCACAGACCATTGTTTTCATGAAGGAGAATGGGGACTTTGCCAGACAGAAAGTGACTATATCAATCCGGACGGTGTCCATATCATAAGACTTCCGTTTGCTTTCAGGATTCCTTATAAAATCAATAAACAGATTGGAATTTTTAAAGGGTTTTATCCGCTGCTTGAGCAAATACAGCCGGATGTGATTTTCGTTCATAATCTGCAGTTTCAGGATATCCGTAAGGTGGCAAAATATAAAAAGCATCATCCGGAAGTGAAGGTGAATGCGGATAATCACAGTGATTTTTCGAACAGTGCACGGAACTGGTTTTCAAGAAATACATTATACCGTTTCTGGTGGAAACCGTGTGCGAAGGCGGTAGAGCCCTATGTGGATAAGTTCTTTGGCGTTATGCCGTCACGTGTGGACTTCCTGCAGAATATCTATGGTATTGCAAAAGAGAAAACGGATCTGCTTTTCATGGGTGCAGACGATGAATGTGTGGAACGTGCAGCGTCACCGGAGATCCGAAAGGCAATCCGGGAGAAATATGGTATCCGGGAAGATGATTTCCTTGTAATGACGGGAGGAAAAATCGATTCGTTCAAAACCCAGACTTTGCTTCTGATGGAGGCGGTGAAAGAAATTGATCATCCGCGGCTTCGTCTGCTGATCTTTGGATCCGTGGAGGAGGACCTGAAAGAACGGTTTGATGCCTTATGTGATGGCAATAAAATTCAATATATGGGCTGGGCCAAAGGAGAACAGCCATATGAATACTTTGCTTCGGCAGATCTGATTGTATTTCCGGGAAGACATTCCGTATATTGGGAACAGGTGGTGGCACAGGGAATTCCCATGCTGTGTAAATACTGGGACGGAACGACCCACGTAGATATTGGCGGTAATGTACATTTTCTGAAAGAGGATTCCGTACAAGTGATTAAGACAGAACTTCAAGGGCTGCTGGATCATCCGGAAGAATATGAGGAGATGAAGCGGGCAGCGCTAAGTAACCGGCGGCATGAGTTTTCATATAAGCAGATTGCCCGGAAATCAGTGGGAATTGATGTTTAGGAGAGAGTAAAACATGAGTTTTAAATCGGTTATTGCAGGTATATTCAGAAGTACATTGACCCTGATATCACCAATGCTTAATACAAGGGTGACTTATTGGTGCAAATTTAAACGCAAATTGGATTTAGATAATCCGGTAACATTAAATGACAAAATCTTATGGTTAAAATTTAATACGTATTGGAATAATCCGGTAGTGAAGCAATGTGCGGATAAATATCGTGTGCGTGACTATATTAAGCAAAAAGGATGTCCGGAGATTTTAATTGATTTAATAGGTGTTTACCGTGATGTAAAAGATATTGTCTGGAAAGAGCTTCCTGAAAGGTTTGTTATTAAATTGAATGTGGGATGTGGATGCAATATTCTGGTAAATAATAAAGACGAACTGAATATTGGGGAAACAGAAAAGAAACTGACCAAATGGCTGAAGGCAAACAATTATTATTTGGGATATTCGGAAATGCAGTATAAGGATGTAGAACCCTGTATTTTGATTGAACAATATATCTGTGAAGAGGATGGAACCCCGCCGTTGGATTACAAATTCTATTGCATGAATGGAAAAAGTAATATGGTGATGGTCTGCGTAGACCGTGAAGAGGGACAGGTTGCGAAATATTTTTATTTTGATAAAGACTGGAATCTGTTGCCCTATGGAGAAGATGTGGAAAAGGAACCGGACAGAGTGATTCCAAAGCCGGAAAATATGGAGCTTGCCTTTGAATATGCAGAAAAACTGTCTCAGGATTTTCCGTTTGTGCGTTGCGATTTATATATAGTTCATGGAAAGATATATTTCGGGGAATTGACCTTTACACCTTCCGGAGGGATGGATATTACCATATCTCATGAAACAGACCGGATTTTGGGAGAACAGTTGCAGTTAAAGATATAGTGGTAGTGGAGAAAGATGATATGATTAATTTGCTTTTCTCAGTTGCAAATAAGTTATATGGGAAGAACAAAGCATTGGGTGGAATAGTGTTCAAAGTAAATAAACTGTTTGTGAACTTATTATATCCATGGGTACAAGCACTGAATTCTCAAAAAGGTGTAGATGAAAACAGTGAAATTATTGTGTCACTGACAACGTTTCCTGATCGTATTCGTTATGTATGGATGACGATAGCGAGTTTGCTGAATCAGACACTAAAACCATGCAAAGTAGTGCTTTGGCTGGCAGAAGAACAATTCCCTGATAAGAACCTGCCCAGGCAATTAACAGAGCTTTGTAAACGGGGGTTAGAGATAAGATACTGTGATGATTTGAAACCACATAAAAAGTACTTTTACACGATGCAGGAATGGCCGGAGAAATATGTCCTGACCTGTGATGATGATATGTTTTATCCGGAAAATTTGATAGAGAATCTGTGGAAAACAGCAAAACAGCATCCGGAAAGAATTATCTGTAATAACAGTATGCAAGTGACTTATGATGAAAAGGGTGATTTCATACGAAGAGACCAATGGATACATGAAAACAGGGAAATGGATGGGCTTCAGGTTTGTCCGGTTGGATGTGATGGTGTTTTATATCCTCCGGGAGCACTAAATGAGGCAGCTTTTGATAAAGAAGCATTAATGGAAACTGCATTGCGCCAGGATGATGTGTGGTTAAAGGGAATGGGTGTGTTGAACGAAACGGCAGCATACAATAAAGGAATGTATCATCATGATTTCTTTAATAATATGTTTACCCAGAAAAGTGGTTTATGGAAGACAAATATTGTTTGTGAAGAAGAGCAGTATTCTCCAAATGAAATTGCATGGATGAAAATGATCGAGCGATATCCGAAAATTGAAGAATTACTGAAAAAAGATTGCAAAGAGGAAAAGATGAATGAATAGCCAAATACCTGTGTCCATTATCACACCGTGTTTTAACAGTGAAAAGACGATCGCAAGAACCTTTGAAGCTATGATAAGGCAGACTTATCAAAAGATAGAATATATTGTTATTGACGGTGGTTCTACGGATGGAACCTTAGAGATTATCAGAGAGTATGAAAAAAAATTTCCTTTTTTATTCCGATATGTATCTGAACCTGACAAAGGGATTTACGATGCGATGAATAAAGGTATCCGGATGGCCACAGGAAAATTAATCGGTATTGTAAACTCAGATGATTACTATGCGGATGATGCCATTAAGAATATAGTGGATGCGTACGATGGAGCTGATTACCGGATATTATATGGTTTTCAAAGAAATATAAAGGAAGGACAGGAAACCCAGATTTTTATCAACCATCACAGCCAGTTGCAGTATATGATGATAACCCATCCTACCTGTTTTGTGACGAAGAATATATATAATGATTTCGGAGTATATGATACCACATATAGAAGCTCTTCCGATTATGAATTTATGGACAGGATATATCACCAGATACCGGACTGTTTTGTGCCGGTGTATCATGTGATTTCTAACTTTGAAGAAGGTGGTATGTCATCCACACAGCTAGGAGTGAGGGAAACACTCAAAATTAAGATGAAAAGAGGATACATTAGTAAATTCCGCTATGTGATGTCCTGCCTTTACAGCAGATTGGTGGAAGTTGTCCAGTGGTTCAAAAGAATGGCAAAAAGTTTAAATAGAACGATAAATGGAGAGAAAGATGTTCGGAGTGATCTGTAAATTTTTTTTGAAGCTTACGGGCGTAACATATGGCAAACAATTAAAATTAAAGGGTATTCCGGTGATTTTTAACAAAAAGGGCGCCAACATTATGATCGGTGATAATTGTCTCATTAAGAGTTCCTTTTTATCTAATCTGGTGGGATTATATTCCAGAACCATCATTGTAACCAGGGTGGAAGGAGCTTCCATTCTCATCGGAAATAATGTAGGGATTTCAGGGGCTGCCATTTATGCCCGCCAAGGAATAACCATCGGAGACAACAGTAATATCGGGGGAAATACGAAAATACTGGATAATGATTTTCACCCGTTGGACCCTCAGGCAAGGATCAGGGATGACAAATCCCAAATCGGTACAGCACCCATTTTTATTGGAAAAAATTGTTTTATCGGGTGCAATGCCCTGATATTGAAAGGAACATATTTGGGTGATAACTGTGTGGTTGGAGCCGGAGCTGTAGTAAGTGGAAAATTTGAAGATAATTGTGTAATTGCAGGAAATCCTGCTAAAGTAATCAGAAAAATAGAACCCTAGGAGCATTCAGAGAGCGTTAGATTATGAAGAAACCGTTTACAAACCGTATATTGGGAGTAAATATCGCCATAACCAATATGCAGGATACTGTAAAATTAATAGTAGAGCAAATAGACGAACTGCAGGGGAATTTTATCTGCCTTTCCAATGTACACACTACGGTGATGTCACAGAAAGATGAGGAATATAGAAATATTCAGAATTCCGCTTTTTTAGCGTTGCCGGATGGAAGTCCCCTGTCATTGGTACAAAGGCTTCGTGGATACCGGATGGCTGAGCAGGTAGCGGGACCCGATTTGATGGCGGAGCTTTGGAAAGCAACAGAGAATACGGAAATTTCCCATTATTTTTATGGGAGTACACCGGAAACTATAGAAGCACTGGAAAAGAATCTGAAAAAAGAATATCCGGGAATAAAGATTGTGGGGATGGAGGCACCTCCGTTCCGACCGCTTACGGAAGCAGAGGATGCAGAGGCAGTTGCGAGAATTAACCAATCTGGAGCTGCTATTGTCTGGGTAGGATTGGGGGCACCCAAACAGGAAAAATGGATGTATGAGCACAGAGGAAAAGTGAATGCTCTGATGCTTGGAGTAGGAGCGGGGTTTGATTTTCATGCAGGAACCGTAAAACGAGCTCCCGCATGGATGAGGAAGCATTATCTGGAGTGGCTGTATCGTCTGATACAGGATCCGAAACGATTATGGAAACGTTATGTGCAGACCAACGGAAAGTTTTTACTCATCTCGGTTAAGGATGCATTTGTATGGAAAAAGTATGTGGATGAGGGAAGGAAAAATCTTCTTATTTATGCCCATTATTATTATCCGGATGTGGCATCTACCGGGCAGATTCTGACAGAACTGGCAGAAGGACTGAATGATACATTTCATACAACGGTTATTTGTACGGTGCCTTCATATACAGGGAAGATTTCGCAGTATTACAGAAAGCATAAATATTATTATGAGAATATTAACGGAGTGGATGTACTGCGTATTCGGGTACCGGAGTTCCGTAAAAGTTTTGCCTTGAGCAGAATTTTTAATATATTGTCCTATTTTTTCTCGGCAGTTTTTGCTACTTTCCGGGTGGAACATCAGGATTATATCTTTACCATATCCCAGCCACCGATACTGGGAGGAATGCTTGGTGTGATAGGAAAACATATTAAAAAAGCAAAATTGATTTATAATATCCAGGATTTTAATCCGGAACAGGTAATGGCAGTTGATTTTACCCACAATAAATTAGTCTTAAGCATTATGATGCTATTGGATAAATATAGCTGCCAACAGGCAAATAAAGTCATTATAGTGGGACGTGATATGATTGAAACATTGCAAAAGAGATTTCAGAAAATGGTTCCCTATGCCTACATCAATAACTGGATTAATGAAAAAGAAATTTATCCGCTGCCGGAAGATAATGCCCGTGTTTTGAAATTTAAAAGGAAATATGGACTGGAAAATAAATTTGTCATCATGTACTCCGGAAATATCGGGTTATATTACGATCTGCTTAATATTTTAAAGACTATTGAGAAATTTAAGGAGACAGAGGATGTTATTTTTGCCTTTATAGGTGAAGGATCTGTCTTAGAGGAACTTCGTACTTATAAGGAAGCGCACCATCTTTCCAATGTAGCGTTTATTCCGTATCAGCCAAAGAGTGAGTTGATTTACAGTCTGAATGCCGGTGATGTGCATTTTGTGGTAAATGCAAAGGGCATTAAGGGCGTTTCTGTTCCAAGCAAGTTATATGGTGTAATGGCAGTGGGTAAGCCTGTTCTTGGGATCATGGAGGAAGGAGCAGAAGCGAGACTGATTGTGGAAGAAGCAAAATGCGGGATGAGTGTAAAACCGGGAGATTACTCAGCAATTGAAGATCTGATAAGGAAATATATCGGCTTGCGTGACAGTCGGGAATTAAAGAATATGGGAGAAATGGGAAGAAAATTTCTGACAGAACATCTTACGAAAGAAGTATCTATTGATAAATATAGGGATGAAATATTATCTTGCAGATGAATGAGGTGCTCTATGGCATTGTTTTTATTTATAAAGCAAATTGTGGATATGTTGTACCAATACAGGATACTGGATTACATTATGGTAATCTGGGTCATACTTTTGTTAGTTTATCAGACTTTATTGGTGAGACCCGATATTCGCAGGAATATAACGTTTGCAGATGTCATTATTTTGACATTGGGAATATTGATTACTGTAAATTATGCCCGTACTCAAAGTGGGTATCAAATTTATTTTAAAGTTATGTCAGCGTTTTTAATGTATTTTGTGGGGCGGGTATATTACGAGAGAATACAGGAATGTTATGGGGCACTTGTTACAGCTTCCTATTTAATTGTTTATATCAGTTTGGGCGAAAGGATTTATCAATTTGGACTATTGGAATTATGTAAGGTTCAAAATGCCGGAGGAGGTTTTTATTTTTATGATACGGATATGGCATTTGCTATGATTCTTGCTATGGTGTTTATTGCCATGTTTGGAAAGAATTCAGTATTGAAGCTGTTTACGATATTTGTTGTGTGCCCTTATATGGTGTTATTTTCAGATGCGGGAATACAAGTCATGCTGATGCTTGTAATATATGTCATAATTGCCATTTATGTGATGGAACTTATTTTTCGTAAGAAAAAGATGTTTAATTTACTATTGACATTTATCGTTTTGGGGTTAATTGCTGTAGTAATATTTATATATCTTCCTGCATTTGGAATCGACAATGTAGAATTGCTGGGAAGGATATTTGATAGCCGCTTTTTAGATAACAGTAATATGCATACAAGATATATTGCTTGGAAGGCGGTTCTTGCAGAGGTCACAAAGCATGGACTTACAGGTGAATTGCTTGGGGTTGGCATGGGAGCAGAAATCACCGTTGAAAGCTTGTATATCAAAATATATTATACCCTTGGATATGTGGGGTTATTATTGACAGCAATGTTGCTAATGGCAGTGATGTATCATGTCACTAAAGTGGAAGATAGAAAAACCTTCTATTTAATGGTGATTATGGCTGTGGTACTTCTTGGAACCGGCGTTACCGTAAATAGCATGGAATCAACGCAGATGAGCTGGTTCCCGTTATTGTTTGCGGGAATGGTGGTGTCTTCTGCGCAGGAAACCGTAAAAGATAAATTAAACATATAATAAAAGTGGAGAATAAAGAAATATGGGATCAAAAAGAAAATGGACATTTTATGAAAACAGATGGAAGTTTAGAGAGTTTTATTTTCATAAGGCTCTTAGAAGACATATCTTCGAAAAATATTTTAATAAAGATATTTATATTCCGTTTTATGCAAATCAATGGGTTTTGCATAAGCAGGAGACTAATAACAGAATTGCAGAGATGATTGGCAGTGGAAAACCATTTATGGTTGCACGATTTGGAAATACAGAACTCTCTGTGATGACGAGTGTTTTAAAAAGACGCCTTTTTGGAAGTACACCTGAAATAGAAGAAAGGTTTGATGACTGGTTTTACAGTTTAGGAGAATTGTCCGGGTTCTTTCCGATGAAAAAAGAGTTAGCGGAAGACTTTACAGATTTAATGCTGGATTGCTGTAAAGAAGTTGATATTCAGGCAATGTTTCATTGCCATATGGATGATTATGTGATGACGGAATTTATGCCCCAGGCCAAGATTACTTATTTAAACCATATAGAACCATGGCGATGTAAAAAACCATGGACTATAGCATTAAAGGGGAAAAAAGTATTGGTGATTCATCCCTTTGAAGAATCAATACGGAATCAATATCAAAAACGTGAATTATTATTTGAAAATGCGGATGTATTACCGGATTTTGAATTAAAAACATTAAAAGCAGTGCAGACAATTGCAGGGGAAAAGGATGAACGCTTTAAAACATGGTTTGAAGCATTGGAATATATGTATGAAGAAGCTTTGAAAATTGATTTTGATTTGGCTATTATCGGGTGTGGAGCATATGGATTCCCGTTGGCAGCAAAACTGAAAAGAGCAGGGAAGCAAGTAATTCATATGGGAGGAGCAACACAAATCTTATTTGGCATTAAAGGAAGACGTTGGGTTGAAAATCCAAGAGCGGAAGTGAAATTTAATGATGCATGGGCATATCCGTTAAAAAGTGAAACACCGCAAAATTGTAATGCAGTTGAAGAACATTGTTATTGGTAATAACGGTGCAGGAGGAAGCAAAATGCTTGCAATTATTACAGGGACTATCAGACCCGATAAACAGGTTGGGAAACTCGTAATAAAAAATGAGACAGTCCGTTTGCAACAATACAAAGATGCATTATCATATATGATACGGTCAAAAGCATTTTCCAAGATTGTTTTTTGTGAAAACAGTGATTATGGTATTACGTGTTTTGCGGAAGAAGAAAGGGAAGCTGTAAAACAGGGAGTAGTGTTGGAATTATTATCTTTTCAAGGCAGCGTGTCAGAAGTGTTGAGGCATGGGAAAGGATATGGAGAAGGTGAGATTATGGACTATGTTTTTGCAAACAGCAAATTGGTGACAGATGAGCCTTACTTTGTTAAAGTGACCGGAAGATTAAAAATTGTAAATATAAGTGATATTTGCCGCAGAATAAATCCGGAAATATGTTATTTTAATATACCGAACCGGACGATACGTGATTTTTATGATACGAAGATATATGCCATGCCGATATCAATTTTCAAAAAGCATTTTCGGAAAGTGTATGACCTGGTTTGGGATGAAAAAGGAATTTATTTAGAAAAGGTATATACAAAGATACTGTCGGAACAGAAATTTAAGGTGAAAAATTTTCCGAGATATCCGAGAGTTATTGGAACGTCTGGCTCGACAGGCCTGGAATATGGTTTTACAGAGTGGAAATGCAAAATAAGAGATATCATCAGTATATTTGAAGGGTATAAAGTAAATGAGAAATAAGAGTCTGAAAAAAAATTACATTTTAGATGCAACGTATCAAGTGCTGACTATTATTGTACCGTTTCTGACTACACCTTATATATCCAGGATATTGCAAGCCAGTGGAATCGGAGCGTACAGCTATACATTGGCAATTGCTTCATATGTTGGAATTTTTGCTACAGTTGGAATGGATGTATATGGGCAATTGCAAACCGCAAAATGCAGAGAAAATAAAAAAGCATGTGGTAGCTTGATATGTGGTATTTTTATGGCGAAGCTTTTGACGACAACGATAATTATTATGGTGTATTGTGCACTTTATTCGTATGTAGGAATGTATAGAAATCTTTATTGGGTAATGATTCTTTATTTTTTATCAGGCTTGGTAGATTTTACATGGTTTTTTCAAGGTTTGGAAGAATTTGCTTATATTGTTACAAGAAATATACTAATAAAAGCTGCTAGCATTGCTTGCATTTTTGGCTTTGTCAGGCAGGCAGATGATATTGTGATTTATGCACTTATTATGCAGGGCTCTCTCTTTTTAGGAAATTTAGTGGTTATTCCTTATATGCGAAAGTTTGTGGAGTTGCCATTGATCAGTACGGTGCGGATATTACCTCATTTACGTGGTGGAATGATATACTTTATACCAACGATTGCAACATCAGTGTATACGATACTTGATAAGGCAATGATTGGATGGGTTACTAAGTCTGCAAACGAAAATGGTTATTACGAGCAGGCTTATAAGATTGTACAAATGGTACTTGTTGTTGTGACATCACTGAAAACAGTTACCCTACCGCGAGTAGTTCGCTTATATAATGAAAAAAACTATGATGAGGTTATGGAAATTGTAGACAGTACCATAAGATTTGTGCTATGTATTTCGTTGTCAATGTCTGTTGGATTAGTGATGGTAGCACCACAGCTGGTTCCACTTTTTTTGGGTGAAAGCTTTGAAAAATGTATTTTAATTGTACAGGTTCTCTCTATGCTGGTTGTGATATTGGGATTAAGTGTATTAATTAGTGGTCAGTGCCTTACAGCTATGGGAAAACAAAAGCAAGCTAATTCATGTGTTATTGTGGGAGCAGTCATTAATTTTACAGTAAATTTAATGCTTATTCCCAGATATGGGGCATTGGGAGCAGCAATAGCAACGATAAGTGCTGAAACTATTATTTTGCTGATGTTTATGATATTTGCAAGAGAACATGTCAAGATCAAAAGAATAATAAAATACTTTTTAAAATATGGTATATGTAGTCTGATCATGGGATGCATTGTGTTTACATTGGATCATACAGAGCTTAGCATGGAAGTGTTATTGGTAAGTAAAGTTGTGTTAGGTGTAATTGCATATTTTGGCATATTACTTTTGATTAGAGATGACATGATTATTAATTTTATTAAAAGTGTTATTCTTAGAAAAATAAAAAACAGATAATTATTAACTATATGAGGCGTATATGATGGAAAAACTTGTTGAGAAGTTGAAGAAAAATACAATATTGCATTTTTTTGTAAAAGCATTTAAGCACATAAATGAAAAGGAATATTTGAATTTTTTTATTAATAGAGAAAACCTTCCATTGGTGCTTGAGTTTGAAACGAGAGGAAATGATAGTATAGGCGAGTGTATTTACCTAATTGAGGAGACTGGAAACGGCTTTGGGTTTTTTGCGGAATTTCATATAATGCTCCAAAAACTGATTTTTGCGGACTACTTTCATTTGAAACCATATGTGTATTGGGGTGAAAATTTTTTATATTATGAAAGAGACATAAATAATACACAGAATGCGTATGAATACTTGTTTGAGGCCATTAACGGAGATTTGGGAGATAAAATAGATACAGCTGATTTGCTGACAAGGTCTAAAATGGGACAGGCAGAGTGGGTAGTAAACAGATATGAAAGAGGATATGATTTATCGTCCAAGTATTTAGAAAGAGCTGCTGAAGTATATAAAAAATATATTCGTTTGAAACCAGAAATTTCGTCAAAAGTGCAACAGGAAATTATGGAATTGCTAGATGTAAAAAAAACATTGGCAATCCATTACAGAGGGACAGACTTTAAGATGAATTATGATAACCATCCAGTGTGCGTAACCATCGGGCAGGTGCTTGAGGCAGCTAAAAAAGTAATGGAGGATCATCTGTTCGAACGAATTTTTCTGGCAACAGATGATATGACCGCAATCAATGCATTTGAAGCAGAGTTTGCAGGAAAAGTGGTTTTTTATCATGATGTGTTGCGGGGCGATGACACAACATCAGTCGCTTTTAGCAAGAGTGACCGAAAGGAACATCATTATTTACTTGCTTATGAAGTATTGCGTGATATGTTAACATTATCTGCATGCGAAGGATTAATTGCAGGAGTTTCGCAGGTTTCGATATGCGCCCGTATTGCGAAAGCGTCCAGAGGAGAAGCATTTCAATATTTGCAGATTATTGACAATGGAAAAAATTATAATAATAAGAAATTTAAGGCAGTCAGAAAGTAAAAAGGAGAACCCCTATGGCGACAGCAATATTTTATTTGGTGAGCTTTATATTTGCAGTTAGTATGATGGTCTTACTTCCTAAAAAAAGTAAGAAAATAAATATTATTGTTGATGTTATGTTTTCATATGTTACGGTTTTAAATGTGACATCATTGATTGCTTTTGCTATTAATACAATCGGTATTATAATTTCACCGGTTTCCATGGGGGCAATTTTTATTGGTATTGGTGTGATTCTGGGAATCGTAGTAGTTGGAAAGAAAAAGATACAGTCCCATACATTGAGAAAAGTGGATGCGTTATCTGTGTGTATACTGGTTCTGGCTGTAGGCGTATTGATGCTGCATGTATTTACCCCTTATCTTCATGAAAACTATTACAACAATGTAGACCCAAACAATCACTTTTTATACGCAATGTCAATTGTCCGTTCAGGTAAGTTAACAGGAATGTTTTATAATGCTTTGTATAATGGAATGTTTTTGAAACTATTTTCATGGGCAATGCCACAGGTGTGGATATATAAAGCATTTATCCTGTCCGATATTTATCATCTTATTTTAGAACTTTTATTCTTTTATGCAGCAGTTTTACTGGTTACAGGAGAGAAAAAAACACGAAAATATACAGCGCTGATTTGGAGCCTGTTTTACTGGGTAACTTTTTTGGTTTTTAGCTTTTTGTGGGGATTTATATACTGGAGTATGGCAGGAATGCTGGCTCAGTATATTTTTATGCTTCTAAAAATACGAAAAAGTGAAGAAGTGAATTCCCAAATTGTGTGGGGAGGTATTGGAATTGGTTTATTTGCAGTTACTATGTGCTATATCCAGTTCGTGCCTGTCATGGTGTGCACAGTAATGGCTGCTGTGCTATATGATTTATATAAAAGTGGAAAACTGAAATTTGAGCGAAGGTACATAAAAGTCGTTTTGGGAATTGTAGTGATTCTGTCAGGACTCTCTTTTGTAGGGTATAAGTATGTTTTTCGAGACAGGGGAGTGGGATTTCTGCATGCACTGCAAATGGGCGAGCAACAGAATATCGGCCTTGAAATTTTGTTAATGATTCCATGGATAATACTGATTATTTTGAAAACATTACAGAAAAAGAAGATAATGACACAGATGCAGATTGCTTATGTGACGGGCATGGCAGTACAACTTTTATTTACGGTTTTATCCGTTTGTCACATAGTCAGTACCTATTATCTGCAAAAAAGTTATTTGGTATTGGTATTTTTATCTATTGTAATCATTGTGGAAGGATGGTCTTGCCTGGAAAAGAAAATCGTGCAGAGTATGTGTTGGCTTTACATGGGAATTCTAAGCTTTTTGGTGATTTCCTATGCAGGAAATGAGAGCAAAACATTTAGCCTGCAACAGAGTACTTTGGTGCAAAATTTGGATATTTTGTCCGGATACGATTTTTCAAAAGGGGAGTTGAGTGATAATGATAAGATATACCTGATGCAATATGCAATAGAAGAATTTCAGGATGAGAATGGAACAACACCTTTAGTGATATCCGGTGGTGCAGCAAGAGGAACTGGTCTGTGGCTGGATGCAACTTACCCTAATGCGACAGTAATCTGTATGGATGATTATGAATGTACCGCGGAGAAGCTGGATGAACTGTTAGAGAAATGTGGTGCTACTCATTTTATGGTGTTCTTTGATGATTTATTATATATATATGATTTACATGATTACTTTGATTCTTTTGAAAGAGTTTATCAGAATGATGCCGGCTTTATCGGAAAATATAAATAAAGTTTATAGATAATATAACATGTGAATAAAGGAAAAACGATGAGTACAAGTAGAGTTTTGATTATTATACCAGCACATAACGAAGAGGCGAATATTAAAAGAGTGATAGAAGCTTGTAAGAGTAAGTGCCCATATTGCGATTTTTTAGTAGTAAATGACTGTTCGCAGGACAAGACAGAGCTGATACTGGATTCTGAGAATGTTGCTTACATTTCATTGCCAATCAATCTTGGAATAGGAGGTGCTGTACAGGCCGGATACAGATATGCAAGGAAACACAACTATGATATTGCAATACAAGTTGACGGAGATAATCAGCATGATGTATCATTTATTCATGATATGATCCGGACGATGGAAGAGGAAGATATTGACATTGTAATCGGCTCACGTTTTATCAGAAAAGAAGGATTTCAAACATCAGCGCCCCGTAGAATGGGTATTAATTTTTTGAGCATTCTCATATTTTTATGCACGGGTGAAAGGGTGTATGATGTAACCAGTGGCTTCCGTGCAGTCAACAGGTATTTTATAGATTTTTATGCAAACAGTTATCCGGATGATTATCCGGAACCGGAGGCAATTGTGGCGGCAGTTATGCATAAGGGGAAAATAAAGGAAATTCCGGTGATTATGCATGAACGTGATGGGGGAAAGAGCTCCATAACCTTTAAGCGGTCTATCTATTATATGATAAAGGTTTCGCTTGCAATTGTGATCTGTAGAATCAGTTTTGGGATAAGGAGGGGTAAGCGCAATGCCGAACACTCTTAAAATTGCATTATATATTGGAATATTAATCTATTTTATTTTGATACTGGGGTTATTAAAAAAGGGTTCTTTAAGCTTGAAATATACTTTGGCCTGGCTTTTTTCAGGTATTGTAATTTTTATTTTAGTGGCATTTCCGGGAATTATATATTGGTTTTCTGCATTATTTGGAATCCATAATGGCATGAACGGCTTGTTTGTGGCCGTAATAGGATTTATGCTGATTATTTTACTGGCGATTACCTCTATTGTATCAGGACAAAGAAATAAAATAAAGATCTTAACACAGGAAGTCGCTTTTTTGGAAAAGCGTGTGCGAGAGTTAGAGGATAGAATGGATGGCTAAAATTATGCGGGAGTGCCGTCGCTTGCAATAGGACAGGCTGTGTGATATACTTTTATAATATTGTAACTATTCAGAACTACATTCGTAAAACCGCTGTTTCACAGCTCAAGTTTTACTCATGTAGTTACTTCGCCATATAAAATTGCTTTTCTGTTTGAATGCAAGCATTCACAGAAAGCAATTTT
>Ga0129314_1001574_pt1 | contig 15297 bp, 14 predicted proteins | sample O1111metagenome_FD_94431 | JGI IMG/M metagenome (GOLD analysis project Ga0129314, IMG submission 94431) | Orangutan individual fecal microbial communities from fecal samples from Wisconsin, USA - O1111 metagenome | ecosystem: Host-associated > Mammals > Digestive system > Large intestine > Fecal...
GGCGGATGTTGATCGTTTTCTCTCCGTTGTGGAGAGGTACACGGATATCCCGGAGCTCACGCCCTGCATCCTCCATGAGTTCGTGGAGAAAATCATCGTCCATGCGGCCAGCGACCCGAAGGGTAAGAATCGGACGCAGGAGATTGACATTTACTACAAGGGTATCGGAGTCTTGGAAATGTCAAAAGTCACGGCATCAACGGAAAAATGAGAAAACGGTACAGCCGAAGCTATACCGTTCTCTCTTTCCTCACGATGTTTTCTTATCGGGAGCATCCTTCAGGGTGCTCTTTTGTCGTCTCCGATGGTTCTCTTTACTTCTCCGCGAAATACCGCCGGGTGGCCTCCGCGTCGGCGGCGATCTGGGAGCGGAGGGCATCCAGGGAGTCGAAGCGGATCTCGTCCCGGAGGTGGCGGTAAAACTCCAGCCGCAGCACCTTGCCGTAGAGGTCCCCCTCATAGTCCAGCAGACAGGCCTCCACCGTCAGGTCCGTGCCGTTGTTCACCGTGGGGCGGGTGCCCACGTTGGTGACGGCGGCGTAGGATGCGCCGTCCGGCAGGGTGACCCGGGTGGCGTAGACGCCGTGGGCCGGCACCAGCACATGGGCGGGCACCGTCAGGTTGGCGGTGGGAAACAGCCGGGAGGAGCCGATGCCCCGCCCGTGGCCCACCGTGCCGGTGAGGGTGTGGGGATGGCCCAGGAAGGCGGCGGCCCGGTCCATCTGTCCCAGCTCCACCAGACGGCGGATGTAGGTGGAGCTGACGGTGATGCCGCCCACCTCCACCTTGGGGATGATGTCGCAGCCCAGCCCCAGTTCGGCGCACTTGGCTGCCAGCAGCTCCGGAGAGCCCTGATTCTTATGGCCGAAGTGGTGGTCGTGGCCCGCCACCAGATGGACGGCGTGATACCGCTTCACCAGGATCTCCGTGACGAAGCCGTCCCAGGGCGTGGTCATCATCTCCCGGTCAAAGGGCACCATCAGCACGTCGCTGATGCCGTACAGACGGCGCAGCAGGTCCTTCCGGTCCTCCGGAGAGTTGATGAGGGGGCATGGGATGCCGGTGACCACCTCCTTGGGAGGCCGGTCAAAGGTGAAGACGGCGGGCGTGCAGTCCCGCTTCCGGGCCTCCTCCGCCGTCCGGCGCAGAAGGGCGCCGTGGCCCAGATGAACGCCGTCGAAAAAGCCCAGTGCGATGACACGTTGTTTCATGGGATCAGTCCTTACTTCCGTACTTACGTTCCGAAGAAATTTTTCACAGCGGTGAGGGTGCCGCCCTTGGCCTCCGACAGGCAGAGAAACGTCCCGTCCCCGCCGTAGACCCGGTAGGTGCCGTCCTTCAGGCGGGCGTCGGTGATGGGATTGCCGTTGCGGACCCGGTTCTCCCTGCCGGGAGACGGGATGGTATAGGCCGGATAGGGCGCGAAATAGGCGTCCAGCGGCAGCAGGACGGCCTCGCCCCGCTCCTGCACCGTCTCCACCGTCACCGTCCGGTCGATGGTGAACCCGGCGGCCATGGTACGGCGCAGGCCGGACATGCACCCGCCGCAGCCCAGGGCCTGTCCGATGTCGTGGCAGAGGCTGCGGATGTACGTGCCCTTGGAGCAGACGCACCGCAGCCGCCACTCCGCCGGGCCGGTCTGTTCCAGCAGCTCCAGTTCAAAAATGGTGATCTCCCGGGGCTTCCGCTCCACCTCCCGGCCCTGCCGGGCCAGGTCACAGAGCTTCTGTCCGTTGACCTTCAGTGCGGAGTACATGGGCGGCACCTGCCGGATGGTCCCGGTGAACTGAGGCATCACCGCCTCCAGTTCCGCCCGGGTGACGCTGACAGGCCGCTCCTCCAGCACCGTGCCGGTACTGTCCTGGGTGTCGGTGACGAGTCCCAGCCGCAGGAGGGCCTCATATTCCTTCTCCCCGCGCTCGGCGAAGGAGACGGCCTTGGTGGCCGCCCCCACAAATACCGGCAGGACCCCGGTGGCCATGGGGTCCAGGGTACCGGCGTGGCCCACCCGCTTTTCATGGAGGATGCCCCGCAGCTTGGCGCAGACGTCCATGCTGGTCCATCCGGCGGGCTTGTCGATGATGACGATTCCGTTTGCCATTTCGTCGATAAAAACCTCTCTCAGTCAGGAATTCCTGCTTTTGAATTAGGAATTAGAAACGAGGAATTAGGAATTTTCTGGGAGTTGAAAATCAGGTCCATCCGGATATCCTCCGGACAAATCAATTCCTAATTCCTAACTCCTAATTCCTAATTATCCGAAGTCCGGCGCGTGTCTGGCGATGGCGGACAGGATCCTGGTCTTCACCTCCGCCAGCGGCGCCTCCACGGTGCAGCCCGCGGCGGCGGCGTGACCGCCGCCCCCCAGCTCCCGGCAGACCTCCGTGGCGTTGATGCGCTCGCCGGTGCGGACGGACAGCTTCCACACGTCGGGCCGCAGCTCCCGGAAGGTGACGGCGCAGTCCGTGCCCTCGATCTGCCCGCCCAGGGAGGACAGGTCCTCGGCGTCGCTCTCAGTGGCCTGAATGCGCTCCATCAGGGAGATGGGCACCATCAGGAATACCACCCGTCCCCGGTCGTAAAACTCCATGTTGCCCAGCATGTCCGCCTCCAGGGCCAGACGCTTCCGGGTCTTGGTGCGGAAGAACACCTTGTTGACGGCCCGGTAGTCGATGCCGGTGTCCATCAGCTCCGCCGCCACCCGATGGGTGTCGGCGGTGGTGTTGGCGTACTGGAAGCAGCCGGTGTCCGTGGACACCGCCACGTACAGCGGCAGAGCGATCTCCGGCGTGATGGGCCCCAGCTCCCGGAGGATGTCGTACACCAGCTCGCCGCAGGCGGCGGCCTCCGGCCGGACGATGTTCTCCTTTGCGAAATACTCAAAGGAGGGATGGTGGTCCATGGCCAGGTCCACCCGGTCCTTCCAGGGCAGGGCGTTGTCCGGGAACAGGCCCACGGTGGCGATGTCGGTTGACACCACCTTGTCCGGCGTGAAGCCCTCCGGAGCCAGATAGGGCGCCGCCACCGGGGCGGTGGTGTCCGTCAGGCCCGGATTGGGCAGCAGATATGCCGTCTTTCCCAATGCCCGCAGAGCGGCGCACAGGGCCGCGGCGCAGCCCACCGTGTCCCCGTCCGGGCGCACGTGGGTGAGAATCAGCACATTGTCAAAGTCCCGCAGACGGGTGGCGGTCTCCTGAACGGTGAGCATGGGTCATTCCCCCGTTTCCGGCGCGCCGTCCCGGGCTTCGTCCTTCTGTTCCACGTCGTGGAGCAGCTCCAGGATGTGGGCGCCGTACTGGATGGAATCGTCGGCGATGAACTGAAGCTCCGGAGTGTACCGCAAACGCAGAGACGCACCCAGCTCCCGCCGCAGGAAGCCGGCGGCGGACTTCAGGCCCTTCAGCACGTCCTTCTCCTGGGACTTGTCCAGAACGCTGATATAGACGCGGGAATAGCGCAGGTCGCCGGTGGTGTCCACACGGGTGATGGAGACCATGCCGGTCTGGGAGACCCGAGGGTCCTTCAGGCGGCGGATCTGGGCCGCCAGCTCCCGCTGGATCTCCTCGTTGATACGGCCGATGCGATTGCTTGCCATAATGGGATTCCTCCTTTTCGAGGTTTGTTTAGATGGTGACGCTCAGCCACCGCTGGCCCGGCTCCAGAAACTGGCGCAGCGTCTCCAGGTCGAAGTCCGCCAGGGTACCGCGGTAGTGGGGCGGACGCCTCCCAACATCATCTGACAGCCAGATGCTCCAAAGCTCCGCCGTCTCACCGGGATGCAGGTTCTCCGCCAGATACGCTTTCAGGGCGTTCAGATCCGCCTCTTCGGCCTCCAGCTCCAGCTCATACCGCCAGGGCTTGATGGGATAGTCCAAGGCGTCCACGGCGCTGCGGTAATAGAGATGCTCCTCCACCAGAAAGCCCCGTGGGATGGTGATGGAAACGGGTTCTCCCCGGACCATCACCGTGGAAGTGCGCTCCTCCTGCTGATCGCACAGCGGCAGCGGCCTGTCCGCCGCCAGAAGCCGGACCTGACTCATCGGTGTTCCCTCCCTGCGTCACGAAAAAACAGGGGGCGGCGACGAGGTCGCCGCCCCCTTTATTATTTGCAGCTGCCGGGCGATTACCGGGGGATCTCCTCCATGGTAAATGCCTCCACGATGTCGCCTTCCTTGATGTCGTTGAACTTTTCAACAGTCAGGCCGCACTCGTACTTCTGGGTGACCTCCTTGACGGAGTCCTTGAACCGCTGCAGGGAGGCCAGCACACCCTCGTGGATGACGATGCCGTCCCGGACCACGCGGACAGAGCAGTCCCGGACGATCTTGCCGTCCTGGACGTAGCAGCCGGCCACGGTGCCCACGCCGGAGACCTTGTAGGTCTGGCGGACCTCCGCGTGACCCAGCACCGCCTCCCGGAACTTGGGAGCCAGCATGCCCTTCATGGCCGCCTCGATCTCGTCGATGCAGTCGTAGATGACGCGGTACATCCGCATATCCACGTTCATGCGGGTGGCGGACTCCTGTGCCACGGCGTTGGGCCGGACGTTGAAGCCCACGATAATGGCGTTGGAGGACGCGGCCAGCATGACGTCGGACTCGTTGATGGCGCCCACGCCGCCGTGGATCACCTTCACGTTGACTTCCTCGTTGGACAGCTTCTCCAGAGACGCCTTCACGGCCTCCACGCTGCCCTGGACGTCGGCTTTGACGATGAGGGCCAGTTCCTTCCGCTCACCGGCGGAGATCTGGTCGAACAGGTTCTCCAGGGAGACCTTCTGGGCGGGGGCGTTGGCCTTGGCCCGCTCCTCCGCCTTCCGCTGCTCCACCAGCTCTCTGGCCATGCGCTCGTCGGCCACAGCGAAGAAGGGACTGCCGGCGGAGGGCGCCTCGCTGAGGCCCGTGACCTCCACGGGGACGGAGGGTCCGGCCTCCGTCAGGCGGCGGCCCTTGGAGTCCATCATGGTACGGACACGGCCCACGGCGGTGCCAGCGATGATGATGTCGCCCTGCTTCAGGGTGCCGTTCTGCACCAGCAGCGTGGCGATGGGGCCCCGGCCCTTGTCCAGCCGGGCCTCGATGACGGTGCCCTGACCGGCACGGTTGGGATTGGCCTTCAGCTCGCCCATCTCGGCGGTGAGCAGCACCATCTCCAGCAGGTTGTCGATGCCGATATTCTTCTTGGCGGAGATGGGGCAGCAGATGGTGTCACCGCCCCAGTCCTCGGCCACCAGACCGTACTCGGTGAGCTGCTGCTTCACCCGCTCGGGATTGGCCTCGGGCTTGTCGATCTTGTTGATGGCCACGATGACGGGGATGTTGGCCGCCTTGGCGTGGTTGATGGACTCCACCGTCTGGGGCATGATGCCGTCCTCGGCGGCCACCACCAGAATGGCGATATCCGTGATCATGGCGCCGCGGGCACGCATGGAGGTGAACGCCTCATGGCCCGGCGTATCCAGGAAGGTGATGGGTCTGCCGTTGATCTGCACCTGATAGGCGCCGATGTGCTGGGTGATGCCGCCGGCCTCGCCGGAGGCCACGTTGGTGTTGCGGATGGCGTCCAGCAGGGAGGTCTTGCCGTGGTCGACATGGCCCATGACAACGACGACGGGGGCCCGGGGCACCAGATCCTCCGGCTTGTCCTCGTGGTCGTCGATGAGCTTTTCCTCGATGGTGACGGTGACCTCGTGCTCCACCTTGCAGCCCATCTCCTCGGCGATGATGGCGGCGGTGTCGAAGTCGATCATCTGGGGCAGAGAGGCCATGATGCCGTTCTTCATCAGGCACTTGACCACCTCGGCGCCGGTCTTCTTCATGCGGGAGGCCAACTCGCCCACGCTGATCTCGTCGGGGATCATCACCTTCAGGGGTGCCTTCTTGGCGATCTCCAGCTGGAGACGACGCATCTTCTCCGCCTCGTCCTGACGGCGCTTGTTGGAGAAGGCGGGGCCGCCGGTGCGCTGGCGGTTCTGGCTGTGGATCTTCTCCTTGCCGCCACCGCCGCGGCGCTCCATCCGGGCGGCGCGCTCGCCGCCCAGCTCCTCCAGCCGCTGGTCGTACTTCTCCAGATTCACGTCGCCGCCCTTGCGGGTGTCCACGATCTTCTTCTGGGGCACCCGGGAGACGGGCTGCTGCACCGGCTGCTTCGCTTGCTGCTGGGGCTGGGCCGGACGGCCGCCCTGCTGCTGGGCCTTCGCCGCGGGCTGTCCCGCCTGGGCGGGCTGGGGTCTGCCGCCCTTGCCGTCCCGGCCGTCCTTCCGGGCGGGAGCGGGAGCGGGCGCAGGCGCGGCCTTCTTCTCCTGCTGCGCAGGCTGCTTCTTCTCCGGCTCCTTGGCGGTGTCCGCGAAGATCACCTGGATGCTGGAGACGGGATGCTTCTGCGTCAGACGCTCGAAGATAAAGGACAGCTCCTCGTCGGTGAGGACCTGCATATGGTTCTTCGGCGGATGTCCGAAGCTGGTCAGGATCTCCGTGATCTCCTTGGTGGGAAGGTTGAAGTCCTTCGCCACCTCATGCACTCTGTATTTTTCCATACCCAAATATAGCCACCTCGTTACCATCCGGCCCGGCGGTGTCTCCGGGAGGTCTCACACCTCACGGGACTTCCGCCCGGTCGGGAAAAATTCATCTATTTGCCCTCGGCAAATTCCGGAAGGCACTCACTGCGCCCCGGCTGTTTTCTGTCATGCTTTGACGTCCCGCTTGCCCTTGGGAGATCCCTTGCCCTTCTTCACCGGGCGGCTGTGCCGCCAGCGGTCCTGAGGCGCGGCGCTCCGCTCCGTCTTCCCGGCGGGATGTCCGCCCCGGGCCGGCCGCTTTCCGGCTTTCTCTCCGCCGCCGTTCCCTCCGGACCGGGAGGGGACGTACCGGCGTCCGCCGGGATGCCGCTTCTCAACGGGAGCCGTCTTTTCAGCAGGGGGTTCCGGTGCGGGGACCGTCTCCTGAGCGGGGGCCGTCTGGGCCTTCCGCTTCACCCGGCCCTGCCGGAGATTCTTCTCATGGGCCCGGGCCTCCGCCTTCCGGCGGGCGGCCTTCTCGGCCTTCTGATCCAGCCGGTCGGCGGTCTCGCCGTACCGGGCAGGGTCCGCCTCCACCAGGCGGCGGACGATGTTGGCGGCGAAGCCGATGTCCGTCACCGCCAGGATGGCGCAGGAGGTGCGGCCCATGGCCGCGCCCAACTCCGCCTTGGTAAAGGGGATCTGGAGCCAGGGACAGTTGCCCATCTCAGCGAAGTGCCGCACCCGGCGGACGGTGTTGTCCGCCGCGTCGGAGGCCAGCAGCAGCACACGGGCGTCCTTCGCCCGGGCGGCGGCCTCCACCGGCTCCTCGCCCACGGCCATCATATTGGCCCGGCGGCACAGTCCCAGCAGGGGGAGAAGTTCACTGCCCATCTTCGCCCTCCAGTTCCCGCTCCAGGGCGTCGTAGACCTCCGGCGGGATGGCGTTGGAGAAGGCCCGCTCCAACGCCCGGGTCTTTCGGGCCTTCTTCAGGCACTCCACGTCCCGGCACACATAGGCGCCCCGGCCGGGCTTCTTGCCCACGAAATCCAGCGAGATCTCGTTCTCCGGGGATTTCACCACCCGGATCAGGGCCTTCTTATCCTTCATCTCCCGGCAGCCCACGCACTGCCGCTGGGGGATCTTCTTCACTTTTGGCACAGCGGACCGCGCTCCTCTCTCCCTGAATGATTATTCCCGGGGCTCCTCGTCCCCGGCGGGGACCTCCTCAGACACTTCCTCTTCCCGGAAGCTCTGGGGCTTGATATCGATCTTGTAGCCGGTGAGACGGGCCGCCAGACGGGCGTTCTGGCCCTCCCGGCCGATGGCCAGGGACAGCTGGTCATCCGGCACGATGCAGCGGCAGGCCTTGCCCTCCTCGGCCATCCGGACCTCCACCACGTCGGCGGGAGCCAGGGCGGCGGCGATGAACTCCGCCGGGTCCTCGCTGTACTTGATGATATCGATCTTCTCGCCCCGCAGCTCCTCCACGATGCTGTCCACCCGCTGGCCCTTGGGGCCCACGCAGGCGCCGATGGGGTCCACGTTGGGGTCGTTGGACCACACGGCCATCTTGGTGCGGCTGCCCGCCTCACGGGCGATGGCCTTCACCTCCACGGTGCCGTCGAAGATCTCCGGCACCTCCAGCTCGAACAGTCGCTTCACCAGACCCGGATGGGTTCGGGAGATCAGCACCTGGGGACCGCGGGTGGAGTGGCGGACGTCCACCACGTACACCTTCACGTGCATGCCCTCGGTCAGCTCCTCGCCCTGGACCTGCTCGCCGGCGGTGAGCAGCGCCTCCGTGGACTCCGTGCCGCTGCCGATGCGCAGGGACACGGCGTTGGTGCGGGGATCGATGCGGGTGACCACGCCGGTGAGGATCTCATGCTGCTTGGAGTTGAACTCGTCGTAGATCATGCCCCGCTCGGCCTCCCGCAGGCCCTGGATGATGACCTGCTTGCCGATGCCGGCGGCGATGCGGCCGAACTCCATATTGTCCACGGGGATGTTCACCACGTCTCCCAGCTCGTACCGGGCGGAGATGCGGTGGGCCTCCTCCAGGGTGATCTCGTTGTAGGGGTCGTAATACTTCTCGTCCACCACGGTCTTCTGGACGTACATCTTCAGGGCCTTGTGCTCCTCGTCCACGTCCACGATGACGTTCTCCACATCGTCGTGGTCCTTTTTATAGGCGGTGGTCAGGGCCTGGATGATCTTATCCAGCATGAAGTTCTGGGGGATGTTCCGCTCCTTTTCCAGTAGTTCCAGGGCGGCAAAGATCTCCGCGGAATTCATGCCGGCGGGTTCTTTCTGTTTCTTGCCTCTCATTTCTGACGATTCTCCTTCTGATTTTGTTGGGCATCCAATCCGCCCCGCAGGGCGGTTAAGTTTCATTCCTTAGAATTCCACCCGGAGCCGGACCATGGCCGTCTCCTTTTTTCCGAAGGTCAGGTCGTCCTTCCCCACGGTGACGGTGGTGTCGCCGGTGGACTCGTCATAGGCCTTCAGCGTCCCGGCGAACTCCTTGCGGCCGTCGCGGGCCTGGTACAGCTTCACTGTGACGGGGCTGCCCAGGAAGCGCTGGAAGTCAGAGGGGCGCTTCAGCTGCCGCTCCGCGCCGGCGGAGCTGACCTCGAAGGTGTAGCTGCCCTCGATGGGGTCCGCCTCGTCCAGCAGGGGCTCCACGGCCCGGGACACGGCCTCGCAGTCCAGAATGTCCACCTGGCCCTCCAGCTTGTCGATATACAGCCGCAGATACCAGGCGCCGGCCTCCCGGACGTACTCCACGTCCCAGAGGATGCAGCCCTGTGCCTCCACGGCGGGGGCGGCCAGCTCGGCCACCAGTTCCGTGATCTTTTTCAAGACAGTTTTCCCTCCCGGCGGAAATTTTGGCCTTCTTGGACAGCATCGCATCATGCGGCAAGAGCGGTTTGCGAGCAAATTTTGCGTCTGACAAAGGCGCAATTTTGCAGGAATACCGGGCGTATTTCAAAAAATTGCAACGCATGGATGGCGCAAAATTTCCGCAAAGCGCCGCCGATGCATTGTGCGGTGCTGCCCCAAAAAAGGCCAACAAAAAGAGCGGACCCGGGGCCCACTCCACATACCTACACTACTAACATACAGAATATAGCACATCCCGCCAGGCATTGCAAGAGTTTTCTTGCCCTCCGGCGGTAAAAAAATCAAAAAACAGGACGCTTTTCGCAAAAAACGCCCTGTTTTCCGGGAGATCACCGCTTCCGGACCCACTGGATCAAGCAGGCGGCCAGAAACACCGCCAGATCCGTCACCACCACCGAGGCTCCCACCGGGGTGGACAGCACGAAGGACGCCGTCAGTCCCACGCAGAAGCAGGCCACCGACGACACCCCCGCGCAGATCACCACGCCCCGGAAGCTCTTGAACAGCCGCATGGCCGTCAGCGCCGGGAAGATGATCAGGGAGGAGATCAGCATGGCGCCCATCATCCGCATCCCCAGCACGATGGTCAGCGCCGTCAGGATGGACAGCAGGGTGTTGTACCGCTCCACGTTCAGGCCCGTTGCCCGGGAGAAGCTCTCGTCGAAGGTGACGGCGAACAGCTTGTGGTAGAACAGCACGAACAGCGCCAGCACCGCGATGCTCAGCAGCACCGACAGCGCCACGTCGGACTTCGTCATGGCCAGGACGCTGCCGAACATATAGTTGTCCACATCCGTGGTCATGCCGGTGGTCAGGGAGATCACCAGAATGCCCACCGCCAGGGCGGAGGCGCTCATGACGGCGATGGCGGCGTCGTTGTTCCACCGGGGATGGCTGGCCATCCGCAGCAGGAAAAAGGCCGCCAGGATCACCACCGGAATGGAGAAATACAGCGGCGTGATGCCCAGGGCCACGGCGATGGCCAGGGAGCCGAAGGACACATGGCTGAGACCGTCGCCGATCATGGAGTACCGCTTCAGCACCAGCGACACTCCCAGCAGGGCGCAGCACAGACTCACCAGCACACCCGCCGCCAGCGCCCGCTGCATGAAGGGCCAGGAGAACATCTGCAAAAGGATCATGTCCGCTCCTCCTCTCCGAACCGCCGTCCCTGGGGGGAGGCCAGATAGTCCGGCACCGTGCCGTAGAACCAGCTATCCCGGCCGATGTGCAGCACCGTCCGGGCGCTGTGGAGGGCGGCCTTCAGGTCGTGGGTCACCATCACCACGGCCATGCCCTCCTTCCGGTTCAGATAGGCCAGGGTCTTGTACAGGTCCTGTGCGGCGGCGGGGTCCAGGCCGGTGATGGGCTCGTCCAGGATCAGCAGCCGCCGGGCGGCGCACAGCGCCCGGGCCAGCAGCACCCGCTGCTGCTGGCCGCCGGACAGCTCCCGGTAGCACTGGTCCTTCAGCTCCAGGATGCCCAGCTTGCCCATGTTCATCAGCGCCCCGGACCGCTGGGCCGGGGTGTAGAAGAAGTGGAAGCCCTTCCGGTTCAGATACCCGGACAGCACCACCTCATAGACCGTGGCGGGGAAATCCCGCTGGGCCCGGGTCTGCTGGGGCAGATAGCCGATGGCCCCGTCCCGCAGCTCCGGCGCCCGGACGATCTCGCCGGACAGGGGGGACAGCAGGCCCAGCAGGCCCTTCATCAGCGTGGACTTGCCGGAGCCGTTCTCGCCCACCACGCAGAGGTAGTCCCCCTCCCGCACCGTCAGGTCCAGGTGCTGGAGCAGGGGCTTTCCCTCGTAGCCCAGGGACACGTCCCGGCAGACGATCAGTTCATTGTTCTCCATGTCCGTGTCCCTCCTCTCTCTGTTTCGCGCAGACGTCGCACAGCCCCGTGAACACCGTGGTCCGGGGATCGATGTGAAAATGGTGCCGCTCCGCCAGATGATCGTACAGGGGCTTTAAATGGGTGCAGTCCAGATGCAGGATGCGGCCGCAGCCCCGGCACTGGAGCAGCAGACACTCCCGCCCCTCTCCGGCGTGGTCGCAGTACTGGTACAGCGCCCCCTCCCCGGTGTTGACCTTGTGGACCAGTCCCGTCTGCTCCAGCTTCTCCAGCTGGCGGTAGATGGTGGCCAGGCCCACCGGATGGCCGGACTGGCGCAGAGCCTCCGCCAGTTCGATGGCGCTGACCGGCTCCTCCCGCCGTCGGGACAGGCAGTCCAGCACCGCCTGCTGCTGTTTCGTGGAATATGCCATGGATGCCTCCTGAATTTGAATATGAAAATCATTTTCATATTATAGCCGCCCCGGCGGAATAGTCAAGCAAAATCTCCGGCGGACAGAAAAAGCTCCGGAGCCGTCCCCGGCTCCGGAGTTTGTTTGCGGAAGCGCCCGCCTATTCCAGCAGGCCGTATTTGGTCTTCACCCGGTCCAGCTTCTCCAGCATGGGCTCCGCGGCGAACCACAGGAACAGGGCCGTGGCCGCCGCCTGGACGCAGTCCATGGGCAGGCCGGAGAGATAGTAGGCCAGCAGCAGCCTGGCATCCAGCGTCCCGGCCCACAGGAGGGCCGCCGCCGGATTCATGATGCCGCCGTAGATCACCACGGCGGACAGTGCGCCGAAGGCGGACAGTGCCACCCGGCTCCGGGGCAGCGGCCCCCGGTGGAACAGCACCCCCGCCAAAAAGCCGGTGAAGCCCATGGCGAACATCTGCCACGGCGTCCAGGGTCCCTGCCCGAACAAGATGTTGGAGGTCAGCATGGTGACGGCTCCCACCAGGAAGCCCGTCTGGGCGCCTAGGGACGTCCCCGTCAGAATGGTCAGCGCCATCACCGGCTTGCACTGGGGCAGCATGAAAAACGCCGCCCGGCCCGCCGCGCCGATGGCGCACAGCACCGCCATCACCGCCAGCTCCCTGGCCCGGGGCCGCCGTCCCTCAAGCAGGAGAAAGAAGGGCAGCATGGCCTCCAGCAGGATCAATAGTGCAATAAAGTAATATTTTCTGCCATTATATAAGACTTGTCCCGCCAGCAGCGTCAGGGGGATCAGCAGCAGGACCCCGCCCGCCGCCAGAACGGACCGCCGGGAGGGACGCCGTTCCCCCGCTCTTTCAGGCGGCCGCGGCATGGGGGCGGCGGGCCGCCGGACGCACAGCGCCAGCACCAGCAGGGGCAGCAGGAAGGCGGCGTACTGTCCCACAGACGGGCCGCTCTCCGGCGTCAGCCCGCCGGAGGCGGCGGTGCGCAGCAGCACCGCCAGAGCCGCCAGTCCGGAGACCACCGCCAGATATTTCCGCCACCGGGGCAGCTTTTTCGCCGGACGCCCCACCGTCTCCGGGGCTGCGGCGAAGCCGGAACCGTCTGTTTCCGGCGGACATTCCGGTGGTGGCGGCAGGACGCCGCCGCAGGCCAGGATCAGGTCCTCGGGCGTCACGGCCCGGGGCAGCAGGGGCCGGGCCATGCGGTTGGCGGCGGTGGTGTAGAAGCTGTTGCCGGAGAAGAAGTCCCGGGGTGGGCCCTCCGTCACGACGCCGCCGTCGAAGAACAGGGCGCACCGTCCGGCGTACCGGGCGCAGAACTCCACGTCATGGCTCACCATGAGGATAGCCGTCCCCTGCCGCCGGAGGGATTGGAGGATCTCCCCCAGCGCCTGCTTGAAGGCGGCGTCCAGGCCCTTGGTGGGCTCGTCCAGCAGCAGCAGGTCCGGCTCCGTCAGCAGCACCTTGGCCAGGGCCGTCCGCTGCTGCTCACCACCGGAGAGGTCGTAGGGATGGCGGTCCAGCAAACCCTCCAGACGGCACAGCCGCACCATGCGGGCCGTCCGTCCGCCCCGCTCCGTGTCCGTCAGGGGCAGCTCCTCCAGCGTCTCCGCCAGTTCCTCCCGGACGGTGTTCTTCACGAACAGCGCCTGGGGGTCCTGAGGCAGCAGGGCAATCGTCCCATGGCGGCATACCTCTCCCCGCTGGGGTGTCAGCAGGCCGCTCAGCAGCTTCAGGGCGGTGGTCTTTCCCGCGCCGTTGCCCCCCAGCAGGGCCAGCAGTTCGCCCCGCCCCACCGTCAGGGACAGGCCCTTCACCACGTCCGCGCCGTTCTGTTCATACCGGAACCACAGCTTCCCGGCGGACAGCACCGTCTCCCCGGCGGGAGGCTCCGGCGTCTCCGGCACGGGATGCAGGGGATGGGCCGATTGGAACTCCTTCAGCCAGTCCCGGCCCTCCCGGACGGTGACAGGACAGGGGGCGTCCGTGTCCGCCGTCGCCCAGACCCGCATGGCGGCGGGCATGGCCAGAAACATGGCGTGGCCCCGGTCCCGCAGGGCCATGCCCGCTTCCCTGGGTGTGCCGGTACAGATCAGCCGCCCCCGGTCCAGCACCGCCGCCTCCGTGGCCAGGGGAAACACCTCCTCCAGACGGTGCTCCGTCAGGATCACGGTGGTGCCCAGCTCCCGGTGGATCCTGCCCAGCATGGCCAGGAAGTCCGACGCCGCGATGGGGTCCAGCTGGGCGGTGGGCTCGTCCAGGATCAGGGCGGCGGGCTGGGTCACCATCACCGCCGCCAGATTCAGCAGTTGCTTCTGACCTCCGGACAATGACGCCGTGTCCCGGTAGAACCAGTCCTCAATGCCGAAGAAGGCCGCCATCTCCGCCACCCGGCGGCGGATGAACGGGGTGTCCCACCCCAGGCTCTCCAGTCCGAAGGCCAGCTCATGCCACACCCGGTCGGTGACGATCTGGCTGTCCGGGGACTGCCGGACGAAGCCGATGCGTCCGGCGGCGGCCCGGCGGTCCAGCTCCTCCAGGGGAAGGCCCTCGAACAGGATCTCCCCATCCCGCCGCCCGTGGGGGGACAGGGCCGGCTTCAGCTGCCGCAAAAGGGTGGTCTTACCGCATCCGGAGGCGCCGCACACCACCAGAAAGGCCCCCTGCTCCACGGTCAGGGACACGTCCGACAGGGCGGGGCGGGTCTGTCCCGGATAGGTGAAGCTCAGGTGGCGGAGCGTGAACGTGTCCATTGGCGGGCCTCCCTCCTATTGAAAATCACCGGCGTCAGGCAAAGGGCCAGATACACCAGCTGAAAGCCAACGGGCAGCACGCCGGTCAGAGTCCCCCGGACCGTGGGATAGTACCGCCAGTCCAGGCCACCCGCCGCCCATCCGGCGGCGATGAAGACACCGCAGAAAGCCAGCCAGACCAGCAGCGTCCGGTCCCGGCCCTCCAGCCGGTAGATGGAGAAGGACGTGCGGCCCGGCAAGCCCCAGCCCCGGCCGCGCATGCTGTCCGCCGTCTCCACGGCGCTCTCCAGTGACCACGTCACCAAAATAGACACCTGGGCGGCAGTGTTTTTCAGCCGCCGGAACCAGCTCCCGCCGGAGCCGTCCCGTCCCACGCACCGCCGGGCCTCCCGCACCGTCCGGAACCGGGCCTGGAACCGTGGCACGGACCGCAGGGTCATGGACAGCAGCAGGGACAGGGCGGGCAGCAGCCGCCCGAAGAGCCACACCATCTTGTCCGACGTCAGCACCGCCGACGCGCAGGTGAACCAGGCCACAGCCGCCGCCAGCATGGCCGACGCCGCCAGTCCGTACAGGATGCTCTCCAGGGTCAGGGGGTTCCCGGAGGGCAGATAGGTCAGGATGGTGGCCCCCTCATGGTTGAAGGCCGGATTCAGCACCGCCGCCAGCAGGGCCATGGGCAGCAGGTACCGCAGCTGGCGGCCCACCCTCCGCCAGCCGTACAGGTCCGCCGCGCAGAGCAGGGCCGACGTCAGGGATACCGCCAGGCACACCGGATGGAGAAAAAACATGGTGAACAGCAGCACCAGGGCGAAGTACAGGAAATTCACCAGGGGATGACAGTCGGAAAAGGCGTTCCGGCGCTCCA
>Ga0129314_1001576_pt1 | contig 15287 bp, 15 predicted proteins | sample O1111metagenome_FD_94431 | JGI IMG/M metagenome (GOLD analysis project Ga0129314, IMG submission 94431) | Orangutan individual fecal microbial communities from fecal samples from Wisconsin, USA - O1111 metagenome | ecosystem: Host-associated > Mammals > Digestive system > Large intestine > Fecal...
TCCGGATGGATCGAATGGATTCCGGTTTCCAACACGGCACGTTCGCCATCCTGTTTGATTTTGGCTTCCACTTCTTTTCGGGCTTTCTCCACCGTTTCCTCAATGCGTGCAGGATGGATACGGCCATCCTGAATCAGGCGTTCCAGGGAGATACGGGCGATTTCCCGTCGGACCGGGTCATAAGAAGACAAAGTAATGGCCTCAGGTGTATCATCAATAATCAAATCCACCCCTGTCATGGTCTCGAGAGTACGGATATTGCGGCCCTCCCGGCCAATAATACGGCCTTTCATTTCATCATTGGGCAACGGTACTACCGATACGGTAGCCTCCGCCACGTGATCAGCGGCACAGCGCTGGATAGCGGTCGAGATAATCTCTCTCGCCTTTGCGTCTGACTCTTCCTTGGTCTGCTGCTCAAACTGCGAGATCATCAACGCTTTTTCATGGGTCAATTCTTCTTCCAGATTTCTTAACAGATATTCCTTCGCTTGATCAATAGTCAGACCGGAAATCCGTTCCAACATCTCAAACTGCCGCTTTTTGATTTCCTCTGCTTCGGCTAATTTTCCTTCCGCCTCTTTAATTTTGTTTTGCAGGGTTTCATCCTTTTTTTCCAGATTTTCCAGTTTGCGGTCTAAAGACTCTTCTTTTTGAACCAGCCTGCGTTCTTGACGCGTTACTTCGGAACGACGTTCCTTTACGTCCTTTTCCGCTTCCGTACGCATTTTATAGATCTCATCCTTGGCTTCCACCAGCGCTTCTTTTTTGCGGCTTTCAGCGGATTTAATGGCGTCGCTCAAAATGCGCTTCGCTTCCTCTTCCGCAGAACCCAGCTCTGCCTCCGCCACTTTACGCCGGTACTGCACGCCCACAAAAAAACACAGAACGCCGCCGACGAGAAAAGCAATCACACCCGTAATAATACAGGCAATTATCGTTGATTGATCCATTACAGCTGCTTCAACCTCCTTCTTTTGCAAATTTTGTAATAGCAATATCGAAATGAATGACACTTTCAATATGGTTGCATATCATTCATATTTTAAAGCCTGACCGTGTTCCTGTCAAGAAAATTATAGAATAAACTGCAAAATCCGCCCTTTTATCTGGCAAAAATCCGTGCGTTTTTCCCAATACTTTTTGTTGACAAGGCCGCTTTGGGGTGATATAGTAACTGTATCAATACGATGAACACGTTGAAAGAGAAGCCGTGAACCGGTGCTCCCCCAGAGAGGCTGCCCCCTAGTGCTGAAAGGCTGCCGTTGCAAGGTTCTGACGGTACCGCCTCTTGAGTGCGGGCAAAACCCGCCGCGTCAGGTGCGTTAACCCCTCGTCCAAAAGAGTGGCGGATTTTCCGCAAGCAGGGTGGAACCGTGGAGCAGACTAATCATCGCTTCACCCCTATCAAAACATAGGGGTGAAGCTTTTTTGTTGCCTATTTTAACTAGGCAGCAAATAACTGCCGAAACGTTTAATCGCAAAGCGAATGAGAAAGGATGAAAAATATGATTCATATTACGTTAAAAGACGGCGTTGTCAAAGATTTTGAAGCGCCTGTTACTCCAATGCAAATTGCAAAATCCATTGGAGAGGGATTATTCAAAGCTGTTTGCGTCGCTAAAATAGACGGCGTTGTCCGCGATCTGCGCACCCCGATTGAGCAGGACGCACAGGTGGAATTGCTGACCTTTGATGAGGATGAGGGAAAGCGTGCATTTTGGCACACCGCTTCTCACGTGATGGCGCAGGCGGTTTTGCACCTATTCCCCAACGTCAAATGTGCCATCGGTCCTGCAATCAAGGATGGTTTCTACTACGATTTTGATGTAGAAAAGCCCTTCACTCCCGAGGATTTGGAGAAAATTGAGGCAGAAATGAAAAAAATCGTCAAGCAGGGTATTCCGCTAGAGCGGTTTGAACTACCTGCTGACCAGGCGCTGGAATTGATGAAAGACGATCCGTATAAAGTCGAGCTTATCCAGGAACATTCCGGCAAGGGCGAGACAATCAGCTTTTTTAAACAGGGCGATTTCACCGACTTATGCGCTGGCCCTCACCTGCCTGACACCTCACGCATTAAAGCGTTTAAGCTGACCTCTACCACTGGCGCTTACTGGAGGGGTGACTCAAGCAAACAGATGCTTTGCCGGGTTTACGGCACCGCATTCCCCAAAGCTTCCATGCTGGAAGCGCATCTGTCTGCCATTGAAGAAGCAAAACGCCGCGACCATCGCAAACTGGGTAAAGAACTCGGTCTCTTCACCATTCTGGACGAAGGTCCCGGCTTCCCTTTCTTCCTGCCAAAGGGTATGATCCTTAAAAATACATTGATCGACTACTGGCGTGAAATCCATACCAAGGCCGGCTACAAAGAAATCTCTACTCCCATTATGCTCAATCAGGATCTATGGCACCGCAGTGGCCACTGGGATCACTATAAAGATAATATGTATACCACAGTTATCGATGAAACAGATTTTGCCTTGAAGCCAATGAACTGCCCCGGCGGCATGCTGGTCTATAAAACCGAGCCCCATTCTTACCGGGATCTGCCGCTGCGCATGGGCGAGTTGGGTCTGGTACACCGGCATGAGCTGTCCGGTGCGCTGCATGGTCTGATGCGGGTACGCTGCTTTACGCAGGACGATGCCCACATCTTTATGACCAAAGAGCAGATTAAAGATGAGATTGTTGGTGTAGCAAAACTGATCGATGACGTTTATTCCATGTTTGGCTTTAAATACCATGTGGAATTATCCACCATGCCGGAAGATCATATCGGCAGCGACGAAGATTGGGAAATCGCCACCAACGGGCTCATTGCTGCTTTGCAGGAGCTGGGCAAAGAATATGTGGTTAATGAAGGTGATGGTGCTTTCTACGGTCCAAAAATCGACTTCCATCTGGAAGACTGCATCGGCCGTACCTGGCAGTGCGGCACCATCCAGCTGGATATGCAGATGCCAGAGCGGTTCGAGTTGGAGTACACTGGTGCAGATGGTGAAAAACATCGTCCTGTCATGATCCATCGCGTCGTGTTCGGCAGTATCGAACGGTTTATCGGCATTTTGACCGAGCACTTTGCCGGCGCATTTCCTGTTTGGCTCAGCCCAGTGCAGGCCATTGTCCTACCGATTACCGACCGGCAACATGAAGCCGCAGCCAAAATCAAAGATCAGCTGGCAGCGGCAGGTATTCGCGTAGAGCTGGATGGCCGTAGTGAGAAGATTGGTTATAAAATCCGTGAAGCACAGCTTCAGAAAATTCCTTACATGCTGGTTGTTGGCGATAAGGAGTTAGAAAACGGCACCGTTTCGGTTCGCAGCCGCAAAGGAGTAGATTTAGGTACCATGCCTTTGGATGCATTTATGGCCAGAATAAAAGAGGAAATTTCCTGCCGGACCAATGACTAAAAGGATCTCCTTGTTTGGAAACCAAAGAGCCCCGTACAGACCAAAGGCCTGTACGGGGTTCTCGTGCTGAAGCGGGTAATTTGCCAGTAGGTGATACTATCTCAATCGTCTTTCCTGATATTTCGTTCGCTTTACTCCCAAATCACTTTTCCCGGTACGATGTTTCTTTCCTGCATTCATCAGCTGAAACGCTATTGCTGATGTCTTCACAGCTTGACAGTTACGTTTCCCCGATTGGTGCTGACGTTCCTCAAATTGACTTCTCTGTCACGCTCAAGAACTACGACAAATACTTCAATGTGGATAACCTGAAGTCCACAATCAACTTCCTTGAGACAGGACAGGAAATGGACATTTACTACGGTTATCACCTCCCGGAGAGTGACGAGATCGAGTGGGTCAGAGGAAACCACCTTGTTATGTTCTGAGTGGGAGTCGGACGATTTCACGGCAACTATCCGTTGTCAAGACGTGTTCCGCTCTATGGACTCTGAATATTACAAGGGAACATACAACGCAAGCGGCGTGAGCTATTACGATTTGGCGGTAGCGGTTTTAAGAGGCGCTGGTCAGACGGGCTACAGAGCGGTGCATTCTCGAAGAAAGCAAACGCAGAAGCCCTCAGAGACAAGCTCAAAGCGGCTAGATTTGAAGCTGTGATCGTTGGTGGTACTTCTACTACCGCAACGCCTACAAGCCCCTCTACGGCTTCTACAGACGTTGCTAAGACCATTTGGGACTATCCGCCAGCGACCGAACTTCATCGCCGATTTTCTCATAAGGAGTATTATCAGAACTCGGCAGTTTAACGAATACTCCAGTAGTTCAACGATTACCCCAGCTGTTTAACGATTACAACGGCTCATGCCGCTTAAACAACCGTAAAACGCACAAAACCCCGTCACAGAAACGCTCTGTGACGGGGTTTGTTATATGTCGGAATGGCCAAAAAGCCTTATCTCAAGCGGCTTTCGGGCATAGAAAAAGTCCACCGTAAATTCTATCAAAATTACGGTGGACTTATGGTGGAGGCGAGGAGAATCGAACTCCTGTCCGAAAACCTATCCACACAGGCATCTCCGAGCGCAGTTTGTCCTTTTCATTCCCTTATCCAATCGCTGACAAACAAGCTAAAGGATTTGGTATCCTCCTATACATCGTCCGCGCGGGAGGCACCTTGCGGCGACGTTCACCACTAATCGACGCCCAATCCAGATCCGTGGTCCTATCCGGTTGAACGGCTGCTTAATTAAGCAGCAAATGCAACGTTATTGTTGTCGTTTAATTTAAAAGTGTCAGGTTTTTAAGAGGTCCTGCACCTCTACTCGCTTCCCGTGCTTCAAAATCCCCGTCGAGACCATTACGCCCCCAGATTTTCGACACCATTCCGTCTGCATTTTCCTGTTAACTTCTAGCGGTTTCTTTCCTTCATCGCTCGTTCCACATCCCGTTTCGCGGCTTTTTTGGCCAAATCATCCCGCTTATCATACAGCTTTTTGCCTTTGCAAAGGCCCACCTGGACTTTTACACGCGATCCTTTCAAGTATAAAGACACCGGAATCAACGTGAGCCCCTGTGTTTTTAACTGTCCATAAAGTCTTTGAATTTCCTTTTTATGCATCAATAACCGCCGTGGGCGAAGCGGGTCGCGATTGAAAATGTTACCTTGTTCATAAGGGCTTACATGCATACCGCGAACAAACAACTCGCCGTCCTTCACTTCGCACCAGCTGTCTTTCAAATTCGCCTTTCCGGCCCGCAAAGACTTCACTTCTGTACCAAATAGTTCAATCCCCGCTTCATACGATTCGAGGATAAAATAGTCATGCCGCACCTGACGGTTCTGTACAATGGTTTTGGTGCCAGCTTTGTCCATTTTATCTCCTCCTCCCATGATGTGGGTCTTTATTGTATCATTTCTCCCGCCTTTCGTCAATGATGGGATTCTTCCTGCTTTCGGCAAACCAAACCATATTCCGCCGAAATACATGTTTTTCCCCTACCGGGCGAACCCATTCTCTTTGGCCGCAGACAGCAAATATTCCAATGCTTTTTTCACCTCAGCACGGGGCGTGGCCAGATTCATTCGGGTGAACCCTTCTCCTCTGGGGCCGTATTCTTCTCCACAATCCGTTAAAAACAGCGCCTGTTCTTCCAAAAAAGCATGCAGCTCACTTTGCGACAGACCGAGGCCGCGCCAGTCGATCCATAAAACAAACGCTCCTTCACTTTCAAAAGCATGGTCCTGTGGTAAATACTTTTCCAAAAAGCAACGTACCAACCGAATATTATCCGGCACATAACCGTTCATTGCCTGTACCCAACGGGCACCTTCATCGGTATAAGCCGACACATCGCCGCATAGGACATGGATTCAATACTACCATAGTAATCCGCATTTCCCTGAACGATAAAGCTCTCTCGCAGTTCCCGGTTCGGAATAATCAGATTGGCAAAATTTACTCCCGTCAGGCTGAATGCCTTGCCTAATGAGGTGGATACAATCGCATGTTCCCACGCATCCGGCGTTTCACTGTACGGCTGGACTACATGATCATTATATACTGTTTCGGCAAAGATCTCATCGCTGAACACCGTAACATCATACTGGCGCGCCAGACGCGCTACTTTTGCAAAATCCTCCCGGCTCCAAATCTGTCCAATGGGATTATGGGGATTGCATAGAATCATCAGACGATTGTTCGGATCCTCCATGCACCGCTCTAAACTGCCAAAATCCATTTCGTATCGCCCATTTACCAGCTTCAGAGGATTATAGATAGTCTTTCGCCCAGTACGGTCTGCCGCCTGCTTGTAACGGTAATATACTGGCGGCTGGACAATGATACCATCCATTTCATGCATCCGATATTTTTCCGCCGAGCCGCGTATCAAAATCGAATTTCTGTCCCATGTTTGTCCCTCTCAATCACTAAAAACAACATTCCCCACCCTTTGCAGCATCGGGCAGGGAATGTTCTTAGTCGACAGGCTTTACAACTCGCTGCGTCCTTCCAGTGCACGGTAAAGAGTTACTTCGTCGGCATATTCCAAATTGCTGCCTACAGGAATTCCATAGGCCAGCCGTGTTACCCTAATCCCCAGCGGCTTAATCAGCCGTGACAGATACATCGCAGTTGCTTCGCCTTCCACAGTAGGATTAGTGGCCATAATGACCTCTTTGATTTTCCCTTGTCCAATACGCTGCAGCAGTTCTTTTACATACAGCTGATCGGGTCCAATTCCATCCATCGGCGAAATCAGCCCATGCAGAACATGGTATAGGCCATTGTATTCTTTTGTTCTTTCAAAAGCCAGTACATCTCTGGGATCTTCTACCACGCAGACGACGTTTTCGTCCCGGGATGCATCTTGGCAAATCGGGCACAGCTCATTGTCAGTTAAATTCTGGCAGACCTTGCAGTGCTTAATTTTTTCCTGCGCTTCTACAATACAGTTGGCAAAATCCAATGCCTTTTCTTTTGGCAGATTCAGCACGTAAAAGGCCAGCCGCTGAGCAGACTTTTTCCCGATACCCGGCAGACGTTCAAAATGTTCAATTAATCGGGTCAGCGGCAAAACATGATATTCCATATGTTTAGAACAGCCCCGGCACACTCATACCGCCGGAGATCTTCTCCATTTCTTTTGTGGATTCGTCTTCAATTTCCCGAATTACTTCGTTCACAGCTGAAATGACCAGATCCTGCAACATTTCAATATCTTCCGGATCCACAACCTCCGATTGAATGGTAAGCGCTTTCAGTTCTTTTTTACCAGTCATGACCACTTCGACAGCCCCGCCGCCAACGCTTACCGTATGCTCTTTTTCTTCCAGTTCCGCTTGCACGCGGGCAATCTCCGCCTGCATTTTCTGCGCCTGTTTGAGCATCCCTTGCATATTGCTAGCAGCTCCGCCGCCGTAACCCTGCGGTAATCTTGCTTTCATTGTATCATCCATTCCTTTCGTCCAATTGCTTCATCTATCACAGGCAAAATCGCCTGATGACGTCATTTTTCTTCTACTGCAACCCCGGCGCTTTTTACCGACTTTAGCAGCGTTTCCAAAGGATCTTCCTCTGGCTTTGCAGGCATCTGCCCTTGTGCGCGGTACGGCCCCAGCCGGTAGCGCCGACCGGTTTGTGCTAACAACGCATCCCGCAGAGAATCCTTGGCAAATTCATTCTCCCGGATCAATTTGAAAAACAATTCGTTTTTCGCGTCAATCAACATCAAATCTCCTTTTTCGTAGGCATCAGAATTTTTCAGCGCCGCAAATAACGGCGGATTTGTTTTCAACAATCTGCCAAGGACCTCCTGCCACTTGCCAAAAGGCTGTGCATCGGACATATCCGCCAGTACGGATACCGTTGCTTTTTTGATCTCTGATGCGGTCTGTATCGCAGAATCAGGCGCCGTTTGCAAGGATTCTGGCGGCTGTTTTTCCGCTTTTTTTAATCTGTCCGCCGCCGTTTCCGAAAAAGAAGAGGATACGGCTGAAACGCCCTTGCGCACTGCCGCCTCCAATTCTTCCAGCCGGGTCAGCACCGCTTCGGCAGAACTGTCCATCGCCGGATTGCAGATACGAACAACAGACATTTCCAATTCCGTCCTCCGGTTTGCCGTACGGGACATACGATTTTGTGTCTCCTGCAAGACGGAGAGCGTATATAAAATCCGGGACAGAGAGAAACTCTGCGCCAACGGTTTCATATCATCCATTTCTTCCGGAAGAGCCACAATCAGCTGCTCCGGTTTCTCCACCGTTTTCAAAAGCATCAAGTCCCGGTAAAACACCACCAAATCGCTACACAACCGATCCATATCCATGGATTTTTCATGCAGCGCCCCAATTTGTTCCAGAGCAGAAGCAGTGTCCTTTTGAGCAAAAGACCTAGCCAGCGCCAAAAGATGTCCGGAACCAGCCAATCCGGCCGCTTGGGCCACTACCTCTGCCGTAACAGCGCCGCCATGAGAAATACACAGATCCAGAAGAGAGATCGCATCGCGCATACCGCCGTCGGCCAGCTTTCCGATTAACAAACCTGCGCTGTGTTCCAGCGCAACGCCCTCCTTCTGGGCGATCTTTTCCAAGTATCCTGCAATATCTTCGCTGCCAATCCGCCGAAAGTCAAACCGCTGGCAGCGGGAAAGAATCGTTGCCGGAACCTTATGGGCCTCAGTCGTTGCCAGGATAAACAAAACATGCGGCGGCGGTTCCTCCATAATTTTTAACAGCGCATTGAACGCGCCGGTGCTGAGCATATGCGTCTCATCAATGATATAAACCCGATATTTTGCCTGGCCTGGTGCAAAATAAGCGTCCTCGCGCAGCTGCCGGATATTATCTACCCCGTTGTTGCTGGCCGCGTCGATCTCCAGTACATCCATCACAGTTCCGTCATCTATTCCCCTGCAAATTTCACACTCCCCGCAGGGATTTCCGTCCTGTGTATGCGGGCAGTTGACCGCCTTTGCCAAAATCTTGGAGCAGGTAGTTTTACCGGTTCCCCGAGAGCCGGTAAACAAATATGCATGTGCTGTTTTTCCGGTCTTTACTTCATTTTGCAAGGTACGGGTGATATGGGCCTGGCCCACCACGTCATCAAAGCTTTTGGGCCGGTATTTTCGATACAACGCCTGATACATCGTCTCGCTCCTTCTACAACAAAATGCAGATATACAAAACAGACAGGGCACCAATTGTGCTAAATACCGGTTCTCTCACAAGGGCACACAGGTTGACTGCGGCGCACAAAAACAGCCGCTTAATGCTGCTCGGTTCCCCGCCTGACATGGTTCACAGCGCCTTGTCGCACAGGACCCGCATACCCTCATGACAGAATCGGTATCATCCTGTCTGTTTCATTGCTTTTGCTGCCGGCTTATAAATGCCGCAGCCATTTTTAAATGGCAGTATTCTGTATTCAACCACCGCTTGGCCTTTCCTTCCGCAAAAACAAATTGCTGTACGCAGCTTACCTAAGGAACGAAAACATTTGTCCACACCATTCCAATCAGAAACACCGTTGCGGCAAAAACGGCACAACAAAGACCGCTTTTTAGGTATTATATCGTACTTTTTGCAATTTGACAATAGCTTGAAGCGGAAAAGTTATACGACTATCCTTCCAACACTTCAAATCCCATATCGCAAATCCGATCCGCCAGATCGGCCCGTTCCAACTCCATACCACAGATTACCAATTGGTTTTTATCCTGATTAAAATCAACTGTATCCACACCGCTGACACCATAAAGCTTTTCTCTTATTTTCTCCTGCGCTCCCGCCGCCGAAAGGCCGGTTACAATAAACGTCACACGATTTTCCACCTTATATCATCTCCTTTGAAAGAAAGTATTCCACCAAAGGAGAGCATTCATCCAAACGAAAAACTGGAAGAAAAAGCGCAGGCCAATTGGCCTGCGCTTTTAAAATTTTTGACTGCTTCTTTACCGTTTTTCTCCCAGGAAAAACAACGCTACAGTGCCAGGGCCGGAATGGGCACCAATCGTCGGGCCTATAAAATGAATCAAGTGTTTCTGGATACCAAACCGCTTCTGCACTTCTGCGGCCACAAACTTTGCGTCCTCCAGACAATCCCCATGGCTAATAAAGAAAACTTCATTGTGGTAAGAACCAATGCGTTCCTCCATCATATTGACAAGACCAATCAATGACTGTTTTCTGCCCCGTACTTTTCCCAACGGAATCAGCTTTCCTGCATCATCCACATGCAAAAGAGGTTTGATATTCAGCACAGTTCCCAATACCGCAGTTGTCTTGGAAACGCGGCCGCCCCGATACAGATGGTTCAAATCATCTACCGTGAACATGTGGCACAAATGCAGCTTATTTTCCTCCACCCAGGAAACAATCTCATCCAAAGATTTGCCTGACTCTTTCATCGTAACAGCGTAATGAGTCAAAAGTCCCTGCCCCAAAGAAGCGCACAGCGTATCCACAACTACGACCCTCAGATCAGGGTAACTTTCCTTCAATTCATCCGCCGCGATCAAAGCGCTGTTATAGCTGCCGCTGAGTCCGGAAGAAAACGCCAGATACAACACTTCAATGCCGTCTTTTAAATATTGTTCAAAATAGCTTTTTGCCTGCTCCGGGTTCACCTGCATCGTCTTTACATCTGCGCCAGCCCGCATCTGATCATAAAAAGCATGCTCATCAATCACATCTTTATCTGCGCAAAAAGTTTTCCCATTCACAGAAAAACTCAGGCAAAGCCGTCCCAGTCCATGATTTTTCAAATATTCTTCAGGGAAATCCGCATTGGTATCAGTAACGATCACAAATTTTTTCTCGCTCAATTCATGATCCTCCTTGCTGTCTGAATTTTGATTTTTTCACAAAGAAAACTGTTTTTCATCTGCCAATCCTGTCGACCCAAAAGGCCTGTATCACACCGCCGAAAACAGCCTATCTTGTAATTACCGTTTTTATTTTATCATATTCTCTCCACTTATTCAACCGTTATTGTCGTGTTTTCCCTGATTTGTGCCAGCCCCAATCCGGAGAGACTGTCTGCCACCTGGGCAAACAGCGGCGCTGCTACCCGATTGCCGGACTGCCCATTTTCTACAAAAACTACAATGGCAAACTGAGGGTCCTCAGCTGGGTAAAACCCACCGAACCACGCATGAACAATTTCTTCCTCCTTTTCATCGTATATTCCTGTTTGAGCAGAAGCGGTCTTGCCGCCTGCTCCACCTGTTTTGGGTGTTGCCAGCTGTCCAGACCCTTCCACGACCACCGTTTGCATAAATTTGCGCAACAAATTTGCGGTTTTTTCTGAAATCACACGGTTGGCAGAAAAAGAAGTTTTCTGCTGCAGTGCGCCCCCCAAATAAATTCCCTGTACCAGATAGGGGGACAAAAGTTTTCCGCCGTCAGCAATTGTGGCAATCATTTTGCAAATTTGAATAGGAGTTGCTGTTAAAAGCCCCTGTCCAAACCCAAAATTGGCAAGTTCTGCTGAGTTTTCCAGCTGCTGTGCATCAGGCAGATTTCCCGACGCGGTCTGCAGAGTATCCGCCAGCAAATCAGCCTTGGAAAACCCAAAACGAACCGCCATGTCCCGCAGATTCTGAGCGCCAATCTGTTGAGCCAGCTGAATAAAATAGCAGTTGCAGGAGTGTGTAATCGCTTGCTCCATATCGATCTCTCCATGCCCCGCCAGCTGGTTGCATTTAAAAATCTGTCCGTTTATGTCCAGCCAGCCGCTGCAAACATAAGTCTGTTCCGGAGATACTCCCTGCTCCAATGCAGCAGCAGCCACTAAAAGTTTAAAAGTGGAACCTACCGCGTAAGCACCAAACGCCCGATTAACCAACGGACTGTCCGGATTATTCATCGATTCGGCTACATTCCGCGGATCAAAACCCGGTGCGCTGGCGACTGCTCTCAGACCACCGTCAGCCAAATCCATCACTACAATGGCTCCGTTCACTTCAGCTCCGCTTAAAATTCGCTCACATGCCTGCTGTAAGCCTTTATACAATGTTAAAACCACTCCATCGGACCGGTTGCCCTCCTGCAAAATCTCAATTCCATTTCCTGACAACGCACGTCCCATAGCGTCGATCTGATAACGAACCTTTACTTTTTCTCCAACGCTTTTTAAAAAATCATTGAAAATCCTCTCAATGCCGGTCTGCCCCACACCATCAGCATCCACATATCCGACAATATGAGGTGCTGTGTAGTCCATCGAATAGCGGTCTGGGACAGAAAAAACTTCTACCCCCTCTCCCCGTACGGCATCTGTATTCACCTCTGTCAAAAAGGGAACTCTGCTGTTCATTTTTTCACGCCACAAATCAGCGGAGACAAACTGACTTCTCAGTGTGGCGGCACTTTCGTTATTGGGCAGTACTGCCGCCATATAGTGAAAACTGTCATTCACCAAGCTCTGGCCCTGACAGTCATAAATCATACCCCTGCTTTGCGAAACTTCCAGCGTATAAGTACTTTGCTGGTTGGCCGCCTGCGCAAAATCTTCTTTACGGCTCAGCCAAGACAGCCGCCAAATCACAGCGCTAAACAATAAAATCAGGACACTGAATAAGGCAACAATCCGTTTTCCCATTTTCCCACGCTCCTTACAATCTTTATTCTGGGCGCTGGACTGGGTTTCATACGCATATGAAAAGGATTCTTCGTTTCAAAGTATTTTTGCTTTTTCGGATGATAGTTTGAAAAGGATTGTCTATCCTAAAAACAAAAAGGAGGGATTAAAATGGCAGTCAAAACTTATCGTTGAAAAGTATCGGTTTATTCTGTTCAAGGAATATTCTACGCATCCTGCCATATGTGCCAAGTATCTGTGCTTCTGTGTGCGCTAATCTGATGTCGGGGATAAAATAATCACCGCATTGGGTATAAGTTAAGTTCTGAGCCATAATCGCACCTCCAATCAATCTGCTGTTTTCATTTAGATTGTACTGGATGGAACAGGAAAAAGGAAGTTTGTCGCATACACAAATGAGCGATACCTGGTCATTCAAACCAAGTATCGCTCATTTTCTTTTTTGCTAACCTCGACTGCCAGATGTCATAATCATTGAAAATTTGTTGCTTCCTGTATTATGGGCACCCAGCATTTAGGCGGAGCCTTTTATTTGGATTTACCAGAAATCCTTACTGTTTTATATTCCCATCGGTCATCAGTTCTTTCAGCGAAGTTGCCAGACCCGCCAGACTTTGAATCTCACTGGGGATAATAATTTTGGTGGCCTTGCCATCGGCTGCTTTTCCAAAAGCTTCCAGTCCTTTCAAAGCCAACACCTTATCAGAGGGAGCTGCTTCATTCAAAAGGCCGATACTGTCAGCCAGCGCCTTTTGCACCATCATAACCGCTTCCGCTTCACCTTGCGCTTCCCGGATTTTCTGTTCTCTTACTGCATCCGCATGCAGGATTGCAGCCTGTTTTTCCGCCTCAGCCCGCAGAATCTGAGATTCTTTTTCACCTTCTGCCACCAGAATCTGGCTGCGCTTTTCTCCCTCGGCTCTGAGAATTGCTTCACGCCGCTCGCGCTCCGCTTTCATTTGCTTTTCCATGGCATCCTGAATCTCTCTGGGCGGGAGGATGTTTTTCAGCTCCACCCGGTTGACCTTGATGCCCCATTTATCGGTAGCCGTATCCAAAGTAGCAGTAATTTTGGTGTTGATAACATCGCGAGAGGTCAAGGTATGGTCCAGCTCCATCTCACCGATGATATTACGCAGTGTTGTCGCCGTCAAATTTTCGATGGCAGAAATCGGGCGTTCCACACCGTAAGTGAACAGCTTTGCATCAGTTACCTGGAAAAAGACGACGGTATCAATCTGCATGGTAACGTTATCTCTGGTAATAACCGGCTGCGGTTTGAAATCCACTACCTGTTCTTTCAAAGAAACCTTTTTCGCAACCCGGTCAAAAAACGGCAGCTTAAAATGCAGGCCGGTTTCCCAAGTCGCATGGTAAACACCAAGACGTTCCACAACATAACAATTTGACTGCGGAACAATCTTAACACAGGAAATCACGATTCCCAAAATCAAAAACAGCAGGATAAATACAATTAAAATTCCAACGATAGGTGGCATAACTCTCTCCTTCTCCGCACGGACACAAGATTCAGCATGAACGATTTTTCCATGCGGCACAAAATCATTCATGGTCAAAACAAAACTTTAAACAGCTTTTTCCACGGTTAGGGTCACGCCGTGGATTTCTTTCACCTGCACACGGGTCCCCGCCTCTAAAACAGCATTGTCAGAAGTTCTTGCCTTCCATGATAAACCGTCTACCATCACGCGTCCGCTTTCCAGCGTGCTGTCAATGGTCTCTGTCACCAGACCAATCTCTCCAATCGTACGATCTGCATTGGTGTTCACTTTTTTAACTGCCAAGACCCTTTTCACAAAAGGCCTGGTAAAAGCCAAGCAAACAGCGGATACCGCCACGAACACAATTACCTGCACTACCAAAGGCATTCCCAGCATTGCGGGAATCAGTGCAGCCAAAGACCCGGCAGCCAGCCAGATGGATACCAACTGAACCGTAGAAGCCTCCAACACCACAAAAAGAATAATCAATGCCAGCCATAATACCGGATAAAACCATTCCATCACCAGTCCCCCTTTCACCCGTTTCTGTTTGCCATTTTATTTTTCCAACACTGTGCTGTCACAGCTGTCTACAAGGCAAATCCACCATCGGCACAAATTATTTGGCCGGTGATAAATTCAGCCTGCTCCGAAGCCAAAAACAGCGCCAGTGCAGCCACATCCTCTCCTCTGCCCAACCTGCCAATAGGCGTCTGTTCAACTAACTGTCCTAACTCTTCTTGGGAAAAGCAATCCAACATCGGCGTATGGATCACTCCCGGCGCAATACAGTTGACCGTGATACCGGAAGGGCCTACCTCTTTGGCAAGCGCTTTTGTCATCCCGGCGACTGCCGCTTTTGAGGCGGAATAATGCACCTCACAAGAGGCTCCACAAACGCCCCATATGGATGAAATATTGATAATTCGACCAGCTTTTTCGCGGATCATGGCGGGAAGAAACGCACGCGTTACATAAAACACGCCGTCCAGATTCACACCCATGATGCGTCGCCAATCAGCGTCGGAAATATCTTGAAACAATTTTTGCTGCGCTATCCCCGCATTATTGACCAATACATCCACACGGCCACCACAGCGGTCCAAAACCTTTTGGGCAAAAGTATCCGCCTGCTGGGACGAAGACAAATCCGCCTGAAAAGCCTCTGCCCACAGGCCTTGGCCGCGCAACTGCGCCGTCAAAGTTTCCAGCGGCTCCAAATGAGAAAAACTGCCGCAAAACACGCGATATCCGGCCGCTGCAAA
>Ga0129314_1001583_pt1 | contig 15211 bp, 14 predicted proteins | sample O1111metagenome_FD_94431 | JGI IMG/M metagenome (GOLD analysis project Ga0129314, IMG submission 94431) | Orangutan individual fecal microbial communities from fecal samples from Wisconsin, USA - O1111 metagenome | ecosystem: Host-associated > Mammals > Digestive system > Large intestine > Fecal...
ACTCCTTTAAGGATCAGGTGCCGGAGAGCTACATCCGCAAGCAGACGCTGGTAAACGGCGAACGATACATCACGCAGGAGCTGAAGGACTTAGAGCACGACATCCTCTCCGCCAGCGACCGGGTGACGGCGCTGGAATACCAGCTGTTCACCGATCTGCGGCTGCATATCGCCGCGCAGGCCGCGCGGGTGCAGCAGGCCGCCGCGCTGGTGGCGGAGCTGGACGCTTTGTGCTCGCTGGCCGCCGTGGCGGTGAAGAATAACTACTGCCGTCCTGTGGTGGACGAGTCCGGCGTCATTGAAATCCATGATGGCCGCCATCCGGTGGTAGAGCAGATGCGCCGGGACAGTATGTTTGTCCCCAACGATACCTATATGGGCGCAAAGGATGACCGGGTGGCCATCATCACCGGCCCCAACATGGCCGGTAAGTCCACCTATATGCGTCAGGTGGCGCTGATCGTGCTGATGGCGCAGGTGGGAAGCTTTGTGCCGGCGCAAACCGCCCGCATCGGCGTGGTGGATCGGATTTTCACCCGCATCGGCGCCTCTGACGATCTGTCGGCAGGACAGTCCACCTTCATGGTGGAGATGACGGAGGTCAGCGAGATTCTCCGCGCCGCCACGGCGGATAGCCTGCTGATTCTCGATGAGATCGGCCGGGGCACCTCCACCTTTGATGGGATGTCCATTGCCCGGGCGGTGCTGGAATACTGTGCCGACCCCAAGAAGCTGGGCGCCAAGACCCTGTTTGCCACCCACTACCATGAGCTGACGGCGTTGGAGGGTCAGCTGCCCGGCGTGCGCAACTATAACATCGCCGTCCGCACCCGGGGTGAGGATATCATCTTCCTGCGCAAGATCCTCTCCGGCGGGGCCGACCGCAGCTACGGTATCGAGGTGGCCAAGCTGGCGGGCCTGCCCAAGCAGGTCTTGACACGCGCCCGCCATATTCTGCAGGAGCTGGAGGACGAGGCGGGCAAACCCCATGCCGCCCCTGCGGAAACGGATCAGGTGTCGCTGGAGGCCCTCAGTGAAAGCGCGGTCATCGATGCGCTGCGCCGCGCACAGGTGGATACCCTCAGCCCGCTGGAGGCGCTGAATCTGCTGTACGAATTGAAGAATAAGCTGTCTTGAAAGCTGACGCTTTCATGGAGATTTTTTAGGAGGAACCATGCCGCAGATCCAATGTTTGCCGCCCCATGTGGCGGATCTGATTGCCGCCGGTGAGGTGGTGGAGCGTCCTGCCAGCGTCATGAAGGAGCTGCTGGAGAACGCCATTGACGCAGGCGCCGCCACCATCGTGGCGGAGATCGAGCGCGGCGGCCTGACCTATATCCGCATTACCGATAACGGCTGCGGCATCCCGTCGGAGCAGCTGCCCACCGCCTTTTTGCGCCATGCCACCAGCAAGCTGCGCGCCGCCGCCGATCTGGCGGCCATCGGCACGCTGGGCTTCCGCGGCGAGGCACTGGCCGCCGTTGCCGCTGTCAGCCGTGTGGATATCTTTTCCCGCACAGCGGGGGAGGAGATGGGCGCGGCGCTTCATCTGGAGGGCGGCGTTCCCGGCCAGACCCAGCCTACCGGCTGCCCGCAGGGCACCACCATTTGCGTCCGCGACCTCTTCTATAATACCCCAGCCCGCATGAAGTTCATGAAAAAGGACAGCGCCGAGGGCGCTGCCGTATCCGGCGTGGTGCAGCATCTGGCGCTGAGCCATCCGGACGTGTCCTTCAAGCTGATTCGTGACGGACAGGAGGTGCTTCATACCCCCGGCGACGGGCAGCTCCATTCCGCCGTCTATGCCGCCATGGGGCGGGATTTTGCGCTGGGGCTGCTGCCTATTTCCGGCAGCGGCGGCGACGTGGGGGTGGAGGGCTTTGCCGCCAGCCCCCTCAACGGTCACGGCAGTCGGGGCAAGCAGGTGTTTTTCGTCAATGGCCGCTTCGTCAAATCCCAGCTGCTGACCGCGGCGCTGGAGGAGGCGTATAAAAACCGTCTGCTGAAGGGGCGGTTCCCCGGCTGTGTGCTGCACATCACTCTGCCCGCGGACATGGTGGATGTGAATGTCCACCCCGCCAAGACGGTGGTGAAATTCGTTTCTGACAAGACCGTGTTCGACGCGGTGTACTATACGGTGAAGGATGCGCTGGAGCGGGAGAAGAACCCCGCTTCCCGCCCGGTGCCGCAGCAAATGCATCCATCTGCTGCAAATGCAGAAATTAGCGGTGCAAAAACGGCTGTATTTGTACCGAAAAAGGGCGTAAATGTACCGATTGAGGGCGTAAATGTACCGCAAAAGCCCCAAGCTGACCCGGGATTTTTCCAGAAAATGTCAGCCTCGGATTTCAGGGCCCGCACGTCCGATACCCCGGAGGAGAAAAAGCCGCTGGGCAGCTTTTCCGCACGCCGCGCCGCACCGGCCACGAAAAATGTCATTTTGGATCATCCGGCGGCGGAAGTAACATCCGCTGCGGCTTATGAAGCGCGGCCCCACAGCGCCGACCCCATCTTTGTCCGCGATGTGGCGTCCGATGGGGATGCAGTGGTGTCCACCTCCCCTCTGACGGGGCGTACTTATGAGATCACGCCGCCGGAAAAAAAGACCGGGAAGAAAGAGGCGGAAGCGGCGCAAATCCTGATGCAGCAAGGCTTTCAGGCGTGCGACGTGCCGCCGTCCGCGCCTGCCCAGACCCAGCTTTCCCTGCCTGCGGAGGCGGAGCAGCAGACCATCGAGCCGGTGAAGGAAGCGCCGTGGCGCATGGTGGGCGAGGTGCTGAAAACATATATTATCTGCGAGGATGACCACGATACCGTTTGGCTCATTGATAAGCATGCCGCCCACGAGCGGCTGCGGTTCGACGCCCTGAAGGCCAGCCGCCAGCCCTTGATGGCGCAGCCGCTGCTGACGCCTGTTACCGTGGCGCTGGAGGCGGAGGAGTATGCCGCTGTGCTGGAAAATCTGACGCTTTTGCAGGAATTTGGCTTCTTTTGTGAAGATTTTGGCGGCGGAACCGTGTTGATCCGGGAGGTTCCAGCGGATATTCTGGCAGCGGACGCCGCCGCTACGCTGGAGGAACTGGCGCAAAAGCTGGCGCTGGGACGGGCCGATCCGGCGGCTGCCCGGGACGAGCTGCTGCACACCATGGCCTGCAAGAGTGCCATCAAAGCCGGTATGACCACCGACGCCACAGAGCTGGCGGCGTTGGTGGAAAAGGTGCAGGCCGGAGAGATTCTCTACTGTCCCCATGGACGGCCTGTAAAATATAAGCTGAGCAAGTACGACATCGAGAAGATGTTCAAGCGCGCATAGGCGCATCGATTCAAAAGACAGGAGAGAGCGCATGGCAACAGTGCTTTGCGTGGTGGGACCGACCGCCACGGGAAAAACAAAAATGGGCGTGGCGTTGGCCAAGCGCTTTTGCGGCGAGGTGGTCAGCGTGGATTCCATGCAGCTCTACCGGGGCATGGCGGTGGGCACCGCCGCGCCTACGCCGGAAGAGATGGAAGGCGTACCCCACCACATGGTGGGCGTGGCCGACCCGGCGGAGAACTGGTCGGCGGCCCGGTATGTCCGTGGGGCGGATGCGTGTGTGCAGGATATTCTGCATCGGGGAAAGCTGCCGGTGCTGGTCGGCGGGACGGGCCTCTATCTGGATGCGCTGATCCGGGGGACGGATTTTGCTGCCGGCGAGCAGGGTACGGCGCTGCGCCTGCAATTACAGCGCCGGGTACAGAGCGAGGGCGCGGAAGCGCTGCTGCAGGAATTGGAAAAAATCGACCCGCAGGCAGCAAAAAAGCTGCACCCGCGGGACGAAAAACGGATCGTCCGGGCGCTGGAGGTATGGTACGCAACGGGACAGACCATTACGGAGCATGATAGGCTGGAGCGGCAGCGCCCGCCTAAATATGACGCCTTGTACATCGGGTTGGATTTCATTGACCGGCAGGATCTGCGCGAGCGTATCGACAAACGGGTGGACGCCATGGTGGCGCAGGGGCTGCTGGAGGAAGTGGAAGCGCTGCTGGATAGCGGCCTGCCCCGGGAGGCAACCGCCTTGCAGGCAATTGGCTACAAGCAGTTTCTGGCGGTGGCGGAGGGGACGGCCACCACGGAGGAGGCCATTGAAGAGGTGAAGCTTCGCTCCCGGCAATACGCCAAGCGACAGCTGACGTGGCTGCGGCGAAACCGGGAGATCTTCTGGGTGCGCTGGGCGCACAGCCCGAATTTCACGGAGGGATTGCAAAAAGCGACAGAATATCTCCACAGCCGTGGTTTATGCTGAATCACGGCGGAGGTTGTCTGAATGAGATAGCGTCCGTACATAGATATTACAGGAGGGCGCTATGCAAAAGACAAATCATTTACAGGAAGTGTTTCTCACACAGGCCCGTAAACAGAAGATCCCGGTGACGCTGTTTCTGGTAAACGGCTTTCAGCTGCGGGGACTGATCACGGGGTTTGACTGCTTTGTGGTGGTGCTGGATACCGAGGGCAAGCAGCAGGTAATTTATAAGCATGCGATATCAACGATCGCGCCGCTGCGTGCGGTAAGCTTTCATGAGGAAGAAGCAGGCTGCTTGCCCGAGGGCGAGTGAGAGCGAGCCGCCGCAGGCGTACAAGCGTTTTGGCAGTGCCAAAACCTTGCTTTGGCCGGATTCATTTCGGCCAAAGAGGATAAAATCACGGCCCCCCCGCCTGACGCGGCGCGTCAGGTGGGCAACAAGCAGCAGGTAATTTATAAGCATGCGATATCAACGATCGCGCCGCTGCGTGCGGTAAGCTTTCATGAGGAAGAGGCAGACTGCTTGCCCGAGGGCGAGTGAGAGCGAGCCGCCGCAGGCGTACAAGCGTTTTGGCAGTGCCAAAACCTTGCTTTGGCCGGATTCATTTCGGCCAAAGAGGATAAAATCACGCCCCCCCCGCCTGACGCGGCGCGTCAGGTGGACAGCAAGCAGCAGGTAATCTATAAGCATGCGATATCGACGATCGCGCCGCTTACACACCGGGCACCGAAAGGATTCCGCACAGCGGCATGAAACCGATGATACGGATATAAGCATGCCGAACAGGGGAAGAACATCCGCCGGGGCGGCGGGGACGACGCCCCGGCGATGGCCCGGAAGGTTTCGCACAGACACAAAAGGAGCGGGATATGAAAGCAACCACATCCATATTTAAAATACTCTCCGTGGCCATACTGGTGGCGGCGGTGGTCTATTTCGGTGTGCAGACCTACCGCTATCTGACCGATCCCATTAACACCACTGTGGTATATGCCTCGTCGGAGGAGTCGGTGATGGAGGTGAACGGCTATCTGATCCGCGAGGAGGAAACCTTTCACTCTGATGCCGGGACGCTGGGCCACGCCCTGTCCGAGGGCGAACGGGTGGGCAAGGGCCAGACCATGGCCGTGGCCTATGCCGACAGCGGCGCGCTGACCCGGGTGGAGCGGCTGGAGGCGCTGAAGCTGAAGAAGGAGCAGCTGTCTTTCTCGCTGGTATCGTATCTGGATCCGGATGCGGCGCTGAAGCTGGATTCCAGCATCAACAGCGATATCCTGTCCCTGCGCCGGTCGGTGGCCGGAGGGGAATACGGCAATACGGAGGAGCAGCTGGCCTCGCTGAAGGGGGCTATCCTGAAGCGGGACTACACCTCCGCGACGCAGGAGGAGATCGAGGCCGGCATCAAGGCCACCGAAGAGGAGATCGGCGAAATGGAGCGGTCACTGAACGGGAGGGCCATCACCGCACCGCAGTCGGGTATCTACTCGGCTGCCTGCGACGGCTATGAATCGGTGCTGACGATGGACTTTCTGACGGACGACCTGACGCCCGGCAAGCTGGGCAGTGTCCGGCCACGCAGCAGCGACAATGCCAATGTGGGCAAGCTGATCTATGGCGACGCTTGGTATTACGCCGCCAACATCACCGACGAGCAGGCGCAGCAGCTGGAGGGGCGCTCCACCGTGACGCTGCGGTTTGCCAAGGGGCTGGCGATGGATCTGAAAATGACGGTGGTCAGCCTTTCCCGCAGTGAGAACGGCCAGCGGACGCTGGTGCTGCGCAGCGACAAATACCTGGCTCAGACCACGCTGCTGCGCCATCAGGCGGCCACGCTGGTGCTGCGCACTTACGAGGGACTGCGCCTGCCGTCCAACGCGCTGCGCGTCAATGAAGAAGGCGTCAGCGGTGTGTACTGCGTGCTGGGCGTGCGGGCCAAGTTCAAGCCGGTGCGGGTGGTTTATCAGGGCGAGGGCTACGCGCTGGTGGAGGCGGCATCGGCGGTGGAGGATTCCACGCTGCTGCGGCAGGGGGATCAGGTGATCGTGACCACCGCGCAGCTGTATGACGGCAAGGTGATCGGATAGAAGCTCCGATTTTTGATAGATAGAAAAAGGGGGAAATTTCCATGTCTATTGCGGAAAATATTATGCGGATCCGTCAGGAAATCGACGCGGCGGCCCGGGAGACAGGACGTACCGGAGGCGATATTATACTGGTGGGCGCCAGCAAGATGAACGACGCTGCCCGCTGTCAGGAGGCCATTGCCGCCGGGATCGACGCGCTGGGCGAGAACCGGGTGCAGGAGATGACGGAAAAGCTGAAGGAAAACGCCTATGATGGCGCGCCGCTGCACTTCATCGGCCATTTGCAGCGCAACAAGGTCAAGCAGGTGGTGGGCAAGGCGACGCTGATCCAGTCGGTCAGCTCCCGCGAGCTGCTGGATGAGATCGAAAAGGTGGCCGCACGGCTGGAGATCCGGCAGGATATTTTACTGGAGGTCAACATCGGCGGCGAGGAGGCCAAGTCCGGTTTTGACCCGGAGGAACTGGCACAGGCAGCGGCCTACGCTGCCGCGCTGCCCCACATCCGTCCGCGGGGATTGATGACAATACCACCGGTAGAGGTGGAAAAGGGCGGAAATATACCATATTTTGAGAAAGTTTACCGTCTTTTTGTTGACATGAGCAAAGAAATGTATGATAATGAATGGCAGTATATATCCATGGGCATGAGCGGCGACTACGCGGACGCCGTCCGCTGCGGCGCCAACATGGTGCGTGTGGGTTCCGCCATTTTCGGTGCGCGGAATTATAACAAGTAAAAGAACGACAGGGAGGCTTTCAAATGGGATTCATGGACGAGATCAAGAAGATCATTCACCCCTATGACGATGAGGATTACGATTACGAGGATGAAGAAATGGAGCGGCCGGAGAAAACCGAGGCCAGAAACATTTTCGATGACCGCCGCGAGGAGCGTAAGCAGCCGGAGGATCGCCACAACAAGGTGGTGAACATCCACGCGACCGCCGCGCTGAAGGTGGTGCTGGTAAAGCCTGAGCGCTTTGAAAATGCCAGCGAGATCGCTGACCATCTGCGGGAAAAGCGCACGGTGGTCATGAATCTGGAATCCACCAACAAGGACGTTGCGCGCCGCTTGATCGACTTCCTGTCCGGCGTGGCCTATGCCGGTGATGGCAAGATCAAAAAGGTGGCCGCCAACACCTATATCATCACGCCCTACAGCGTGGATATCATGGGCGACCTGATCGACGAGCTGGAAAATAACGGCCTGTACCTGTAAGCGGGCGCAGAAAAAGATGGAGGGATATTACCATGTTGACACCTCAGGAAGTTTCCGAGAAAACATTTCCCAAGTCCTCCGGCTTTGGTAATGGCTACGCCATGGTTGCGGTGGATGATTTTCTTGCCGCGCTGGAGGAGGACTATACGGCGCTGTATAAGGAAAATGTGACGCTGAAAACCAAGCTGAAAATTCTGGCAGAGAAGGTGGAGGAGTATCGTGCCACCGAGGACGCCATGCGCTCTACGCTGCTGACTGCCCAGAAGATGGCGGCCAAGCTGGTGCAGGAGGCGCAGATCGAGAAGGACAATCTGCTGAAGGAGGCACAGGAGCAGCACGCCTCCCAGATCAAGCAGCTGGAAATGGAGCGGTCCGAGGCAGAGGAAAAGCTGATTATGGCTAAGAAGAGTCTGGTGGATTTCGTGCGCCACGGCAGCGAGCTGTGCACCCAGCAGGCGGAGTTCCTCAACTCCCTGCCGGAGATGCAGCTGACGCCGGAGGAGGAGCCGCCCGCCGCGGCCGACACGGTGGAGGGTATCCAGCAGGACATCATGCTGCATCTGGACGCCATGGACGCGCCGGAGGAGGCTGCCGCCGCACAGGACGCAGCGGCAGAGCAGGAGATCCCCGGCGACTTCAAGCTGAGTCTGGACGAGCTGAAGTTCGGGCGCAACTATACCGGCGAATAAGAAAACAAAAAGCGGCCCGCGGGCCGCTTTTTTATCCGGAAGGAGAGGAAAATATGAGCCAACGACCGATTATCGCCCTGCTGTACGATTTTGACAAAACGCTGTGTACCACCGATATGGAGGACTACACCTTTATCCCCAGCCTGGGCTATACGCCTGCGCAATTCTGGCAGAAGGCCAACAACTTTGGCTGGGAGAACCAGATGGACGGCCTGCTGGCCTATATGTACACCATGATCGAGGAGTGCCGCGCTCAGGGAATCACACTGAACCGGGACTATCTGGTGGAGTGCGGCCATGCCATAGAACTGTTTCCCGGCGTGAAGGAGTGGTTTGAACGGATCAACGCCTTCGGCGAAAGCCTGGGGGTGACGGTGGAGCACTATGTGCTGTCCTCGGGGCTGAAGGAGATCATCGAGGGCAGCGGGATCGCCCACCACTTCAAGCAGATCTACGCCTGTGAGTTTTATTACCGCAACGGCGCGGCCTGCTGGCCCAAGCTGGACGTAAACTTTACCAACAAGACCCAGTTTGTGTACCGGATCAACAAGGGTGTGCTGGACGTGGCCGACGACAAGACGCTGAACGACTCCATGCCCGATGACAGCAAGCGGGTGCCCTTTACCAACATGATCTATGTGGGCGACGGGCTCAGCGATGTGCCCTGCATGAAGATGATGCGCTCCTATGGCGGGCAGGCCATTGCCGTGTATCAGGAGAGCAATCGGGCCGGCGTGGAGGAGTTGCTGGCAAGACAGCGGGTGGACTTTATCTTTCCGGCGGATTACCGGGCGGGGACGGCGCTGGATCTGACAGTGCAGAATATCATCCGCAAGATGGCCATCTGCGATGCGCTGGCGGCGGAAAACGCCGTTCAGATGCGCTCCATCGGGCAGGTAGAGCTGGCCTATCAGGAGACATTATTTTAAATCGGAAACCGGAGCGGAAGCTATCATAAAAAATGCGCCTGTCAAACTTATCGTTTGACAGGCGCATTTGCTTGACAGGCGCGTTTTTGTGAGCGTTACCGCTTTTTCTTGTTCATCATGATCAGCACCACCACGATGGCGATGATGGCGGCGGCGGCCAGCGCGATCATCAGGGGGATGTTGCTGGTATCACCGGTCAGAGCGGGGGTAATGGCCCACGCGGGAACGGCCAGCAGCGCACACAGGGCGGCGCACAGCAGCGCAGAGACAAAATGCTTCATGAAAATCTCCTCTTTTTCAATGGATTTATATTGCTTGCTTACAGATAGTTCAGCGGGTTGACGAACGTGCCGTTTTTCTTGACGCCGAAGTGGCAATGGTTGCCGCTGGATATACCGGTGGAACCCATACGGGCCACCTGCTGACCCTTGTAGACATGCTCGCCCACGGATACGATCAGGGAGCTGTTGTGCCCGTAATAGGTCTGGTAGCCGTTGCCGTGATCGACGATGACCAGATAACCGTAACCGCTCTGCCAGCCGGAGTAGGTGACAGTGCCGCCGTCAGCGGCGTAGATAGCCGTACCATAGCTGTTGGCAATGTCAATTCCCAGATGGTAGGTGCTGGCGCCGCGGATACCCGTGTTACGGTAGCCAAAATAAGAGGTGATGGAGCCGCTGCAGGGCCAGCGGAAGCTGCCGGTGGGGAACCATGTGGGGCGGGGAATGGTGCCGCGGGCCTGCGTCTCGGTCACGGGCTGGCTGATGGTGACGGAGGCCACCACCTGCCGGTCAGTCTCTTCGCCGTTGATATAGGTGACGTTGGCGGTGACGTCCGCCTTGCCGTATTCACCGGCGGAGAGCACCTTGTAGTCGCCCTGATACATGGTATCGTCATCTACATAGTCGATCTGGTAGGGCACATCCTGTACATAGCTTTGCCGCTCTACGTCCACCACCGTCAGATAGGGGACGGCGTTGGAGATGGTCAGCACATCGCCCACGCGCAGCAGCTTGGGATCGTAGCCGGGGTTGGCATCCAGCAGGTCATCCACAGACATGCCGTACAGCTCGGCGATATAGTAATAGCTGTCGCCTGCTTCCACGGTGTAGGTGACCTCGCCCTCCTTGGTGGCGTTGAGGATCTCGGCGATGTTGCCGAGATTCATCACGAGAGAGGCGTCCACATACTCCTGACGGATCTCTACATTTTCTACAAAGTAGGAATCCACCGTGCTGGAGGTGACATAGCCCTTTTTCAGCTGATCCAGCATTTCATCCAGTGCGTTGGGGAAGGTGGTGGCGGCCACAGGCTCGCCGTCAATATACAGCACATAGGCGTATTCCACCATGCCCAGCTCGTCGGAGAGCGACTCGGTAAACTCCTCGCGGCTTTCCACCGACTGGCGGGAAACTACGTTGAGAGAGGTATCAAGTTTGTCCGTGTCCACGGTATAGCTTTCATCGCCCAGCGTCTGGCGGGTGATATCCTCCAGATCGTTGACCACGGCGTTAACGGTGCGCAGACCGGAAACGGTGCCCAGCGGCTTTCCGTCATAGACGGCGGTGGTGCCGACGGTATAGAGAGACAGCAGGGCGCACAGCGCCACGATCACCAGTGCGCCGCTGAGGAACGCCACGGGATGCTGCTTGGCCCGATCCATCTGCTTCTGGAACGCATGGGCCGCATCAATCTGCTTGCGGCGATGGAGCGTAAAGCGCTCTTTCAGGGCAGAAGCAAGACGGGGGAGGCTGCCGGCGGCGTACAGACACAGCTGGGCGATGCCATATTCCGACTCGGGGAATTTCCGGTGGCGGCTGGCGTTGGCCTGATGGTGCATGTCGCGGCGCAGCGAGGTCATGAAGGAGCGCAGCCGCTTGCGCATATTGTCGAGCCAGCCGGCAATATCGGCGCGAGGACGTCGGTTTTCCTCCAGATAGAAGCGCCACTCCTTCAGGTTGTCCATCCACATGCGCCAAAGGGCGGCGGGAGATGGAATATGCGATTGTTTTTTCATGGGGGTGGGTGCAGTTTGCGATTGTTTCATGGGATACTCACCTAAAAGTTCAAGATTTATCCGAAATTCATCATACCCCGGTTTCGGCAGAGCGTCAAGTAAACATTATGTGAACGAGGTATGAACAAAAGACGGGAGAGGGCTCAATAACGCCAGTCCAGCTGGCGGATCATCTCGGCGATGGCGCCGCAGCGCGCGTCCGGCAGGAGGTGGACGCCGGGTACGCGGCGCACCGCCTCAATAGCGTTGGCGGGGGCAAAGGGGATGGCGGAGGCCGCCAGCATCCCCAGATCGTTGGCGTGGTCACCCACACAGTAAACATGTTCGGGGGCGATATGCAGCATCTGGGACAGACGGCGCACCATGCCGCCCTTGTTGGCGCCCTTGGCAGTCAGTTCAAGGAAGCAGATGCTGCTGGGAATCACCTCGTACAGGGAGGCCCACGGCTGGGCCAGCACGTAACGGTACATATCCTCCAGATGTTCGGGTGCAATCTCGAAGAGGGCCTTGCTGATGGGGGAGGGCACCTGATCGAGAGAATCCACCATGGCGGTGGCCTCGTGGGTGATGTGGAGGTGGGCCAGCGTCAGTTCATTGGGATGCAGGGCGAAGATGGCGTTATCGTCGTGATAAAGCTCCACGGCGGCCTGCGGCCATGCGTCCAGCACCTGAGAGATATGAGGGCGCACCGTATCCGGCAGGAAGGCGGTGCAGAGGTATTGCTGCTTTTCAAAATCATAGATGGCCGCACCGTTGAAAAGGATCGTGGGCCCGTTCATGGGGACGCCCTTTCGCACGGTGTCAAAGGAGGGCAGGGCGCGGCCGGTGGCCACGGAGAATACACCGCCGTGCGCCATGAAATACTCGATGGCTTCACGGTTTTCCGGCAGAAGGCCGGGCATGGGCTCCAGCCCTTTCAGGGCATCCTCGGTATAGACCAGTGTGTTGTCGTAATCGCTGGCGATCAGTACGCCGTTAAATTTTCCCATAGATATAAGGCCTCTTACGATTCCTTGGTGGTGCCGCCTGAACCGCCGCGGCGGCGTCCGCCGCGGTGACGGGGCCGGCGCGGCGCGCTATCGCCTCCGGCTGCGGAGGGCGTTTGAGCGGGAGCACTCTTGCGGGGCTGAGGATTCCGGGCAGGCTGCTGCGCGGCGGCCTGCGGTGCGGGCGGGTTGGAACGGTGCTCGCCGCTGCGGCTGCGGGGCTTGCGGCGGCGCTGCGGCTGGGCCTCGCCCCGGTGCTCGCCCTCCGGCTTTGCGGCGCTGCGGGCAGGCTTGTCCCCCTTCTCAGCTTTGGCGGGCCGCTCGGGCCGCTCCGTCCGTTCGGGCTTTTCCTTCTTGGGCGTGTTGTCTCCGGCGGCGCTCTCTTTTCCGCGGCGGCGTCCGCCGCGGCTGCGGCGGCGGGCAGGCCGCTCCTCCTCCGGCTGGGGAACGGAGGGCTCGCCATAATCGGCAAAGAGGTCGGGGATCAGCAGCTCCTCGGCGGCTACGGGCGCAACGTAGCGCTCGGGCCGCTCCTTGGGGACGGTGATACCGTCCCGGCTGCCTTTGCCGCTGCGCAGAACGCAGACCTCGCAGTTATGATAGCAGCGGGGAGCGTCGGGCCGCTCGTCCAGACGGACATTGAGCGTTTCTTTCAGCACGTTGACATCGCAGACGTTGCCGGGGCCGTCCGGCGTCAGCACGAAGGAATCGTTCTTGGGCATGCGCTTGATGGCATCCTCGTAGGCGTCCTGTTCGTATTTCAGGCAGCACATCAGACGGCCGCAGGTGCCGGAAATCTTGGTGGGGTTCAGGCTCAGGTTCTGGGTTTTGGCCATTTTGATGGATACGGGCACAAATTCATCCATGTAGGAGGCGCAGCAGAAGGGACGGCCGCAGATGCCCAGACCACCCAGCATTTTGGCCTCGTCCCGGACGCCGATCTGGCGCAGCTCGATGCGGGAGCGGAATACGCCGGCCAGATCCTTGACCAGCTCCCGGAAGTCCACACGACCGTCGGCGGTGAAGAAAAAGAGGATCTTGCTGCCGTCAAAGCTGCACTCGGCCCGAACCAGCTTCATATCCAGCCCATGCTGGAGGATCTTCTTCTGACAAACGTCGAAAGCGTCCTTTTCCCGGCTGCGGTTGTAGGCGGCGGTATGCCGGTCGTTATCGGTAGCGATGCGCAATACGGCACGCAGAGGCTTGACCACTGCCTCATCGCTGACCGAGTGGTTCCCCTCGGCACACTGGGCGAATTCCGCGCCCTGCGCGGTTTCCACCACCACGTCGTCACCGGCCTGGATTTCCAGCTGGCCGGGGTCGAAATAATAGGTTTTGCTGCCGCTGCGGAAGCGGACAGAAATCACAGTTGTCATGACGTATACCTTCCTTTCTGAAAGGGGAGATCAAGGGGCCAGCAGGCTGTTCAGCTGGGCATTCAGCGCGCCCAGCACATGACCTGCCCCCACGTTATACTGGCATTCGCCGCAGTAGCGGCGGAGAAGGGCGTTGAGCGCCGAAAGCTGCCGGCAGTCCAGCGACCGGGCCAGCAACAGGGCCGATTCGCCGGCGGCAGGCTTTCCGTATCGGGCCAGCAGCGCCTCTGACGATATCTGCCACGCGCCCTCCAGCAGCGCCGCCAGCTGTTCACGCTTGATGCGGCGGTTTTCCAGCGCGGTGAGGTGGGCCGTCAGCGGCAGGGGATCACCCCGGGCAATAAGGGCGCACAGCTCTGCGGCGGCGGGATCCTCTTCCTCAGTATCTGTCCCATCCAAGCGAAGTGTGACGCAGCGGGAGCGGATGGTGGGCAGCAGGGCGTGCAGCGTATCGGTGCAGAACACGAAGGCAGCATAGGCAGGGCCTTCCTCCACGATTTTCAGCAGCACGTTCTGATCCCGCTCATTGAGCTGGGCACAGTCGCGGAACAGATACACCTTCCGCTCGCCCTCGTTGGGACGAATATACACATCCTGACGCAGCGCCCGGATGGTTTCTACCGGAAGCTCCTTGCGCTCCGTCTCCCACACCTCTGTTACATCAGGGTGGATACCCGCCATCACCTTGCGGCAGGCGTTGCATTGCAGGCAGGGACGCTGCGCGTCACTGCGGCACAGGTGGGCCGCTGCGATATAGCGGGCGGCGGCGGATCTGTCCCCCTCGCCGGTGAGGATCAGCGCATGGCTCAGACGGCCCTGACCCGCCGCGGCACGGACGGCTGCGGCCCATGTGGAGTTGTGGTTTACCGCCTGCGTCATTTTGCCCTCCGAAAGGCGGAAAACGTGCCGCCTTTTCACAAATTCATAACAGTATACCATAAAACCGGGCACCGCCGCAAGTCCTGACGGCGGATTCTCGAAAAAAGTTTGCTCACTTTTGCATATTTGTAGGAAAAACAGGAAAATAAACGGAAAATATGCTTGCTTTTATGGGGAAAGCTGGTTATAATAAAGCGGTTGATGGGGCACATTTAACAAAAAAAGAGGAAAAGTCCCAAAAACAACTGAAAAACCCGGAAAAATACGATATATATTTGTATATGGAGGATATGTAAATGAGCAAAAAGTATTGCTACCTTTTCACCGAGGGCAACGCCAAGATGCGTGAGCTGCTGGGCGGCAAGGGCGCCAATCTGGCCGAGATGACCAACATCGGCCTGCCGGTTCCCCAGGGCTTTACCATCACCACCGAGGCCTGCACCCAGTACTATGAGGACGGCCGTCAGGTCAACGACGAGATCATGGCCGAGATCATGGAATATATTGAGAAGATGGAGAAGATCACCGGCAAGAAGTTCGGCGATCACGAGAATCCTCTGCTGGTCTCCGTCCGTTCCGGCGCCCGCGCTTCCATGCCCGGCATGATGGATACCATCCTGAATCTGGGCCTGAACGAGGATGTGGTGGACGTGATCGCCAAGAAGTCCAACAACCCCCGCTGGGCTTGGGACTGCTACCGCCGCTTTATCCAGATGTACTCCGACGTGGTCATGGAGGTGGGCAAG
>Ga0129314_1001585_pt1 | contig 15203 bp, 14 predicted proteins | sample O1111metagenome_FD_94431 | JGI IMG/M metagenome (GOLD analysis project Ga0129314, IMG submission 94431) | Orangutan individual fecal microbial communities from fecal samples from Wisconsin, USA - O1111 metagenome | ecosystem: Host-associated > Mammals > Digestive system > Large intestine > Fecal...
AATCAAAGAGAACGCTATGCGTCATTTTTGAAATCATATTTCCGGGTATAAGGAATGCAAGAGTATCATCTTCTTTTGAAAAAGGTACTTTATCCCCATTTTTTACTAATATATTTTTGTTATTTTCGTAGTTATAAACTATTACCTTTATTTCATCTGTGTCGTTACTTAATACATTATTCATCCATTCACGTTTTTGGTTTATGTTGTTTTCAGAATTGTCATCACTGCTTAAGTCAGATGATTCATCCAACTCTGGTGTACTGCTATCACCAACAACATCATTGGTTTGGGTTTCTACTATTTCTTCAGTGTTTTCTTCAATACCTTGGCTTTTAGAACAAGCACTAAGATATAATGCAAAAAGCAATAATATAACTGCAAATATGGGTGCATATTTTTTATTTCTAATCATCATAGTATTTTCTCCTTGAAATCTGATTAATAAGTTGATTCTCTACTTCTTTTGATATAGTAATTATACATTCCTTAGTTTCAAACTATCGTCCCCTTTCTATTTATATTACTTATTTATGTATCATAACATCTCATTTTTTGCACGTCAATTTAAAACATTAATTTGATAATGCAATATCTTTATGATTATTCTAGCATTTAATATGGGGTGATAAAATGATAGCAGAAAGAATCAAATTCCTAAGAGAACAAAAATCATATACGCAGACAGAGCTTGCTAAGAAATTGGGCATAACCCGCTCAAGCGTAAATTCCTGGGAAATGGGCATTTCTATACCATCAACGCAGTATATTGTAGAATTGTCAAACATATTTTCTGTTTCAACAGATTATCTGCTGGGAGTGGAGAAAACTTCCTCCATAGACCTTAATGGACTAACCGAAGACGATATAGAAATGGTTTATAAGTTGACAGAATATCTAAAATCAAAGAATCACTTATAAAAATGTCAGATATGAGATTGCTCATTCCTTCCAATAAATCTTTACCTTCTCTTCTGCCTTCTCTTTGGTCAGACCATAATTTTCCTGTAATTCTTCTATTGCCTGCTCTCTTGTTCCACCCAATCTCCGGCAAAGAGAAATCATTGATTGAATAGCATTCTCCTGACTTTTGTCAAAGCTTTCCTTCACCTTCTTCAATTCCTGTTCTGCTTTTTGGCGTTCTTTCTTCGCTCCAATCTCTTCCCCGATCTTTTGTCCAATCTCCCTCTCGTCTCTGCGGATTAGTTCAATTTCTCGTTCCTCGTCATATTCAAAAATGCTCATTTTGACTACCTCTGCCCTTTGCTTTAACAAAAAATCTTTCAATATATCATGTTTGATACAGTATTCAATTGCAGTTTCTACAGCCTGTTCCAGTGGCAGACAAATTAACTTCTGCTTTCCTTCCTCCCGCCTTTTCAATTGTTTGAGTGTGATTTAAAAGCATGGATTTCAGGATTGTTGCTATCTATGAATATCTTAGAAATTCATCCGCATCAGAAACGGACGATTCAGATTTAATTATTTGAAATATATGCTTTGCAAAGAATATAGCATACGGAATGCTGTATGTCAATTGTCAAAATTGCAAACGTTCTTTCTCCACAGATCTCCCCATACGGAATCGCACAGATTAATGCAATATTCCATGGAAAAGTCCGGGTCCTGTAGGGTTATCTCATTCGCTGCTTCCAATTCCTGCGTATAATCCTCCAGAAAATAGGTTGTCACGCCGCCGTAACCGGATGCCACATGGCTGACTAAGGGACGTACACCGTAATCGGTAATCTCAGCTTCTCCTGCATCGTTCATTGTAATAGTGACCTCTGCCATACCACCTACCATGCGGTTGGCAACACCTTCACCGGTTCCTGATGTCCAGTTCACGAAATTACCAAGTGAATAATAGACCAGCATTTCATGACCATTCTCAGGATCTGTAACCCATTCGACAGGCTCGATTACATGAGGATGCGTACCAAGAACCAGATCCGCACCATTTTCCAAAAAAAACTGAACCCACTTTTCCTGTGAAGCATCCGGGGTAAGCCGGTACTCTGTTCCCCAGTGCGGACAGACAATGGTAAAATCTGCCAGTTCCTCTGCTCTGCAAAGATCAGCCGCAACCTGTTCCTCATTAAGCAGATCTACCGCATATGGCATGTCTCCCGGAAGTGAAATGCCGTTCGTTCCATAAGTATAATTCAAAACAGCAATGCGCAACTCCGGCAGCTCAATAATCACCGGATCGGCACCGCATGATGTTGAAGTATCCGGGGTATCATGAATTCCCAGAACGGTAATCTGTGGGTATTGCTCTCTCCAATGCTCTGCACAGTTTATAAGCCCTGCCCGTCCCTTGTCCATCGCATGATTTGTTGCATGACAGATCACATCAAACCCGGTACGAACCAGAGAATCACAGAGGCTGAAATCCGCATTGAAGCAGGGATATCCGGAAATTCCAAGTTCAGAGCCGCCGATAATCACCTCCTGATTCACAAGTGCCAGATCCGCCGCCGAAATTTCATCATTTGTATGTGTAAATAAAGAATGATAGTCATAGCTTCCATCCGGTCTCCTGCAGCTTTCTTCTACCGGCGTATGCAAAAGCACATCCCCGACCATCACAATCTTATACTCCTCTTGGGATTCCGCCGTCACATTTTCGGACAGTTTCTGTGACAACTGACCCTCTGAATTTTCCGGACCGGCATCTGCCGTACCAGAAACCGCCTTTCTGCTTGTCAAACCTGTGCTCTGCAGCGAAATGCTGCCCTGTAAAATACGGTCAGTCAGCTCACCTTCTACTCTGGTACAGCCGGAAAACAAGGCAATCATTAGAAGGCATAAACCTATTCCTCTGTAATAAATGTGTGTCTTGCATAATCGCCGTTGCATTCGCTTCATCACCCACGTTCCTTTCTACTCCAATATATTCCAGATTATATTTTATCTATTTTTTACACATTATGCCATACAAATTTTACACCGATCCCTTATCCTTATGTAAGGGGCGAGCACCATGCAGAATATAACGCATCCAATAATTGCCAGAATCCGGATGTACATCTTGAACAACACATTATCTATTAAGCAGCAATTACGTCAAATTATAGAGAACAAACAAATATATCCCGTATATCAGCCCATCGTTTCTCTAAAGAATGGTAAAATTCTGGGCTACGAAGCGCTGTCGCGCATCTCCCTTGATGCATGCAGCTTCAATGTAGAGGAGATGTTTAACTATGCCAAGGAATTTCATTGCCTGTGGAATTTGGAGTATATCTGCCGCAAAAAGGCAATCAAAGAGGTTAAAAACCAGATTGGAAAGAAAAAATTATTTCTGAACGTGGATCCCAACATACTGAATGATGAACGTTTTCAGGCCGGAATGACATTAAGCTATCTCAAACGTTATAATATCTCTCCCGACAATATTGTATTTGAAATATGTGAGCGCACAAACATTCAGTGCGTATCTCCCTTTCAGAACGTTGTCAATCATTATGAGAAGCAAAATTATGAGATTGCAATTGATGATTTTGGAAAAGGGTATGCAGATTTTAACCGTATCTTTTTCCTCCATCCCAAATATGTTAAAATCGACATTTCCCTGATCAGCAATATCCATAATGATCCCGTGAAATATTCCTTTGTGGAAGGACTTGTTAAATTCTGTCACAGTGAGAAGATCCCACTCATTGCGGAGGGAATCGAAACCAAAGAAGAACTTGTCCAGCTCATACGGCTGGGTGTCGATTACGGTCAGGGCTATTTACTTGGGAAACCCGGTAAAAAGCTGCAGGAGCTGTCCGATGAGCTATATACACTCATCACAACTGAGCATAAAGTTGCAACATCTTTGTTTCCCATTAGCTTCCATTTCGGGTGCTCTTTATACCAATGAGAAAATAAGTGTTGATAATATGAATGATTTTTCTTACAAAATTGCTCTCACGAAGAAAGCAGGCTTACCATTTAGCTACAAACTCCAATGTTTTTCCGCTTTAGCCATTGTCTCTGTTCCCTTCCTACTATTTCAAACCCCGCTCTCCTATCAGAGCCGGTTTGTATTCTTACTGCAAAGCCCGGCAATTACAGACAGTACCCGTTCCATCTGCAGCGGTTTTGCCAGATGGGCATTCATGCCTGCTTCCATACACATCTGTGCATCCTCTTCAAAAGCATTCGCCGTCATGGCAATAATGGGAATGGCAGCCGCATCCGGTCGATCCATGGCACGGATCTTTCGGGTTGCGGTAAGTCCATCCACATAGGGCATCATAATGTCCATCAATATTGCATCATATGTACCCTCCGGTGCATCCGCAAACAATTCAACCGCCTGTTGGCCGTCGTGTGCAAGCGTTACGGATGCTCCTGCTTCCTCTAACAGTACCTGCGCAATTTCCGCATTCAGGTCATTGTCCTCCGCAAGCAGCAGATGAAAACCTTGAATATCCGCACTTTCCGTAAGCTTTTCCTTCTGTTTCAGATCGCTTTCTTTCGCAATTTCAAACGGGATCGTAATGGTAAAGATGCTGCCTTCTCCTTCTTCACTCATCACTTCAATTTTGCCATCCATCTTATCCACAAGACGCTTCACAATTGCCATACCCAGTCCGGTTCCCCGGTAAATACTCCGTGCATCCGAATGTTCCTGTGAAAACGGTTCGAAAATGTGCTTCAGATATTCCTGATTCATTCCGATTCCCGTATCCTGAATCGTCCATTGATAAACCACCTTTTCTTTCCCGGTTCCAAGGAAACGGAAGTTCGTAACAATCCTTCCTCCAACTTTGTTGTATTTAATACAATTGCTGTATATATTTAGGAAAATCTGCCGGATATGCAGGGGACTTCCATATACATAAGGATATTTCAACTGATCTGCTGTCTGGTCATATACAATCGTAACTCCGGCTTCCGAAGCACGCAGACTCATAATGGTAATAATATCCCTTTCCAGCTCTTTCAAATCAAAAGCCTCATGTGCCAGAGTCACCTCATCATCCTCAAGCTTACTCATCTGCAGCACATCATTAATTAAGGACAACAGATGATGCGCGGAAACAAGAATTTTAGCGCGGTTTTCTCTTAACAGTTCTGCATCATCCGAATGATTTTCATTAATCTTTATTAATCCAATAATTCCGTTTAACGGTGTCCTGATATCATGGGACATTCTGGCGAGGAAGTTGGTCTTTGCTGCATTTGCCTTTTCGGTAGCCTCCTTGGCAGCCTGCAGTTCATAGTGTCTTTTCTGGTCAGTCCGCACCAGATCGGTTGCATCGCTATGGTATCCGCAAAGAATGCTTATTCCCTGCTCGACCTTACGTGCGGTTCCACCACAACGGAAGTAAATCATTCCTTTCGTGGGATGATACCATCGATAAGTATTTTCGGACAGCTTTCCATCAAGCATTTCCTGTACACTGTTCTGTACCGATGGAATGTCTTCTTCACAAATACGTCCGTACCAGTAATCATATATAGCTTCCTGCGAAAGCTGCTGTCCCTCAAGTCCCATAATTTCCATGGTCTTGGTATTCGGCTTCATACGCGGCTTTTTTCCGTCCTCCAGAATAATAAACCAGGTTCCAAATCCTGCATTGGCAAAGATGGTGTGACTCTCTTCAAGACTCTCCTGACTCTTTTCCAGTTCACGCACAGTTCTGCTGGTAAGCAGAAAGGTCATGCCAAATATCAGGAGCTGTGAAACAGCAAACAGAATGGTGACACCCTTGATCTCCTTTTGTATCAGAATACCTGCAAGCCAGACCAGCAGATAAAGAATCATAATAACCACACTTACCGTTTTCGCTTTGATGTTCTTTCCGGGCATTGCATTGCCCTCCTTAAGTCATTTGTAGTCATTCCTGTACTGCAATATCAATCCATTCCTGTTCGGCGTGCTTTTCATCCAAACCGGTATAGTAAAGGAAACATTGATCTTTATCAAACAGAATACGGAAATTATTCGTGCCATACTCGTCATTCGGACGGAATGCCCCATTCTCCAACAGCGTGTAAGTCATGGTGTAATTAATACAGTAAGCGTACATCGTACTGCCCTGCTCACTTAATACTACCCACTTTCCGGATAAATCATCCGATTCCTCCGGTTCTGCTCCACGGAGTCTCAGGACACATTCCTCTGTTCCGTCCTCATTCATATCAATATAGGTATAGGATTCGACCACCATGCCTGCATCGGCATACTGGTTCACCATGTTCGGCCCCAGATATTCTTCCATTGTACACGTGCCGGTATCACCGCCATAACCGTCTGCCGTAATTCCAACGACGGTTCCATTATGTAAAATTGTATCAAGATACCGCTGCTCCAATGTCTCATCTGCTATGGTTGTCGCATTGAGATCTGCGCTCATGTTCACACTCCAGATCTCATAGGTGTCGAACGGCAGTGTATCTTCCTGTTTCATCTCTGAAAGGGTGTCCGCTCCCGGAATCACTTCTCCCGGAAGGGTATAAGACGCATCCGGATCATCTCCCAGTGTTTCCGACAAAAGCTCCTCAAATTCAAGTTCCCCGTTCTTAAGAGTCATCTTCTGCATATAAGCGCCGCCCATGTGTCCATAGTTCAGAATCACCCCGTTCTGCGAAGGACAGGTTGCCAGACCGGAATGTCCAAGAGGGAACTCTCCGACATATACTGCATTCTCACCGTCAAACGTATATAACCGGCCATCATAATCTGCTTCGCAGGTACCGAACTTCACCATCAGTTCCGGAACCTCGTCCTTATCGACATCATAAAGATAATAGCCATCCACACCATAGCCGTTTTCCATTAACTGATCATACTCCGGATCTCCGGGCAGATAGCCAAAGAAGGGAATATCCTCTCCAAAGTTGCCGTTTACCAGATCTTTCATTAAGGCTTTGTAGGCCTCCTGCCAAAACTGGTCATTTTTAATTTCCTGCTCTTCGTTAAGGTCTGTTGTTTCCGCAGTATCCGTATTTTGTTCCTCTTCACTGCTGCCGGATTCCTCCGATATTCCCTCTTCCGTATCTTCAAGAATTACCGTGGTGTCTTCCGGTAATTCTGTAATCGGCTTACCGGCGCTGCAGCCCATTATCCCAAACATCATCGTTCCTATACAAAATAGAACTGATAATTTTTTCATAAATATCCCGGATTGCCCTCCTTAAGTCATTTATCGTGATTCTTCTACTGCAATATCAATCCATTCCTGTTCGGCGTGCTTTTCATCCAGCCAGGTATTATAAAGGAAGCACTGGTCTTTATCAAACAGCATACGGAAATTGTTCACATTATACACACCATCCGGGCGGAATGTGCCGTTCTCCAGCAGTGTGAAGGAGGCGCTGTAATTAATGCAGTAAGCGTACATCGTACCGTCCTGCTCACTTAATACCACCCATAGATCGGAAACACGATACGCTTCCTCCGGATCTGCTGCACAGAGTTTCAGAACACATTCCTCTGTGCCATCCCCATTCATATCAATATAGGTATAGGCTGCAATCTTCATACCTGCATGGGCATACTTCTCCACCATTTTCGGTCCCAGATATTCTTCCATGGTACACGTACCGAGATCACCGCCAAAACCGTCTGCTGTAATTCCGACAATGGTTCCATTCTGTAAGATGATGTCAAGATACCGCTGCTCCAACACCTCATCTGCTGTGGTTGTCGCATCAATCTCTGCCCTCATGTTCCCAAGCCAGATCTCATAGGTATCCATCGGCAGGGTATCCCCGGGCTTCATCTCTGAAAGATAATCTGCTCCCGGAATGATTTCCCCCGGATGCGTATAGGTGTCATCCCAATCCTCCAGTGTTTCCTCCAGAAGATCCTCAAATCCAAGCTGCCCATTCTCCAAAGTAATCTTCTGCATATAAGCGACGCCCATATGTGCACAGCTCAGGATCATCCCGTTCTGTGAAGGACAGGTTGCCAGGCCGGAGTGCCCAAGGCGAAACTCTCCGGCATATACTGCCTTCTCACCGTCAAACGTATATAGCCCACCGCCATAACTGGCTTCACAGTCTCCGAACTCCACGGTAATCTCCGGAATCCCGTCCTTATCTACATCATAAAGATAATAGCCGTCCACTCCATAGCTGTTTTCCATTATTTCCCGCATCAGAGCTTTATATGATGCTTTCCAATCCGGATATACTCCCTGCTGTAACGTCACCGGATATTCTGTTTCATCCACCGGCTCGTTCACATCCTGTATGTCTTCCTGCTCTTCTGTATTCTCCGGCTCTTCTTCCGTAAGCTCTTCTATAAGCTCTTCTATATGCTCTTCTATATCCTCTTCTATATGCTCTTCTATATCCTCTTCTATGTCCTCTTCACTGGCATCTTCCAGTGTCTCGTCAGTCGGATTTTCCATTGCTGCAATCTGTCTGACTGCACTGCAGCCGGTCAGCATAAAGAGAGCTGCTGTTCCGGCACAGAACAGACTTATGATTCGATTTTTCATTTATTCTTCACTCTGCCCGTCTTTGTTCTTACCTTTGTTTTCAAGTGTTTTCTTCAACGCTTCAAGCGCTTCTGCATATTTACCGGAGGTCATACTCGGGTTACCTTTAATTAAGCCTCTCTGAAATACATCCTTTATCTTACGAAATTCCAGATGATGATCTTTTTCTACAAAGTAACGGCTGCGCAATTCCGCGATCTTTTCCTTAACCTCTTCCGGATAAGCATAAGGATTCACCTTCAGGCGTTCCTTAACTACATTGAACTTTCCTTCAATGCTGTCCATCAGATCATTCATGCGTTCGTTGCGCTCTAATCTTCTCGTCTCACGTTCATCACTGGTAACTGCTGCAATCACATCAAGACGCTTCTGGATACGCTCCATTTCTTCCCGCACCTTCTCGAGTCCGACAAGAACGCTTCTAAGATCGAGGGCTGCCTTGAAGGATAAGGTAAAGTCTATCAGGATTCCAATGGACAGCACAACCGTTACCACATTCACAACCATCGCCGGAATCTTAAATACCAACGCTTCTACCAGTTTATGCAGAAACTGTGTCATAAATAACGTCAGAAATCCCCACGCCAATGTGGAGGACAGACAGATTACACCTTTATAATTGAACTTCTGATTGGAGTAATCCCAGTATCTTACTTTAAATAATGCTTCCATGGTAAGGCCGGTTACCAGTTCAAGAACCGTAGCTCCCACGCATCCGGCCAGATAAGTCAGGACGAGATTGTCCTGAAACGGCATGGATACCACAAGCATCATAATTGCTCCCGAACCGTAAATCGGCAGGAAAGGACCACGCATAAATCCGCGGTTTACAAACTTCCGCTTACAGATGGATACATAGGTACTTTCGAATATCCATCCAAAGAAACAGTAAAAATAAAAGAAAAACAACCATTGTATAAAGGTGTAATGATACATCCGTACAATCTCCTTCGTCCTTAGTTAAAGCTGATCACTTCTTCCTTCGGTTTCTTCGTCTGTTCTACACTGACTGCTTTCAAAATTGGGCCTTCGCCGCCGTAATCGGCAAAGTATTCCTTCGTAACCTTTGCGGTTACCTTTACCCACTGCTTATTCGTCAGGGTATTCGTCTTATCATATTCACAGGCAAAGCCTAAAAATGCCATATCCTCTGCACAGCAGGTCATTGCCATACGTCCGGGAATAAAGTATCCCTTCGGAAATTCTTCCGGAATCAGAACCATGCCGACAAACCGGATGGTCTTGCCGATATAGCGGTCCAGATTGTCCATGCAGTCCAAATACCAGATTCCAAAGCCCTGATTATCCAGTTCAATAATCGGCGCATCCAGCTTATAAGGAAGATCCTCTTCAAAGATCTGGTTCACTTCTCCCTGGGAATCCTCGAAAATAATCTCTGCCTGCGGATTTACCGCCTTTACATTCCGGCGGTAGGAAGCAAGCTGATCGGTCAGTCCGTCACAACGGTTAAAAATAATCATTTCAGACTTCCTTATCATCTCAGCAAGGAGAGATCTCATATTGGTGTAATACATCGGAAAGGTAGAGGCATCGATCGTTGTAATCTGCTGTTCTACCGACCAGTGCCACGGCAGCTTCATATCCTTAAAGTTCCACATACCATTGTATTCAATGATGACACGTTCCGGCTTATATTTCTTATCCAGCTCCATCAGGTTCGCCGGAGTAAATGCAGATTCGTCATCGATCACTTCCATAATGGTTCTGCTCTGGCTTAAAAGCTCTTCGTCATACTCTTCTTCACCCTCTTCACAGACAATCAAAAGGGTACTTCCTTTAGTCTGGAAATACGGCTGTGCCAGTGTATAGCAGATAAATTCGGTTTTACCACTTTCTAAAAAACCATTGACTATAAATACCGGTTTCATGTTGTTTATCCTTTTCTATTCAAAATTAAGATATCTGTTTTCTGTCACTGTGCAGATAAAGCCTGTGCCACGCCATAGCTTTACTTCATAAACAGTTCTTTTAAGGCATCTTCCTTTAACTTGGAGCCGATGACACAGAACTTACCGGTTACATCCGGTTTGCCCGGACGGATATTGCTTTCTTCCGGAACATAGTCAAAGTAAATAAATCCGCCTTCGGTACAGGGAACCATACCCTTGGCACGAAGAACCATACCGTACTTGTCATCATCCTCGAGGGCTGCAAGGATCTTCTCGAGATCTTCCTTGCTGTACTGGTCCGGAGTTTCCATTCCCCAGCTTCCAAATACCTCGTCTGCGTGATGATGGTGGTGATGATCGTGGTCATGGTCATGGCAGCCACAGGTGCAGTCCTCGCCATGCTCATGATGATGTTCATGTTCCTCATGGTCGTCATCGTCATCATGGTGATGGTCATGATCGTGATGGCAGCACTCGCCGTCGTGATCGTGGTGGTGATGCTCATGCTCGTGATCATGTTCTCTTTGTTCTTTCAGTTCTGCCATCAGCTCTGCTTCCAGATCGGTTGCACCTTCGATGGTTGCAAGAATATCTTTGCCATCCAGTGCATCCCAGGGAGTCGTAATGATGGTTGCCTTGGTATTGTGCTCACGAATCAGTTCCACTGCCTTTTTCAGCTTGTCCTCTGAAATATTACCGGTTCTGCTTAAGATAATGGTTCCGGCATGTTCAATCTGATTGATAAAGAACTCACCAAAGTTCTTGATATACATCTTGCACTTGGAAGCATCTACAACTGCTACGGCACTGTTCAATACAACTTCATGCTCGTCAATGACGTCCTGTACGGCTTTCATAACATCGGAAAGCTTGCCAACGCCTGAAGGCTCAATGAGAATTCTTTCCGGCTGATAGGTCTTCATAACCTCTTTTAAGGAAGTACCGAAATCTCCTACAAGGGAGCAGCAGATACATCCGGAATTCATCTCTTTGATTTCAATTCCGGCATCCTTAAGAAAGCCGCCGTCAATACCGATCTCACCAAATTCGTTCTCGATCAGTACCACCTTGCTGTCCTTTAATGCTTCATTTAAAAGCTTCTTGATTAATGTCGTTTTACCGGCTCCCAAAAAGCCTGATACGATATCTATTTTTGTCATGTTTCTAACCTCTTTTCTTTGAAAATATACTCCTTTAGTGACAACAGATTATTATAGCCTTTTCCCCGGTTAAAGTCAAATTTCCGGGCTTTTCCCTACCTGTTCTTCGACGAACCGGCAGATCGATCCTGCCGCGTTCTCCGGAATCCATTTATGCTGATTGCGGATCATGGTTTCCCTTGCCTGTTCACTATCGAGTGCATCGAGTGCCCGGAACAGCTCCTCCTTCGTCCTGACTGCCGGAATGGCCATGCCCCGGTTCTTAAAGCATTTCAGGTTCTTGCTTTCACATCCCGGAATCGGTGATATGTGAATCAGCGGAACTCCCGCAACCGCAGCCTCCGTGGAGGAAAGTCCTCCCGGCTTTGTCAGATATACGTCACAGGCTTTCAGATAATCCGGCATCTGGTCGGTAAAGTTAAGCGGTATGACCTTTTGGCTGGGGTGTGCTTTCAGCTTATTATAGAGCTTCTGAAAGCTTCCGCAAAGAACGATGAGCCGCACATTCTCTTCGTTTTCGTAACGCTCCAGCAGATACTCCACCATCTTCTCGATGCGTCCGGCGCCCATGCTTCCCCCCGATACCAGAATATAACGTTTATCCTCTTCCAATCCAAGCTTTGCAATCGCTTCCTTACGGGATTCTTTCTGTGAAAACTGCTTTGACACCGGAATTCCAAGGGGCTGCAGCTTTTCTTCGGGGATGCGGAAACGCAGGAAGTCTTTTTTCAGGGACTCCATCGGAATCACATATGCATCACAGTCCGTTTCCTCGGTAAAAGGAATGCAGGCATAATCCGTTGCCACAAACAGGGTAAACGGAAGCTCTTCCCCTAACGACTTCAGATAGGTAATCATTTCTGCCGGATAAAGATGCGTCGTGATCACCGCATCAAAATGATTCTCTTTCAGATAATCATTCAGGCACCGCGCTGCCCTGTGATTCACCCCATACACCGGAGAATGTCCCGGAAGCCTCCGGTAAGCCTCTCCAATGCTATAGATCACTCCGAAAAACCTGGGCATTCTTTTCGCAATAAAAATATACAGACCGTCAATCGCCCTGGTCAGTGCCATGCTGCGCAGCATATAGGGATTCATCAAATGTACATGATGCCCCCGGCGTTCCATTTCTTCCTTTACGGCCTTCGCTGCGGAATTGTGTCCCCCACCTGTACCACATGTTAAAATCAACGCATCCATAGTAATTTAATCCTCATTCTTTCCCGTTCTTCTGTACTAAGCTTCATTCGTATACACGCAATAATCGTAATGATGGCAAAACCAACCCGGACCGCCGGTACAACGTTTGTCGCGAAAAAACCTGCCAGCGTCACAAGGTATGCTGCAATCGTCCGGTAAAAATGCGGTTCCACGCAGATCACCACCGAAAAGAAAATGAAAATAAAAGCAAACATCAGTACCGGCATCCAATAAGGATATAATCCCAGCAGGGATCCAAAGGAAACCGCAATGCCCTTTCCTCCATGAAACTTTTGAAACAACGGAAAGGTATGTCCCAATACCGGAGCGGCGATGACAAGCGCTGTCCAGCCATCCAGTAATGCCTCGGGGCCCGTTCCTTTCATATAAAAATAAACTGGGAGGATTCCCTTTAACAATTCACAAAACAACGTCAGGACACCACACCAGAAACCGCCCTGCACAAAGGCGTTCGCCGTTCCCGGGTTTCCATCGGTACTTCCCTGTGTAATGTCGGTTCCACACAGTAGTTTTCCCCAGACCTTCGCATATAACACACTGCCGGACAAATATCCAATAAGTATAAATAACAGTGCCTTTCCCATCATAAGTATTACTCCTTTTAAAGCCGCTTGTTCGTTAATGAGCCCAGAAAAACAAATGTCTGCTTCGCAGCCGCTTGTTTTTCTCTGAGGCTCATTAGATTATAGCAAATTTCCTATATAATTTCTACCAGCTCCCACAGAATGAACAAATTCTATCAATACCGACAACAATAACTCTTGACTCTACAACAGTTGTAAAGTTTATGATAACCTTGTTTTTACAATGCAATCCCTACATTGAAAGGAATATATAAATTATGGAACGCAATTATACAACCGGAAGTGTTTTCAAAAATATCCTGATTTTCTCTCTGCCTTATTTATTTTCTTATTTTTTGCAGACCTTATACGGAATGGCCGATTTATTCATCATCGGGCAGTTTGAGGGCGTGGCAAGTACCACCGCCGTTTCCATCGGCTCCCAGGTCATGCATATGCTCACCGTTATGATTGTCGGACTTGCGATGGGAGCGACTGTCAGTATCGGACAGGCGACCGGTGCCAATAACCGGAAGGAAGCAGCCTCTGATATCGGAAATACCGTAACCCTGTTCCTGCTGCTTTCCCTTGTACTAACGGTTGTACTGCTTGTGCTGGTAAAGCCGGTCGTATCCATCATGTCCACTCCATCTGAGGCGGTAAACGGAACGATTGCCTATCTCACGATCTGCTTTATCGGAATTCCTTTTATCACCGCATATAACATCATCAGTTCCATTCTGCGCGGTATGGGTGACTCCAAAAGTCCTATGTATTTCATCGCCATTGCCTGTGTTATGAATATTATTCTGGATTATATCTTTATGGGAGCCCTCCATTTAGGGCCTGCCGGAGCAGCTCTTGGCACGACGCTTTCCCAGACGGTCAGTGTCGCTGTTGCCCTTATTTTTCTTATAAAAAAGGAGCATGGCCTTTCCCTGCACCGGCCAGACTTCAAACCGCAGTCCCCGATCATGGGACGGATTCTGAAAATCGGTGTTCCGATTGCAATGCAGGACGGACTGATCCAGGTTGCCTTTATTCTTATCACGATTATTGCCAACCAGCGCGGACTTACCGATGCTGCTGCCGTTGGTATCGTAGAGAAAATCATCAGCTTCCTGTTCCTTGTACCATCCTCGATGCTTTCTACCGTTTCTGCCCTCGGCGCGCAGAATATCGGTGCCGACAAGCCGGAACGTGCCAAACAGACGCTCCGCTATGCGATTTATCTGGCTGCCGGATTCGGAATTGTGATTTCTATTCTGATCCAGTTTATCGCAGAACCGGTTGTTTCCCTGTTTACTTCGGATGGCGATGCGATCCTTGCAGGCGGTCAGTATCTGCGCGGTTATATCTGGGACTGCTTTTTTGCCGGCATTCATTTCAGCTTCAGCGGTTACTTCTGTGCCTGCGAGAAATCCGGAATTTCCTCCAAAGTTAAAGCCGCCCGATTACAGTCAAATGTAATCCAGGCGGCTTTCTAATTTCTTTTTTCTTTGAAAATACCATCGTTAGAAGATTACAACCAGCAGCATCTTGAACTGTTCCTGACCAAATACCGCATGAGGATGCTTTGCGGGCATTATGATGGATTCTCCCTCGTGCAGTTCATATGCTGTGCCATCAATGGTAATCTTACCAACACCATCCAGACAGGTCACAAATGCGTCACCGCCGGATTCGTGTGTGCTGATTTCTTCTCCCTTGTCAAATGCAAATAAGGTTACGCTGACCGCATCATTCTGTGCCAGGGTCTTGCTGACCACCTGTCCCTCCTGATAAGCAACCTGCTCCTTTAAAGTCATAACCTCTGCTTTGCTGATATTTTTCATTCCATTCATGATAAGCCTCCTTCTTTATCTTTTTCTTTTGTATTTTAATTTGTAGTATCCTTTG
>Ga0129314_1001586_pt1 | contig 15199 bp, 9 predicted proteins | sample O1111metagenome_FD_94431 | JGI IMG/M metagenome (GOLD analysis project Ga0129314, IMG submission 94431) | Orangutan individual fecal microbial communities from fecal samples from Wisconsin, USA - O1111 metagenome | ecosystem: Host-associated > Mammals > Digestive system > Large intestine > Fecal...
GAAATCCCTGACGGCTTGATTCAGTGCGCCCTGCGGACGAAAAATGAACATATTTCTGCGTATTCAGCTTTAGGGACGGATGCGCTTTTTCTTTATCACGATATATGCGGTGTTGCCTTAATGTCAAAAGTGTGGATCCTACTGGCATTTCCGTTAAGACTAATCCGGATAAAGTGTCCTATTATAAAGGCGATACGCTTAATACTACCGGATTAACCCTCACTGTAAGCTACAATAATGGAACGACTAAAACTGTGAATAGTGGATTTACCTGTACTCCAATCGCATTGAATACGGTTGGTACTCAGAAGATTACGGTTTCTTATGGTGGTCAGACAACATCTTTTAATGTAACTGTTGCAGAAGTTCAAGTCTCCTCTATTTCAATAAAAGCAAATCCCAGCAAGATATCATATTTTGTTGGCGATACATTAAGTACAAGTGGTCTTGTGCTTAATGTGAAGTATAATAACGGTTCGTCTACTACAGTAAGTAGCGGATTTACTTGTTCACCAACTTCACTTGGAACTGCAGGAACACAGAGGATTACCGTAAGCTATGGTGGTCAGTCTACGTCATTCGATGTAACAGTAAAAACGCCGTATTTGACCCTAGGTACAGTTAATTATTCTCAAAAGGATGATCACGTTTATTATAGCAGTACCACAGGTGGTTTCTATGCTGGAATCTTTGATCTGCCTTCTGCAACCTGCACACCGAGTGGTTCTGTGTCGTGGGCTATCGCAAGTGGAGATGCATCCATCAATAGCGGGAAGGTAATGATTAACCAGCCCGGCACTGTTGTTGCGAGAGCCTCTTTCTCTTACGGTGGCAAGACATACACTAAGGATTACACCTATACAAGAAGTGTGACATTTAATGCCGGTAGCGCATTTAATTTAAGAAGTGGTTCGAGTACATCCTCGTCAAGTCTCGGTTCAATTCCCAAGGGAACTTCTCTTACCGTAGCATCCCTTGACTACAGCGATTCTAAGTATGTTTGGGGAAAGGTAACCTATAACGGAAAGACCGGATATGTGGCACTTTGGCTTAAAAACAGAAGTGAACAAGGCGGAATTATTACAGTATAGGAAGCTTTAAAGCACCATAGCTGTATACAAAAAATATGTATACAGCTATGGTGCAAAGTAGGATTGGCATTGCCTAAGCCATATTTACATGAAAGGAATGAGTGAATAATGAAAGAACTAAAAAACGTGTTACGCAAAATTACGGCATTGGTTCTGTGTGCGGTTCTTGTATTTACCACGGGCGATTTCTTTTCCAGTTTAAATGTAAATGCTTGGGACTACATAAGTAAGGGGATTGATGTTTCTTCTCATCAGGGAACAATCGACTGGGGAAAAGTTGAAAATAACGGGATAGATTTTGCGATTATTCGCTCTGGATACGGCAAGTATGTATTTCAGGAAGATAAGAATTTTAGATCCAATTATTCTGGAGCAAAAAATGCTGGTATTAAGGTTGGTACATATTGGGTAAGCTATGCTATGTCTACAGAGGAAGCGTATGAGGAGGCTGAAATATGCTATTCTATCATCAAGGAATATAGTTTTGACTATCCTGTATATTATGATATGGAAGTATCATCACAGTCCAGCAGCCTTTCTAAACAGCAAATAACAAACATAGGGTTGGCATTTTGTGAGAGGCTTGCATCACGGGGATACAAAGTTGGTATATATGCAAATAAGAACTGGTTTACTAATTTTATTGACAAGGACCAAATTATCAACAAGGGTTACGAGATCTGGCTTGCACAATATCCTTCAGGAGATTATGCAGTAAACCCGGAACTTTATGATAAGAGTCAGGAGTGTGGTGTTTGGCAGTATTCCAACAAAGGCGGCGTAGCTGGAATCAGTGGATACGTTGATGTAAATGTTTCTTACGTTGATTATGGATTGACTGTTCCGTGTGAGATTCAATTATCCGGATTTCAGAATCCGGTCAAAGGGTACAAGCACACGCCCGGAGCTAATTGCGGCTTATACGGCACGATTACTTCCTCACATCCGATTGCCCATGTATGGGGCGGAGTATATAATTTAGATGGCACGCCGGCTTCGGGACAAAGCACAGTATGTGATGACTATCCAAATACTACATCGTATAGCTTGCGCGGTACATTTAATAATACGGTTATTTTTGATGATATTCCAGAAGGTAACTATGTGTTCTGCCTGTCTGCTGAAGACAATGATGGTTATTCAAAAGAATTGATTCATAATGAATTTACCATTGGAGATCCTGTTTCAACGGAATGGTATGAGAGTTTGAACCCAGTACAATCAGGTGAGAGTTTTGATGCAATCATACTAAACAAGAACTGCTGGAAGCCTATAAGAACAGATAGTACGACAAATGTTGTTCTTCATGAGGAAGAGTGGGTAACAAGCGAGATGTGGAGATTTACGCTCCAGCCAGACGGAAGTTATAAAATAGTCAATTTTGAGAATGGTTTGTGCTTGGATGCTGATTCTTTTGGAACAGACAACGGGACAAATATCGGAAGCGTTCAGAGCAACGATTCACAGGCTCAGCGGTGGTATCTATACGCAGTTAATGGTGGATATGTTTTTCGTCCTGCGTATGGCTGTTTGGTGATGGATCTTAGCGGCAATAACAGCGGTGATAATACAAATATTCAGCTTTATACTTATGAAGGAAATGACGCACAGATATTCTCAATTTACACGAATAATGTGTCGGACTATGCAAAGCCATCACCAACTACACCCAAGCTGACCGTTGAGGGTAATGCGTCCATAACGATTAATTGGGATAAAACAATGTATACGGAAAAGTATGAGGTATACAGAAGCATGGATCAAGTAAACTGGGTGCAAATTGCAGAAACAGATTCTACTGCTTTTACGGACAACAACATATCTCCAAATACAAAATACTATTATTATTTTGATAGTGTAAACCGATTCTATCAAGTGTCTTCACCATCCAGTACGGCAACAATAGTTGTTAAGCCTGCTTTGAGCGTTGATTCATTAAATGTCAACCTTAAGATTGGAGAAACGCACCTAACTAAGGTGAATCAAACTAATGTCATTTATAAAAGCAGTGACGAAAACATTGCAACCGTGTCCAGCGATGGTGTAATTACCGGAGTGGGGGCAGGTGAGGCGTTTATTCTTATATTCAACGAGGATTATGATGTGGTGCAAGTCAAGGTGACAGTTGAATCCAATGTAGTTGTTGGTGATTGTAATTCAGACGGTCAGTTCACCGTGGCTGATATCATTATGCTTCAGCAGTGGCTGATAAATGGCAATACAGTGGTAGATGATTGGAAAGCAGCAGATCTAAGCGAAGATGGTAGATTGAATGCAATGGATCTTGTCCTTATGAAACAGAAACTAATTAATCAATAGATGTTATTGATTTGTGTGACTTCGCCTTAAAATTGATATAAACCTGCAAAGCGTTGTTAATAGATCACCTCTGAATTTTGTGTAACCATAAAATAGAGCAATAGTAAAGCGTATGATGAGACCGATTGCGAAGTGTAAAATAGATCCTTGAATCCCATACTTAAGATTTTTGTATAGTAAAGTTTGGAAAGAAATAATATATTCAATATGAATGAAAAGCTAATGAAAAGAAGGGGCAGAGATGAAAAAAGAGGATGTATTGTCGTTCTTGAAAACAAAAGAACCCTTGTGGGGCAACTGGATTATCAAAGACAAAATTGGTGAAGGCTCTTTTAGCGTGGTGTATCGTATTGAAGCTAAACGCTGGGACAGAACTGATGTTTCCGCCTTAAAAGTTGAACTCATTACAGCGGAAGGTTTATTGATGAATGATTCTGTGCGTCGTATGAGTTATATAGAACAACGTAAAGAGAATATCATCCGTGAATCAGCAATCATGCATCAACTTCGTGATGACAATCATATTGTGCGCTATGAAGACGAAATGACATATGAGATCATCGAAGAAGGTCAGCTTAAAGGTTATGTATTTCTGATCCGGATGGAATATTTGCAATGCATCTATGATTTGATTACTCAGCATCAATTTGATTTGTCAGAATCGAATATAAGAAGGCTGGCACTTGAAATTGCAAAAGGAATTGAGACAATACACGCCAGGGGAATCATTCATAGGGATATAAAGCCTGGAAACCTGTTTCAATCATTCGGCGGTGAATATAAGCTCGGCGATTTTAACGTGTCAAAGCAAAGCACAAATGCACGAACAATGGCTGGTGCAGACGGATATATAGCACCAGAAATATACCGTGCAAAAAGTCGAGTGAACGAAACATACTCTACAAGCGCAGACCTCTACTCCTTTGGAATATGCTTGTATCAGTTCATGAATGATCTGTGTTTCCCGTTTGAAAGTTCGATCACACCAATCGACGAAGCAATTGATCTCAGAATGAGTGGCAAAGCAATTCCCAAGCCTAAATTTGCATCAGATGCTTTTTCAAAGATTATACTGAAAGCTTGCTCCTTTAATCAGGATCAGCGATATTCCACAATTAAAGATCTAATCGAAGATTTGCTGCTATTGCAGGGTAATGCTTCAGTCACAAAGCAATCGCAGCCACTTCATAGTGCGGAGCAGATGCCAAAAGAGACCGCATTTACTCCAACGGCATCAATTGAGTCATCAGAAACAACCTATGCCGATCCCATTTATTCACCGACCGATCCTCAGGAAGATGATTCTGTTACCGTAGTTAATGGTGAAGAATCGTTTCTTCAAATAGATGACACTTTCACAGTTGGCAAATTCAATGGCTCACCATTGAAATGGAAGGTTATAGCCATATCAGATGACATTGTGACTGCCGTATGCTGCGAGAGGATTATATCCAAAAAAATCGGAGATGAAAATTGGCTTAATGAACACTTTTACAAGTATAGCTTCACCTCTGAAGAAAAGCAATGCATAGCATCTCGCATTAAGCCAGCAATAATTGAAACGGAAATATGCTATACGCATCCATATGATCATGAGCTAATGTGTAAAGGTATAAGACAGAACTGTAAAAATAATGAGGATTTACTCTGGTGTTGGAGTTGTGAGCATGATCATTATATTCAGATAATTAAAATCGAAGAACATTGTAACTGTAACGAACCAGAAACGCATGATTATCTCTCGTCTCTTTATTCTTTTGTTGCTTTTTTCAATATCTCATTACTGAAGTGGTGTATTAAAGGACCGGAACGACCTTTCAACACATCACTTATGATGCAAATTCAAAATTTTTCAGTTGGAGATCTCGTTCCCTTTGGCAATTACAAGAATAAGTTAATTACATGGCAGGTATTAGAACGAACAGAATTCATGATAACAATGTTGAGTAGCGCATGTATTGAATACATGCGATTTCATAGGGATCGTAGTATAAATCAATACGAAAGATCTGATATTTGTAATTGGCTGACAACAGAATTCACCGCAGCAGCATTTAATCCGGAGGAGAAATCTTTTATTTTAGCAGTCTCGCTCTTCGATAAATACGAGGTGCAACATTATTTTAAGGATTCAACAAGATTAGGTAATGGATCGTGGTGGTGGCTTTGCAATCCTATTCGGACGACAAGAGTGGATAGAATTAATGGCGATGGCAGTCTGAGTCAAGATGGCAACTGCGTAGATGATCCTAACGGAGGGGTACGCCCGGTAATCAGAATTCGTTTAAGCTCCTCATCAACAAAACAGGATTTGAAAACCAATCATCACGCAAATCTTTTAGACAATTCTACTGTATACGCAGATACAGACGTAGCTAATATCAGTTCGTTTCAATCACAACCAACTGTTTTTGCAGATCTTTAAAACATCCTAAAAGCATCTCATTTCCAGAAAAGTATGCGTAAAGTTGAGAGTGATTCCTTTTCAGACTGTACTTCTCTATCAGAAGTATCCATATACAAAAAAGACCGAATATGATAGTTTGCCATTTCCAGCACATACGAGAATCAAGAAAAGATTCTTTCGACGGAAAACTTGATATAGTAAAAGCCGCTGCAATATTCGTCGATTTTCCAATACAAAGGAGAGATAGTAATGGTTAACAATAAAACGGTGTACTATGCACCTCTTCCGTCCAAGCCTGCCACGTTACTGATTCTTGAGCGTGGCAAGCCTGTGCGTATTATCACATTGAATGGTGATATGCGTTTAGGTCGAGAAGACCCTGAAATTTATAGCGACATTACATTGCAGTCATCCATTGTTTCTCGTATTCATGGAGATTTTTCTTATGTAGATGATGTGTATTATTATAAAGACAACAATAGTCTTAATGGAACCTTTCTTAATGGAAAGAAAATGGAGCCATATAATGAACGGGGTACAAGATCGATAGCTTTGCACGACGGTGATGTACTTAGAATTGACAGACGAACTCTGAACAATCCACATCCGGAAGCCGTTGAAATGATTTTTAGTACTGTCTTTTCACCTGATGACAAATGGAGTCATTTCCTTCTACAAGGAAAATCCGAAGTGAAGATTGGTCGTGAAGTAAGTGGAATTCTTCTTCCAGATTTCATGGTTTCCCGTCACCATGCGACCTTAAAGCGTATCGGTAATAATTGGACGATATGTGACAACGGCAGTAAAAATGGCATCTTTGTGAACAATGAAGCGGTTGAAGGACAGCAAATGATCAATCCTTTTGATGTCATTCGGATTGCAAATACAACCTTAATCTTTACCGGAGAGGAAATTGTTTATAACGAAGTACAGTCTGATGCATCATTAGCCAAGCCGTTTCAGTATTCAACGCGTTCTGTCATCATGTCTGTCAACATCGAACAAGTGTATACTACAGGCATATTTTCTAAGAAAAAGACGTTGCTGAGTAATATAAACCTTGATATTGAGTCAGGTGATTTTATTCTAGTATTAGGTGGAGCAGGTGCTGGAAAATCGACTTTTATAAAGGCGATAACCGGTCAAAAAGTACAGGAAGGGCTAGAAGTTACCGGTTCGATAATATTAGACGGAATGGATTTATATAAGAAGCGTAACCTCAGATTATTAAAACTAAAAATCGGCATTGTACCTCAATATCCAGATTATAGACCTAATGATACGGTATACCATACAATTCTCGATTCCGCACGTTTGCAATTAGCCTCTGATTATAGCAAAAGAGAGATTGAACAGCGCGTTGAAACTGTCATTCAAAACATGATGCTTAATAGCATCCGTGATAGTAAACTCTCTGTAATCAGCGGCGGTCAAAGAAAGAGAGTTCAGGTGGCTATAAAAGCTGTAGGTGATATTAGCTTTTTCACATTCGATGAACCGGATGCTGGCTTGGATATAGCCGGACGCAAAGACCAGATCAATCAATTGTCAGCACCTATAGTAAAGGATATTGAACCCTTAACGCCTGGGTTGTCTAAGGATAATGCAATAGAACTGCAGCAAGCCACGGTAAACGGAACCGCTGGTTTAATGATTTCGCATTATCCCGATGATGTAGCAGATAAGTATACAAAAGTTATTGTTCTTGCCAAAAGCAGAATAGATGATGCAGGTCACCTTGCGTATTACGGTGATGTTCCAAATGCATTATCGTTTTTTGGCGTAAAGAAACTGACTGATATTGTGTATGAAATTAACTATGAAGGTGGAAAAGGACGCGGAGACGAATTCATTGAAAAATTTGAAAGAACAAGGAGGGGGTAATATGTCGAGACCATCAGCGGTGCGGCAAATCCCAGTGTATGTATCAAAGAGCTACCGACTCTTCATGAACCAAGGTGACTGGAAATTCATTGTTATTGCGACTGTTATTTCTTTTCTCGTATGTAGCATTGTTGGCAAGGATATGTTCTCCACATACGAAGATACCAAATCGGGATTCTTTGCAATCATTTCTGCCGCAATATGGATTGGTGTTTTTAATTCGATTCAAAAGATCTGCAAAGAACATGATACGATTACCAGTGAGTATCGTTCAGGTTTGCATATAAGTGCGTATGTACTTTCACATGTAATATTTGATTTTGTTCTGTGTTTAATACAAAGCATAATTCTTATACTAATCTGTATGATGTTTATCGACTTTCCATCGGATGGTATCATCCTTGGAAAATCGGTTTTTGAGTACTTTATCACCCTGTTCTTAATTATATGGGGATCTGACATCATGGGTATTATGATATCTTCTGTTGCATCTGCTCCCAATGTTGCAATGACAGCAATGCCATTTGTTTTAATTCTGCAACTGGTTATGAGTGGCGTTCTTTTTGATCTTAGCGGTTGGTCAGAAAAAGTTGCATATATCACTTTTAGTAAATGGGGAATGTCTGCACTGGGAAGTATCGGAGATTTAAATAGCGAGTCATTACCTTTGAAAATGAGTCAAGTTTTCCCAGATGTTGTTCGGCTTGAAACCGAGGCGGCCTATGAAGCAACCGCTTCAAACCTACTAAGTGCATGGGGATGTATCGGATTAATAAGCGTTTCATGTATTATTATCGCACTCATAAGTCTAAAAATCCGTAATCGTGGTTCATAAGTGAGGTGGGCATATGCTTTTTGGATTATTCAAGAAAAAAACACCCTCAAAAGAATCTAATAGTAATGAGCCAACAAATCCTGATATACAAAAGAAGTCATCAAACAATTTGGCATCTCCTATTTCAGTTTCAATATCTACCAATCCGGGCAGTATACGAGATGTGAATGAAGATAATTTCTATGTAAGCAGTGTAGGCGGTAAACCATGTTCTACGTTTTCATGCGATACAGTAGTAGATGAGGATAATCTTCATTTTTTTGCGGTTTTCGATGGCATGGGTGGCGAGGCATTTGGCGAAGAGGCATCTAATATTGCATCAACTGCATTAGCAGAGTTTTCAGCAAACTATGGTGATCGTGGCAGTGAAGAATTAGATATAATTGAGATGATAAAGCAATTTATATCTTTAGCTAATGATCAAATCTGTGAAATGATAGCTCAACAAAAATGCAATCGTAGCGGCTGCACTATGGCATTGATTGTGATTTGGAACGAAATGGTTTATGCGTTTAGCATAGGAGATAGTCGAATATACTGTTGTCAAAATAGCTGCCTTAAACAGATTTCTGAGGATCAAACACTAGCCATAAAAAAACTCAAAGCCAATATCTATACCGAAGAAGAAGCTCGAAATAGTCCTGATGCTCATAAAATCACATCCTATATAGGTCTAGATAATCGAGGCAATGGCGTTCCCTATCATGCATATGAACCATTTCCTTTTTCAGAATCAATCATTTTACTCTGTAGCGATGGATTAACCGATATGTGTACCGATGAAGAAATACAGTCCATTTTGTCAAGTGATGATGAAACGCCAGCTAAATCACTTGTCGAAATGGCAATAAACAACGGTGGAGAAGATAATGTAACCTGCGTTGTTATAAAAGCAAAAATTTGAAGGGAGGGTATATATGGATATTCATGACATTATTGAACAGATAATCAAGCCGCAAATTAAGCAGCCCTTATGGGAGAGCTGGTATATCAAAGAGAAAATCGGCTCTGGTTCATTTAGCGTAGTTTATCGAATAGAGGCACAGCGCCCAGGTGGGATAGATGTTTCTGCACTAAAAGTTGAAGCTATTATGTCTGATGGGCAAATTTTCTCAGATAGCTCCCGTAAAACGACCTTTCTCAACAGTCGAAAACAGATGGCGATTAACGAAGCTCAAATCATGAAAAAACTTCGTGACTGCCCATACATCGTTCGATATGAAGAAGAACACATGCAAGAGCTTTATATAAATGGCGAATTTGAAGGGTATTATTACCTTATCAGAATGGAGTTCCTGCAAAATGTGTATGAACTTATGAAAAAAGGGCGTTTTTCTTACTCAGAAGCAAATGTTAAGAAGCTTGCTATAGAAATCGGCCAAGGCTTAAAAGCAGCGCATAGCATAGGAATCATTCATAGAGACATAAAGCCTGATAATATGTTTGTCAACGATGCCAGAATTTACAAGCTTGGTGATTTTAATATCTCAAAGAAAGCTGTGTCTACCAGAACATATGCAGGTACTCAATACTATATGGCACCCGAAATTTACCGTGCAAGATCAAATGTTGATGCGAGTTATACGACTCAAGCCGACATTTATTCATTTGGTTTATGCTTATATCAAATGATGAACAAGGGACAACTCCCATTTGAGGATGAATTAGATCCAGATGCCGCATATAATAAGCGTATGTCTTATCAAAAGAGTTTCCCACCGCCTTGTAATGCCACTTTTGAATTTGCAAGAATCATATTGAAGGCATGTTCCTTCAATCCAAATGAAAGATACAAAACCATTGACGATATGCTAATGGATTTTGGTGGTAAAGGGAAAACTACATCTAATGCAAATGATGGTCATAGTTCAACATCAAGGCGAGGTAGCCCAACCGAATACGCAGGTGACAGCAATCAAATGCCACCACACATGAGTAATGCCACAGAATATGCGGGAAGCACATTTACTTATGATATTTCTCGCAGAACAAAAACAAAATTCATCAAGCCCATTGCAATTGCAGTTGCAGTTATTCTGCTTATAGTTGGGATTGTATTAGGAATTACAAAGTGCAACAAATCGGATGATGAGTCTGGAATGACTAATGGTACAATCGAAAGTAAACAGCCTTCTGATAGTCTTGATTCCGTTGTGGAAAACACTAAAGACGAATTATTAGGTACAACATCTACAGAACCAGTAACTTTAGAACCCGTAGTTCAACACGACTATATAGGTAAAGATATCTTATCATATGAGCACGGTTCTTACTATAAAGAATACTCCGGCAGTAATAAAGAAGAGTTCTTTTCACTTGGAGGAGAACATTATTGTACTGGCTTTACAATTGGAACATATCCTAATGATGGATATGCTAGCTATAATTTAAGTGGAAAGTATTCTTATATTAGCGGTAAGGCTGGAAATGTAGACAACACCAATTATTCTGTATCTTATGTGTTTTACGGAGATGGCGAATTGATTGATGTCATTGATATAAAGGGTGGGGCTCTTCCTATTGATTTTGAAATTCCCATCGAAGGTGTCAAGCAGCTTAAAATTGTTGCAGACCAAACTGAGAATTATGGCTATGCAGTTGGATTTGCAGATGTTGTGTTATCCACTACACCAATCGAACATAGAGAGGATCAAACAAATAAATCCGCATCAATTGCTTATCTCGGAAAAGATATTAAAGCATATGATCATGGATCTTATTATAAAGAAACAAACGGTGTATCAATTATTTCACTTGGTGGTTTTACTTATCATAACGGATTTAGAATCGGAACATATCCTAATGATGGATATGCAAGCTTTAATATTGAAGGCAAATACTCTTATTTTAGCGGCATTGCAAGTAATGTGGATCATACTGAGTACGGGGTTTCGTATGCTGTATATGGAGATGACGAACTAATAGGCAGCATAGATATCGAAAAGGGCGGATTGCCTGTCGAATTTGATTTAGATATTTCCGGAGTTAAACAATTAAAAATCGTTGCAAGTGGCTCTGATAATTACGGCAATGGAGTGGGATTCGCCAATGCAGTACTGTATAATGATGAAAATGAAAAACCAGTTCTTTATGCTGCATCAGGATATAAGACAAAAGCATTCCTAGGAAAAAATATAAATGCCTATCAAAATGGTTTATACTATAGAGAGTGCGCAAATGATGGTGAAAATGTTTCTATTCAGGGCAATAAATACTACAATGGGTTTACTATTGGCACATATACAAATGATGGATACGCCTCATTTAATCTAAATGCAGAATTTAAGACTCTTTCAGGTAAGGCGGGGTTCATTAACGAAGTACATCCGCTAAGTTACATCGTATATGGAGATGGTAATATTTTATCCACAATCACACTTTCTTCAGAAAACGAGTATGATTTTTCTATTGATGTAACTGGAATTAAGCAGCTACGGATTGTTGCTGATGGAGATTCAAACCATGGAAATGCTGTAGCTTTTGCAGATGTTGTGGTTTCAAACGACTAAATCGGAAGTGAAGAAATATACCTTGATAATTCTTTAGCATTACGGTCAAACGAATTCACAAATGAATCAACAACGCAAGAAATTGATATCGGCATCACTGGTGTCGAGATTACAGAGTTTGCACGGATGTACGAGAATGAAAACATCTGGTCAAGCTGGTGCTATTATGCAACTGTATTTGACGGGTGTGTAGCAAAAGAAAGTTGCTATGAAAGCCAATACATTACGTGATGTGTAAGTTTTATCATAAGTAATAAATTAATTCTTTCTTATGGATTCTATGATGGAGGAATTGCAGATTATACAATACGAAAAACGGGCGATGTCAAGAAAGAGCGGTGTGTAAAATGATCCCTTTACTACTGATTACGATTGTAGAACGATTTGCGTTTCAGCATACGCATTTTAAACCGAATGCGGAGATCTCCAGTGTTGCTTTTGCACTTATTGTTTTAGCTATTACCTGTGGAGTGATCATAACTGTGTGCTACCTATTTGAAAAACCCAGTGAATTCACTCTTGAATTTGCAAAAAGCAATGAGGAAGAACCCCCAACCTACTATGAACAATGGCAGGATGAGCCTTCATTTGCTGTGCTGTATTTGATATATGGAATAATTTGTGTAGTTGCATTATTTCTTTTATACAACGCAGCATCCAAGGGACAGGATTACATGCTGTATTTCCGAAAATATGCATTTCTACTCGTGATTATCGATCTTGTGATTACGGGCTTTATACGCTATGAAATTGCGCCAAGTATTCCTCATGCCATAGTAGGAATGATTCATTTTGAAGCTAGCTATACATTAAGATCTATTGCGTTTCTTGTTTTTTTATGGGGACTAATGAATTATGTGATGATCACGTTGATTATCTCAATTGCAACCGGAGGGCTCTTTTGGGTTGTGGTTGCTTTTTTTAGAGATAATTAACGTTTGTGTACGATAAACAATATGAATTGTTATACTGAAAGGGTGGTCGATGAACCAGAATGAAATAGAGTAAAGAATTCAAGAAAGAAGCCCTAAAACTGCTGGTCGAGATTGACACGAAAAGGGGCGTTCACGGTTATAGATTGACGTTTCCTCTAGATTTTTCTTCAATATAATTATAACATCTTCAATTGATTTCCTGCAAGGTGCTATACTGCAATCTGCACTCCCTCCACTTTTCAATCAGAAACGATAGCTTTTAACTCAACAAAAAATGCACCCCCTGTACAATCAGAGGGTGCATTGTATCAAAATAAGCGTTTTTAGCCATATTAGCACCCCTATTTTGATACAAAGTAGGGGTGCATTTTCATACACTCAAAATGTCGTAAATTCGAGGAAAACGGATAATCGGAAAACGATAGGAGCGGTATCTGACCTTGAAATTCGCTGAAAAATCGAAAAAAGCCGAAAATAGGGTGTCAAATGGAAAACGATAGGAAAAGCTATCGTTTGACTTTTGGCACTTTTTGAATTAGGGGGGTGCATTTTTGAAAAACAGCGTAGTTTCGGGGGAAATCGGTCTTTTACATTGTGAAGAATACAATTAGCAGAAAAAACAGGCTTGTGAGCAGAACGGAAACCGGCTGCGAATATCACTTTTATACATTAGGTTCAAATCCCTGCTTCTCAAAGGTATGTAGTAATACAAAAATGATACATTTACACGGAGAATCCTGATTTATGGGAGTTTGCTGTGTGGGTATAAAAAAGAGGGGCTGCGAATAGTAACTCATGAGAGTTTATCCACAGCCCCTAAAAACATATTTTACACTTCGATCTCCATGCCATTCCGCAGCGTGAAGGTCAGCTTGCCGTCCGTATCCACAGTGACCTTCTCTACCATCAGCCGCTACAGCCGTTCATCGAATTTGTCGATCAGGATTCCGTTTTCCTCCAGCACTTTTACCAGTCCGTCAAGCAGTTCCTTGCGTGAGAGCCTTGCAGCCTTTTGGCTTTGCAGGTCTTTCAGGCGAGACTCAACCGCAGCTTTTTGCTTGTCATACTCCGCCATCCTTTTTTTGTAAAAATCTTTACCCTGCGGATGCATCGCATTTTCTCGGATGAACTGCTGCATTGCCGACGCAAGCCCATTCAAGTAGATATATTGTTCCTCGATCTTCCTGTCGATAGCCGCAGTATCAGAAAGCATTTCCACAATCTGCTGACAAGATGCTATAAAATCATTCCTGTCAGCGGCTACTCTTTCGCAGACCTCAATGAACCGCTTTTTGATCTCGGCTTCATACAAATGCGGCGTGCTGCATTTCTCACCGTTCTGAAACTTGTGGTTGCACTGCCAGATCGTTCTCTTATACTTGCTTGTGCTGTGCCAGACCTTGGAGCCGAAGAAACCGCCACAGCAGGAGCATACCAGTTTTGTTGAGAAAATGTTAATGCTGCTGTAGACCCTTCCAATTTCCTTGCGCCTTGCTATTTCCGCCTGCACAAGCTCAAATTCCTGCGGATCAATAATCGGAGGATGGCTGTCCTCGATGAAATACTGCGGCACTTCACCCTCATTGACCTTCTGCTTCTTCGTCAGGAAGTCCACAGTGAATTTCTTTTGGAGTAATGCACTGCCTTTGTACTTCTCATTTGTCAGGATACTTTTTATAGTACTTGCGTGCCAATTTTCATTGCCTGCCGGAGTAAGAATGTGCATTTTCATCAGCATTTTTGCGATTTTGTAGGGTGACATACCTTCCATGAAGGATTTGTAAATCATTCGGACAACCTCTGCCTCCTCCGGTACGATCTCAGGAAGCCCCTCCTCTCCCTTACGATATCCTAAGAATCGTCCGTAAGGCATTGTGACCTTGCCGTCCGCCATACGCTTTCGCTGTCCCCATGTTACATTTTCAGAAATACTCCTACTTTCTTCCTGCGCCAAAGAACTCATGATGGTTATCATAAGTTCGCCCTTGGAGTCCTGTGTGTAGATGTTCTCCTTTTCGAAGTAGATCTCCACGCCCTTTTCCTTCAGCTTTCTGACTGAAATTGTCAATAACACTTGACACATTAACCGCAAGGAGTATGAAGTTAAGCAGCGATAGTCAAAGCTGAAAAGAACCTACGCCGTTTTACAGCTGGTGGGATCCCACCGATTGCCGAGCAGATTCTGCGGTTGCTCCAGTAGCTCATGAAATATCGCCAGA
>Ga0129314_1001592_pt1 | contig 15154 bp, 7 predicted proteins | sample O1111metagenome_FD_94431 | JGI IMG/M metagenome (GOLD analysis project Ga0129314, IMG submission 94431) | Orangutan individual fecal microbial communities from fecal samples from Wisconsin, USA - O1111 metagenome | ecosystem: Host-associated > Mammals > Digestive system > Large intestine > Fecal...
GGCGATGCGGGGAATGGCAATGGATAGGGCGGGAAACAGAAGATAGGCAATACAGGCGCCCCAATCCTGAGTATAGGAGACAAAATTGCCCGGGGTAAAAAGCCGGAATACGATGCCGAACAGGAAACAGGCCAGGATGCCGATGAAGAAGGAGGGGATACTCATCACCACCTGATCGAAGGCGGTGATGAGCCAGTCCAGGGACTTGCTGCGGACGCTGCCCGCCAGAATGCCCAACGGGATGGACAGAATCACGGTAAAGGCAAAGGAAAGGATCGTCAGGATGGCGGTGATGGTCAGCTTTTCCGAAAGCATCTCCCCCACCGGCATGTGATAGCTGTAGCTGGTACCCATATCTCCGGTCAGGAAGGCGGTCAGCCAGTTCCAATAGCGCACAGGAACGGGCTTGTCCAGCCCCAGCTCCGCCCGCAGAGCGGCCACTGCCTCCTGCGTGGCCTCGGTGCCCAGCATCTTGGTAGTCGGATCGCCGGGAATGACCTGAAAGGCGAGAAAGGCGAGGAGTGAAACGATGAACAATGTAATAATGAGAGTGAGGAATTTTTCCGCGACATATTTCATCTCCCCGCCTCCTCTCGTTTCATATTCCGGCTTTACGCGGCAAAGTAGAGTTTCGCCATGTCGATCACATAGAGGGGATAGAACTCATACCCCTCCAGCGCCGGGTCCATAGCCACGAAATCGGCCATGTCCTGGAGATAGACATTGGCGGCGGTATCGCTGAGGATCTTCAGGCACTGCTTATACAGGGCCGTCTGCTCCTCGTCGTCGGTGGTGCTCTGCGCGGCGGCAAAGGCGGCGTCATAATCCGGATTGTTGTAGTTGATCATGTTCTTGTCGTTGTCGCTGACCCAGCGGGCCAGCATGCCGCTGGCGTTCAGGGTGCTGGAGTCGAAGCCCACCACCGTGGACTGGAAGTTGCGCCCGCCGTACACGTCGTTCACCCAGGTGTTCCAGTCCACCTTTTGGATGTCCGCCGTGACGCCCACCGCCGAGAGCTGCTGGGCCAGCACCACAGCGGTGTCCACGTGGGGCTGGTAGTTGCTGGGCACCGTGATGGTGAAGGTGAACCCGTCGGGATAGCCCGCTTCCGCCAGCAGCTCCTTGGCCTTCTCCGGATCGTGGGGATAGGCGTCGGCCAGAGAGGCGTCAAAGTACTTGCCGAAAGACGGATACATGGAGGACCCCACCTTGGTGCCGTGGCCATCGGAGGTCAGGTCCAGCATGGCGTCCACGTCCACCGCATAGCACAGGGCCTGGCGCACTTTCACGTTGTCGAAGGGGGCCACCGCGTTGTTCAGGTAGATGGCCTGCACCAGGTTCATGGTGCCCTCCAGCACCTTATAGCCGTTGGACAGATTGTTGACCTGATCCATGGTCAGATGGGCCACCAGGTCCAGGGAGCCGCTGTCCAGCGCGGTGAACAAAGCCGTGCCGTCCTCATAGATCTTGTAGGTCACCTTGTCCAGATGGGCGGGCTCTCCATAGTATTCCGCGTGCTTCTCCAGAATGATGTTTTCCTGGACACTGCGGGAGATATACTTGAAGGGGCCAGTCCCCACCGGCTTGGTGGCCTGGTCGGCGTAGTCGGCGGGCACGATGTACACGCTGGCCACATAGCTGAGGAAATCGCTGTTGGGCGCGCTGAGGGTCATGGTAATCTGGTTTCCGTCCACCACCGTATCCGTGACAGCAGAAAGCGCCGTCACCACGGCGGAAGTCACCGAGGTAGCGGCGCAGGTTTCAAAAGAGTAGAGCACATCGTCCGGCGTGCAGGTCGCGCCATTGTGGAAGACCACACCGTCACGCAAAGTGAAGGTGTAGGTCAGTCCATCTTCCGACACTTGGTAATCGGAGGCGACTGCACAGACGTAGTTTCCGTCCGAGTCGGGCTTGACAAGGCCCTCAAAGACGTTAAACATGACCTCTCTAGTTCCTGCGGCCGTCATTTGATACGGGTCAAGACTATCATCCAGGTCCTGGGCGATGCCCACGGTGAGTTCGTTCGCGTGGACCGCCCCGGAAGAAGGCGTAGTTTCGTCGCTGGGGGTGGGCGTCTGAGTCGTTGCTCCTCCGCATGCGCTGAGTGAACACGCCAGAGCGGCCGCCGCCAGGAAAACTGCAAGAATACGTTTTTTCATTGCTGATTCTCCTTCCGCCGTTTCCGAAGAGACGGCGTTACAACAAAATAACTTCTTCTCCCATTATTAAATTGTCGCGTCCTATTGTAGAGCATAACGGGCGAAATTACAAGTGCTCTTTTCAAAAATATCGGTGGAGCCGCATATTTTTCCGTTGGTCCACTCCTCCGTGCCCGGGGCGAAGGGCCCCAAAAAGGCGCAGAAGCCTCGGTCGGAGGCGCTTAAACCAGATCGGAGCATCTCCGTTGATGCACAGCCGGCTGTCCGGCTCAAGTCTGTTTTTGCCGTTTCAAAATCAACTGCGGGATGCCCAACGGGCATCCCGCAGTGTCCTATGTCTTTGGTTGGGGTCCCATAAGCCGGGAGCTCAGCAGCGCCACCAGCGGGACCGTCAAAACGATGCCAATGGAGCCCGCCACACCCCGGATGACCTCGACGGCCATAGCATCGGTATTGGCGATCTGGATCAGGGGATAGTCATAGACCCGGAACAGAATCAGCATGTTCAGCGAGGCGCCGGCAAAAGCTAGGATCAGCGTATTTGCCATGGTGCCCATGGCGTCCCGCCCGATGTTCATACCGGAGCGAAACAGCTCCGCCCGGGTCAGGTTCGGGTTCAGCTCCCTCAGTTCATTGCAGGACGACGCGATGGACATAGCAACATCCATAACCGCCCCCAGAGAGGCGATCAGGATGCCGCTGACCAGCAGCCCGCTGATGTGCAGCTTCGAATCGCCGGCCCGAAGCACCAGTTCCTCTGCCTCCGACAGGTTAAAGCCGTTCAATGGAGAGATGGTCCCGGCCAGGCCGGCAAAGATTCCCGCCGCCGCCACGCCGCCGACGCAGCCCAGCGTCGCGCACAGCGTCTTGCGGCTGAAGCCGGTGAGCAGGAGAAGGGACGCCGCTGTGGTCAGCGCCACCACGCCGATGGAGACCAGAATCGGGTCCGCCCCCCGGAGAATCAGGGGAACCAGCAGATACCACAGGCAGGCCAGCGTATAGGCCAGGCCCAGCAGCGCCATGGCCCCCTTCTTCCCCCCGATGAGGACGAGCAGCGCTCCAAACACCACCAGCAGTCCAGCCAGCACGAGTCCCCGGTCATAATTGGGCACCGAGATGATGTAGGGCTCCCCGTGATCGTCGTAGTCCAGGCGCACCACGATGCGCGTCCCCAGGCGGCAGTCCACGTTGGTATAGGCGTTGAGATAGTTGGAGGTCTCCAGGACCGTACCTTTGAACGGGCCGGTGAGCAGCTTCACCTCGATGTACTGTTCCCCCAACCGTCTGCCCTCGGTCCAGGTGTCCTCCGCACTGTGGTCCGCCAGCACATCCGTAACCCTGGCAACGGCAAACAGGCGTTTCCGGGCGGCCCGCGCCTCCCGTTCGCCTTCACCGCCCCGCAGAGCTGCGGCCGTGACGACCAGCACCGCCAGCAGGAGCAGGGCTGCACCGATCTCCCAGACACGCCGCCCCTTCAACGGCTTTACCACAGGCTGTTTCTTCCCCTTTGACTGCTTCATGGTGTTCCCCCTCGGGCAGGAATGGCCGGGGCCGCCTCCCATGGGAGCGGCCCCGGCATGCAGGGATGGGATGCTTTTTAGGTCTGTTCCCGCTCAACGTACCGCATCAGCAGGGCGGCAAACTCGGAGCGGGCCGCCTGGTCCAGGGGCCGCAGGCAGCCGGCGGCGTCCCCCTTGAGCAAGCCCACACCCACGGCCCACCGGACAGCAGGGGCCGCCCATTCGCTGACCTGCCCCGCGTCCTTGAAGCCGATGAGATTGGTATCCTCCCCAACCGATACGTCCTCACCCTTGTACCGGGCATAGCGGTACAAGATGGCGGCCAACTGCTCCCGGGTGACCGGGTCGTTCACGCCAAACCGTCCATCGCCGTAACCCTTGGCGATCTCCCGGGCGGCGGCCCAGCTCACCCCTGTACCATACCAGGCCCCGGCGGCCATATCCCCAAAGGTGGCCGCTGTGCCGGTGTAGGTCTCGCCGGAGAGGCGGTAGAGCACCGTGGCAGTCATGGAGCGGGTCATCGGGTCATCTGGCCCGAAGGTGGTCCCGGACGTGCCCTGGAAGAGCCCGGCGCCATAGACATAGCACACCGCGTCGTAGTACCAAGCATCCTCGTCCACATCCAGGAAGGGCAGCGTCTCGTCCGCTTCGGGCTCCAACGGCACATCGGGGTTCGGAATGGTCTGCCCGGCGCTGGAGGAGCCGGAGGAGGGACGTTTGCACACGACATCCGCCCGGTCCCGGATGCGAATCCGCGGGAAGGGTCCGTCCGGAGCATTGAAGGTGTTGTCGTAGGACGCCAGGCCGGTCGCGGTGATTTTGCGTCCCACCCGCAGGTTCTGCACGTCCTGGCCCGTGGTGATATAGCCGTCAATGAACACGCGGGCCAGCTCGCCATTCTTATCCCGGACCATAATGGTCTGTACCAGGCCGTTGGCCTTCTCAAAGCTGGCCACCGTTCCGGAGATGGTCACCAGGCTGCCCAGGACACTGCCGTCGTTGAGCTGTCCGGCCGTGATCGTCTTGGGTTCCACATTGCCCTCCCCGACAGCTTTGATGGAGGTCACGGCAATCTGGCGTTCGCCCTGATAGGACGAGGTGGTGCCGGTGATGCGGACCCTGTCGCCAACCTTGTAGTCGCCAGCCACGGGGAAAGCGTTGATGCCGGCGGTGTCGTCCTGAACATAGATGCAGTCGAAGAAGGCGGTATCCTTGTCATAGCCGGAGGCATTGGAGGTGACCACGCCCTCGATGGTGAACTTGACGCCTTCGGACTCTGCTGCTTGGACATCCGCGATGGGAGTAATGGAAGTGGGATTGAGATACTGCACCAAATTCTCACAAATGGTGTAGTTGGCATAATTCTTCTCGGAACCGGAATCCTCGATGGTGGCCTGGACCTCAAAATTGGACATGAAGGCCGCGCCGGAGACGATGACCATGCCCCGATCCGGCTGCCGCTCACTGGCCATCACCAGCAGGCGGTCGTCATTTTCGGCATAGGCATATTGGGGGGTGCTATCACCACCCAGCCCGTCTTTGTCCACGTCCACGGAATAGGTGGTGGCGTGGCCGAACACCACCGGACTCACGGTCTCCGGGAGAGTATCAATTGGGTTGCCGGAGGCGTCCACCGCGTAGATGGAGGCGCCGCCGTAGTGGCTGAAGACCTGGGTATACATCCGGTCGAAGGGGTGGTTTGCATCAAATTCGACGTTTTCCGTCAGAAGGTTCTCCCAGTTGTAGCTGGAGAAGTAGAGCCTCCATTTGTCCACGCCGTCGGCGGCGCTGCGGACGTCGTCATACGTGGCGTCGTCGCTGATGCGCAGGCTGGAACCCAGCGCCGCCAGCAGCTCGTTCTGCGTCGCGGCCATGTGCTTGATATCCGGATTGCCCTGGATCACGTCATAGTTCTCATAGTTGTCCGACCAACCGGCCAGAATCACCATGCCGCCCGCCTCGTGGAAGGCCCTGACGGCGACCAGCTCGGCCGGAGAGTAGGTCCTGGGGTCGCTCTGTGCATCGGCCAGACGACGGGAGGGGGCGGTAAAGATCAACGCCTTGTATTTTTCGTTGGCGCAGGCGGCGATCAGCTCCTCGCTGGACTTGAGCTCCACCGTCCGCACACCGTAGCCCGCGGCCAGGTTGCCGAAGTTGCCCATGGAGTCCTTATAATTGCCTGCCACATACTCATTGTAGTGGGAGGCGTCGATGCCGATATACACCAGCTTGGCGGAGTCCAGCACGTCCAGCGTCACGTCCATGGCGTATTCATATTCCACACCCTTCTGCTCCATCAGGACCGTCACGGTGATGGTCATGACCTTGGCAGTCGTCGGGGTATACCGGAACGGGATCTGGAGCGACCCAGAGGCGGGGACCGTGTAGCCGGCGGCGTCCACGCCCAAGGTCTCGCCGCCGCTGGTGTAGTTCACCGATTTGACGGTGGCGTCCGCGCTCTCGCTGTTGAACAGAGTGGTGGTGATGGTCAGTTCCTCGTCGGTAACGGGGGTGGAGGTGCCGCACACCACGCTGGAGATGCCCAGCTTCAGGGTCTCGCCCACCCAGACCGGCGCGGTGACCGCCATATCCCCGTCACCCTCGGTGACGCGGATGTAGTAATAGCTGTATGTGGGGTCCAGGGTGCAGCTCAGCAGGCCGGAGGCCAACTCAGCGGGGTCATCCCAGGCATAGGCCACCCGGCCGGAGTTGACGATGACCTCGACCTTGGAGATAGAGTCCGTCCGGTCGGGATCGGAGACCTGAACGCTGAGGTTCAGCTCTTCCGGGATCTCCTCAAGGATGGAGCCCAGCGGCTGCTCGTTGACCGTGTAGTAGATCTCCAGGTTCTTGTCCTCCGTGGCGTACATCCGGTGGTTGCGGATGGCCTCGTAGATGCCCTGCTCGCTGAAGTCGTCGGTGAGAATGACGTCTCGCGCGTCATTGGCGTTGCCCCACTTGCCCTTGTGGTTGTCCTGGTTATTGGTGGGGGCCACATGCCAGCCCTTATCCAGCGCCATAGTGTAATACTCATAGCTGGGGTAATAGCCGCCGGCACCGATGGCGCCCTCGCCGTTGCCCACCTCCACCATATACATCCGGCTGTCAATGAGGGCATCCCAGTAAGAGAAGTCGGAGAAGGTGCCGAAAGTGGAGCCCGGATGGTTGAACTGGGACAGGGAGTCCACGCCCTCCGGCTGACTCAGCAGGGCGTAATAGGCCTTCAGGCCCGCGTCGTCGGTTTTGTTGTTCAGGGCCGTGTTGTTCCGGGACACGATACCCTCGGTATTGAAGGTGTTGATGTGGCCGGGGCCGCCGGACCAAGTCATCTCAAACCCGCCCAGAGCAATCTTGCCGTTGTTCTCGGCGTTGAAGGCGTCGATGGCCGTCTTGTAGGAATTCCAGGTCTCCTGGCTGTATGCGGTGGCCAGGCTCATATCATAGAGGGCCCCTTCCGGATTGGCCGCGCCGGACTTGTCAAAATAGTTGGAGTGGTCGGTGAAGGCCACAAAGTCCACATTGGCGCTGTCCGGAAGGTTGGCCACATAGCTCAGGGCGGACTCCAGCGTGCCGGAGCCGTCGGAGTACTGGGTGTGGGAGTGGAGCTGGCCGAAGTAGAGCCGCTCGGTGGACTGCCCCACCGTGAAGCTCCAGGTCTTTCCGGAGGACTTCCCGTCCGCGCGGGTGACCGTAACCGTGGCGGTATACCGCCCGTCTGTCAGGTCGGTCTCCGGGATGTAAACCGCCTTGCCGCCGTCCACGGTCATGACCGCCTCATCCAACGCCGTACCGCTGGACTTCAGGGTCAGCACAGCGACCGGGGCCTCTCCCCCGTTGCTGAACTCAGCCGAAATAACGGGCCGCTTCTCCGCCCCGGTCTCCGCGCCGGCCGCAGGCGTCACCGCTCCGATGACGGGTTCATCCTTGACGGCGACGATAGCGGTCCCGGAAATGGCCGTGCCCTTGGTGTCCTGACCGGTCACGGTGATGGTGATGCTCTCGCCGTTGACTGCATCCACGGGGATGGTATAGGTGCCGTCCCCGTTGGCGGTGAGCACGGTCTCCCCCGCCTTTACGGTGAGCCCGGCCTCAGACACGCCGAACACCGCGTCCACGGTGAAGGTAAAGGTATACGACTGGCCCACATAGGCGTCCGGCAGGGTCCCAAACACGACCTGGGGGAGATTGACTACGCCGTCAGTCACCTTCACGCCGTCCGCCACAGGGTAGAACTGGAACGTATAGATGTCCTTGTCGGTGACGTTGTACATGCTGTAGGTCTTGTAGGCTCCGGCATAGTATTCCAGGTACTGGCTGTACTTGCCGTTAAACTTGGCCGTCCGGCTCTCCAGCGTAAAGCCGCCGTTGTACTCCGCCAGCGTCCAGTCGGCATCCTCCGTAGCCTCCTGCTGGTAGAAAGCGTTGTTGCCGGTGCCGTTGGAACAGAGGTAGCCGTCATGGGCCGTCTTGAAACGGTAATAGTCTCCGTTCTTCTCTACCGTGAAGACCCGTCCGCCATTGGCCGCCGCAGCTTTTCCGTCCGTGAGCTCAGCCGCGGCGCTGGTAATGGAGGGGCTTCCTGTGTTGTCATCCTGCCCGGCCAGCACGCCCTGGGAGGAGTGGTTATACAGCACCACCTGATCGCCGGCAGCCGGGAGCGCGCCGCCGGGCGTCGGGATGTCTCCAGAAACCTTATAGAACGCCTGCGCAAAAAGGCTCTCCTTGTCAGCCGCGATGGTTCCATAGGTACTCCAATTGCTCTTTTCCGCATACCACTCCAGGTACATGCCGCGTGCCGCATTTTTAATGTAGTAGCAGTTCTCCGTCACTGCCTCAGAGACCTCCCAGGCGGTATTTACATCATCGAGAGGCGTACTGGAGTAGCTTGCTCCCATAGACAGTTTCTTGCCATCAGCGGTCGCAAAAGTATACGTGCCGTCCGCATTAATGCCCACCGTCCACACATCGGCCGCCGTAAAGCCGGAGAGCGTCCCCTCCGACATCGTCACATCCGTGCCCATGTTATAATACCCGTTGTAGGTCGTAGAAAGCGACTTGCCATTGGCAGGGTTATAAATGACAACCTGGTCGCCGTTGGCCAGAGTCCCTTCCGGGGTGGGGTCCGGCTCCTCAGGCTCGTCGGTGATCAGATAGAACTGATGGGCAAAAAGGCTCTCCTTGTCAGCCGCGATGGTTCCATAGGTACTCCAATTGCTCTTTTCCGCATACCACTCCAGGTACATGCCGCGTGCCGCATTTTTAATGTAATAGCAGTTCTCCGTCTCTGCCTCAGAGACCTCCCAGGCGGTATTTATATCATCGAGAGGCGTACTGGAGTAGCTTGCTCCCATAGACAGTTTCTTGCCATCAGCGGTCGCAAAAGTATACGTGCCGTCCGCATTAACGCCCACCGTCCACACATCGGCCGCCGTAAAGCCGGAGAGCGTCCCCTCCGATATCGTCACGTCTGTGCCCATGTTATAGTACCCGTTGTAGGTCGTGGAAAGCGACTTGCCATTGGCAGGGTTGTAAATCACTACCCTGGCACCATCGGTCAACGGGCCCTCAGGTTCAGGATCGGGGTCGGGCGTGGGGTCCGGCTCACTGGAGCCTTCGTCCAGCTTATATAGGGTAAAGTCGGAGGGATATCCATCTGGATTGCCGGATACCGTTGCACTCTTATATGCCCTGAATTTGTTCTCCGATCCCTTATTGCTGGCCAATATCACCGTGTCCTCGCCATGTCCAGCAAACTGGAAGGTCCCTGTTTCAGAGCAGGTAACGCCCCAGCTATAGGCACCGGATTGGATGCCGTTATTATTTCCTCCCTTCGGAGCAATCGTGACTCCATTGCTGTCCGTCAGGGTCACCACAGAATCTCCTACCGTGATATCCCAGACCGTATTTGCAGCCGGATTCACCACTTGGTTGTCAGATGATGATGTAATGGCTTGGGCAGATACCCAAGTTCCATCCAAAACACCTGGTCCATAATCCGTACCGACTGCCATTACATACTTGCCCGTTACCAATTCCTCCATGGAACTGATTCTTGTGTATGTGCTGTCGCCCGTTGCCCAAGCCACCGCCGGCAGCATGGTCACGACCATCACCGCAGTCAGCAGCAGTGCCAGCATGCGGCGTCTGAGTCTGTTCATAGTGATCCTCCTCTGATTTTTCACAGTGATCCCTTCGGGGGTAATCCCAAAAAGAATATCCGGGGTTCTCACCTGCTCTAGCCCAGTACGCTTTGGCCCATCACTCCTCTGTTCAGTCAAATCGTCACTCATCTTCTGATCCATCCGTTCCTGTTCCTTTTAAACTGTTTCAAATTCAAGTTTTTATGTGCAGGTTCACCTCCAACTGTTACAATTTTACGAATTCAAATCCGTATGGATCTATTGTAACGTTAATTCCGGTTACATTCAATGTACTATTGTAAAATTTACATATATTTCTGTAAGTTTCCGGTCAAGTTTTCGGCAAATTGATCACCTTCAGCCGTCTGCACATCGACCCTCGGCCTGTCTTTCCCCGTCCATGGTCACTTTCCCTTGAAAACAGCCGTTTTTAGAGGTAGATTGAAACAGGGTGGTGGTCATATGAAGCCGCGCTCATTGTTCTTGGCATCCTGCTGCTCCTTCCATCAAAAGCGCGCTGAGCTCTCCCACTTCTTTTTCCGGCCCCCTTCTGGAGAAACGTGTAGAGAGGAAAAAAGCCGTGCCGTGGATGGAATCCATCCACGGCACGGCTTTTTGCTCTCAGAATTATCAGCGGACCGCCTTGACGGCATCAAATTCATCACAAATGTCCTGCGCCGGAGAGGCGGTAGCCAGGGAGACCGCCACGATTGCCACACAAGCCACCAGGAAGGCGGGCAGCAGCTCGTAGATATTCCAGGCCCCGCCGATGGGCCGCACCAGGTATTTCCACACAAAGACCATGACACCGCCCGTGATCATGCCAGCCAACGCGCCCCATTTATTGCTCCGCTTCCAAAACAGCGCAAAGAGCATTACCGGGCCAAAGGCGGCGCCGAACCCCGCCCAGGCAAAGGAGACGATGGTAAAGACCGAGCTGTTGGGGTCCCAGGCCAGCACGACACTGACCAGCGCAATCGCGATGACCGTTCCGCGGGCGACCAGCATGGAGGCTCTTTCGCTCATTTTGACATGGAAGAAGTCCTGAAGCAGGTCCTGCGACACGCTGGACGCCGCAGTCAGAAGCTGGGAGTCGGCCGTGGACATGGTACAAGCCAGGATACCTGCCAGCACCACCCCGGCTGTCAAGGCAAAGAACGCGCCGTGCCGGCTGAGCAGGTCAGCCAACTGAACGATCACAGTCTCCGACTCCGCGCTGGAGGAGAACACGGGAATCTTCCCGTTCAGGGATACGCTGTAGCCGATAATGCCGATGAGAATGGCCACAAACATGGAGATAACCACCCAGACGGAGGCGATACGGCGGGATATCTTCAGCTTGTTTTCGTCCCGGATAGCCATAAAGCGCAGGAGGATATGGGGCATCCCAAAATAGCCCAAACCCCAGGCCAGAGTGGAGACAATGCTCAATGCACCGTAGGTCGCCGCCTCACCCGTTGCCATGTTGTGTCCCTGGGCCAGGTTCAGATAACCGGGCAGAGCGCTGGCATTCTGCATGACTACATCCCAGCCGCCCGCCTGCTGGATGCCGAAAAAGACGATGACCACCAGGGCGATTGACATGACGATGCTCTGGATCAGGTCTGTCGTCGATACCGCCAGAAACCCGCCCAGGACCGTGTAGCCGATGATGACCACGGCGCCCACGATCATGGCCACATGGTAATCCACCCCAAAGAGGCTGTTGAAGAGGGTGCCCACCGCCTTAAAGCCGGAGGCCGTATAGGGGATGAAGAAAATCAGAATGACCACCGCCGCAATGCACGAGAGCACATGGCGGTCGTCCCGGTAGCGGCGGGAGAAAAAGTCGGGAATGGTGATGGCCCCGGTGCGGACCGAATAGCAGCGCAGCCGTTTGGCCACGATCAGCCAGTTGAGATAGGTGCCGACCGCCAATCCGATGGCGGTCCACCCGGGTTCCGCGATGCCGCTGAGATACGCCAGCCCCGGCAGGCCCATGAGCAGCCAACTGCTCATATCCGACGCTTCTGCGCTCATGGCCGTAACGATGGGTCCCAGCTTCCGGCCGCCCAGATAGAACTCGTGCGATGATGAGCCGCTGCCCTGCCGGCTGAAGTAAAAGCCCACATAGATCATAAGGATCAGATAGATGATGATTGCCGCGATGATACAGAATTGTGCCGTAGTCATGGAAGTCCCCCCAAACAAACATTACCGCAGTCACACCACACCCAAAGCGCGAAATACGGCGAAACAAGAATGGACCTATCATACCACGACCAAAAATAGACTGCAATGCAGAACAATGTATAGACTATAGTCTATACATTGTTCTGCATTCTTCTAAAAATCATTTGTTATTCTAAGATTACAGTTCCATACTGTTTTTAGGTTTTCTATCAGGCAATAACCCGCTCAAAAAAGAGGGAAGCACCTGAGATGCATAATCCCGCAGGGAATATTCCCCGCCGCACAGGCACCAATCGTACATCAGCGCCCGCTCGCACAGGGCGTAGAGCTTGACCATATCATTGACGCTGCGCCGGGTGGACAGCTCCCCGGCGGCCTGCCCTCCGGAGATGATACGCCGCAGCAGGCGGTAATAGGTCCGCTGGTGATCCAGCAGGTGCTTCGCCCCGCTGGTCACCAGTTGAGTAGACAGCAGTCGGGCCAGCAGATCAATGGAGACGCTGTTTTCGATCATACCGAACAGCTCACTGTTGAGAAAAAGGAGCTGTTCCATTGCAGTCATGCCGGGGTCCATGGTCTCCTGCAACGCCTCGTACTTCTCGTCAAACAGATCGCTCAGTGTACTCAGAAGCGCGTCCTTGCCGTCAAAATAGTGATAGAAGGAACCCTTGGAGGTCTGAGACTGGTCAATGATCTCTTCTACTGTGGTGTGCTCGTAGCCCTGCTCGTAAAAGAGCTGCCAGGCTGCGCTGACGATCCTGCCCCTGGTATTGCGGGCGTTTTTCTTGGCCATACGTACATCCTCCTTTTTCTCCTTGATTATAGCGGTTTCGGTGACAAAGAGCAACCTTTCCGCCGTCCTGCGCGAAAAGGACCCGGCCCCCAGCCCAGTGCCATGAAGTTAAGGTTTTTGCCGAACACGAAAAAGTACCCACCCTATTCAAAACAGGGTGGGTACTTGGGGGCGCATGAATGAGCTGTGTATTCTATATGATGCCACATTTCATATCATGTTTCCGAAAATCATGGGCGAATCTGTTTAAAAACTGGAATTTTGCTACTTCATTTTTTCTTGGCACTCGCTACATTCTCTGTCGTGCATAGAAACAATGCCACCGCATTTAGGACAAGTATATTTGGCTTTCTGCTGTTTCATAAAATGTTCTAAACCATGCGCTTGAACAAAGCGGCTATTTTCTATAAGACTTGCTTGATACCGTTTGTGATAGCTTTTTTCTAAGTTTTTAATCAGCTTACATGGATATTCGGCACATTCAAAACAGTAGGACAGAGATTTTTCTTTGATACAGTCCTTTATTTTGCATTTGCGACAATGCTCTGGTTTTCCTTTATCGCTACTCGAGCAACCAGCGCAAGGTATTTTATGGTAACAGTGCTTATAACAAACCTTGCAATTCATTCCGCATGGGGCGAACATACTTATATCTATTTTTTCTGTTGGCATTTTCATAGTTGCTCGCCCCTTTCTACAACTCCCGGGTTGTCTGTCTATCTTCTTGAACCACATTATATCATCGTTTCAACCGAAGCGAAAGGTAAAAGGAAAAATAGACTTTTCCTACAAATCGCTGTACTGTAAACTACATTTCGTCGACTTGTTGTGTTTTCTGGAATTTTCACCATTCCAGCGCATTTCAACGAATTTTTTATGTCTTCTGCGGACAAGTTGAGATTTTATAATGACATTGGCCCCCAGGCCGGGTCCTTCTGAAGATCGGTTCGATCACTGCAGATCCTTGACCATGACCAGCTCGCCGATCCCGGGCTTTACCGCATCGGGAAGCGAGCCCAGCAGCCAGTATCCCCGGCTCCGGTAAAACGCCTGAGCCCCCTGATTGAAGTCGCTGACCATCAGCGTGACCCGCCGGGCGCCGGCCCGCAGGGCCATATCCTCCAAATGCTCCATGAGGAAGCTGCCCACACCCTGTCCCCGGAAGGTATCTCGGACACCGATCAAGCTCAGATAGGGGTACAGGCCGCAGAAACCCGTCATCACCACCCGCATGGCGCCGGCCAGCTCGCCGTCCTCGCTTACGGCCAGGTACAGTTCGCCCTGCGCCGCCGCCCGCCGCAGGCTCAACTCCAGGCGTCCCGGATCCTGAAAGTATCGCTCGAAAATGGCGCTGTTCCGAAAAACTGCCTCGCAATCCGCCGGGAGCTCCGACGCCGCACGTTCCAGCCTCAAATGCACGTCGCTTCCCTCCCCGCCGGCAGCGACAGCTTGCCCATGACCGCCGCTTCCCGGGCCCCTGTTACGCTGGGAAGGGTGTTGGGTCTCTCGCGGACGCAGCAGTCTGCCAGAAGCGCAAAGGCCACGGCCTCCTTGGCGTCGCTGCTCCAGCCCAGATCCTCCTGGGTCCGCACCGCCACCCCGCGGGGGGCGAAGCGGCGCTTCAGAAAGCCCAGCAGCGTTTGATTGTAGCTGCCTCCCCCGCCGACAACAATCTCGCTGGCGTGATACCGCTGGTGCACATACCGCTCGTAGGCGTCCACAATAGACCAGGCCGTCAGGTCGGTAACCGTGGCCACCAGATCGGCGTCGGAAAGGGGATGGGTCCTCCGCCACTCCAGAATCCGGGCCGTGTACTGCTCTCCGAACAGCTCCCGTCCCGTGGTTTTGGGCAGCGGCCGGGTATAATAGGGCTCCTGCTGAAGCTGGGCGAGCAGCTCCGGGTCCACCCGTCCCCCTGCGCCCAGACGGCCGCCCTCGTCAAAGGTCCGACGCCCTTCGGACAGGGCGGTCACCACCGCGTCGATGATCATATTGCCCGGACCGGTATCGAAGGCATAGACCTCTTCCGGCTTTGCCGCCGCAGGCAGAACCGTCATATTTCCAATGCCGCCGATGTTCTGGAGCAGAATGGTCTCCTTCTCGCGGCGGTAGAGCAGGTATTCGGAAAAGGGCACCAGAGGGGCGCCCTGGCCCCCCACCGCCATGTCGGCCACCCGGAAATCCGACACGGTCGGGATTCCGGTCCGCGCCGCGATCACAGAGCCCTCCCCGATCTGCACCGTATAGCGGATGGGGTAGCCGTCCTTCCCGCAGGGGGACGGCTCATGCCAGATCGTCTGGCCGTGGGAGCCAATCACGTCGATATCCTCCGGCCGCAGTCCGGCCTTCCGGATGGCCGACAGGGCGGAC